>ERZ791919.176-NODE-176-length-80355-cov-11.129365_pt1 | contig 80355 bp, 99 predicted proteins | sample MGYA00510137_ERZ791919 | MGnify/ENA primary metagenome ERZ791919 (study PRJEB30046, sample SAMN00792059) | human gut metagenome | study: EMG produced TPA metagenomics assembly of the A metagenome-wide association study of gut microbiota in type 2... | reverse complement strand
AATTGAAAGAAAGAATAGAAGAATTAAGGCAAAAAGCAATAATGGACGAAAAAGCGATTTACGCTAAAGGACTGGAAGACGGAAAAAGAAAACGCGAAGAAGAACTGCAAGAGAAGATAGCGGAAATGGAAGAAAGAATAGAAACAATAGCAAAAAAAATGTTAGAACAAAAAATTGATAAAAAAATAATAGCAGGTTTAACAGGAATGACATTAGAAGAAATAGAAAAGTTAAATTAAAAATGGGCGATTTAATCGTCCATTTTTAATTGATTATTTATGAAATTATAAAGAAAATAATTTTAAATTATTGACAGTAATTTTATTAATTAATATAATATATTTACAAAAAATATAATAATTCGACTGTAAAGCAAAACAAGGAAAAATAAGCAATAATTTCCATTACAAAATAAGGAAATTTGTTTGCGTATTATAAGGCATTATGCTATAATTTAAGATAATATAGAAGAAAAAATGAACGGAATTAACGCATTAAGAAAGGAATGTGAATAAAATGGAAAATGGATTAGACAAGTTAACTTCTAGGGAAATATTACAAATGTATACAAGAGTATCTGAATTTATAACTTTTTTAAACAAAGAAGAAAAAAATACAGAAAAAATGGGGGATAAAAATGAATAATTTAAAAGAAGTAAATGAACAAATAGAGGCTAACAAAGAAATACTTAATACATTTCCTAGAAACAATGCAAAAAATATAAAAGCATGCTTAACTCAAATTCAAGAATACAAACAAACATTTACAGATGCTCAAAGCAAGCTTTTAGAAGAAATGAAAAAAAGAATAGAAAAATTAGAAGAAATAAAAAAATCAGAGGAAGTAATAAAGCTAGAAGAGCAGGTAGCAGAAAAAGAAAGAACATTGCATGTAATAAATAAATATAAAACTTCATATGAAAAAATGGACTTAGATAGAATCTTATTTAATTTAAATGTATTCTATAGAAAAAACTTAGACGTTGTTAATGAAGCAATACAAAAAGCTATAGAAAAATTCAAAGAAGTTGGTATACCACTAATGCCAAAAGACTTTACATACAGTAAATATGCTAATGAATATATGGTGGTTTTTTTTCAGGAAATGGAAAAAGGCAATGTAAATTCAGAAAGAATAAAAACAGAATTTGAGAAAATATACTGGAAATGCCCAGATATAATAATTCATATTAGATTAAATATATTATATATATATACAGAAAACGAGAAAAATATAGATAAATATTATGAGAAAAAGCAAGAAGAAGCACTAAGAAATGTTACAGCTGATCAGCTTTTAATAGAACACAAAGATATAAAGACAGAGCTAATAGAAAAAGAAGAAGCAGACAAGTTCAATATAATAAATGCTTTCTATACAGCAAAATTAAACACAAAAGACTATACAGAAAAATTAATAAAAGCAAGTTACGAAAAATTTATCCCTAAAACAACATTAGCACAAATTGATGAAAGTAAAAAAGCAGAAATAGATATAAATTTAAAAAAATTGCTAAATAGTTTGTGGGAATATAAAAATTATTTAAAATTTAAATTTATAATAGATGATATTAAGAAAAAATATGCAGAGAAAGAGCAAAATAAAAATGCATATGCACAAACACAAAAAGAGATACAAACAAGAGAAAGCAAATTAGTAAAATTAAATGCAAAAATAAACGGTACAGGATTATTTAAAAAACCAAATGAAAAATTAAATACAGAAGCCAACAATTTAATTCTAGAAATAAAACAACTATATATTGAATTAGACAGAAATAAAATAAAAGAAAAAATATTTCAAGAAATAAACGAAAACTCAACAGTATTCGATGCGCTTAAATTAGCAAGCTCATATTATACATATGTTTACTATTGTATACAAGACAATATAAAAGAAATAACAGAAGAAGAAATAGAACAATTAATAAAAGAATTAAGAGAATTCGTAAATTGGCCAGATTACACTATACTAGATAATATAACTTTATTAAATGAAAAAGATGTTATGGTTATAATAAAAGATAGATACCAATTATTAAAAATAAATATTACAAAAGAAGACTTGGATAAGGATAACCTAAATGGTGTAATAGATGCATTAGAAAAAATAAAAATGAATCAAAATTTATTAAAAAATAATATAAATATAGATGAATTAGAAAGCGAATGTGAATTTGGAAAAATATTAAAATCCAAATAAAACGTAGTGGCGATTTTAATCGCCCGCAAAAGAAAATAATGACAATGTAAAGTAATTTATAGACGTAGGGGCACATTTAATCGCCCGCGTAAAATGGAGAAAATAAAAATGAGACAAACGAACAAAAGGAAAACAACCATAATTTTAATAGTAATGTTAATGTTATTAGTAGAAATTATAATTTTAGGTTTCTCTAGAGCTAATAATATAAAAGAAATACAAACAACCATTAAAGATTATGGAAAAAATTTAAAAGAAGATAATTTAATATTAAATGCTATAAATAGTGGGAAAAACAGCTACTACATTGTTTTGCCAGACATGATAAATAACAAAGTAGTTGCAAGCTATTTCGCAGACCTTAGAAGTGTAGGGGAAACTCCTACAAGCGACGAAAACACCACAGCAAACGAGGAGATTAAAGAACAAGAAACTGAAATAACACAATCAGAAGAAAATTTGGAGCAAAATAGCGAAACAACTACTGAAGTGGCACAAATGGAAAAAAAGCCGGGAGAAAAAATATATTTAACAGCAACAGAAATAGAAGAGCAAACATTAACATTAACAGTTAAATATGACGAAAAAGAAAAAAACGGAGAGAAATTATATAACAAGCAACTAGAACAAATTGTAGAAGGCAAAAACATAAGTGTTAAAGGCTATATGCCAGCAGATGCAACCATTTCAGTCGAAACAGCAAACGAAGAAAAAACAAAAGAAACATTAAAAGATATTTTAAATAATGATATTACATATCAAATAGCATATGATATAAAATTACTTTCAAATGAAAAAGAATATAACCCAACAGACTTTGACGAAAATGTTAAGGTCACTATAACAGGTGTAGAACCAATAGATACAGAAAATCAAAAATATAAAGTTGTACACATAAATGATGAGAACAAGGTAGAAGAAATAGAAAAGATAGAGCTTAAGGACAATGAAGTTACATTTGATGCCTCAAGCTTTTCAACATATGCGGTATTATTAGATAACACAATGAATTTGCAAAATATGGCATTACGTGCAAACGTTCCTGCAAAAAATTTGGATAGCACATTGACAGATATATGGGATGGAACAAGTACTGCAACAGGTTTTACATATGGAAATGGAACATCTGCATCACCATATTTAATAAAAAGTTGTGCAGAATTGGCATTTTTAAGAAACAGTGTAAACTCTGGAACAACATATTCAGGAAAATATTTTCAACTAGTTAGAAATTTGGATATGAATGGCAATTATTGGATTCCAATAGGAACAACTACTTATCATTTTCAAGGAACATTTGATGGAGCTGGATATGTAATAAAAAATGCAAAAATAGCAATAGCAGCATTAACTACAAGCATTGATTCATATGGATTTTTTGGAAGCGTTGGAGGAGGAACAACAAAAGCAGAAATACGTAATGTGATGTTTGATTCTATTAATATAGAAATAAATGTTAATGGAACAACAGCAACTACAACAGCACAAAAAGGATATCATGTAGGTATTGTAGTAGGAACATTGTATAAAAATTCTAATATTTATAATAACAGTATAACTAATTCTGCTATAGTATGTAAAAATACTTTAACATTAGCAGATAATACATTTAGACTAGTAGTAGGAGGAATTGCAGGATTTGTTGGCAATAGCATGACAGAAGGAAGAAATGGAATTACGATTTCAGAATCAGATCCTGGCAGTGCCGCAAGATACAGTATAAAAGGTTGTTTTGCAGATGTAGAGCTAGATATAGAGGCAAAATGCGCAAATGATGCAAGCGCAGGACAGTATGCTGTAGGTGGAATTGTTGGAATAATAACTGGTCAACCAGTATGGCCAGAATATTGTATGTATAACAGCTCAATAGTATCAAATGGATTTGCAGGACCAATATTTGGATATCTAAAAAATACTACAACATATACGTCAACAAGTAATTATGCAACACTTTGGCAAGGAAATGATGCAGGAAATCTTACAATGACAAGTGCATATTCATCACCAATGAAAATAAATGGCACATCTTTTAGCACATCAGTAACAACAGGGTCTTCTACAAGTAACATAGGACTTAATGTAGGCAAAGGAGCTACAGTAGTTCAAAGAGTACAAGGTATAAACAAGGGAATAGCATATGACTCTACAACAGGAGTTGACAATATAACATTACTTAATGGAAGTGGACTATCAAGAAGTAAGTATTTAAGCTGGGAAGAAAGTTATAAAATACCATCAAACTATACAAGTGTTACTGTAACAGACACAAATAACAAATCAACATATAGTATAACTGCAAAAAATACAAATACACCATTAACATATAAATGGTATGTGAATGGTACAGTTCAAAGCTCAACAACAAATACATTTACACAAAATCCAAGCTGGGATGAGGCATATCAGGTTGATTCAATTATAAAAGATAACAAAGGCTTTTACTTCTTAAAGAGTTTTGAAATACCACAATTAGAACTGAAAATAGCTTTCTCAATAGATGAAGCAAGAGATAAAGTAACAGCAGAATTAACAGGAACAGCAAAAGAGTTAATTAACGAAAGTGATTATACATATAAATGGTATACTTTAGATATTTCTGGACTAACAGCAACAGAAATAAAGGGAGAAACAGCAACAATATTAACAGAATTAGTAGAGGGACAAGAGTATAAATTAATAGCAACCAATAGTAATAATGCAGAATTAACAAGAGAAGGCAAATTTGTTTATAAAGCGGAGAGGACAGTTATATATGTCGATTATAAAGCAGGCTTAGATACAAATGACGGATTAACAAGAACAACACCAGTAAAAACTTTACCAGTAGCATATACAAAATTAAGTTCAGCGGGAACAGTAAATACAAATATAATAGTAATTATGAAAGACTATACAGGTATCGCATTTAATACAAGCTCATTATTGAGCGCAAAAAATGGAAAAGCTGCAACAATTACAGGAGCATATGACGGACAAGAAGAAGGTGGAACGTTGCTACTATCAGGTGGAACAGCAGGAAGATTTATAAGCGGAGATACGAACTTTGAAAATTTAACATTTTATGGTTCTGCACATACAACAGGTACAGGATCTGTTGATTTATATGTACAAGGACATAAAGTAAAGTTTGGGTCTAATATAATAATGGACAGATATATCAAAAATGGTACATTGCCAGATTTTGATATATATGGAGGATGGCGTAAACCTAATGAACAATATAGTGTTGCAACAAATACTCCAACAATTGAAATAAATAGTGGACAATTTAACAAAATTATAATGGGCAATGGTATGGGAACAAATGCAGTTTCAAATCTTCAAAACACAACCTCTAACAATATTATGGGTAGTTCTTCTGCTAGTTTTGGTGGAACTGTAACAGTAGATTATACAGAGAAAATGAAACAGGAAGATATAGGTTTAATAGCAGGCGGAAATGAAATTGGTACAATATATAGTAATGCTATTATTAATATAAAAAATGGAAATGTTGGAAAAATAATAGGTGGAAATTATGCAGACTCAAGTAATAGACCAACATCTTGGGCATATCCATTAAATACATTTATAGGAACTTCAACAATAAATATAACAGGAGGACAAATTGAAAATATAATAGGAGCATCATATGGACGAAATGTAAATGGAACAACAATAAAAAGTGATGCATATTATTATGGAACTATAAATATAAAAATTTCTGGAGGAACTATAAATAGTGACATATATGGAGCAGGAGTAGGAAGTACTACGGGATATAATACTAATTCTTCAGATGCGTATAAGAGCTATGGTGCAAATGTAACAACATCAACCAATATAAATATTTCTGGAGGAACAATAAAAGGAAATGTTTATGGAGGAGGTTATGCATATTCAGAAAATTTAACAGAAGCACAGCAACAATTAGACTCTGGTGCACTATATGGAAACAGTAATGTAATAGTAAATGGTTCTCCAACTATAAATGGGGATATTTATGGTAGTGGAAAAGGATATAATTATTCTACTGTACCAAATAACTCAAAAATGATAGGAAACACAACGGTTACCATATCTGGAACCCCAACAATTGGTTCGGGGAAAATAATATATGGTGCAGGAAATGGACTAGCACTAAGTACAACTGCTGGGTTAACAGGAAATACAACCATAAACATGAATGCCACAATAAATAAATCTGTTTATGGAGGAGGAAATTCGGCAAATGTAATAGGAAATACAAATGTTAATTTAAATGCTTCTAACAATTTAGCAATATATGGTGGAGGAAATGGTACAGGCAAAGTTTCTTTAAAATCAAGTGTAAATATAAATAATGGAACATATGGAACAATATATGGAGGAGGACAAAATAATGTAAGTGAAACTAGTATAATAGCAACAGGAGGACAAGCTAGTTATATATATGGAGGAGGCATAAATGCTAACAGTGTTACAACAAAATCAAACGTAAACATAAAAGGAACAAAAATTATAGGAATGGTTTGTGGTGCCGGTGGTGCAAATTCAACAACAACAACAACAAATGTAACATTAACAAGTTCAAGTGCAACAATACCAACAGTATATGGTGGAAGTAGAGTGGCTACTGCAAAAGCAACAATTACAAATGTTATATGTAGTGGTGCAACAATAACTAATGTATATGGTGGAACAAATACTTCAAATATAAGTACGGCAAATTTAACAATAAATTCTGGCACAATAACTAATGCATATGGCGGAAACACCAATGGCGGAACAGTAACAAATACAATTCTAAATGGAGCAGGGGGGCAAGTTACAAATTTATATGGAGGAGGAAATAGCACTAATATTTCTACTAGTGTAGGTACTGCAACAATAAACATTAAGGGAACTAAAATTATAACAGCGGTTTATGGCGCAGGACGTTCTAACTCGAATACTACTACAACAAATGTGACATTAACAAGTTCAAGTGCAACAATACCAACAGTATATGGTGGTGGACAAACAACAACAAGTCAGGTAACAAATGCAAATATTAATTGCAAAGGAGCAACCATAACAAATATATATGGGGGATCCGCATATGGAGGTAATGTTGAAAAAACAAATGTAAAAGTAAATTCAGGAACAGTAAGCAATATATATGGTGGAAATTATAACTCAGGAGAAATTACACAAAGTACTAACATAACTGTAAACGGAGGAACAATTTCTAGTGCCATCTATGGAGGAGGAAATGGAAGCAACTCTAAAGTAGGCTCTGTAACAGCAAATGCAACAGCCAATATAAATATAATTAAAGGTAGTATAAGAGGAAATATATATGGTGGAGGCTATAATTCTATAGTATATGGAAATACCAACATAAATTTTGGAAAAGATGCTGTTGGAGATAATTCTGCAACAATAGGTAGTATTTCCATTGATGGAAATGTTTATGGAGGAGCAAAGGCAACAACTGCCTCACATATAGGAGTTACAGGTGAATCTAATGTAAATATTGATGGTAATGGATATGAAACACTTATGATAAACCAAAGTATTTTTGGAAATGGTGATAATTCTAATATAAGTGGTAATAAAAACATATCAATTAAAAACTATGGTGCAAGCTCTTTAGCAAAGAAAATATTGTCAGTTGAAAAAGCATCGCAAGTAATTATAAATAATTCAACATTACATATAACAGGAGCAACCAATACAGTAAATCAATATAATACTATAAAATTTGCATTCAATGATATAGGACACCTAAAATTAGCAAATAATTCAACTATATATTTAGATAATGGAGCTAATTTATTAAAAGAGTATTCTAGTATATTAATAAACGCAGATGGAACTGAAACATTAGAAACTGCTAAAATAGATACATCAACAGAAATAGATGGAAGCGAAGTATTAACAACAAATGTAGACAATAAAATGTATATGTTGCAAGGAAACAACTTAAATATAGCACAAAATGAAAATGTTACTACATACGGAAATGTAAATGGAATGACATATTTAGGAATGTACACAAGTTCTGCAAATCCAATAGGAACTACAACACGTACAGGAAACAATAATGTATATGTAATGGGAAAACACAAAGCAAATCATAATATAACAACAGATGGTTTTTACACTAATGAAACAAATAGTATACATAAGTATGTTATTCCAACTCCAACAAGTGCAGACTATTATATATGGTTAATAGGTAGAATTCCAGATGAAAGTCAATTAGATACAGAATTAACAGCATATAAATATAGCACAATAGACACCGTTGAATTACCATTAATAAGTAATAGCGAACCTAATACTATATTTAACGTCTCTAATCTCGAAGCAGATTTAATGCCAACAGTTTCTATAAAGAATAAATTACAAATACCAGCTACAGCAACAACAGAAGATATTGCAAACACTACATTTGGTTTAGAGATGCAAACAGGTACATCAGGTTGGGTATCAAGCAAAACTACAGATTATTATGTGAGTAAAGGTGCAACTTCAGGCACTCACTCTGGCGATATAGAATATTTATCTGACAATTCAACACAAGTTCCAAGTATAATATTGAATCTTTACAATTCGCAAAATATTTCGCAGACTACATTTGTTGGATATGTTGCAATAAATTTTGATGTATTGCAACCACAAACTCCAATAAGATATAAAATTACGAGATTAAGAATAAAAATATCAATATATACTTCGAAAGAACAACAAGCAGGGTATGCAATAGGAATTGCACCAGGAGAAAAATTTGAAGCACCATTTGCAACAGTAGAAACAAATATCACAGAATCAAGTGAATTTTCTATGTATTATAATTTAACAATAAACAACTTTGCAGAATATAAATATGCTACATCATATCCAACAAGTTATAGAACTTTAATTTCTAAAGATTCAACAGGATATGCATATAGTTTGCCAGCAGGAACAAAAATAACAATGATAGATTTAATAAATAACAAATATTACTATTATATTGTAAAAACATCAGATGTATCAAGTGAAAAAAATGAATATAGACTATCTGAATTTTTGGAAATGCCAACAACAAATCAATACTATAACGAAACAGCAGCAATAGCAACATATCAAGATACAACAAATAATATAGTTCAAGAAAAATTTATATTCCATGTGGATTTTAAGGAAACTACAATAACACAAACATCAACAGGAAATACACTAGTTATGGAGTTAAGAAATAGTGAGGGCAGGACAATAGCAAGTGTATTAGGCTCACAAAGAGAAACAGGAAAATATGGAATATATGTGGACAAAGACGCATTATTAAATACACAAATACAAGAAATACCAACAACAGTTGCATTAGGCGATAGCTTTAATATAAAAGCTGCCTCAACATTTACCCAACAAGTAGTAAATGGAAAAATAATATATGATACTCAATATTTAGACAAAAAAATGGGAATAACAATAAATGTATGGGACAACACAGCACAAACATTATTAAACGGGCAAGAGCTGATGGGAATATCTTATGAAATAAATGGAACAACATATTATCCAAACATAAATGGAACAGCAAGAATAAAAGTAGCAGATAATGTTGCAAATATATTATCAAATATAACAGTAAAAACAGAACATAATAAAACATTAACAACAGGAGATTACACAATAGTAGTAGACACATTAGCATCAGCAGACGGAGAGTACTATGAATATGATATAAGACACCACGACAAAAAAGTAGTAAATATAAAAAATAGTGAATATGGATTAAAATTAACAATTGCAGACGAGGATAGGATAATAGAAAAAGGAAAAACAAGCATAACTGTAAATATGGAAAAATCTGTAGCAAACATAACAACACCAACATTTACAGTAAAAGCCTACAGAAGAGACTACACAGAAGAATTATCAACAACATATAATGAAACAATAAACATAACAGCCCAAGCGACAACACCAACATTTATAGTAACACTACCAACAGACATAAAAACAGGAACATACAAAATAGTAGTGGAACTATATGATGGAGAAACCTATATAGGCGAAGCACATGACTACTTTATTGTTACTTAAGCATATTAAAGTTCAAATACAATTTTATAAAAAACAATGGTTATTTTAGGTCAGCAAAAACTGACCTAAAATAATACACAGAAGAAAGGAATATAATGGAGTACGATATAGAGCAAATAGAAAAACAAAATGAAAAAAGAAAAAGAACTAAGCAAATAGTTAAAAAGCTATTATTTGTAATTATTATAATACTTTTATACAACATATTTCTTATAACCAAATCTACATTAGACAAAACAGATGCTAAATCAATGTTTGGCTATAGAGCATATGTAATTACAACAAATAGCATGGAGCCTACAATAAATGTAGGAGATATAATAATAGTTAGTGGAATAGAAAAAGACAAAATTAAAACAGATAAAATAGTTACATTTGAACAAAATAATCAAATAATAACACATAGAATAGTTGGAATTGAAGAAACAGAAAAAGGCTCGAAATATGTAACTAAAGGTGATAACAATCTAACCAAAGACACAGAAGAAATATCATATGAACAAATTTTAGGAACAATTGTATTAAAAATTCCACGTATAGGAAACATTATATTATTACTAGAAGATAAAGTTTATATTATATTGTTATTAAATTTAATATTAATAATATACATAAATACAAAAAGAGTAGAAGAAAAGAAAAAAATGAGGAGAGAAAAAAAGAAAATTGAGGATAAGAGAAAATAAAATAAAAAAAATAATATCTGCACTACCAAGAAAAGTTTTATGGTTGATATTAATATTAATGATTATATATAATGTAATAAACACAGTATATGGAGTTTTTAACAAAAAATTGGATTTGAGAATAGGAAAAGCAACGATGTATACAACCGAAGACAAAACAATGATTCCAACCATAAAAACAAATGATCTAATAATAACTAAGAAATGCCAACCAGACGATTTAAACTTACAAGACATAATAATTTTTGATGAAAATGGAATAACCAAAATACAAAGAATAACAAAAATACAGGGACATGGAGAAAACTCATATTATACAACAAAAGGAGACAACAATTATCATAACAATAATGTAATAATAGAGTATAACCAAATAAAAGGAAAATTTGAAAAAAGGATTCCATTGCTAGGATTAATAGTAAAAATGCTACAATCAAAAATAACAACAGTATTTGTAATAATAATACTTGTATTACTATTTGTATTTAACAGAGATATGAAGATGAAAAGTATAAAACGAAGAAAAAATAAAAAGATAGACCAACTAAGAAAACAAAACAACTAAAATTGGCTATATTTTTTGGAAAATCCAAAATTAGAAGAAATAGCATAGTTAAATTGAGAACGGGCGATTTTAATCGCCCATTATTTATGAATTTATATTTGAATTTGTTTCTTGATTTGTAGTACTAGAATTATTTGCACTTTCTACATTATTAATTTTGTTCATCAAATTATGACCTCTTTTAAAAGCTTTTTTTGAAACCGCAGGCAAGCCTTGGAATACAATTTTAAAACTTGTAAAATCCTCAAGCTCATTATATTCTAAACAAGATAGGTATACATCTAATTCATTAGAGTTTTTGCAAGCTGTTATAATGGCAGGATGCAAATTATAATTGAAAAATAATTCTGTTGCTAAATCAACAGCCTGTAATAAGGTTCCTTTATCGCGCTGTCTAACTAATCTATATGCTTCTCTAAAACGTGAAATAGCAGAATTCTTATAGCATTTTAAAGGAATAGTATATAATTGATTAATAACATCTTGAGCAGATGTATATTTTGCAGGACTCGCTTTTAAAATATTTTTAATATCTGTTAAAGTGTAAGGCAAAACTACTTTTTTCTCGATTTCAGAAATTATTAATGTGTTAGGCAATAAATTAACTTCCTTGGTTCTAACTTTAACCTTTTTAGCAGATTCAGCAATAGCCTTGTTTTGATTTTCGACTTCTTGAAAATCAGCCTTTAAAAAGCACTCTATTTTCATGGTATTTGTGGTAATCTCATCAATAACATCTAAATAATTTTCATTAAATTTAGATATTTTATTAGTCATTACAACATTACTTTCATTATTTTTTATTTCATATAATTGGCTAAGTAGAGCTTCCAAGGAATCTATATTAAATGTAGATTTTTTTAATAGAGCCATAACATTATTTAAGGCCTCGTAATTTTTACTAAATTCCATAGCAGTTTCTATAACTTCAGAATTTTGTGTAATTAAATTCATACACAAAAGAACTTCTTTGTTAAGACTTCTTTGGTATGCTAAACTAGCATCTATAAAAGAAATTTCTCTATTAATAAGTTTTAGTAAATTTGATTTTGTTTTATTATCATTTAATTTTATCATCTGTTCCTCCAACAAAACAATAAAGTTTTGCACATAAATATAAAAGAAAATTAAAAACTTAACATTCCTTAATATAATTATAACATCATATAAAATTTTTTCAATAAGCTTTTCGTTAAAAAATATGAAAAAAATAATACAATTTTACAGCAATATTACAAGTATATTACAAAACAAATACAAAAGTTTTTTTTAGATGTTTTAATCGAAAAATGTATTGATAAAAAAAAATGACTATGTTATATTATAAAGAAGAAAGAAAGTTTACGGAGGATGAAAGAAATGAAGAAAATTTTTTATAACACACTAATTATTTTATATGCATTAATTGCAATAATAGTAACAATATGTTTACTATCTTTTAATCAATTTAAGGTTTCAGAATTTGACTCTACAACAGTATTAATAATCAATACAAACAATCTAAAAGAAAAAGGATTTAACAAGGGAGACTTAGTGTTGGTTGATACAACACAAAAGCAAGAACCGGGAGAAGATATATTTTTTCATGCAACATCAGAGTTAGGAAAAACAACAGTAGATATTCAAACATTAAAAGATAAACAAGTTAGTTCAGTAACAGGAGAAACCACATATGTACTAGAATCTAAAGAAATACCAAGTGATTTAGCAATAGGCCCAACAAAAAATTCAATAAGAATAGGAAAATTGGGAACAATTTTAAGCATATTAGAATCTAAATGGGGATTTTTGATACTAATAGTATTCCCATCATTATTAGCATTCCTATATGAATTATGGGAATTTATAGCAAATATAAAAGCAGCTAAAGAAGACGATGACGACGAAGAGGAAGATGATGAAGATGAGAATGAAGAAGAGAAAGTAGTAGAGAAAAAAGCACCTGTAAAAAATACTACATCAACAGCATCAAAAGCTAAAAAAACAACAACAGGAACATCACAAAAGACTACAACAAAGAAAACTACAACTACTAAATCAGCAAGTACAGCTAAAAAAACTACAACTTCAAAACCAAAAACAACAACTAAAAAAACTACTAAAACAAAAGAACAATAAAATGGAATGGGATGAAAAAATGAGAGTGGTAAAAAAAATATTTAGATGGGTATTTGATATTATATTATTTGTAATATTAGGTATTGCTCTAATAATGGCATATAATCATATACAAATTAACATTAAAGGAAATACATATACAACAATGCTTGGATATTCTGCATTTGAAGTATCAACAGGAAGCATGTCAGGAACCATGGAAATAGGAGATGCTATACTAGTTAAACTTATTGATCAAAATGAAACTGTAAATAAAGACGAGATAGTTGTGTATAGCCAAGGAACAGCATTGGTAACCCATAGAATAGTAGAAGTAAATGGCAACCAAATTGTTACAAAAGGTGATGCAAATAATACAAATGACACACCTATACAAAGAAACCAAATAGTTGGAAAAGTTATAAAAGTAATACCAAACTTTAGAATGTGGAAGGAAATAATTTTAACACCAAAAGTACTAATACCAGCAAGTGTGGCGTTACTATTACTTTGGGTATTCTTCTCATATGACAAAGTAAAAGTAGAAGTTGTGGTAAAAGAAGAACCTACCAAAACAAAGAAAAAACATACAAAACAAGAAGAAATTGAAGAAAAAACAGAAGAAATAGAACAAAATGATGAAGAAAACAACGAAGAAAATATAGAAAAACCAGAGAAAAAATCAACAAAGAAAAAAACTACAACAGAAACAAAAAAATCAACAACCAAAGGAACTAAAACGAAAGAAGAGAACAAAACAAAAAAGACAAATAGCACAAGAAAAACAACTGCGACAAAAACAAGTAAGAAAAAAGCTGAAGAAAAATAAATTACAGAAGAGTGTGTGGAGGAAAAATGAAAGAGCAAGTTCGAAGAAGAAGGAGAAAAGGTCGTAGAACAACGGTAATAGCTATAAGATTTATAATTCTTGCTGTGTGCATAATAGTATTGTGCAGCATTGCTCTAACAAATACTATAGCAAGATATCGTAGTGAAGCTTTAGCTTCAAAAGATATAGAAATTGCTATGTATGTATTTAAAGAAGATCACCAAACTATGAGTTTTAAATTAGACCAAATGGTACCAAGAGCTGAACCATACCAACATACGTTTTCTGTAACAAATTCAGATTCAAATAACAAAATTGCACAGACAAGCATAGATTATGATATTACAATAAAAACAACCACAAATTTGCCATTACAATATGTACTATATAAAAATCAAACACCAACATCAGCAAATCCAACCAATATACTTCCAAGTGCTGGAACGGTGCAAGCTGATACAGATGGTACATATTTTAAAAACTTTAAAACATCAACACAAACAATGGCACACAGTACAAAAAAGACAGATGTATATTATTTGTTAATATATTTTCCAGAAACCTATAAAAATCAACCAGAATATCAAAATATGATAGAAAGTATGGAAGTAATTATAGATTCAAAACAAAAAGTATAACATATTGTAGGGGCGATTTTAATCGCCCACACTTCGAAGAAATTTCTAAAATAAAAATGCAAGGGGGAAGAGATGAAAAAGAAAAAAAACAGCACATATTACAGATACACCAGGAAACAAATTTTAGTTTTATCAGTGCTAGTTATATTTTGTTTGTCTCTTGTTACAATACTTGCAAGATATGTATTAAAATATGCAAACAATTTTTACACCAGCACAAAAGAATTTTATTTTGAAAGTGACAAATTAAAAGAAAGCAACCCAACATATAGAATAGAACAATGGACGGGAATTAATAGCTATTCAATACCAATAAAACTTAGTACCGCAAAAAACACATTAGAAAAATTATCATATGATGTAGACTATCAAATTTCATATAGTTGCTCAAGCAATATAACATGCCAACTAAGTAAAACAAGTGGAACCATATATACTACAAACAACTTAGACACGGTCACACTTAGAATTAATCCAAACACAGCATTAAATGTTGGAGACCAAGTAACAATAAATGTTACAGCAAGTACTACAGAGCCATACAGTAAAACTATTTCTGCTAAATTTGTGTTTATTATAGGGAACAATGAATATTCATACAAAATTGAAGATGCTGTAGGGCAAATATACTGTGATTTAGTTATAACAAACACAACTAATTATTATATAGTACTTGAAGCATTTGGCTCATATGCTGTTGGAGATAAAGTGGACATATATTCATATTCAATGTTAGATGCAACAGAAAAAGCAAAATGTAAACCAACAAAATTCACACAATTTGGGTATGACCCACAAATACTATCTCTTGATATGGCAAATACAACAGTAGAACTATTCAGCCAAGGAACAGAAAACCAAGGCTCTGTTACATATGTAGTTGGTTCAAAAGTTGGTGTAAAAGCAGAATCAAGTGCAAGAGTTAGATTCTATAAAAAAGATCCAACTCAAAACTATACATATCCAATAAACAATAACACTTCTATTATAACTGTAGAATTCATTGATTGGACTTAAAAAACATTAAAGGAGAAATTTATATATGAGTGTAATGGATGAATATATAAAAATAGTGCAAGACGCTATAACTAAATATTTAAAGTTAGTTTTTGAAAGAAAATTTAATAAACAAATATGTGACAGCTACATAAAAACATACATAGATGTTAGATACTATAATGTAAACGAACGCGGAAACCATAGAACATTAAGAAAAGAAATATTAGAAAGTTTAAAAGAAAAGAAAAAAAGATTAATAGTAGATAATAAATCAAAACAATTACTAATAGAAAATATGGAAATGTTTTTTATATATGTATTGTATATAGACAAAGTTACACCATATAAAACAATAGATTATTTAGTAAAAAACATATGCAGACTAAGAGTTAAAATATTAAAAAAAGAAGATGAAAAATTTAGAAAATTATTAAAGGATTTAATAGAAGATGATATAAAGAAAAAAGAAGAATATTTAAAAAAATTTGATAGTAAGGTTTTTTCTTTAAAATTAACAGATTACAATAGCACAAATGAGGTACAAAGAGTAAGTTTAAAATATCATATGAAATTTTCTACAATATTTAGCGCTACAGCAATAGAACGAGCATTTAATACTGGAACAACAAGTGAAGACAAGTTATTTGTAGAGTATAATATGATAAGTGCACAAATAATAAAAGACATAATAAAAGGAAACTTTAAAAAACAATATATAGTTGAATTTGCGGATTCATTATTTGAAAAAAAACAAAAAATAACAAGACTACTAAATATTATAGACAATTCAGCATTGCAGGACAAATTAAGTATTAAAATAAGACACGAAACATTTTTAAAATATAGAGAGGATGCTTATGAAATGCTAAGAAGTGGGTATAAAATAGCACTTATAGCAGATGAAACAATAGACACAGATAGAGCAGAACTAGAAAAATTAAAAATGTTTAAATATATTTTAATAAATAAAGATGCTCCTTATTATGAAGAAATAACAAGAAAAAAAAGATTGCAAAACATAATAGAAATTTAAATAAAGGAATGAAATGAAATATGGGAACATATACAAGATTTTTATATGAATTTTTAGCACAATTCTTTGCAGGATTAATTACAATACTTGGAGGAATTGGAAAAGGAATAGGGCAATTATTTAACATACCAGGATATGCACAAATAATAGACCATTACAAAAACGATTTTTCAATGGCAGAATGGGTACTTGTTGTACTAGCAGTAATTGCGGTAGTAGTTGTTGTTGGTATGGGATTTGCATTAATATTCTTTTTAATAAAAAAATATTTAAGATTTAGAGCAAAAGTAGTTAAACAAGAAGAACTATTGGATGAAGTTGCCCACTTAAATAATAAAGTAGTGAATCTAATGAAAGAAAAAGACGAAATATTAGCAATGAAGGTTTCACAACTTGGGTTAAAACCAACAGAATCTAATTTAGAGCCTTTGCCAGAAGGCGGTGCTGAACAATCAGAAGAAGATCTTGCTAATGATGGAATCAGATTTGCTAAACTTAACGAAATTGATGAGGAATTTGCAAACTATAAAATTAAAGATTATGGAAATTCATTTACATTACCTGAATTTTGCGAAGCATTTAGAAATTTTGCAGCGTCAAGGCTAAGATTGTATTATACAACACACATGATGAGATTATTTGTATCTTCATTAGCTTCTACCAAATTAGTTATTCTACAAGGTATATCTGGTACTGGTAAAACATCTTTGGCATATGCTTGGGGAAAGTTTTTGAAACATGATTCATGTGTTGCATCAGTTCAACCATCTTGGAGAGATAGAACAGAACTATTTGGGTACTTCAACGAGTTTACTAAAAAATTCAACGAAACAGAAGTATTAAAAGAAATGTATATGGCAGGATATACAAACGATATTTATACAATAATCCTAGACGAAATGAACATCTCTCGTGTGGAATACTATTTTGCCGAGATGTTATCTATCCTAGAAATGCCAAATAAAGACGAATGGATAGTAGAACTTGTTCCAAATAGCTGGAAAAGTGACCCTAAAAAATTAAAAGGTGGAAAACTACAAATACCACCAAACCTATGGTATATAGGAACAATCAACAACGACGACTCTACATTTATGGTAACAGATAAGGTTTACGATAGAGCAATGCCTATAGATATAAATGATAAAGGACAACCATTTGACCCAATAGACACAGACCCAATGGATGTAAATTATACATATTTAGACCAATTATTTGCACAAGCAATGATAGACAATGCTGTAAGCAAAGATACATTGGATAAAATAGAAATAATGGATAACTATGTTATACAACACTTCAGAATAGCTTTTGGTAACCGTATTGTTGCGCAAATGAAAAAATTTGTACCAGTATTTGTAGGTTGTGGCGGAGACGAAGTAGAAGGCGTAGACTACTTTTTAGCAAGAAAAGTATTGAGAAAATTTGAACAATTAAATATATCATACATAAGAGACGAAATAGACCCATACATAGACTTTTTAAATAAAACATTTGGAAAAGACAAAATGAAAGAATGTATAGAATACTTAACAAGACTTAAAAAACTAACATAATTTCATTAAACTAAAAGTGGGCATTACTCACAGAAAGGTAAACAAATGAGCGATTTAGAAATATATAATTTATATGAAAGAACAAATCCTGGAACAATAGATACATTTCAAAAAAGAACAGCATCAAAAATGGATTTGCAAACAGAATATGAAAAAGTTATAGAAGATACAGAATGGATAGACTTAATGGAAACAACAATACCATACATAGATAACATATTTCGTAATCCAAATAGATTTATCATAAATGAAGAAGAAATAGTAAAAATAGAGCTAGCAAGAAAGGTTACTGTAGAAAGTATAAAGCACTTAGCAAAACATACAAACTTAATACAAGATGTAGACCCAAAAACAGGAGATGTTAAACCATCTAAAATACTAAATATCAACAAAGAAGAAAGTTATGACACATACGAGAATCGTTTTATTTATACCTTAATACAACATATGAAATTTTACATGATGAGAAAGAAAAAAATGATAGAAGAAAGATTAAAACTATTTGAAAAAAACAACAAAAGATTTTCATATACAGGTAATGCAAAACTATTAAATGAAAATGTAAGTATAACAGTAAATTTAACTACTAAATTAGACGATGGAAACAAACGAAAAAAGGGAGAAACACCTTTAGAAAGAATACAGAGACTTGAAGAAAAATTATTAATGGTAATGGGGTCAGAAACGTATAAATTGATAGAAAAAAAACACATTGCATTAGTAACTTCACCAATAAAAAAGACAAACCTAATTCTAAAAAATGTAAACTTTCAATATGCGGTTAAATTATGGAACTATATACAAACAAACATAGATGACAATGCAAAACATATAAGCGAAAAACAAGACTATTCAGATAATGAGGAATTAAAAAGATTAGCAGATGAAACATTTTTACTAAATTATTTAATTCTTAATTCCTTAGATAGAGATAATGCAGAAGAAACAATGCAAAAAGAAGTCAAAGAACAGGTATTAAATCAAATGATAGATAGAATAGTAAGCCTAAATGCTAATTTAACAGAAAGTGAAGTTAAAGATTTAGTTGCAGATAGATACTTAGTTATTAGAAATAAAAATATAGCAACACTAGGACAAATACAAAAAGTATTTAAGAAACAAATTGAAAAATATTTAGAGAAAATATAAGGAGAAACTCAAAAGATGTTAAAAAAAATAACAGAAAACCCTGTTTTAAAATTAATAAATAATATAGTTTATGTAATATTATTCCTAATAGTAGCCTCAGTGTTGTTTGTTGTAATATTACAAAGAGCTAGTAATAATGATATAGCATTAGGTGGAATAAGAATATTTAATATAGTTTCTGAAAGCATGGTTCCAAAATATAATATAGGAGATGTGCTTGTTGTTAAAAGCATAGAACCACAAAATATTAAAGTGGGAGATGACATAGCATATATAGGGCAAGAAAGCACATTTAATCAAAAAATAGTTACACACCAGGTAATTAAAATAGATTATGAAAATGGAGAATATATATTCCACACAAAAGGAATTGCAAATATATTAGAAGATCCACTTGTACATCAAAATCAAGTATTTGGCAAAGTGGTTTATAAAATATGGATATTAAGCCTTATATCTAAAATATTAAGCAATGTTTATGTGGTATTTTTCGGAATATTTGTGCCTATAGTAATTTTAATATTCTGGACAATATTAAAACTTAAAGGCTTAGTAGAAGTAGAAGAATACGAAGAAGAAATAGAACCTAAAAAAACCACAAAGAAAAACACAAAAACAACTAAGAGCAATGCAAGCAATACAAAAACACAAAAGACAAGTACAAGGAAAAAATCAAATGATAATAAGGGATAAAAAATGAGTTTAAAGAAAGTTTTTTATGTAATTAAGAAAAAGGTAAAAATTAGTAACTTAATATTATTAATAGTTTTGCTTATGTTTAACTCATATGCTTGGTTTATATATAATACTAAAGTAAGTACATCACTTTCCGCTAAAATAGAAGCATGGGATATTGCATATATTTCTAACGGAATAAGAGAAACGCAAAATATAATATTAGATGTTGAAAAAATATATCCAGGTATGACAATATATACACATCAAATAACAGTAAACAACAATGGAGATACAAATGCAGAGCTTAGTTTTGCTGTAAGAAAAGTAGAAATATTAGGGCAGGTTTATCAATTAGATGCAACAACAACACCAGAAATGTTGTATAACAAATTACAAAACGACTTTCCTTTTAAAACAACAGTAACACTAAGTACAACACAATTACCAGCACATACTGGTACAGCAACAGTAACAATAAAACTAGAATGGGAATATGAATCAGAAGTAACAGGAAAAGACGAATTAGATACACAATATGGCACAAGTGCATATCAATTTATTACAGAGCATCCAGACACACCATGCGTACATTTAGAAATAGAATTAGGAGCAAAACAAGTAAATACATAAAAAAGAAGCTATATGTAAATATAACTTCTTAAATAAGTATTAAACTTTTTGCTCAAATGTAGCATCAATTTTTAACTTTATTTGTCTGTTTGCTTCATCCCAAGTAAATTCGGAATCTTGAGCATCAGTCATAGTAGCACCAGATGCGGTATCATCTACCCATTTAATAAAAACTCTAATAGTTTTAGTTTTTGTACCTGTGCCTGCATAAGGAATAGTTCCTGTTATAACAGTTGGCTTTGTATTTGTAGTACCAGAATTAAGTGTTGTAGTTGTACCACCATCTATAGAATAACCTGTAACTTTAAAATCTGCAAGGTTACTTGTAGTTGAACCAATAGCATCATCAGTATTGTTTATTTTAATGTTATAATCAAAACCAACATCAACATTTGTGTAATCAAGTGCTAAATCAAAATAGCCAGTAGCACCAGGAGCAAGTTTATTAGCAGCAAGATTTGCATTAGTATCAAATACAGGAGTTAATTCAGCAGAGATGTCTGTACCGCTTTTTATGGCCAAAGTATTTAACTTAATATCCCATCTAGCAATAGAAATATCTACTGCTCCATTGGCAGAGGCAACATACTTAGCATAAACATCGGAAATTGAAATTGCAGATACGCAAAGAGCAATAATTGCTAATACAAGAATTAACTTTCTATAATTTTTCTTCATACGTTCACCTCGAATCTTATCTAAATCTAAATAGATAATAACATATAAAGAAAATTAAATCAATACCAAAAAATGTTAAATTAAATGTATAAGCCTTTAATAGGCAATACGGAGAGGAAAATAAAAAATGTCAAAGGAAAAAATCAAATTAAACTCAGAAAAAATAAACAAAAGAGAAAGCAGAATAAAAGTTTTAAAACTAGGTTTATTAATAAGTACTGTATTTTTAATAGTAATATTTTTCTTATTAAAAGTAGTATATGGACAAGGACCATTTACAATATCATTAGACCAAAACTTTGCCAAAAAAAGTGGTATAGTAATATATGATAATTCAACAGTAAAAGAATTTAGAAGAATATTAGAGGCTGGCAAACTAGAGTTCATGGACAATATATCTATAAGATGGATACCAGATAATATAGATACAGAAGCAGAGGGAGCTCACAATGGAAATAATTACATTGCATATACATTTTTTATAGAAAACAATGGAAACGAGAATTTAACATATTGGGCAGAATTAGTAATAGATGATGTAATTAGAGATGCAGACGAAGCTGTAAGAATAATGGTATTTAGAAATGGAGAAAAGAAGATTTATGCAAAAAGAAATTCAAATGGAGAGCCAGAGCCAGATACAATACCATTTTATTCAGATCAATATGTATACATAGAACCAAGAGAAAATTTTTATCCAAACGATGTAGATAGATATACAATAGTAGTATGGGTAGAAGGAGACGACCCAGACTGTATAAATGATATAATAGGTGGAGAAATGAAAATGCACTTAGAAATAAACGAAGAACACGTGCAAAAATAAACTTAAAATATTACACAAATATTACAAAAAAAGCACAAAGATTACAATTATATTACATTATTCAACAAATGTTGACACCTAAAAATGGCTATGTTAATATAAACCTATATAGAGTTAATTTTTAAAGAAAGGGGAAAAAAATGCAAACAGTAAAAAAGGAGAAGAAAAGAAGCCTAAGAGCAATATTATTAATACTATTAATTGTTGCAGTAATATTGATAGGATCAACATATGCGTGGTTTATTTCGAATAATACTGCTGAGGTGTCTACTTTAAGTGTAAAAATAGAAACTGTGGAGGGACTTCAGATTTCATCTAATGCAAGAGATTGGACTTCTACACTAACAAACGAAATGCTTACAAATGCAGAATATGTTGGCTCATCAACCAATTATTCTGGAGCTATAAACCAGATACCTTCTATACTAAAACCAGTATCATCTATTGGAAAAATAACTGATGGGAAACAAGAAATGTTTTTAGGCAATGTTGCGACTTCCACAAGTGATGCTAATAATGGTAAATACATATTGACAGCAATAAAAGAAACAGATGTGCATGGATTAAATGGAAATTATATAGTGTTTGATATGTTCCTAAATCTAGAAGCATCTTCATCTAAAGATTTATATTTACAACCAGGTTCTGGCGTTACATGGAATGAAGAAAAAGCAAAAGCTGATACAAATAAAGCGTATCAAGATGATAAGGGACTACAAAATGCAACTAGAATAGCATTTATAGTTGAGGGAAATGTTGATACATCACAAACGGAAGATGCATCAAAAGCTGCGCAAAATAAAACTTATAATCAAGCGGATGCGGATTGCGGTAAATATTTATGGGAACCAAATTCTAATAGTCATACAACAAATGCAATAAACCAGTCACTTGATGGAAAAGACACACCTAAATATACAGCAGAGGAGCAAGCAGCAAATCCTGTTCCTTATAGTGGAGTAAAAACAGAAATAAATAAAAATAATGATGTTTTATTAGCCGATGCAAAAGCAGCAAATTATTCAAGTTTCTTATCTTCTGTACAACCGGAAATATTTACAGATACATCTTTTACGCAAAGAAAAAAATTAATGACACTAAAGCCAGGCTATACAAAAATAAGAGTGTATATGTGGCTTGAAGGTCAAGATATGGATTGCTATACAGGCGCCTCTGGAACATATCTAGATTTCGATATAAAGTTAGGGATAGATACATATCAAGGGGGCTAATAACTATTACATAAACATTACAAAATTACAGTTTTATTACATTATTCAACAAATGTTGACACTACCTAAAACGGGTGTTAATATATTTATAAAATAAAAATTTAAAGGAGTGTAAAAATGAAAACAACAAAAAAACAAAAGAAATCAAATTTAAAAGTTTCACTATTACTTTTATTATTAGCAGCAGTATTGCTAATTAGCTCAACATATGCATGGTTTGTATCTCAAAATACTGCAGAAGTTTCAACTTTACAAGTTAAAATTGAGACAGTGGAGGGTATTCAAATCTCATCTAATGCAAAAAACTGGACGTCCACACTAACAAATGCAATGATTACAGGTGCTGACTATGTTGGCTCAGAACTTAACTATAAAGATGCTGTGAATCAAGTACCATCAATATTGAAACCAGTATCTACTATAGGGGAAATTGACAAAGGAAAGCAAAAAATGTTTTTAGGTAAGGTATTAACATCTAAAACAGATGCTAACAAGGGTAAATATGTTTTAACAGCTACACCAGAAACAGATACGCATGGATTAACTGGAAATTATATAACATTTGACTTCTTCATAAATTTGGAATCTACATCAGCAAAGGATTTATATCTACAACCAGGTTCTGGCGTAGTATGGAATGGAGAGAGAGCAGCTGCAGACACTAATGCGGCATATAAAAATGATAAAGGACTACAAAATGCAGCTAGAATAGCATTTATAGTTGAGGGAAATGTTGATACATCACAAACGGAGGATGCATCAACGGCTGTACAAAATAAAATTTATAATCAAGCGGATGCGGATTGTGGTAAATATTTATGGGAACCAAATTCTAATACTCATACAACAAATGCGATAAACCAGTCACTTGCTGGAAGAGATACACCTATGTATAAAGCAGAGGAGCAAGCAGCAAATCCTGTTCCTTATAGTGGAGTAAAAACAGCAATAGAGGAAAAAGATGATATATTACTTGCTAACGCAAATGTAGCTGGAAATACTAGTTTTTTTGCCGCAATGACACCTACTTTATTTACTGATACAGGATTTACTCAAAGACAAAAATTAATGACAATAAAACCTGGTTATACAAAAGTAAGAGCATATATGTGGATCGAAGGACAAGACATGGATTGTTACACTGGTGCTTCAGGTACATATTTAGACTTTAATTTGAAATTTGAAGTTGATACAGTAACAGGTGCTTAGAATTTTAATAATATTAATAAAGTAAAAGAGGCATATATGCCTCTTTTACTTTGCCCAAGATAGAGCTAATTTATTTAATAAAAATTTTGAAGGACTTAAGGAATAAAAATTAGTTGCAATGCAAATAATTATAGAAAACGATAAAAAAATGCATTCTATTGCAAACTTGCAAAAAATATAGTATAATGATTATGGAGGCGAGAATATGATAGAAAGAAAAGAATATTTGGAAAAATTAAAAAAATGGAAAGATAAAGATTTAATAAAGGTTATAACAGGAATAAGAAGATGTGGAAAATCAACTTTATTTGAAATATATATTGAATATTTAAAAAGCATAGGAATAGAAGATAATCATATAATATCAGTAAATCTTGAAAATCCAGATAATGAATTTGACACTTATAAGGAATTATATAAATATGTAAAAGAACAAATAAAAGATAAAAAGCAATATTATGTATTTTTAGATGAAGTTCAAAAAGTTTCAGATTTTCAAAAAGCCGTTGATGGACTATATATTATGAAAAATGTGGATGTGTATATAACGGGTTCTAACGCATATCTATTATCTGGCGAGTTAGCAACATTGTTAACAGGCAGATATATAGAAATAAAAATGTATCCATTATCATTTAAAGAATATTTAAATTATTATAAAAAAGATGCAGATGAAAAGATGTATTTAAATTATATTAATAGAAGTTCATTTCCATATGCCTTAAAGCTAGAAGAAGAATCAGAAATTGACGATTATTTAGATGCCTTATATAATACAATAATTGTGAAAGATATAGGGCTAAGAAAAAAAATTGCCGATACAACAATGCTTAGAACAGTTGCTAGATTTATGTTTAATAATATAGGAAATTGTTTATCTATTAAAAAAATAGCAGATACATTAACTTCAGATGGAAGGTCTATATCTGTTCACACAGTTGAAAGTTATTTAGAGTCATTGGTTGAAAGTTATGTGTTTAATAAAGTTTCTAGATTTGATATAAAAGGAAAACAATATTTACAGTCAGGGGAAAAATATTATGCAACTGATGTAACAATGAGATATGCGTTATTAGGAAGAAGAAATATAGATGTGGGTCATATATTGGAAAATATTGTATACCTTGAACTTATAAGGAGAGGTTATAAAGTATATATAGGAAAAGCAGGAGAAAAAGAGATAGATTTTGTTGCTGAAAATAAAGAAGGTTTTACTTATTTTCAAGTGGCATATACAACAAGAGAAAAGGCAACATTAGAAAGAGAATTAACACCATTACAAGATATAAATGACCATTATCCTAAATATATACTTACAATGGATATAGATCCAATAGCTGATTATGACGGAATAAAAAAAGTTAATGTTTTAGATTGGCTGCTAGAAAAATAAATTCGCCCAGTTAGGGACAGTCCCTAACTGGGCAATTTGGACAAAAAGGGACATCCTTATTTTTTATTTAAGAAATAATAAAAAAAGTAAAAATACTGTTTACTTTTGTAGAATTTTTGTATAGAATATAACCAATAAATTAAATATCTAAAGAAAAAGAAAGAGGAGGCTTTTGACCATGAAAATTTTAATGCTTACATGGGAATATCCACCTAGAATAGTAGGAGGAATTGCAAGGGTAGTTCACGATTTGTCTAAAAGATTAATAAAGGATGGACATGAAGTTACAGTAGTAACATATAGGGATGGAGAATTACCAGAATATGAAAATGATAAGGGAGTTAAGGTATATAGAGTAGAAAATTATATGATAAGACCTAATAATTTTATAGATTGGGTTATGCAACTTAACTTTAATATGGTGTCAAAAGCATCTGAAATAATAAGAAAAGAAGGAAAGTTTGATGTAATACATGCACATGATTGGCTAGTAGCAACAAGTGCAAAAACATTAAAACAAGCATTTGGAATTCCAGTTGTAGCAACAATACATGCTACAGAGGCAGGAAGAAATTCAGGCATACATGATGAAGCTCAAAGATATATAAATGATACAGAATGGTTATTAACATATGAGGCTACAGAAGTTATAGTAAATAGTAATTTTATGAAAGGTCATGTACAAGGATTATTTGGACTTCCATTTGATAAAATAAATGTTGTTCCAAATGGAATTAATATAACCAATTTTAATGGAATAGAAAGAGACTATGAATTTAGAAGACAATATGCAATGGATAACGAAAAAATAATATTATTTATGGGAAGACTAGTATATGAAAAGGGAGTTCAACATTTAATATCTGCTATGCCAAAAATTTTAAGCAATTATAATGATGCAAAATTAATAGTTGCAGGAAAGGGTGGCATGCTAGATGACTTAAGAGGTCAGGTAGATGCAATGGGGCTTTCTAGCAAGGTATATTTTACAGGTTATTTGAATGCAAAACAAGTTCAAAAAATGTACAAATGTGCAGACGTAGCTGTATTTCCAAGTACATATGAGCCATTTGGAATAGTTGCATTAGAGGCAATGCTTGCTGGAGTTCCTACCGTGGTATCTGATGTTGGAGGACTAAATGAAATAGTAGACCATGGAATAAATGGAATGAAAGCATATGCTGGAAATCCAAATTCAATAGCAGATTCTGTATTAAGTATATTGTATGATGGAAAATTGGCAAATAATATAGCAAAAAATGCAAAGGCAAAAGTAAAAGAAGAGTTTAATTGGAATAAAATTGCGCAAGATACACATTATATATATGAAAAAGCTATATGCAAAACTGTTGCAGAAAAACAAGCAGAAGAAATAGAACAAGAAAAAGCTAAAAAGGCTGCAAAAGCTAAAAATACAGATTCAGAAATAGTAAATCTATTAAACTTTAAAAAGAAACATGCATATGCTTAAAATATACCATCGGGAGGAAAATAAAATATGAACGTTTATGATACAGCAAACAAATTAGCACAAGAGATAAAAGAATCGCAAGAATATAAAGAGTATAAAAGTATGAAAGACGAAATAATGACAAATCCTGAACTTAAAAGCAAAATAGAAGAATTTGAAAAACTAAGATATGATATACAACTTATGCAATATAGTGGAGAACAAAAAGATGAAGGCAAAATGAAAAAATTAGAAGATATGTATAAAATATTAATAGAAGATGAGCAAATTAAGAAATATTTTGATTTAGAAGTAAAGTTTAATGTGATGATAGTAGACGTAAACAAAATTATAGCAGAAGCCATAAAGGGAGTATTATAAAAACAATTAGGGATAAATTTTACAATATACTAAAAAGAAAAGTAAGGATATAGCTTTCTCGTTAGTGTAAAATATTTGTAGGCAAAAATAAAAATTTTGTCTACATTTTTTAATTTAAGATTCACAAGACAATGATAAATATATTTGAATAAATTATGTTTAAAACTTTGCAATTTTAATATAAAAAATTAAAATTTTATGATATAGTAAGAGTAAATAAAGTGGAAAATGTAATTTTGTAGATGGCATCTGCAAAATTAGGAAGAAGGTAAAATGGATAATAAAATAAATATTAATAAATATAAATTATTATTAGAAAATGTTAAACAGGAAGTATTAAATACCCAATATAAAGCAATTTATGCAGTTAACAAAGAATTGATGTTTATGTATTGGCATATTGGAAAAATTATTTTAGAGAATAATCAATGGGGAAATAAATTTATAGATAATTTATCAATGGATTTAAAAATGGAGTTTCCTGAAGTAAAAGGGTTTTCAATAAGAAATTTAAAGTATATGAGAAAATTTGCAGAAGAATATCCGGATTTTAAATTTGTGCAAGAAGTTCTTGCACAAATTACCTAGAGCAGAAGATATTGAATTGCACATAAGATACATTGAGAAGATTGAAAATGGTGAGGATGAAGAAAATAAAACTATATAGAATAAGTATAGTGTAAAGTAATCTATGAAAAATGTAGGGGCGATTTTAATCGCCCGCAATTCGAAGAAATTACTAAAAAAGAATAAGTAAAGGGGCAAAAAAGTGGAAAGTTTAATTGTTGTTTTAGTATGCATAATTTTTATATACTTAATAAAATATTTATTTGGAATAAAAATTGATGATGTAAAAAAAATAAAAGAACTTGGATATGATAAAGAACTGACGGAAATTACCAATAAATTACCTGATAATAAAATAATATGTGATGAGATATTAAAAAAGTTAGATAATGAAGAAGTAAAAGTTAAAGAAACAGAAAGTAAAATGGCAAGTTTGTATATAGTAGCCACAAATACTATTTTAATAAGTAATATAAAAGATACATTTACACGTGTACAAACAATAGCACATGAGTGTTTGCATTCTATACAAAATAAAAGAATGGTAATGTTTAATTACATATATTCAAATATATATATAATATATTTTATAGTATTATCAGTTTTGGCACTATTTGGAAAAATAAAAAATATGTTGTTACATGTTAGCATATTAACAATACTAGGATTTATATATTATATAATAAGAAGTTATTTAGAAACAGATGCAATGATAAAGGCTGAGTACTTAGCAAAAAGTTATATGCAGGACAAAAATGAGATGACAAAAGAAGAGATAGAACAGATAGTAAATAATTATAAAAAAATTAACAACAAAGGAGTTGCTATTGTAAATTTTAGCTTATTAATGTCTATAACTATCAAAATAGTAGTTTTCGAAATACTGCTACAAATAGGTTATTTAATAAGGTAATAAAATTGACATTATATGATAATTGGTATAAAATGTTGCAATAGAATGGAGAAGATATATGAATAAAAAATGGGAATGTTATAATATAGATGATAATAAGGTTGAAGAGCTAGTAGAACAAAAACACATTAGTAATTTATTAGCAAGTATATTGGTTAATAGAGGAATTACAGAAGAAAAGGAATTAGAGGTGTTTTTAAATCCTACTAGAAAAGATTTTTATGATCCATTTTTATTGCCAGATATGGAAATAGCCGTAGATAGAATAATAAAAGCTGTAAATAATAAAGAAAAAATAATGATATATGGAGATTATGATGCAGATGGTATAACAAGTGTCTCTGTACTAAAAAAATATTTAAATCAAATTGGATTAGAAACCGGAGAATACATACCAAATAGATTAAACGAAGGTTATGGTTTAAATAAAGAAGCTATTTTAAAAATATATAATATGGGATACAAATTAATGGTAACTGTTGATTGCGGAATATCTGGATTAGAAGAAGTTGAATATGCAAATACACTGGGAATTGAAACAATAATAACAGATCATCATGAGCCGGCAGAACAACTTCCTAATGCTATAGCAGTAATAGATGCTAAAAGAAAAGACAATATATATCCATTTAATCAATTAGCAGGAGTAGGAGTTGTTTTTAAATTAATACAAGCAATTTCTATAAAGTTGAACTTAGATGAAAAAGAATATTTAAAATATTTAGATTTAGTGTGCATAGGGACAATATCAGACATAGTCCCATTGGTGGATGAAAATAGAGTAATAGCTAAATTAGGACTTAAGCTAATAGAACAGACCAAAAATATTGGTTTACGAACATTGCTTAACATAGCAAATTTTAAAAAAATAGATTCTAATGCAATATCTTTTGGAGTTGCTCCTAGAATAAATGCATGTGGAAGAATGGGTGCACAAGAAGAGGCATTGAAGTTATTTTTAACAGAAGATAAACAAGAAGCACTAAAAATAGCAAAGAATTTAGTAAAATTCAATCAAGAAAGGCAAAACACGGAAAAGCAAATATTTGAGGATGTAATACAAGAAATAGAAAAAAATAATGACAAAGAGAAAAAATGCATAGTACTTGCAAAAGAAAATTGGCATCATGGAATAATAGGAATTGTTTCATCTAAGGTTACAGAAATGTATTATAAACCTAGCATTTTAATTTGTTTAGAAGGAGACATGGGAAAAGGATCTGGTAGAAGTGTACCAGGATTTGATTTATACAATGCTTTAAGCAAGTGCAACAATTATATAGAAAAATTTGGTGGACATTCTATGGCAATTGGAATATCTATAAAAAAAGAAAATTTTGAAAAACTAAAAGCAGAAATAGAAAAATGTGCAGAAGAAAGCAATATAAGCGATATAATGCCAATAATAAACATAGACAAAAGAATTAATTTAAAAGATATTAGTATTGAAGAAGCAAAGTCTCTGGAATTGCTAGAGCCATTTGGAGAAGCAAATAAAATGCCAATATTTTTAATACAGAATTTAAAAATTGATTCCATAAGAGCACTATCAGATGGTAAACATTTAAAATTAACATTAAAACAGGACAATTATATTATAGATGCAATAGGATTTAATATGGGAGAATTGTCAAAACAGTATCTTTTAGGGGATAAAGTAGATGTTGTAGGTACTATTGAAATAAATACATTTGGAAACAAAGAGAATATTCAAATGAATTTAAAAGATATTAGAAAAGCAATGTAATTGACATTACAAAAGGGGATGATTATTTGTATGGAAGATAATAAACCAACCATAGAAAAAATTATAACTACAATGAAAAAAAATAGCAGAAAAAATGATATAAAATTAATATCAAAAGCATATGAATTTGCAAAAAATAAGCACAAAGACCAATTAAGAAAATCTGGAGAGCCATACATTATACACCCAATAGAAGTTGCAAATATACTTGCGGATTTGGGCTTAGATGATGCAACAGTATGCGCAGCACTTTTACACGATGTACTTGAAGACACAGATACAAGTAAAAGCGATTTAGAGAAAGAGTTTAACAACGAAGTAGCAGAGATGGTGGATGGAGTTACTAAATTGAGCAAATTAAAATATGCAAGTATGAAAGAGCAACAGGTTGAAAATTATAGAAAAATGTTTTTAGCCATGGGTAAAGACATAAGAGTTATACTAATAAAATTAGCAGATAGATTACATAATATGAGAACTTTGAAATATTTAACCAGAGATAGACAAATTGCAATTGCAAAGGAAACTATGGACTTGTATGCACCATTGGCAAATAGATTAGGTATATATTCATTAAAATGGGAACTAGAGGATTTAGCATTTAAATATTTATATCCTGAAGAATATAGGGAAATAGTGGAAGGAATTAACAGAAAAAGGGAAGAAAGACTAAAATTTATAGACATTATATTGCATGAGATTAAGACAGAGCTAAAAAAGCAAAGAATCGAAGCAGAAATTACAGGAAGGGCAAAACATTTATACAGTATTTATAGAAAAATGCAAAGAGATAATATTACCTTAGAACAAGTATATGACTTGTTTGCTTTAAGAATTATTGTTAATTCTGTAAAAGATTGCTATAGTGCTTTAGGAATTGTGCATGAACTGTACACTCCTATGCCAGGAAGATTTAAAGATTACATAGCTGTTCCAAAACCAAATATGTATCAATCATTGCATACAACATTAATAGGACAAAAGGGTACACCATTTGAGGTTCAAATACGTACATGGGATATGCATAGAATAGCTGAATTTGGTATAGCAGCACATTGGGCATATAAGGAAGCTAATAATAGCAGAAACAAAAAGTCAAATGTAACAGTAACAGACGATAAACTTGCATGGATTAGAGAAGCATTAGAATGGCAAAAGGATATGCAAGACCCAGAAGAATTTTTGAAAACATTGAAAACAGAATTATTTGAAGATGAAGTGTATGTGTTTACTCCAAAAGGAGATATAAAGTCTTTGCCAAAGGGAAGCACTCCAATAGATTTTGCATATAATATACATGCAGAAATTGGACATCATATGACAGGATGTAAGATAAATAGTAAAATGATGCCTATAATTACAGAACTGAAGAATGGCGATATAGTAGAAATAATAACATCAGAACAATCTAAAGGTCCAAGCATGGATTGGTTAAAGTTTATTAAAAGCTCTGGCGCGAAAAGCAAAATATTAAGCTGGTTTAAGAAAACACAAAGAGAAGAAAATATTGTGAAAGGTAAGGAACTAGTAGAAAAAGAAATAAAAAAGATAGGCATAAATTATTCGGAAATATTTAAGCATGATTTTGTACAAGTAGTACTTAATAAATATAAGTATAATAGTGTAGAGGATATGTATGCAAGTGTTGGATTTGGAGCAATATCAGCAGGAAAAATAGTTGCAAGATTGTTAGAAGAATACAGAAAAGAGCATCAAGAAGAAAATTTAGAAGAAAAGTTAGAAGAGTTGTCTAATGAAAAGGCAAAAACATACAAGCCTTCAAAAGCCGGAGTTGTTGTAAAGGGAATTGACAATTGCTTGGTAAAATTGTCAAAATGCTGTAATCCAGTGCCAGGAGATGAAATAATAGGATATATAACAAAGGGTAGAGGCGTTTCTGTTCATAGAAAAGATTGTGTAAATACTCGAAATTTATTAGAAGAAGAAAACAGAATTATAGATGTATACTGGGATTCAGATGAAAAAACAACATATAATGTTGATATAGAAATATATGCTAATGATAGAAGCGGACTATTGGCAGAAATAATAGCTGAAGTTTCAAATGCAAAGTGTAATTTAATTGCTGTAAATTCAAAGGCTACTAAAGAAAAAATCGCTATAACTGAAATAACAGTGGAAATTCCTAATATAGATGGATTAAATAAAGTATTAAAAGCACTTAGAAAAATAGATAGCGTATATGAGGTAAGGAGGAAAAAATGATACTAAAGAGAATAAAAGTAAATACAGGATTAATAGAAGAAACAAATTGCTATATAATACAAGACCAAGAAACTATGGAAAGTATAGTTATAGACCCAGGAGGAGAAGCAGACAAAATTATAGACATGCTAAACATATTGCAAGCTAAAGTAAAATATATATATTTAACACATTGCCATTGTGACCACATAGGAGCAGTTGAAAAAGTAAAACAAGAAAAGGGTGGTAAAATTTTAATACACAGATTTGATGCAGAAGGGCTATATGACCCAAGTATTAGTTTAACAGACCAGGTTGGACTTAATGTGCCAGAATTAGAAATAGCATCAAGAGTGGATGATAATGACATTATACATATAGGAAACATAGAATTTAAAGTAATACATACACCAGGACACACAAAGGGAAGTAGCTCTTTATATTGCGAAACAGAAAATATGCTATTTTCTGGCGATACAATATTTAAAGGAACATGGGGAAGAACAGATTTGCCAACAAGCAATTTTGAAGACATAATAAACTCTATAACAAATAAAATTTTAGTATTACCAGATGATACAATTATATATCCAGGCCATGGAAGAATGACAAGAGTTAAAGATGAAAAAAATATATATTTAGAGCTAAAAGAAGCACAAGACGTGTAAAAAAAGAAAGGAATGAAAAAAATGATACAAAAACCTAAGGGAACAAAAGATATATTGCCACAAGATTCATATAAATGGCAGTACATAGAAGAAAAGTCAAAAGAACTATTTGCAAACTATGGCTTTAAAGAAATTAGAGTTCCTGTTTTTGAAAATACAGAGCTTTTTCAAAGAGGCGTTGGGGAAACTACAGATGTTGTACAAAAAGAGATGTATACTTTTGAGGATAAAGGCGGGAGAAGTATAACACTAAGACCAGAAGGAACAGCAGGTGTAGTAAGAGCATATATAGAAAATGGAATGTCTAGTTTACCATCACCAACTAAAATGTGGTACAATATGTCGATGTATAGATACGAAAATGTACAAAAAGGAAGGCTTAGGGAATTTCACCAGATTGGTGCAGAAGTTTTAGGAACAAATTCGTATTTGGCAGATGTAGAAATAATACTTATGGCTAATGAATTATTTAAAATATTCAATATTCCAAATATAGAATTAGTTATAAATAGCATTGGTTGCCCAGAATGTAGAAAAAAATATCAAGAAAAATTAAAAGAGTATATAGAACCAAACCTAGATAAGTATTGTGACGTGTGTAAATCAAGGTTTGAAAAAAATCCAATGAGAATATTAGACTGTAAGGAAAAAACATGCAAAGAGTATAACAAAAATGCTCCTGCAATAACAGAATATCTATGTGATGAGTGTAAGGAACATTTTGAAAATGTAAAAAACACATTAAAAGAATTAAACATAGAATATACAATTGATACTGGAATAGTAAGAGGTTTAGATTACTATACTAAAACTGTATTTGAATTTATTTCTAAAGATGAAGGGTATACAGTTCTTGCAGGTGGAAGATATGATGGATTAGTAAAAGAATTAGGCGGAGCAGATACACCAGCAATAGGCTTTGCAATGGGAATGGAGCGATTAGTAGAAATATATGAAAAATATAATGCAAATCCAATAGAGCCAAAGAATATGCAAATATATATAGCAAACATTGGAAAAAAAGCCGGAATATATGCTACAAAACTCACACAGGATTTGAGAAAAAAAGGCATATATGTAGAAAAAGATGTATCAGAAAGAAGCTTAAAGGCGCAGTTTAAATATGCAGATAAAAAGAATGCAGAATATTGTTTAACAATAGGCGAAGAAGAAATTGCAAGCCAAAAGGCAAAAATTAAAAATATGAAAACAGGGGAAGAAATAGAAGTAAATTTATCAGAAGAACAATGGAAGCAAGATATTGCAAAGTAACAGTTCTAAAAAAATAATCCTTTGAATATATTAATATATAATAGCATATGGACAAAGGAGAAAATATAAAAATGATAAATTTAGCAGTAATTAATATAAAAGAAGTGGTAAAATATCTAGTAAAGTTAACTATAGTAATAACAGTTGTAGTTGCACTTACTAGATATTTTTCTACTTATAAAAATGCTTTGACCAATAAGTTTAGTGACAAAACATTTCTGGAATGTATAAATCAAACAATTCCAGGAATTAAAGTTATGAATAAAGCAGAAACAAAAACACCAAAGATAGAACCATTAAGAATGATGCTAAATATGGAATTAGCGATGATAGATACAATACACGAAGAGAAAATTACAAGTAATGGAGAAGAAAGAGTGAAAAATAATAATATAGAAGAACAGCCAACAAATGAAAAAGTTGAAGAAATACAAACAGGAGTAAAAACAGAAGTGTTGGAAAATAATGTGCCAACAAAATTTACAGATGAATATAATGGAGTAAAAGTAAAAAATGGAACAGACAACAAACTTACAAAGGAAATACTAACACCAAATATAAATATAAATATGAAAAATGTTTTAATTTTTCATACACATACATGCGAGAGCTATACACCAAGTCAAGCATATCCATATAAACAAACAGGCAATTTTAGAACTACAGATAGAAATTATTCGGTAGTAAGAGTTGGCAGAGAGTTAGAGAATTATTTAAAACCATATGGATATAATATAATACATGATGAAAGTTATCATGATTACCCTTCTTATTCTGGATCATATAGTAGTTCATTAGAAACAGTGGAAAAAATACTTAAAGAGAATAGTGGATATGATATAGTGTTAGATTTACACAGAGATGCAATAGGAGATAACACATATGCACCAACAGTAAAAATAGGAGAGGAATATGCAGCACAATTAATGTTTGTAATTGGTTCAAATGGTGGTGTAGATGAACATGAAAATTGGCAAGAAAATTTAAAATTTGCTGTAAAAGTACAGGAAAAAGCAAATGAATTATATCCAGGATTATTTAAGCCAATAATATTAAGAAATTCAGATTATAACCAGTTTGTATCTAAGGCAGCATGCATAATAGAAGTAGGAGCAACAGGTAATACACTTGAACAATGCCTAGCAAGCATGAAATACTTATCAAAAGTAATAAGGGAATTATAAAAAGAAATTTAGCACACATTTTACATAAAGTTAACTTTATGTAAAATGTGTGCTATAATATAATTATCATATAGGGCAATGACCCAGAAAGGAAAGCAGTATGAGGGCTGAAATTAAGTCTTTTAAGTACAATCGAATGTCCCAGAGTGGACGGTTGTACGAAGTAGAATTTAGTGTTATGGTTGGGGAGAACGGAATGTTCTACCTCAACGAGGTAGAGTTTGGGTTAGGGGAAACCCTATACCAATGCAGACAGGAATTGAAAAAATTCTTGTTTTCTGCTATGTCCAAGTTTAGGCTTGGAATAGCGGAGCATAAAAACCCCGCTGTTAACCGCGGACACGCGGTTTCCCCCATAAATAAGGGGGGAAGATATTTTGTTGTAGATGGTAAAATTTACCGCTATGACAAACAAATTGGCGGTAGCTGGAGTGCTCCCGCATCCGATGTTGCCAGAATTTTACTGGCAATTGAGGATCAAAGCTCGAGTTGGTGGGAGATACCACCCTTGAGTAAATAAAAAAAAAAAAGCATAATTGCCTTTTCTGTCCACATATTTGTGGACAGTTTTTTTAAAAAAAATCAATAGGAGTAGAAACTTAATCTACTCCTATCAATTTATTTGCTTCGTCCTCCGAAAGATATCCGTATTTTACCATAGATTGTATTACCTTTTTTTGACGGCTTTTTGTTAAGTCAGGATTTTGCGTTGGAGCATAAACACTTGGAGCATTTGGAATGCCTGCTAACATAGTTGCCTCGTATAAAGTCATTTCTTGAGGTTCTTTAGTTAAATAACCATTACAAGCTTCCTTTATTCCATAATAGCCGTCGCCAAAATAAATTGTGTTAACATATAACTCTAAAATCTGCTTTTTAGAATATTGCTTTTCTAAATCAAATGCAACAAAAATTTCTGCGACTTTTCTAATAAGTGCCGGGGTATCAGTATCAATAAAGTATAAATTGTTGGCAACTTGCTGGGTAATTGTACTGCCACCTTCTAAAAGTTTAAAATTAGAAACATTTCTTACAATGGCTCTGCCAATAGCAATAAAGTCAATTGCACCATGCTTTTCAAAGCGATGATCCTCAACAGCAATTACAGCATTTTTATAATAATCTGGTAAACTATCTATAGAAACATAATTATTGTCAGTTTGAAGTTTAGTAACCATATTTGTTAAACTTACCTCATCAATACTGTCTTTATATAATTTATAACCTTTAAAATATAAAATAGAGATAATAGTTAATACACAAAACAACAAAAATATTAATATTCTTTTAAAAATCTTCACAAAATCACCTCTTAGTTAACAGCATAAGTTCAACCACTAAGTCAAAAACGTTGTTATCACTATTGACGACAATAGCAACAGCCATATTCTAAACTCCTAAATGTTTTTTATTTGTTCATCTAAATATTATTATGAATCTTAGAAGAGCATGGATTATCCTCATTTCAGTTTATTTTTATTATAGCAATAAAAATAAATTTTTACAACAAATTATTCCTATATTTTATAATTTTCCCTATTACTTTTAATTTAAGGGCCAATATTAATTTTGAAAAAAAGATTGACTTTAAATGAAATCGATGTTATAACTAAATTCTAAGTATTCGTGGGTACAGCGAAGTATAATAATTGTACTATTTTGGCTGCTAAGCCAAAAGAAAAGGAGCTTAGATGAAAAAGCGGCTCTTGATTGTTGGAGTAGTGTTACTGATGATTACAGTAACCATTGTTGTTGCTTTTGCTGCTTGCAAGAGTAACAAAGGCAACGGCTATACCGTTGTCGAATTGGAGGATGGATACATCATTAATGCCGAAAAAATGAAGGCAGGGTGGTACCATTATGAAACAACAGATTCACAGGAATATCTGATGTTTTTGAATTCGGTAAGTGGCATGGACCATATCGAGATAGTAGATATTGGTTCGTCACCATCATTTTATTTTGTAACTTATAAGGTCACAAAATAAAATGAAAAATATGAAATTACTGATTGTATGCAATTTGTAATTTCAAGATAGAATGCCCCTGCTTGGTTATCAGGCAGGGGTTATTTTTCCCTTGACAAGACCTAATAAATGTAATTTAATATATTTGGTGATAATGAATGGAAAATACAGTAGCAAATGAAAGAAATATACAAATATATCCACTATATAAAGCATTTGCATGGGACATGTTCTTTTACTATTCAATAGCATTTTTATTTTTAACACAAGTGAAAAACCTTTCCCCATCAGAGGTGCTATTAACAGAAGCGGCATACCCAATATTTAAAATGTTATTACTTATACCATTTACAAAATTTATAGAAAAACAAGGAAAAAGAAAAAGTTTAATTTTTGCTAATATATCAATTGTATTATCTATATCAATTTTGATTTTTGCACAAAATATATGGTATGTTTTTGCATTTCAACTATTTTCTTCTTTAGGATATTTAATAAAGGGAATATGCGAAACCAATATGTTGTATGACAGTATTCCAAGAAATCCAAAAAGAGGTAGCTTATTTGCAAAAATAGATGGTAAAGCAACCAGTTACTATTATTATATAAACTCGGTTGCATCATTTGCAGCAGGATTTTTATATGTTATAAATCCATATATACCAATGGTTTTATGCTTAATAATGAGCGTAATTGCAACATTGTTGTGTTTTAAATTTAAAGAGATAGATGATGAAAGAAATGAAGTTAAAGAAAATCACAAAGATAATACAAAAGGGTTACTAAAAGATATATTAAAATCGCCTAGATTAATTAATTTGATTTTATTTGGTGCATTATTTTATGGTTTATTAGCTATTTTAACGACATTAAGAACTAGTTTGCTTGACGAAATTAGACTTCCAGAGCAATATTTTGGTGTAATATTTGCATTATTAGAAATTATTTCTGGAATAACAACAATGAACCAAAACAAATTTCATAATAAATTAAAAAATAGAACATTAGCAGTATTATCTATTCCTGTAACGGTTTCTTGCATAATATTAGGAGTAGTGGCAAAAAGTAATATACCATTTATGTTTGTTATAGTTATACTGATATTACTATACATAATACAATATGTAATGAAAGGACCATTTTACATATTGATAAAAAGATATTTAAATAATTTTACAACTCATAAAATAAGAAATAAAATTTCTTCTGTATATAATTTGGTAGAAAATATATCAAGATGCATTATTGCACTTATTTCATCAATATTATTAAAATATACAACTACAGCTAACACACTACTAATAATAGGTACAATTTACACAATTTTATTATTAGCAATGCTAATAAATATGAAAGGAAAAGTTGGCTTAAATCCAGAAGAATATACAGAAAAAGATATTAAGTTTTTAAATTTAAAATAATTGACAAAATGAATAAGTTAGTAGATAATAGAATAAAAGTTACAAAGGAAATTTTTAAGGTACCTAAGGAGGAAAAAATATGTATGTATTTAATAGGATAACAGTTAATCCGCAATTGCCAAAGAGAATAGACAAATTGTCTAAAATAGCTAATAATTTATGGTGGGCTTGGAACACGGAATTTTTAAAGTTATTTAAAGAAATTGATATAGATTTATGGGAGAACATTGGAAAAAATCCAGTTAAATTTTTAAAGCAAGTTTCTCAAGAAAAATTAGAAAAGATTGTAGAAAATGAGGAATTTCTTAAGGAATATGACAAAATTGTAGAAGATTATGAAGATTACATGAATAGTAAAATAACATGGTTTAGTAAAAAGTATCCTAACAATAAGAATGACTTAATAGCATATTTTTCGGCGGAATATGGGTTGGACGAAACATTGCCAATTTATTCTGGTGGATTAGGAATTCTTTCTGGCGACCATTTAAAATCAGCAAGTGACTTGGGAATTCCATTTGTAGCAGTTGGATTGTTGTATAAAAATGGCTATTTTAATCAAAAAATTAATGGTAATGGAATTCAAGAAACAGAATATAACGAGATTGATATATCAGCATTACCAATAATACCAGTAAAAGATTGTGAAAATAATGATGTTATTATTTCAGTACAGCTTCCAAAAAAGAAATTGTATTTAAAGGTATGGAAAATATTAGTGGGAAGAGTAACATTGTATTTAATGGACTCTGATATAGATAAAAATATAGAAGAATATAGAAAAATTACTAAAACTCTATATGGCGGAGATCAGGAAATGCGTATATGTCAAGAAATAGTTTTGGGAATGGCAGGAATTGAATTATTACGTACATTAGGATTAAACCCAACTGTTTACCATATGAATGAGGGACATTCTGCATTTTTAACTTTAAAATTAATAGAAAATATCATTAAAGAGAAAAAGGTATCTTTTGAAATAGCAAGAGATATTGTAAGCTCTAAAACTGTATTTACAACACATACTCCAGTACCGGCAGGAAACGATATTTTTCCACTAAACTTAATAGAAAAATATTTTAAAGATTATTGGAATGAATTGGGAATACAAAAAGTAGATTTTATGAAGTTAGGAATGAAACCAAAAGACGGATTGGAAAATTCTTTTAATATGGGAATTTTGGCTCTAAAAATTGCAGGAAAAAAGAATGGAGTTAGTAAGCTTCATGGAGCAGTATCAAGAGAACTATTTAGTGAAATATGGCCTAATATAGCAGCAAATGAATCACCAATAACATATGTTACAAATGGAATACATACTTGTACATGGCTTGCACCATCATTAAAGAAATTATATAATAAATATTTAGTTCCTTATTGGCAAGATAATATACAGTGTGACGAGACTTGGGAAAAAATTAAAACAATACCTGATGATAGACTATGGGAAGAGCATAATGCTAGAAAGCAAAAGTTATTAGAAGTTGTTAAAAGTAGCACAATATCAAGGTTAAGAAGAACAGGATATAATTACGAAGAAATAAACAAGATAGTGTCAGGATTAAATCCTAATGCTTTGACAATAGGTTTTGCAAGAAGATTTGCGACATATAAAAGAGCAACACTGATATTTAAGGATTTAGAAAGAATTACGCAAATATTTAGTGATAGTGGTAAACCAATACAGATAATATTTGCAGGAAAAGCACATCCTGCAGACAAAGAAGGGCAAGATTTAATAAAATTTATACATGAAATATCTATGAAACCACAATTTAAGGGCAAAGTTTTCTTATTAGAAAATTACAATATAGCAATGTCAAGGTATTTAATTTCTGGCGTAGATGTATGGCTTAACAACCCAAGAAGACCAATGGAAGCATCAGGCACTAGTGGACAAAAAGCATCTGTAAATGGAGTTGTAAATTTAAGTATATTAGATGGCTGGTGGGCAGAAGGGTATAACTCGAAAAATGGTTGGGCAATAGGCCAAAACAAAGATTATGATAATTATGAAATACAGGATAAAGCAGACAGCGACAGTTTATATGACATATTGGAACATAAAGTTATACCAACATACTATGATAAAAATGAAAAAGGCATACCTACAAAATGGACTGAATTAATGAAAAATTCGATAATGTCAACAGGTGGAAGATTTAGTACATCGAGAATGCTAATAGATTATACAGAAAAGTTGTATTTGCCATTATGTGATTTATATAATAGATATTACTCAAGTTTAGAAAATGTTGCAACATATAATTTGTGGAAGCAAGAATTATATAATAACTGGGATGACATTAAAATTACACAGGAGAATAATTTAGATAATATTACAATAGATGCAGGTAATAATATTGAAGTTAAGTGTAAAGTAGAGTTGCCAAACGTATTGCCGGACAATATAGAGGTTCAAGTATATTACGGAAAAATTGAAGAAAATGGTGTTGTAGATGATATAACAATAATTCCAATGAGAATGAAAAGCTCAGACGTAGAAAACAAAATATATGAATATATTGCAAAAGTTAATTTGAAAAATGGTGGAAACTATGGATATACTTTTAGGGTTATGCCAAAACACGAAATGCTATTAGATTCTGCAAATTTAAATTTAGTAAAATGGATAACAAAATAAGTTATATAAAATATAATGATATATGGGTTTATAGGTTAATCCCCCAAAAACCTAAATATATTTATAAGGAATAGGAAAATGCGCAAAACAAAAATTATATGTACATTAGGACCTGCTGTTGATAATCCAGATATATTAGAAAAACTTATGTTAGCAGGAATGGATGTTGCTAGAATAAATTTTTCTCATGGAAATTACGAGGAACAGCAAGATAGAATTGAAAGAGTAAAAGAAGTTAGAAAAAGAGTTAACAAGCCAATATCATTATTATTAGATACAAAAGGACCAGAAATAAGAATAGGAAAATTTGCTAATGATGAAATTGTACTAGAAAATGGTGATGTGTTTACTTTAACAAATGAAGATATTTTGGGAAATAAAACAAAGGTGTCTATTACATATAAGAATTTATATAATGAAGTACAAATAGGCACAAAAATATTGATTAATGATGGAACAATAGAAACTATTGTTAAAAAAATTGATGGAAAAGACATCATATGTGAAGTTATAAACGGAGGAAAACTTACAAATAGAAAAAGTATAAACATACCTGGAATGAATATTAATTTACCAAGCATTACTCAAAAAGATATAGATGATATAAAATTTGGAATTATAGCAGGGTTTGACTACATAGCAGCTTCTTTTGTTAGAAAGCCAGAAGATGTCCTTGCAATAAGAAAAATACTAGAAGAAAATGATGGAACACATATAAAAATAATTTCTAAAATAGAAAATAGAGAAGGTATAAACAACTTTGATAAAATTTTGGAAGTATCTGATGGAATTATGGTTGCAAGAGGAGATTTAGGTGTAGAAATTCCTATGGAAGAAGTACCAGTAAGGCAAAAAGAATTTATATCTAAATGTGCTAAAGCAGGAAAGCCTGTAATAACGGCTACGCAAATGTTGGAGTCTATGATATTAAATCCAAGACCTACAAGGGCAGAGGTAAGTGATGTTGCTAATGCTATATATGATATGAGTACCTCAATAATGCTCTCGGGAGAGTCGGCTACAGGAATATATCCAATAGAATGTGTTAAAACAATGGCAAAAATAAGTGAAACAATAGAGGATTCTATTAAATATTGGAAAAGATTTAAAAATAAGGAATATGCTAAAGAAAACAAAGATTTAGAGTATAGCCTAAATTATTCAACTTGTACTACTGCAATGGAACTTAATGCAAAAGCTATATTTGCATATACAAATACAGGAAGAACAGCAACAATGTTGGCAGGATTTTTTCCTCAATGCCCAATATATATAATAACAGATAATGAAATAACATATAGACAAATGGCTTTATTATGGAATATTAATCCAATATTAGTTGATAAAGATGAAGACATAGACAAAATGATAAATAACGGCATAGAAATAGCAAAAAAATATAACTATGTAAAAAAGGATGACATAATAGTAATTGCAGGAGGAGCATCAATACTTTCTTGCCATGATGAAGCAACTACAAATAGAACAATAGGTGGAGTTTTAAAAATTTAATAACAAGATGTATAAAGAGGGAGTTAAAATTGGCGATTATAGAAAATAAATATCGTATTGGAGTAAAATACGTGAATCAAAATAGACTATTGACATTAAGGGGAATAATATTGTTGCTAGAGGATTTGGCGTGTAGACATTCAGATATGGTTGGTTTTGGCATTAATGATACATTAAAAACAAACCTTTCATGGGTATTACTTAATTGGAAGATAAAAATTTTAAAAGAAGCAAATTATGGCTCTACTGTGACTGTAAAAACATGGTCAAGAGATACTAATAAACTATATACATATAGGGATTTTGAAATATATGATGAAAATAATAATTTAATTTGTATAGCATCTTCTAAATGGGTATTATTAAGTACAAAAACAGGTCACATAACACAAATTACAGACGAGATAAGAAATGCATACAATCCAGAAAACAAAACAGTGTTTGAAGAACCAGAAATATCAAAACTAATAGAACCATCAAATGCCAATGAGACATTTTCATTTAGAGTTAATAGAAGAGATATAGACATAAATAATCATATGAATAATTTGTACTATTTGGATTATGCTTTAGAGGCATTGCCAGAAGATGTGTATTTAAAAAAATTTAAAAATGTGGAAATTACATACAAAAATTCATCAAAGTTAGGAGATATAGTAAATTGTTTTTATAAAGAGCAAGAAGATGGCTATTATGTTGTAATGAAGTCAGAAACAAGCAAAATGTTATATGCAATAATAAAATTGTGTTAGAAAATGATAGAAAATCTAAAATAATTAGAAAGAAAAAAATAAATGTATAAGGACTAGTTATAGTTAGTCTTTGTATGAGAGAGGAAAGTGAATGACAAGAGGAAGGAGAATGAAAAAAAATAATAATACAAAAATTATTTTTTATTTTATTATATATTTTTTACTTTTTTTTGTTTTAATATATTCTGGAATTAAAATTTATGAATGGTACAGGGATAAAAATAAAAACAATGAAATAGCAAAAAAAATTAAGGAGACGGTAATAGTTGAAAGCAATGGTAAAAATAAAGAAGAATATTTGATTGATTTTGATAAATTGAAAGAACAAAATAATGAAGCTATTGCGTGGATTAAAGTAAATAATACAAATATTGAGTATCCTGTTGTTAAAACTAAAAATAATGAATTTTATTTAAATCATAGTTTTGATAAAAGCGAAAATTTGGGAGGATGGATTTTTGCGGACTACAAAAATAAATTTAATGGCACAGATAAAAATATTGTTATTTATGGGCACAATATGAAAGATAATTCGATGTTTGGGACTATGCAAAATATTTTGAATCCGGAGTGGTATAATAATGAAGAAAATACAAATATTATACTAAAGACTGAAGGGAAAAATTATATTTATAAAGTTTTTTCAATATATAGAATAGAAAATGAAGATTATTATATTAAAACAGAATTTAGCAATGATAGTGAGTTTGAACAATTTTTAAATACCTTAAAGGCAAGAAGCATAAGGGATTTTAACATGGATATGCTTGAAAGTGATAGTATTTTAACATTGTCTACCTGTGATAACAACAATAAATATAGAGTCGTTTTACATGCTAAAAAAATATAGGAGGAAAAAATTATGGAGAATTTAAAAAAGAATAAAATGTTTATAATAATTATTAGTGTTTTAATTATAATTGTTGCTGTTCTTGGGATAATGCTTATTAAGAATAATGATGGAAGAGGTAATAAAGTGGGAAGTAGTGACAAAAATGAAAAAAACATAAAAATTGTAGAAAACGAGGTAAATAAGCTTACGTTAGAAGATTTTTCAAATTCAGCGTTTAGTATGAAAAAACCAAATGGATGGACAGTTGAAACAGGGGGAATAGATATATTTTATACAATTAGGGTATATGACCCTCAAAATACAAACAATCAAATATATTTAATGTTAAAGATGCAACCATTATTAAAAACAGAAGCAGGAAAAAGGTCTTGGCAGAATTACTACAACATGAGTGGCAATAATTCACAATACAAGTTGTTCGCAGATGCCGTGGTTTTAGCAAATCCTACAACAGAAGAGTTTTATAAAAAATTTGACGAGATAGCAGCATATGCAAGTGCAATAGAACCATCATTTTCTACAATAAAGTTTCCTAAATTTTCAAATTTTACTAAACAGGAAGAGTTTGAATCAACAGCTAGTATGAAAAGTGTTGCATTAGATAGCAAAGTGTTAAGAGGAACTTTTACAGGTGATAATTCAAAGCAAGGCGAGGGCTTATTTATGGCATCAATTGTTAATTTTGGCAATAACTATCTTGGCGGTGTAGATACTTCATACTATATGGTTTATGACATAATGGCAATAACATCAGAAAAAGATAAGTTTATAGATTATAAAGAAATATTACTAGAATCTATTAATTCAATAAAATTTAGCGATAGTTATGTAAAACAAACAATAGATAATGGAAATGCTCAAACTAAACAAGCGCTTGCACTAAATGCATCAATACAAAGAGCTTTTGATTCTTATATGAGTGCTTGGGAAAATAGAAGTAAATCATATGATATTATGAGTCAAAAACAAAGTGATGCAATACTTGGATATGAAAGAGTTTATGACACAGAAACTAATGATATATATAAAGCATATAATGGTTTTACCGATGAATATGATGGCGAAAGATATAAATCAATAACAGATAACATGTATACAGAAAAAACCAGTGGCTATATAGAAAAATAATATTATATATAAAATGAAAATATACAGCACCTTCTTAAATATTTTGTCATATTATGTATTATACAAACAAATAAGGAAAGATAGGGTTAAAAATTTTTTAATCTGAATCAATACCTTAGGAAAGGAATGATAATTAAAATGTATAATTGCAAATATAGAAGGTGTTGTTGTCAAAAAAGCTTTGACAATAATATGCTACAAGATGCATGTAATAATTGTGGTGTAGTAGCAGATTATTACAACGAGAATAATAAAAATTCTTCTTGCGATTGTGGATTTGAAGAAAGTGAAAACGTTTTTCCAACTAATCCAATGTTTGGTCAAAGCTATGTTCCAATTCAGACAATGAACAAAACATTTACCCCTTGTGTTGGATTAAAAATGGGAACAATATTTCCAGAGTTAGTTAGCCCATATGTACCATGTCAATCTATAGAAGAAAATGCTTTTATAAAAGCTATGAATACGGTTGGAGAGGGGTGTAATAAATGTTACTAGAAGAAAATGAAAACAGGAATTGTAACTGCAACAATGCAAATAATAGTTGTTGCCCAAAAAATCCTACTCCAAGTGTTTCAACATATTCTTTTAATTTTACTAATATTATGCCAGAAGAATTTTGTGCAGAGGAAGAAATGACAAGGGCAGATATGTTACAAAAAATACGTTGCTTAGGATTTGCAGTTGTTGAACTTGCAGAATATTTAGACACACATGCAGATGACAAAAGAGCATTGGCGCTTCATAAAGAATATGCTAATGAATTAAGAGAATTATCAAATAAATATCAAAAAGTATATGGACCGCTTACAATTGCATTTCCATGTAATAAATGGAGATGGTTAGAGGAACCATGGCCTTGGGAAAGGGGGAGTTTTTAATGTGGACCTATAATAAAGTATTACAATATCCTATAAATATAAAATGCCCTAATCCAAAACTAGCAAAAAATATAATAAGCCAATATGGAGGTGCTTACTCCATTTGGTATAATTTGTACTGCAAATCCAGTGTAGAAGCGGTTTTGCTGAACTCTATTCTATCTATTAACAAATGAGAAATCTCATACTTTCTTTGAACTTCTACATTAGGATTAGATAAAATTTCGTAATAAGACCTTAGCTGTTCTTTCATAATAGCGTCACTTGATTTAATTGATAAACCATTTTTACTTTCTATAAGCTTATTATTTAAATATTCTTTTTGTTCTTGTAAATCCTTCTTGTTTGCCTTGTATTCTTCTATGCTATCTATTCCGTTTATATATGCCTCTTTAATACGAGACTCCTTTTCTTTTAATTTTTCTAGTTGATTATATATAATTTGTGCCTCGTTATCTGAAAAGCTCTTAGAGTTGATTTTAACGTTTAATTTTAGTTTGCTATCGAAGTCTTTTTTGATTTGCTCTAAAATAGTAGACTCAATTTTATCAATCCTAATTAATTGACTCGTAGAGCAAGCACCTTTAACATATCCACTACACTGATAATAGTCTTTTTGACTTCTTACTAAAGTCTTTCCACATTCCTTGCAACGAACAAGACCATTAAGCCAATGCAAGTTTTGAGGATTTGTTCCTTTATAGTATCTTCTGTTTATTTCCTTCATTTTGGCTAATTTCTCTTTGCATTGGTTGAATACCTCTTCGGAAATTATAGGGGTATGTTCCGACTTGGTAACAATGCTATCAGAAGATGAATAATTTCTTCTTATTTTACCCGTTGGAGTCCAACGCGCCATTCCACAATATACAGGATTATTTAAAATATATTCTATTGTCCTGTTTTCAAAAAGTCCTCCTCTATGTGTTTTATATCCAAGAGCGTTAACCATTTTAGCCAATCTAAGAAAAGATGGATCATAGTTTAAAAATTTGTCAAAAATCATTCTAACGACTTGAGCCTCATCTTCTATAATTACCAATTTTTTATTTTCCATTTTGTATCCGAAGGGTGGAGAAGACTGATATTGCCCTCTTATAGCTTTTTCTGTCATACCTTTTTTTACTTCGTCAGCAAGATTTAATGAATAATATTCCGCCATAGCCTCAAGCATAGCTTCAAGTATGACTGAAAACTTATCATCTTCAATACTCTCAGTAATTGAAATAACTTTAATGTCACATTCTTTCCTTAGTAATGATTTGTATACAACACTGTCTTCACGAGAACGAGCAAATCTATCAAATTTATGTACTAAAATAACATCAAATTTCTTTGGCTTACTTTTGGCTATTTTAATCATTTGTTGAAAAGCAGGTCTTTTACTAGCTTTTCTTCCTGAAATTCCCTCGTCAATAAAAACATAATCATCATCTATAATTATGTCATTATCTTTAGCATATTTTTTTATAGCTTTTAATTGTGCATCAGGGCTAAATTCTAGTTGGTCGTTAGTACTTACCCTAATGTAACAAGCACCTCGTTTAATCATTATTTATAGCTCCTTTTAAATTAATATTATAAAAACATTACAAAAATATTACGAGAAAGTAACGTTTTATTTACATTTTTTATAAAAACTTGCATTTTTTTTAGAAAAAGTGTATAATAATAAAAGTAGAGACACTAGTAATAGTTTATCTCAACGGGGTTCGTAAATGTGCGGACGGTAGTAGCTGATTATGTCGGCTACTATTTTTATGGGAAAATTTTAATTCCCTTATTAAAATAGTCAGGATATTTGTCAATTTTATTTTCAAGAATAAGAAATGACTTATCTTTATGATTATTTCGTACATATTTGTGAATAGGATAAGAAGACAAATCAGCAATTTCTAATCCGGAAAAGGTATTGTCATATCTATTAGTCCATTTGGGATTAAAATGAATACCTGCAATTTTGTTTTGTAATTCTTTAGGAGTAATGTTTTTAATTCCAGTTTCGAATATAATATGTTTCATTTCATTTAGCAAAAGATAGTCTTCATCTTTTCCTCTTGCTTCTAACATAATTAGTCCTTTACAATTGTTTTTCATAACATAAATATATCTTTGTATCAAGAAACACATAGCAGTATTATAAACATTAAATTGATAATGGTTTAATATATATTTTTCTTTATCAATTGTTATAGATATGATTTTATAATCTAAAGTATCAATTAAATTGGCTAATTCTTCAACAAACTTTTCATAATCAATTAAGTTTGTATCAAAAGCTCCAGTTTTTCTTCTGATTTCTCTTGAATGAAAACAAACTTTTTTGTATTCGTTTTTATAGAAATAAGAACCATTTTTCCAATGTTTTAATTTTAATGAATCCAATTTATTCTTTACAATTGAATATTGATTTCTAGTAAAAATAACACCAGTAACAGTAAAATATTTATTATTGATATCTATTTCTTGCGATTTTGAAATACATTTTAAGATATCTTTAATATCACTATTGCCATTTTCATCAACGAACATTACATAATCTATATCTTTTCCCCAATTTTTTATTTTTATAGGCTTATTAGTCCAATTATCTTCCATTTATTTCTCCTTATTATTTTACATTCAATTCCATATCTAGTTTCCTTATTTAAAACTCCTTGTAATATTATAAACTACACCAATAATGGTAACTGGTAGAGTTTCTATATCTTCCTTTGTGAATATTAAAGGTTCTACAGAATTGTTTGCAGGTCTTAATAGAAGTCCAGTATCGTTTTTATAAGCTTTTTTTATTGTTGCTTCATCTCCGTTAATTAGGGCAACAACATAATCTCCATTCTCAAAATCATTTTGTTTTTTAACGATGGCAATATCGCCTTCGTATATTTCAGGTACCATTGAAATGCCTTTAACCTGAACGGCGAAGAAACCATCTCCTTTTAAAGTTTTATCATTAACACTAACATATCCAATAACATTTTCATCAGCTAGCCAGTTATAACCTGCTTTTACAACTCCTAAAACTGGTATTTTAAGTTCTTGATTATTTTCTGAGTTTCTTATATTGGACTTACCTAGTAAATAGTCGGTTGACACATTAAAATATTCAGATAATTTTATTATATATTCATCTTTTAGAGGTACTCTTCCAGTCTCTAATTTGCTTACACCAGCAACTTCTAAATTTAATAAATTTGCTAATACATCTTGCTTTATATTTTTTTCGTTTCTCAATTGTTTTATTCTATTCAAGATAATCTACCTCCTTTATGTATTATAAACTATCTTAATAGGAAAGTAAACATAATTTCCTATTAGGAAAAAAAATATAAAAAATTTAGATAAATATCTTGACAAGATAAAAGATGTAATATATTATTATCTCAACAGGAAAAAAGAGGTGAAAAAAATGTTTGAAATGTTGAGAAAAATTAGAAATGAAAAAAACATTAAAGCTAAAGAAATAGCTGACAAACTTGGATTAAAAACTGAAGGTGCTTATTATAAAAAAGAGACCGGAAGTGTTCCTTTTACATTAGAAGAGGGCAAAATTATTTCAGAGATACTAGGAATGCCGATAGAAGAAATTTTTTTTAAGAATGAATTATCCTAACAAGATAAAAACTAAAGGTCAGGTTGATTATATATCAGAATTAACAAATTAAACAAGCAATATGAATAATATAAAAATAAGAGGTGTTGAAAATGGAAAAAGAATTAAAAGTAAATGTGGTAAATCCATTAACAGAAGAGCAAAAGCAAAAAACAAAAGAGGTAATAGAAAAATATTTAGAAAGTATATATTCAAGATAAAGAAAGAAGGTGTAACAAATGATAAGTTATTTAGTAGATTTATTTTTATGCAGTATGGTAGTAGTAGCAGAGCTAGTAGGAACAATTATATTAGCAATAGTAACAGAAGTTATGGTTTATAAAGTTTTCAAGATTAATCTATATCAAGAAATATGGAAAGGCTTGAACAAGTTAGATAGAAAGCTAAATAGAATATTGGGATAGAAAGGAGGGAAAGAGAGTGGAAGTATTTATAGGTATAATTCTGGGTTTTATTATAGCAATTATTGTAATGATAGTTACGGGCTTTGGACAAGATTACGAGTTAATAACAACGATAGATGAATTACAAAAAGAACTTAAAGACAATAAGGACAAGCTTAAAAATAATGAAATAGCAGAAATAAGAACAACATTTTTCGCAAGGAAGATAAAAGAAATAGAAGACATTATAAAAAATTCAGAAGAAAGCAAAGAAAACTATTTTATTACTTTTGAAAAAATAAAAAATGTACTATTTGCGAAAGCAGTGCAAACAAATAGTACAAAACAAACTCATTAATTAAACATGACTAAATAAATAATAGCACAGAATATAAAAAAATGCAAGGGGAGTTTTTCAAAATGCAAACTACACGGAACAATTAATGATATAAGCATAGATTTTAATACACGAAAACCTAAAATAAGCCTTTTATTAGATACAAATGAGTTAAGTATAGTAGAAGAACTAAAAAACGAAAATAAGCTAAATATTGAGCTAAAAAAATATCGTAAACCTCGTAGCCTCGACGCAAATAAATACTTTTGGAAATTGCTTCAAGAGGTTTGCGATTATAAAGACATAGACACAATAGAAGATTACAAACGCAGAGTAAAAGAATTAGGAATATTTAAGCAATTTAAGATAATGACACAAGATGTAAAGACCTTTGAAAAAATATGGACTGATAGAGGAATAGCTTGGTTTTGTGAAATAGTAGATACAACATACATAGGAGATACAGAATTTAAAATTATAAATGCATATTATGGCTCGAGTTCGTACAATAGCAAGCAGATGAGTAGATTAATAGATAATCTAGTTCAAGATTGCAAAGCTGTAGGAATAGAGACAAAGCCACAAGCAGAAATAGATAGTTTATTAAGACAGTGGGATTGTGGCACTAGATAGCAACGGCTAAATTAAGCTAGTGCCACAAAAGGCCCCATAAAGAGGTAGAAAAATGATAGTAACAGATTTAAGTAAGTCATTTAACCCAGTACCAAAAAATCTGCAGATAATTAAGCAGAGCTCTGCAGAGAATAAACAGAAAAAAGGACAAATAAAAAAGAAATCTAGTAGGTTAGCAAAACTGGAAAGGCAAAGAGATAAAAACCTAGTAAAAGAAGGAATATGCGAGTTTTGTGGCAATTATTCAAGACACTTAGACCCACATGAAGTTTATGGTGGAAGTAATAGAAAAAGAAGTATACAACATAAATTTGTAAAACTAATATGCCCTAAATGTCATTCTAATGAAACAATAATAAATCAATTAAGAATAGACACACAAAAGGAGTATGAGAAAACACATACAGAAGAAGAATTTATAAAATTGATAGGAAAAAGTTATTTAAGGAGGAAAGAAAAATGAAAAAGAAATTAATTATTATGGTGGGAATTTTAATAGTATCATTATTTATATTGACAGGTTGTATGGAGACCTCCACTACTAGTACAAAAAAAGATGTAGAAGCAACTTTAAGCATGGGTAATACATTGGCAGAAAATCAGCCAACACCGACGGATATCGATTATAGCCTTGAAAGATATAACTTGATTAGAAGAACATATTGGGTAAATGGTCAGAGAGAAAGAGCCAACACATTTGTTTGTGAAATAGAAAAACCTTTGGGGTATATAGCGTTATTTTTAGAAAATGGATCTTGCGCAGGGAAATTTATTGTGGATGGCAAAATATCAAGTTTAAATAGCTTTTTGACACCAGATAGCGAATATTATGAAAAGAATACATCATATAGTTCAGAAAGTGATTTAAATATCAGAAGCGTAGATAGATATAGTAATAAATGGCTACCTGATGTAGATGGAAGTTATGGCTCAAATGATAATGGAATATTCTTTTTTACACCAGATGGAAAATACATAGAATGGACAGGAACATATTTATATAGCGACATTCCATTTGAGGTTAAGGATACAGTAGTAACATATAAGGAGGCTCAATAATGAAAGGTTTTTTAATAACAATAGGAATAATAATACTAATTATTATATTAACAGTTATAGGAGTATTTGGTGGTTGGTTTAATACTTGGTTTAAAAATAAAGTAGATTATATAGATAGAAAAATAGGAGATAGAACAAGTTATTCCACCATAAAAAAGGTAGAAGATACTTGCAGAAGTATGATTGCAAGCTATAAGACAGATATGGCAACATATGAACAATATAGAAATAGTACAAGCGATGAAAAACAAAGTTGGGCAGAGCAAGCAAAGATGAGAGCAAATAAAACAGCAAATACATATAACGAATATATACTAAAGAATAGTTTCGTTTTTGATGGTAATATACCTGCAGATATCGAAACAAGATTAATGATTATAGATTAAGAGCAACAAGGGCTAGACATAAGTTTTAGCCCTTTAATTTTACGAAAGGAGAGAGTATGGCAAGAAAAAGAATGATATCTCCTAATTTCTGGACAGATGAAAAGGTTGGAGAATGTTCTGTTCAAGAAAGATTATTGTTTATGGGTTTAATAAGTAATGCTGATGATGAAGGATACGGCAGAGCAAATCCGAAGTTGTTAAAGTCCTTGATATTTCCGTATGACGACTTACGAGCTTCCGATTTAGAAAAATGGCTTTCCCACTTAGGCGGATTAAAAATGTTAGTTTTGTATAAATATGAAGAACAAACCTACTATTATCTCCCTAATTTTCTAAAACATCAAACAATCAATAAACCTACAGAAACAGATTTTCCAAGACTTGAAACGGAACGGTGTAGTATTACTACGGTAGTGATACAGTAGCAGTACCTCCTAAGAGAAAAGAAGATAATAGAAAAGAAAAAGAAGAGAAAAGAAATGAAATAAAAGATATTTACAATTCTGTTTGCACAAAATTGCCACAGGTTCAAAAATTGACAGAAAATCGAAACAAGGCTATAGACAAATTTCTTGAAGTATTTACGGAAGAACAGTTTAAAAACATATGCGAAATAGCTAATTCAACAGATTTCCTTATAGGAGAAAATGATAATGGCTGGAAAGCAAATTTTGACTTCCTTATGAGGACCGACAAAGCAACTAATGTATTAGAAGGGCGATATAATGATAATAAAAAACAAAATGATAAACCTAAAAATGCAAAAAATTATGAACAAAGACAATATGACAATTTAAACAATTTCTATGCAAACAAAGGAGTGTGATTAACAAATGAATACAATAACATTTATGACAAGACATAAGAGTTATAAAGATATGCAAGAGCATTTAAGTGAAAGACATAAGCAAATATTAGAGATATTAGAAAATAAAGAAATGACAACAAGGGAGATAGCACAAGAATTATATAAAAAGCACTACACAAATACGGCAGATGTAAACAATGCGAGACCAAGAATAACAGAGTTAGAAAGTTTAGGTTTTGTAACAACAGAAAAAACAAAGAAATGTAGCATTACAAACAAAGAAGTTGCAGTATATAGAGAAACAACAAATTTAGAAAAAATGATTTTTGAAAATGAAAATCACATACCAAGTTATTAGGAGGTAGTTATGATAATAGTAAGTCAAGATAAATGTGCAATAGTAAATTTGGATAATATAAAAACTATTGAATTAGATAGAGAAACAGATTTTAAATCAATAATAATATTTAGAGAAACGAATGAGGTAGAAACAGGAGTGTGTGGTTTGTTTATTGGACATTATGCAACAAGAGAAAGAGCAAAAGAAGTATTACAAGAAATAATAAAATCTTATAGATATTATAGAACAGCTGAATGTGATGGATATACCAATGTATTACAAGAAACAGCAGTTTTTGAAATGCCAGAGGACTAGCCTATGAAACAAATAGAGAGTAATACGCTTTGCTACTATTGTATGGGTTGTAACAAACAAGAAAACGAAAATTATAAGCCAGTAATGAGATGTAAAGGCTTTGTACCAGGAGTTGAAAACTGGCAAGAAAAATTAAGAGAGGAGCTAAAGAAAAATGGCAATAAACAGTAAAAGAAAGCGGAAGTGCAGGAGAAAGAGAATTAGCAAATAAATTAAAAGAATACGGTTATAACTGTAGAAGAACACAACAGTTTTGTGGGAATACTGGACAAGCAGATGATGTAGTAGGACTTGATTATATACACATTGAAAGCAAAAGAGTTGAAAGGTTAAATATAGATAAAGCAATTGAACAAGCAGTAAGAGATACAAAAGACAATAAGTTCCCTACAGTATTTCATAGAAAAAATAGAAAAGATTGGTTGGTAACAATGAGGCTAGATGATTGGATGCAAATGTACAACGAATATTATTCTGGAAGAAAGATAAAAGAATATGAGAATACCGAAGATAATAAGTAAAGATGGACATGAGTACATATTGATACAGCAATGCAACCAAAATATGTATCTATACAAAGAAATGATATATGGCTACAAAGAATGCTTTAAAGTCGATGAATTAAGTCTCATAACAAACAAAATAGCAAGAGGTCGCCCACCAAAATATAGATAGAAAAGAGAATAAAGGAGAGAAGTATGAAAATATATGATAAGAGAATATATAAAATAAGTGAGTGTATAAGAGTAGTGATAATAGTAATAGTATGTTTCATGATAGGGTATGTATGTGGAATATTAGCAGGGGATAAGTCAGAGGAGTTAAAGAATAAAGACATAGAAATAGAATCATTAAAGGACACTGTTTATATGTTAAGAAAGGAGAGAGAAGAAGTATGAGTAAGATAGAAATAAATGAATATGTTAGAACTGAAGATGGGAAAATTTATGAACACATTAAAGATGGAGATGATTATTATTATTCGAGTCCTACATATTTTGAAAATTATTTAGAAGATATAGTAAAACATAGCAAACAACTAATAGACTTAATAGAAGAAGGGGACTATGTAAATGGAGAATTAATAACAGATAAATGGGATACAAGAATATCAAGTTTTAAAAGTAATTTTAATGAAGAAGACATAAAAACAATACTAACAAAAGAAATTTATATGGCTAATTGCTATAAAGTAGGAGGAGAAAAATGTTAATATTACCAATTAAAAAGAAATGGTTTGACATGATAAAAAGTGGCGAGAAGAAGGAAGAATATAGAGAATTTAAAAAATACTACCATACTAGATTTAAAAAGATATTTGGATTAAATTACAAAGATAAAACAGCAGAGATAATATTTAGAAATGGTTACGCTAAAATGTCTCCAAAAATAAAGTGCGGATGTAAATTAAGAGTAGGACAAGGCAAAGAAGAATGGGGTGCAGAGCCTAATAAAGAATACTACATATTAGAAATATTAAAGATAGTAGGAGGAGAAGATGAAATATAAAGAATGTATAAAAAAAATAGGACTGAAAAATGTAATATTATACGAAATGTTTTATGTTTTAGAAATTATTTTAAATTTACCTTATTTGATGTTACGAGGAATAGCCATTATATATGATAATATACTTGAATTTATTGTATTTATAACTGAAAAACAACAGAATTTGTTAGCACGAATTTTTAGGAAAACAAGAATAATTAATTTAAATAAACTAAGCAAGAGAATAGACGATTTTAGAGTAAAAACAATTAAAGAATTAAAAAAGTAGGAGGAGAAGATGAATAGAGAGATAAAAACAGGATAAAAGGATAAAAAGTATTGCAATAGGAATAAAAACTAAACCAAGAGAGGAGTAAAAATATATATGGAAAATATAAAATATAGTTTAATAATAAGTCAATATAGACATAGTTATCATACTTTTATAGTAAAAGTACCTAATGATATAGCAACATTCAAAAGTTGCTTATTAGGAGTAGTAGAAGAATTAGAAAGATATAAAAGAGATTCTAAAGATACCAGAGAAATACATTATGGAGATTTAGAGTATTTACTAGATGATAATAAAGAAATTTTTTGTTCTTATAATGTAAATGATGCAGGAGATATTTATATTAGAAATCATAGTTCTATAAATAGATTAAAAGATAACGCGATATATTATAAAAAAAATGAGTATATTAAAGGTAGAGGACGTATAGCAAATTATGTTTTAGAAGATATAAGCGAACATCATAATTACAATAGAATTTACGAAATAATAGAAAAATATTTTGAAATAGCATGAGAGGAGTAAATAAGATATGAGTAATGAAAAAATGATAAGTAAAAATCAAGAAATACAAAACAAATTATACGATGAAGATAATGAACTATTTGAAAAAATAATGAAATTAGAAGATTTTTTAAATTCTAAGAGAATACAAGAGATTTCAAAAACACAAAGTAATTTATTAGAAGTTCAATTTCAAGCTATGAGAACATATCATCAAGTTTTAAGAGCTAGAATAAATGATTTGCAAAATGAAATATTCAAATTGAGTGAGGAGTGATATATAGTGAAAGAAAAAACAGCAGATGAAATTAAAATAAAGTTAAAAGATATAGCAAAATTACAACATTTGTATATAGAAATATTTACAGAAGAAGATGAAGATTACCCAGACAGGAGAGTTATAAGTAATAAAGAAAGAGCAGTACAAATAATATTAGACAAAATAACAGATAAAAGATTTAATCAAATTGAAATTTGGAAAGTAATACAATTAAAAAGTTGGGACGATACAGATAATACGTTCAAACCAATTTGTAACAGATTAAGAGAACTAGGATATGTAATTATAAATAATAATTAGGAGGTGCTTTAAGTGAAAGAAAAAATAACTAAAAGAACAACTAAAGATAGCATTGAATATTTAGAATTGCAATGTATTGTCAATAATAGAATACATGATTATGTTGCAAAGTATCATAGCTATCCTAAATATATTAAATTACCTTTATGGATATTTGAATGTTTAAAACAAACAATGTGTGAAATAGATTTAAAGATAGATTATAAAACAGGAGAGTTTACATTCTTTAATTTGAGAGTTTGTAAAACTGTTAGTATAGAAAAAGCAGAAGAAATTGAGGTGTTTTAAGTGAAAAATCTTAAAGATAGCATAGAATATCTTAAAAAGATAAATAATTATGGAACAGATAAAGAACCATATTATCTTGAATATGAATTATCAGAAAGCCCAGTAAGTTTTGAATGGTATCAAGCAATATTAGAAAAAGTAAAAGAATATAAACAGATGTTGGAAGTAATTTAAATTTATTTGGCTATTTATTTGTAAATGCAGGAATTGATTATATAGGTATTGATATAAATATAGATGGTTGTAATCCAATAGAAACAGACCACATTAAATTTATAAGAGCAAATTATTATAATGTAAGAGAACAATTTAAAGACGATATAATTATTAGTTGCTTATGTGTGGGATATTTAATACCAGTTAAAGATGTATTAGGTAAAATTTTAATTGTAAATTCAGATAATGGTAAAAGCGAAAAAGAATATAAATGCACTGCAAGAGAAATAAAATTAGAAAGAAAGGTGTTTTAAGTGAAAGAAAATAGTGATGGTAGCGACGCAGATGTCGGTAGCATAGAAAGTGAGGAATAAATGAACGAGGAATTATTAAAATCATATGAAGAGTTAAAAAAAAATAGGAATATAATAAACACAATAGACCCAGATTTTTTCTTTAAAATAGTGGATTGCTTATTAAAAGAGAATGAAGAATTAAGAAAAGATTACTATAATGTAATAAATAAAATAGAAAATAAAATAGATATATTGGATATAGCAATATCAGAATGTATATATATAGACGATGACGACAAAGCATACAAAAAAGCAGTTAAAAAAGACAAGTTATGCTTATTGAATCAAAAAAGAGCCTTACAAGAACTACTAGAAGGGAGAGAATAAAATGAGTGAAGAAGAATATAAAGTTGAGGTAATGTTGACTATAGATGATTTAAAATTGTTAAGAGATAGCTTAAAAGGAACATTAGTAAGAGAAAATTCAATGAATTTTGAATATTTAAAAAAGATAACAGAGTTAGGCTATTTTATTGAAGAAGTAATAAAACAAGAAAATGGGGGTTAATCTATGGGAACAGAAGATACGATAGAAATGGTAATAATTAAGAACGATACCATAATAAAGAAGAAATTCAGTGTTATAGATGAAGACGAGGTAATAAGTTTTAATTTAGGGAATTTCTTTATAGCAGTACGAAAAGAAGATCTAAAAAAATATTTGTAGGAGGTACAAAAGATGCGCTACATAAAAGAAGATGTTGAAAGAATGTTGATAGAACATAAAGAAAATGAAGGAAAACTGCTTGAAATAGAACTTAAAATAGATGAATATGAGAATAGACTTAATTATGCAGGAACAGTACATCAAGATACAGCAAGAGAAGTGATAGAAAGTATGCAACTTGCAGGACAAGCATATGATGCCATACATAGCAATACCAATAAAGTATCTGACAAAACAGCTAATACAGCAATAAACTACAGAGAAGAATTAAATCATATTAACAGAGAAGATAGAGATTTTTTAATTCGAGAACTTGAAAGATTAAAAGAAGAAAAGGAAAACATAAATAAAAAAGTAGTTCGAGTAATGAATTGGTTAGATAAACTAGAAGCAAGAGAAGCCTCTATTTTAAGAGAATTTTACATAAACAATAAAGGCAAAAACTGGGATAGAGCCGTCAGTTCATATAACAATAATGCTAATAAAGAATTGCAAAAGAGACAATTAACAAACATCAGGGACGAAGCGGTCAAGAAAATATTAAAAATCATAAATATTTAAAGGTTCCGCGAGGAACCTTTGTTATTAATTTATAACATATTTTTGTAGGATTCTATAGAAGCTAATAATTGAGATATTGTTATCCAATTGCTTCTATCTTCAAGTATATTAGATACTATATTGTATATATCATTATTACCTATATAAGTATCTAAAACTTCAGCTCTAGTATACGATTGACAATATACTGAAGCACCGATCAATTCATCTGATTGTATATTTAATTTTGTTATAGCTTCAATCAAGTTGTTAAGTATTTTATTCGAAAATTCGTATCTTTTATCTTTATATATAATGATTGCAGTATAAATTGTAAAATTTTGCGGATATATTTTAATATAATCGTTGTTGCAAATTACTTCTACATCACGATTCAATTGATTTAAGCCCATATTTCTTAACCAAGTTAAAGGTAATGACAACTTAGCTGTGGGATTACCAGAACCATTTTTACTATATATAATTTTTAATTTCTTTTTCATGATTAATTACCTCCTAATATCTCATTAATACTTCTGAACCGTCATCATATTCGATTGAAAATCCTAATTTTTCATAAAATTTAACTAGATTTTTCAAGTCTATACTATCATCTTGTGGATAAGCACATAATGTTAGACCTTTTCTTTCTTTCTGTGCTATTTGCATTACTTGCTTCACAAGCTGACTACCAGTTCCTTTTCTTTTTTGATATACTTCGACCATCTCAATAATTAAATCATCTTCATTCATATCATCTTGAGCGTAACGTATATAGCCGTTTTCATTTTCAATAATCATATTAAAAACCTCTTTCTATTAACATTATAGATATTATAATATAAATCGTACCGATTGTCAATACTTTTTGCAAAAAAATTGCATTATTTATGTATTGATAATTGCATTTATTATTTGGTAGAATTATATTAGTTAAAAAAGATAGATATAAACTTTTGCAGGGCTGAACATTTAATGTTTGGCTCTATTTTTCTATTATAGTGGAGAAGTAATGAATTTGGAAAGGTGTATAAGAACACAATGCAAGATGTGCAGATTTTACAATAAGTGTTTTAAGAAGAAAAATGAAAAAAAGAAGAAAAAAGATAAATTTTTATCAAAATAAAATCACTTTCGACAAGAAACGACAAAATAATAAATAAAATGTGGTATAATTGATATCATCACAAGGATAGGAGATGATATAATGAATTGCCCAAAATGTGGAAGCGAAAATGTAAATGTTCAAGTTGTGAATGAACAGAAATTAGTCACAAAGCATCATGGAATAATATGGTGGCTTTGCATAGGATGGTGGTGGATACTATTTAAATGGTTATTTTTAACTGTACCAGCACTTCTGGCAGCAATATTTATTGGAAAAAGAAAGAAAATAAAGAACATAACAAAAACAATGAGGGTCTGTCAAAACTGCGGATATCATTGGAAGAATTAAAGCACTTAGGTGCTTTTTCTTTTTGCTTAAAAGGAGTGAATTAAATGTTAAAGATTATGTTATTAATCATATTAAGTCCACTAGCTATATTATGTGGAATATTCAGCATAGCAATTATATATGCAATATTAAATAAAATTATAGAAATAATAACGGATCGTGTAAAAACAATAATCAACTTAACAAATAACAGAGATGATAATCAATGCTAAAGAGTTGTAGTTATTGCGGTAAGATACATGATAGTAAGCATATATGTAAGGAAAAGCCAAATAGAAAGAAAGAAGTAACAGAAGCAGATAGGTTTAGGTGGACAAGTTTATGGCATAGAAAGAGAGAAGAAATAAAGAAGAGAGACTTGTATTTATGTCAGATATGCATTAGAGAATTATACAATACAGTAACAAAGTATAACATGAATGAACTAAGTGTGCATCACAACATACCAATAAACGAAAACTATAACAGAAGATTAAACAATAATAACCTAATAACAGTATGTAGTTATCATCATGAGATGTGTGAAAATGGAGAGATACCACGAGAAGCGGTACAAAGAATAATAGATGAACAGGAGGAGAGAAAATGAAGTATAGTGATATGACAATAGAAGAAGCGGAAATTATACAGAAACATATTCAGTGTGAGATAATTCTCGATGGAGATAATAAAGAAATTATATTTAATAATATTATGAAGGAATTTATAAATAATTTCAAAGAAAGGTTATTAAATATTTTGAAGAAAGTATATAAAGTAGCGGAAGTGATAGGAAATACAATTGCAAAAATTATAACAACAATAAAAGAATATATAATAAAGCTATTTGATAAAAAGATAAGCAAGAAAAGGTTTATGAAGTTGTTACAAAGCAAAGGAATGCAAAGAAATGAGATTAATCATATAGTAAAGAATAATAAAGACAAGTATACATTGTGGAGATATTTTATAAATAGTCCCCCCCTACCATAAAAGATAAAAAATAAAAATAAATTTTTACACCGACTGCATACCTTCGCTTTAAAAAAATTCCCACATCAACATAAATCGATAATGTAAGAAAGGAGATGAACAATATGCCAACACCACCAAAGCCATTTACAGTATTAACATCTGAAAAAAAATCACATAGAACAAAGGCTGAACTCAAGAAAAGACAAGAGGGTGAACAGTCTTTGAGTACAGATATAGAGCTGAAAGAAAGGAAAGAAGTAAAACAAAATAAAGTAGCTCATGAAGAATTTAAAAGAGTACAGAAAATATTAAAAAATATAGATAAAAATGACGCAATTTATGAAGCAGTTATAAATAGATATTGCTCACTCCAAGCAGAATGTTTTGATTTAGAAGAGAGAAGAGAAGAATGCTATAATTTAATGTCTAAACTAAGAGAAGAAGAAAAAGAACTAATAGAAGAATTAAAAGACAGAGAAGATATAGATGCGTTGATAGATTATAAATTAGAATACGCTAAGTCATTAGCAAAAATGATGGCAACTATGTTATCGATAGACAAACAAGTACAAGCAAAGAGGAAAATGCTGTTAGATATTGAAAAAGAGAATGTTATGACAATAGCATCTGCATTAAGATGCATACCAAAAAAAGAGGATAAAGATGCAGACAATCCACTTTTGAAAGTATTACGAGGTGAAGCATAGTGCTACTAGAAAAAGCAAAAAAATACGCTCAAGATTGCATAAGTGGGAAAGAGATAACAACATTTGAAGTAAAAACACAATGTAAATGGTTTTTAGAAGATTTAGAAAAGCAAAATAATGACTATTATCCTTATTATTTTGATACAAAACAAATTGGGATAATCGAAGGTATCTTAAAATTATTAAATTTTGCAACAGGATTACATATTGTTGGCAAAAGTATATACGAAGGTTTGGAGAATTTCCAAGCTTTTTTTATTGCTAATATTTTTGGATGGAGATATAAGACTGATGCCAAGAAGTATAGATACAGAGAAGTGGATTTATTTATACCAAGAAAAAATACAAAAACTTTTTTGGCAGCACTAATATTTATAATATTAATGTTGACTGAAGATGATTATTCAGAGTTTTATTCAATATGTCTAGACAGAGATTTAGCAGGTGAAGTAAAAAAGGCAATATCACAAATTTTAAATGTCAGTCCATTAGTTGGTCAATATTTTAATATTCCCAAAACATTGAGTGGAAGATTAGAGTGTACATTAACACATAGTTTTTATCAACCAAGAACAGCAGAAGCAAATAGAAATAACTCAATAAAACCAAGTGCTTTTATTGCAGATGAATTTGGAGCAATGAAGGATAATTCAAATGTTGAAGCAATGAAATCTGGGCAACTAAATATAAGAAATCCATTAATGTTTAGATTGACTTCAGCGTATGCAGAAGACAAATCAATAATGTTAGGAGAGCTTGATTATTTAAAAAAAATATATAAAGGACTTGAAACAGATGAAAGATTATTTGCATTAGTATATTATGCAACAGAAGATCATTTATGGGATGATATTGGATTACAAATGGCAAATCCATTAAGAGTTGAAGAAAACTACAATGAAATTCGAGACAATAGAAAAAAAGCATTAGCAAAGCCAGATGAAAGAGTTGAGTTTTTAACGAAACATATGAATTATTTCATGCCTTCAAATTCTGGTGAAGAGTTTATAACTTTAGATAAATTAAGATTATGCCAAAACACAAGAGGAGTATTTGATTGGAAAGGAAAAGATGTATATGTAGGATTAGATTTAGCAATGACGAATGATAATACATCAGTTTCAATGGTAACAATAGAAGACGATATGATATTTGCAAAATCATGGGCTTTTATTCCTGCAGGGAGAATAGAAGAAAAGAACCGTAGAGAAAGAACTGACTATAGAAGATTTATAGAAGATGGAAGTTGTTTTGCTTGTGGAGAGGAGATTATATCATATAGTTTTATTGAAAAGTTTATTATGAATTTAGAAAGAGAATATGGAGTTCATATAGTTCAAATAGGGTATGATAGATATAATTGTATTTCTACAGCAAATAAACTTCAAGAAACAGGATATGAAACAGTTGAAGTAAAACAACACTCAAGTGTTTTACATCAACCGACAAAATTTTTACAAGAAAGTATATTACAAAGAAAATTTAGTTATGATGGAGATAGATTGTATGAAATAAATTTTCAAAATGCAAAATGTACAGAAGATACTAACTTAAACAAATATATTAATAAGAAGAAATCAAGTGGAAAAGTCGATATGGTTGTAAGTACAATTATAGCGATTTATTTATTACAACAAGAAATATTAAATGAAGATAACTTTATATGTCAAAGCTTTTAGGAGGTGAGAAAAGTGAAGATAAGAAATATTTTTAAAAAGAAAATTAAAAATGAAGCAAATGAGGAGACAATAATTGATGAAAATGCGGTAAGTGATGTTATACTAAAAGCTTTGTTAGAAGGAGAAGAAATAGATAGAGAAAAGGTTTTGATGATTCCAGCTGTTTCAAGTGCTGTAGGATTAATTTGCGATTCATTTGCGATGATACCATTTAAATTATATAAGAAAACCACAGAGGAAGGTAAAAAACAAACAACAGAAGTGGAAAACGAGAGAGTAAATATAATAAATTATGATACTGGTGATACATTAGATGGATTTCAGTTTAAAAAAGCTATTGCTGAAGACTATTTACTTGGAAAAGGCGGATATGCATATATCAATAAAAGAAGAAACAATTTTATCGGACTAAATTATGTACAAGAAAACAAAGTATTGTTTGAAAGAAATACAGATGCAATATTCAAAAATTATAACATATTGGTTGATGGGAATATATACAGACCATACGAGTTTCTAAAAATACTTCGAAACACTAAAAACGGGGCATATGGAACTGGATATACGAAAGAAATAAGTAAAAGCTTAGAAACAGCTTATAAAAGAATAATATATGATTTAGAATTAATGAGAACTGGAGGCAATAAGAAGGGATTTCTAAAGGCACAAAAACATTTAGACGAAAAGGGAATGTCAATATTAAAATCTCAGTGGAATGATTATTTCGCAGGAAATTCTAGCTGTGTTATTTTAAATGATGGAATGGAATTTCAGGAAGCATCAAACACATCTGTTGAAAATCAATTGAATGAAAAGAACAAAACATTTAGTGAAGAGGTAAAAGAAATATTTCACATAGGAAAAACAAATGAAGATTTTCTAAAGAATGCAATTATGCCATTGGCAACAGCATTTTGTACAGCTTTAAATAGAGACTTTTTACTTGAAAAAGAAAAGAAGTCTTATTATTTTGCACCTGATTATACAGAATTAATTAGATGTACTATAAAGGAAAGATTTGAAGCATATCAAATAGCAATTACATCAGGATTCAAAACAAGAAATGAAGTTAGATACCTAGAGGGTGATGATGCACTTGATGGGTTAGATATGATTAACATTGGTTTAGGAGATGTGCTATTTGATCCAAAAACAAAACAAATTTATACACCGAACACTAATAAAATGGTGAAAATGAATGATATGAATCAAGAAAATGAACAAATAGAAACAACACAAGATGAAGAAAACAACAAAAATGAACAAAAATCTAATAAGGAAGCGGAGGGAGGTGAGCAAATTGAAGAATAAGTTTTATGAAATTAAAAACATAATACCAAACGCAAGTGCTGACCTCTATATTTATGGAGAAATAGTAACTGATGATACTGACTGGTGGACTGGTGAAAAAGATAATAATTTAATTGGATTACAAAGTTTCAAAAAAGAACTTGATAATTTAGAAAATATATCAGACTTAAATATATTTATGAATACACCAGGTGGAGAGGTTTTTGTTGCAACTACTATATGCAGTATGTTACAAAGATTAAAAGATTCTGGAACTAAAATTCATACATATGTAGATGGATTATGTGCTAGTGCAGGTACATTTATTTTAATGATGGGTGATGATGTAAATATTTACGAAAATTCAGTTGTGATGATACATAAACCGATTAATATTTGTTATGGCAATGCATTAGATTTTCAAAAATGTATTGATGTATTAAATACAATTGAAAATAGCACGATGATACCACTTTATATGAAGAAAGCAAAAGTAGACGAAGAAAAAGTGAAAGAGTTAATAAAGGCAGAAAGTTGGTTAGGTGCAAAAGAAGTAGATGAAACATTTGATGTAAATCTAATAAAAGAACAAAAACAAGTTGCTGCATGTGCATCTAATTTGTTTAAAAATTACAAGAATGTACCTCAAAAATTTAAAAACATGCTTAAAAAGGCAGAAACACCAAAGTTAGATTATTCTGATTTTGAGAAAAGATTATTTAATATCAAAAAATAATGAAAACAGCTATTAAATTAGTTGTTTTTTTATTTTATAAAAATTTAAAAGAAGGAAGGTAAAAAACATGAATGAAAAAGAATTAATGGAAAAAAGAAACGATTTACAAGCGAAAATGGAGGAAATATTAAACAAGGCAAAAGTTGAAAACAGAGCTATGAACGATGAGGAAATCAAAAGTTTTGATGACATAGAAAAAGAAATCAAAAATATTGATGCAACATTAGAAAGATGTGACAAAATTAACGAAATGGAATGTAAAAAACCAGAAGGAGAAAAAGAATTAACACAAGAAGAAAAAGATGTTAAAGCATTTGCAACATTTATAAGAAACTATGTGAATGGTGTACCACAAAATGCTGAAACAAAACTAACAAAGGGAGATAATGGGTCAATAATACCAAAAACAATAGCTCAAAAAGTTATTGATAAAGTTACTGAAATATCACCACTTTATGCAAGTGCGACAAGATATGACGCAAAAGGAACATTAGCTGTGCCAAAATATGATGATACAACAGATGATGTAACAGTTGCTTATGCTACAGAGTTTGATGAATTAGTTTCACATTCTGGTAAATTTAATACTGTCGAATTAACTGGATTTTTAATTGGAGCATTAACAAAAATATCAAAATCATTATTAAATAACAATGATTTTAATTTAACAGAGTATGTTGTTAATAAAATGGCTGAAAAATTCAAATTATTCTATGAAGGAGAAATGTTAAACGGAACTGATGGTAAAATCTCAGGAATTGTTGGCTCTTATGATTCAACAAACATGAAAGTTATATTAGCTGCAAAATCTTCTTTAACTGCAGATGAATTAATAGATATTCAAGAAGCTGTTCCAGATGCGTTTCAAGCTAAGGCATATTGGATTATGCATAGAGATACAAGAAAGAAAGCAAGAAAATTAAAAGATAGCGATGGAAACTATATATTAAATAGAGCATTTAATGAAAAATGGGATTATGAATTACTAGGAAAACCTGTTTATTGTTCAGAAAAAGCTGAAAAACTTGGAACAGCATCAAAACCAGTAATATTCTATGGAGATTTCTCAGGACTTGCTATAAAAGAAACGGAAGAAATGGAAATTCAAATTTTATTAGAAAAATTTGCAACACAACATGCTATAGGAGTTGTTGGATATTCTGAATTAGATGCTAAAGTAGAAAATACACAAAAAATAGCTGTTGCAGTATCTGGTGCAACAGACCCAACATCTAAATAGACTTCCTAAAAAGGAGGACAAGCAATGAAGGTAAGTGAAATTACTGTAGAAGATATAGCTAATTATTTGAGATTATCAGAGATTAGCGGAGAAGATAACAAAAATATTGAACTATTTTTAAATATTGCTAAAAATTATATTGAAAATTATACAGGAATACCACAAGAGTCCAAAACTGAAGAAGCGGAAACACTTGATACATATTCGGACTTTGTCATTGTTGTTTATATACTATGTCAAGATATGTACGACAATAGAGTTATGTATGTGGATGGCAAAAACATAAATAATACTGTAAAAACTATTCTTGATATGCATACGAGGAATAATTTATGACAAATGCAGGTGATTTTAATAAAAAAATATCTATATATCAAATTGAAGAAATGGAGGATAATGATGGATTTGTTGCAAAAAATGAAATTATTATCCTTGAACCTTTTTCTAAAGTAAAAACAACAAAAGGCTATACTTTAATTGCAAGTGGTTCTGATTTTGAAAAAGCTTATACTAATTTTACTATTAGATATTCAAAAAAAGTAGAAGATGCATATTACAATTCAAACAGAGATGTATATGTAAAATATAAAAATAAAATTTATACTGTTGAATATTTAAATAATGTAGATGAGGCAAATATTGAATTGGAAATGCAATGCAAGAGGGTTACAAAATAATGGCTAGATATGAGGCGATTGTACCTACTGAACTGATAAAACAATTTGAGGACATTTATGATAATACTTTTGAGATGATGAGAGATATGACAAGATCAGGAGCACGAGTAGTATATAAAAATATACAGAATAATATGAAGAAAACATTTAAAACTACTAATAGCTTAAATAAAGGCCTTACGATAACAAAGGTATACAGAACTCCGACTGATAATGGTATAAACTGCAAAGTGGGTTTTTATGGATATGACAAGTCCAAAAAAACGAAAAAATATCCAAATGGAATACCTATTTCATTAATCGCAATGGCAAGAGAATATGGTACAAGTTCAGGAGAAGGAAAGAAAACATTTTTTAGGAAATCCTTTAGAAAAGCAGAAATAGAGTCAGAAATGCAAAAAGTTCAAGAAAAATATTTGCCAAAGGAGTAATTATGGAAAGTGAAATAAAAAAGATTTTAGAATTAGATGTTCCAGTAGCACATTTAAAGTATAAAGGAAACAAAAAGACCTATGTTGTATGGACAATAATAGATGAAGAGCCACTTTTTTCAAGTAATGATGAAATAACAGATAGTGAAGTGACTGTTGATATAGATATTTATAGTGATAGCAATTATTTAAAAATAATGAGTTTAATAAAAAATAAAATGAAAGAAAATGACTGGACATGGGATGGAGATAGTCAAGAGTTTTTTGAAGAAGAAACAGGCTTATATCATAGAACATGTTCTTTTAAGAAAGGTAGGTATATAAATGGCTAGTATAGGACTAAGAACAGCAAAATATAATAAAATAGATTATACTACAAAAAAATATGCAGCGTTAGCAAAAGAATTAATAGTACCAGTTTTAGGAAGATTAATTGATGCAAAAATAAATGAAGAAAGAAATAGTACAGAATTAAGAGCTGATGACATAATAGCTGAAAAAGACAAATCTTTTAAGGGTGGAACTTTAAATTTAACAGTTGATGATGTTACAGACGAAACATATGCAGATGTAAAAGGATGTGTAATTTCTGAAAAGGAAGTAACTGATAATTCAGAGGATATAGCACCAGAACTTGGTTATGGACACATTGTTACTAAAATATATAAAGGTGTGAAAAGTTATAAAGTAGAGTTTTTACCACGTATTCAAATAACTAAAATTACAGCAGATAGAAAGACAAAGGGAGAATCGATAGAGTACAATACAGTATCTGTTGAAGCGGATGTAATGGAATTAGAAGAAACTATAAATGGGATGAAAGTTGGAGATTGGAAAAAAACAGAAACATTTGCAACATTAGCAGAAGCTCAAACATATTTAGATGGACTTCTAACACCATCTAAATAATTTAAATAAAAAGTAGACTATTTTTTTAGTCTACTTTTAATTTTTTAGGAGGTAAAAAATGACAAATACTATAAAACATTTTAAATGTGGAGATACAGAGTATCCCCTAGCATTTACAATGAATGTAATTGAAAAAATACAAGATAAATATGGTTCATATGAAAAATGGGGAGATATGACAGACAGTAAAAAACAAGAACCAAACATTGGAGCATTAAAATTTGGAATAACTGAAATGATTAATGAAGGAATAGACATTGAAAATGAAAATTTAGAAACAAAAAGAGAATTTTTAAAAGCAAAACAAGTCGGAAGACTTATCACAGAATTAGGAATAAAGAGATTAGCAGACGAAGTTCAAGAAACAGTAATTGAATCAACAAAGAATAACGAAGAAGAAAAAAACGTGTAATCCACGAGGATGAAGAATTTATTATTGATTTCTCGTGGATATTATTTATTGGACATTGCTTATTAGGTTTTAGTGAAAAAGAAGTGGGGAGAATGACTTTATCAAAATTTCTGAAATTATATAAGCATTATAAAAACGATTATGATTTTAAATTAAAACATATAACATATGAAGAAATAGAAGAAAGAATAAATCATCAAGGAGAGATGTTCAGCGATGAATAAGATGGAAAAGATTAAATGCCCACAATGTGAACAAACTCTGATTTTTGCAAATCACATTGATGGAGAAATAAAATGCACAAGATGCAAAAATAAAATACGAATACAAAAAGAAAAGAGTGAGGAACACGCACATACAGAGTTAGTGAAGTAGCTACCCAATACCTTTCTTTATTATATAGATTTTTATAAATAAAGAAGGTGAAAAAAATGGCATCAAGTTTTGGAGGAACAGTCAAATTAACTGGAGAGAGTGAATACAGAAAAGCGTTAAGAGATATAACAACTAATTTAAAAGAAGTTTCAAGTGAACTAAAATTAACAAATACACAGTTTTCATCTGGAGATAAAACAGTAAAAGAAACTAAAAATGCTTACACAAATATGAACACAACTATACAAGAGCAGAAAGAGAAAATCAGCAGTTTAAGAAGTGCACTATCAGAAGCGGAAAAAGAATATGGTTCAAATAATGAAAAAGTAAAAACTTTCAAAACACAACTTAACAATGCTGAAAATCAATTAATACAAATGGAAAATGCAACAGATAAAAGCAATAAAGAACTTAAAGAGATGAAAAACGGTTTCGATGATGCTGGTCAAGGAGCATTAAAATTTGGGGATTTGTTAAAAGCAAATGTTTTAGGCGATTTTATTACAAGTGGTTTGAAAGCAGTAGGAAATGGTATTAAACAAATTGGTTCTACGTTTTTGAACGTTGGAAAGCAAGCATTAGATAGCTATGCGGATTATGAACAGCTTGTAGGTGGTGTAGAAACATTATTCAAAGAAAGTGCAGGAATTGTTGAAGGATATGCCAATAACGCATATAAAACGGCAGGGCTATCTGCAAATGAGTACATGGAAACTGTTACATCATTTTCAGCTAGCTTGCTATCAAGCCTAAATGGAGATACAGCTAAAAGTGCAAAAGTAGCAGATATGGCAATTACAGATATGTCTGATAATGCTAACAAAATGGGTACAGATATGTTTATGATCCAAAGTGCTTATCAAGGATTTGCTAAACAAAATTATACTATGCTAGATAACCTTAAATTAGGTTATGGTGGTACTAAATCCGAAATGGAAAGACTATTAAAAGACGCACAAAAAATTAGTGGAGTAAAATATGATATTTCTAATTTGAATGATGTATATAATGCAATTCATGTAATTCAAGGAGAATTGGGAATAACAGGAACAACAGCAAAAGAAGCAAGTACGACAATTCAAGGTTCAGTTTCGGCTATGAAGTCTGCTTGGCAAAATATGCTAACAGGAATAGCAGATGACAATGCGGACTTTGAGGGGCTAGTTGGCAATTTAGTAGAAAGTATAGGTATAGCTGCAGAAAATATAATGCCAAGAGTAAAAATAATAATAGATGGAATAGTAGCATTACTACCACAATTAACAAAAAAAATAATTGAACATTTACCAGAAATAATGGATGCTGGCTCAGAAATAATTACACAGTTAATTGATAGTTTAACAACGTTTGCTCCAGATGTTGGATATTCAGCGTTTTATATAATAGAATCTTTATTAACAGGAATATTAAATAATTTACCAACAATTATGCAAGCTGGAATAGAATTATTAACAGAATTAATAAATGGTATTTCACAAACATTACCAAATTTAATTCCTGTAGCGATAAATTCATTAATAACATTAACAACAACAATTCTTGATAATATAGATTTAATAATCAACTCTGGAATAGAATTAATTTTAGCTTTAGCAGAAGGACTGATAAATGCTTTACCACAATTAATTGATAAAATACCAGTAATAATTGAAAAATTAATAATGGCTATAACTAATAACTTACCAAAAATTGTTGAAATGGGTGTTACTTTAATTATAAAGTTAGCAGTAGGATTAATAAAAGCAATTCCACAACTGATTAGTAAAATACCTCAGATTATAAGCTCATTAGTTAGAGGATTTGCAAATTATTTTTCTAATATGCATGATGTAGGAAAAAATCTTGTGTCTGGAATTTGGGAAGGAATAAAAAATGCAAAAGATTGGTTGCTTGGAAAAATTAAAGAATGGTGTGGAAATATTTTAAATGGTATTAAAGCTTTTTTCGGAATACATTCACCTTCAAAAGTTTTCAAAGATGAAATAGGAACAAACCTTGCTTTAGGTGTTGGAGAAGGATTTTCGGACAAAATGAAAGCGGTATCAAATGATATGTCTGCATCAATACCAAAAGAATTTGATGTTAATTCAACAGTAACAAAAGTAGATGCATCAAGCCAATTAACGTTAGAAAACATAACAGGAGCTTTTGTAACAGCTGTTAAGAACTTAAATGCACAGGTAATAATTGATAAAGATGTTGCAGGTAGATTTGTTATTACATCAGTTAATAGTAAATTTGGAGAAGTTATGTAGAGGAGATGAGAAAAATGAAGGTAAGACGTTTTATACTTGAAAACGAAAAAGGACAGCAATTTAGATTAGATAATTTAGATGAAGGATGTTTTCTTACATCTCCTTCTGAATTGGGATATTCTTATAATATTGATTTTGTACAACTAGAAAATGAATTTATTGAAAACAATAGAAAAATTCAACAAAAAAAACCAAAAGGAACATTATATTTTAAATCATACGATAAAATTAAAGAATTTGGAGACTTTGTGGAGAGCTCAAAAAAATTAAAATGGTTATATATAATTCCATTTGAAAAAGAAGAGAAAACATATTACAGAGATGTTGTTATTGTGAAATTAGATAAAACAGAAAAGACAGGAAAATGGCTTGCATGTTCTGTTGAATTTGCAGTTTTGTCTTTGTGGTACGAACAAAATGAAACAATATTTAAAATCGAAACATATGAAGATGAAATGAGATACAATTACAGATGGAATAGTAGATACATAGATTATAATACAAGAGCAATACAATTTGATAACAAAGGACATGTAGAAGCTCCGATACAAGTAGAGATTGATGGATTTGTGCAAAATCCAACTATTTCAATTCTAGTTAATGATGAAGAATATGCTAGTATAAAAGTTCCAATTAAAATTAATGAATTTGAAAAATTTTTGTATTCGAGCAAAACAGGTGAAATATATATACAAAAACAAAAAACAGATGGAACAAAAGAAAATTTATGGAAAAATGAATATATAGATATAACCAAACAAAATATTTTTAAATTGCCAATTGGAGCTTCTGAAATAAGGTTAACAGCGGATGATGACATTCTAAATGCAAAATTAACTGTGTTGCCTCAATATAAGGTGGTGTAAAATATGTTAAAAGTAACATTTGATAATGAAGAATATGAGTTAATTTACAATGAGCAAAGTGGATTTTATGAAATAGAACTTGTTGCACCAAAAATTGGTGGAATATATAATGCAGAAATAACATTTGCAGATTTACTAAAAAATATAGAAACATCAACGAAAAAAATTCAAATTTATGCAAAAGAAGAGAATACTAATGTATCAAAAGAAACATTAGTATATTTTTTGGGCAAAACAGATTTGGAAATAAAAGATATTGTAGAATTTGAAAATTATGAATATGAAATAGATGAAGAAACAAATAAGAATACAGTATTCAATATAATGAAGAAAATAAATGCTGAAAATGGAGATATAGTTGTTTTACAAAGAAACGGAATTATAGATTACTTAGGAATAATAAAAGATATAGGAAATGAAAATGGAGAATTAAAAAGAAAAGTTACATTAAAATATATATCTAATATTTTTGACAGAAAAATCATATTAGAAAATGAAAATTTAATAGGTGAAAGTGGAATAGAAGATTTTATTGCTAAAGAAATTAACAATAATTTCACTAATTCAGACGACACCTTGCTAAATATTAATTGGTTAGATGTTGAAGTAAAAACGCATACAAAAATAACAAAATCAGTAGATAATGACAATGGGATTTATAATTTTCATACATTTATAACAAACTGTAATCAAAACTATAACATCGTATTAGACTTTTCATACATAAATAAAAGAATAAAATTAACAATTTATAAACAAGAAAATGAAGTACAGCTAATAGATACAACAATTTCTGATATAAGTAACTATGTTGAAAAGTTCGAAACAAATATTATAGCAAAAGTTGTTGTAAAAACAGAAACAGATATACAAAAGTGGTATTTACTAAGTGATAGAACAACAACAGAAGATAAAAACAATGAAAATAGAGCAGTAGGAGATATTGAAACTATATATACATCTAAATCAGAAGATGCAAAACAAACAGCATTAAATAAATTTAAATCAAATACTTATAATCACTATATTTCATTTAAAATAAATAGAAACAGTAAATTATTCAATGTAGAGAAAATGAAAATAGGAACGCCACTTAGTGTAAGAACAAATAATAATATAATATTAGACACTTATATTTCAGCTATTAAAGATGACGGAAATAATCTTGTCGAAATTACTTGCGGTAATATGAGAGTTGATTTTATAGATAAATTATTGAAAGAGAGGAATAAAGAATGATAAAAGGTTTTAGATTTACAAATCAGTTAGCAAATGCAGAAGTAGATGCTAGAATACATCAAGAATTTTTAAATAAAAATGATGGTATTTTTTATGGTATGAATATAAGCAAAACTAACAATTCAATAACAATTTCGGAAGGCTTGTGTGAGATAGCGGGAAGACCTGTTGCAGTTATAGATAGTGAAACCGTGAATGTGGGAACAGAAAACTTATATTGCTTATTAATATTAGAGATTGATCTATCAAAAGATTCAACAAAGGATGTATTTAATCAAGCATCTTTTAAATTATTGACATCAAGTACAAGTTATCCAACAGTAACTCAACAAGATATTAATAAATATAGTGGAACGGAGAGTTTATATCAGTTGGAATTTGCAAGATTTAGAAGTGGCTTAAATGGAATATCTGAATTTAAAGATACTAGAAAATTTTTAAGTTTTAGTGGTATATATGCACAAATAAAAGCAGATTGTGATGCTATTATAAATCAAATTAAGCAAGAATTAAAAAACGTCGAAGACGGAAGTGCATACTTACTGAAAAAAGGAGATGGAAAGATTGAAGGCAGTTTGGAAGTTACTAATAATTTTAAGTGTAATAATATCACTAATAGTAATCGGAAGTAGAAGCATACATAATGATAGATTTGTGACAATAACAGGAACAATAATAATGCCAGAAAAGGATAGTGGTGATATAGAGGGTTCGGTAACAGTTAATTATCCTGCAGGCTTTACAAAAGACAATTGCGTGGTCGTTTCGTTAATGTCTCATAATGCCCGTCTTGTAGATCAATGGGCTACGTGCGGGGGGCAATATCCAAAAAGTATTATATCTGAGATGTTAGGAAATTGTGTTGTGGCTATACTTCGCACTTCCGACATACAGCTTAGATCGTATAAGACGGATAATACAAATCCTAGAAACGATGTAAAATTTAAAATAGTTCTTATGAAATTAGCTGAACTAGTCGAAGGCGTAGATTATGTTTTGGGAGATGTTAATGGTGACGGACAAATAACACAAGCAGATGTAGACTTAGTTAATGAATTTTACGTAGGAACAGCATCTTTAACAGATAAGCAAGTAAAAGCAGCAGATGTCAATAAGGACGGCAAAATAACGCCTGCTGATGCTACAAAAATACTACAATATATTGCAGGAACAATAACTAAATTTGATTAAGGGAGTATGAAATGCCACGAATAATAGAAAAAAATACAGAGCCTGCTAAAATATACGTAAGCTCTATGTTTAAATTAAAAATAAAAATAGCTCAAAAAGATTATAAATTATTAGAAGTGAAAGCAGTAACATGTAAATATTTGAAAGATATAAAATGCCAAAATTTAAGGGAGGGAATCCTATAATGAAAAAAGATAATAAATACAAACTAGCAGTTTTTGAGGATGAGGATAAGGCTGATTTAGTTGAATACTCAAAGCAAATGCAAAAAAGCATAGAAAAAGCCTTAGACGAAAATCAAGGAGAAAAAGGAGAAAAAGGAGATAAGGGAGATAAAGGAGACAAAGGCGAATTAGTAGATTTAGTAAAAGAAGAAGAAGGAAAGAATATAAGTATAGAGAGTGCGAACTTACCAGCAATAGAAGTAAGTATAGAGGGCGAGAGCCAACAAACAACAAGGAGTGGAAAGAATCATTTTGATGCAAGTCAAATACCTTCTTCAACTAATATTGTAGTAAGCGATAACGGTAAAACAATAACAATGCCAATTGTAACAAGTGGAGTTGGTTATATATCTACAACAAAGAAATTAAGCGAATTATGTCCAAAGCTTAAGGTTGGAGATATAGCGACATTAAGGTTTAATAGAAATTTAGGTAATACATACAATAATTTTATTTACTTGAGTGGAATATCACTAATATGGGAAATGAATGCTTCAAAAAAAATAACGCAAGAAATGCTAGACAATTATGTAGCTCTGTATGCAAATAGATATAACGATGGAGAAACAGGACAGTGCATATTAACGGATTTCAGTATAATGTTGTCTAGCGAAACAGATACATCTTGGGAACCATACGGTGCAAGTCCATCTCCTGATTATCGAAGCCCAATAGAAAATATAGAGGGAAATATAGAGATAAAAGACGAGGGAAAAAATCTATATGCAGGAAATGGAATAACAATAAATGGCACATATTCTTCAAATACATCTGTTAATTTAGGCTCAAGATATTTAAGTGAGGGAACTTATACTATTAGTTTGGTTAATAGTTTACCAAACAATTGTTATATATATTTAGGTGCGAATGGTTCAATAGTATATGATATAAAGGACAAAGCAACCTTTACATTAACAAAAGGACAAAATGTTCCAATTCGACTAATTGTTAAAGCTGGAACATATAGCAACTTTACGACGAAGATAATGATAGAAAAAGGCAAGGTCGTAACAGACTACGAACCCCACCAACAACAAACAGAGTACTTCCCGCTATCAGAAGGACAAAAACTATATAAAGGTAGTTATCTAGCAAGTGATGGAATACATCATAAGAGGAAACAAGTTGTGCTGGATGGGACAGAAACAGGTTGGTATACGCTTGCAAACCAAACTGGTACAAATACCTCTTACTTCTGTATACCTATAAGTGATATGAAAAAGGCGAGCACATTAATTTGTGATAAATTTATTAATCGAGGCGTTTGGAATACTGATGAAGAAGCCATTCAAAGTATTATAGATAATTTTATAAGATTAAGAATCAATACTAGCAGAGCAAGCACGGTTGCAGAGTTAAAAACTTGGTTATCAAATAACCCTATAACCGTAGAATACGAGCTAGCCGAAGAAGAAATAGTACCTTACACAGAAGAACAGAAAGAAGCGTGGGAGAAGATTAAGAATATGATTTTGTATAAAGGTACAAATCACATAAGCTGTACAGGAAAATTAAAAATAAAATACTATACAAACGAAGAAATGAACGAAATATACGCTAAAAAAGAAGATTTACACGAGCACGCCAATAAAAGTATTTTAGATCAGACACAAGAAGCTTTTACAACAGAACTTAAAAATAAATTAGACGGCTTAAATAATTATGTTTTGCCTGCTCCAACAAGCACAACTCTAGGTGGGGTAAAAGCAGGATCTAATATAACAATAGATGTAGACGGAACAATTAATGCGCAATTAGGTAGCGGCGGAGAAACATCAGCAAACAATTACGAGGACTTATCCAATAAGCCACAAATTGCAGGCATTACACTGCAAGGAAATAAGTCTTTAGCAGACTTAGGCATACAAGGCATAGAAACAGGAAAGGGATTATCAAGCAATGATTATTCAACAACAGAAAAGGCAAAATTAGCAGGAGTAGAAGCACAAGCCAATAAATATATCCACCCTAACACGAGTGGAAATAAACACATTCCTAGCGGTGGAAGTAGTGGTCAAGTGTTGAAATGGCAAAGCGATGGTACGGCAAAATGGGATAGCCTATCTTCTTCTGGAGAATTAGGCACAGATAATTTAAACACAAAAAAAATAAGTGGAATATATGCTCAATCAACAGCAACTAATTTTTTGAAATCGAGAAATTACCCGTTTGATCATGCTGACGGTTTTCCTTTTTTCGATATATTATTAGAAGTTAAAAATGCAGGAATGTATATAATGCAAGAACTTCATCTTTCTTACAAAATCTCAGTGCAGGGTCAAGAGGTAATTTCTTATTTTACTTATATGAGATTTTCAACCAATAATGGTTCAACGTGGTCAGCATGGCGAGGTCATGAAGGAACAACTACGCAATAAGAAGAGACTTTTTGAGAATTTAAAAGATAGTAGGAGGTGAGAAGATGCAAGATAACACAATAATGCTAATTATGGGTTTTATAACAACGATGATTCCGATATTTACGGTAATTGTAAAACTAAACAATACAATAACAAAATTAAATGTTACAATTCAGGTTCTATCGGACCAAATGCATAAAGGCCAAGAAGATAGAACCAAGATACATAATCAGCTTAATAACCACGAAACAAGAATATCAATTTTGGAAAATGAAAGGAGGGAAAGATAAATGGATTTATCAATATTAACACAATACATAAGTATTGTTGTAGTAGGAATATGTTTATGTGTAGGTTTTGTTATTAAAAATAGTCTTGATTTTATACCAAACAAGTACATACCATTAATCATGCTAATATTAGGTTTAGCAATTAATGTATTAATGAACCTAAATGGGATAAATGCAGAAGTAATACTAACGGGAATGTTTAGTGGACTAGCTTCTACAGGTCTATACGAAATGTTTAAAAATTTAATATACAAGGAGGGAAAATAATGAAAATAATAGAAAATAATTTTAAGTTTGGTACAATGGATATAAGAAATACAACAGAACAAATTGTAT
>ERZ791919.165-NODE-165-length-83763-cov-6.548311_pt1 | contig 83763 bp, 70 predicted proteins | sample MGYA00510137_ERZ791919 | MGnify/ENA primary metagenome ERZ791919 (study PRJEB30046, sample SAMN00792059) | human gut metagenome | study: EMG produced TPA metagenomics assembly of the A metagenome-wide association study of gut microbiota in type 2... | reverse complement strand
ACAATCTCTTTACCAATGTGATGGTTCAGCACAATCTGACCCTGGCCATCCAGGCAGCAGCGGATCTTCTCGCCAAGTGCCCGGAACGGTATCATGCGCTTGGTCTCAGCGTCGAAGAAACGGAGCATATGGAGGCTCTGCGGGACGCAATCCCCTGGCCCCACGACCCTATTACCGGACATCTTGCCCAGGACGAAACCCTGCATCTGCTGGAACCGGTTGATCCCGCAACACTGAAACCCGATGCCGGAGCCAGCTACCACCATGTATGCTTTGACCGTTTGCAACGGTACAAGGTTATTAAGCAGGCAGATGTGCTTCTCCTAATGACGCGGCTTCCGCAGCTCTTCACGGCGGAAGAAAAACGCACTGCATGGAAGGATTTCGAACCTATCTGCCTCCACGATTCCACATTGAGTTTTGCCAGTCACGCTCTGTTTGCCCTCCGGAATGGACTGACGGAACAGGGCATGGACTACCTGAAAAAAGCACTTCTGCTGGATTTGCGGGATGTGATGGGCAACACTGGCCATGAGGGCCTGCACCTGGCGTGTATGGGTGAAGCGTGGCAGGCGGCGGAGTGCCTGATGCATTTGAATAGTGACCAATGACAAAATGCGCATCCGCTTTCCAAAAACAAGTGGATGCGCATTTTGAGGGTGTTTGACAAATTACAGACCGTTGCTCTGATATGAAATGGACGAATATGTTTGTTGAAGCTGATTTTCATGAGGTTTAAGAATACCATCTTTTCGGCGAGGGGAAAATTGTGATATCTGACCCCGTTGCCCTTCGCCGTAATGCACACAACAAGCCGATTACCTTCTGTCAAAGCCGGCGGATGGTTGCGCAGTTGCGTAGATCCTATTCATCTCTGCTTCAAATACTTCGTCCGGTGTCTTGTAGCCGAGGATCTTTCGGGGGAGATTGTTTGCCCATAGCTCTACAGCCAGAATGTCATCTTCACTGTAATCTGCAATTCGCTTTCCTTTTGGAATAAAGCGACGAATCAGACCGTTGTGGTTTTCTATTGAACCCTTCTCGCAGGATGTGTACGGGTGGGTAAAATACACCTTCGTGCCTATTCCAGCTTCCAATTCCGCCATTCGGGAAAACTCAGAACCGTTATCCGTTGTGATCGAGCGGAATACCTTGCTGAAGGAATCCCCCAGTTCAGACTGTATCTTCTGAAATGCATTCAGCACCGAATCCGAAGACTTGTCAGGTAAGCGGATGATGGAGAAATCTCTTGTTTTTCGTTCCAGCAGGGTCAAAAGAACATCATCTTTCCCGGATTTTTGACCAATGACCAGGTCTGTTTCCCAGTGACCGAATTCCTCCCTGGTGTCCACCTCATCAGGTCTTTCCTCAATACTGCGTCCCAGAACACGCTTATTTTCCTTATTCTTGTGAATCTTCGTATTACGGCTCAGTTTCTGTGGTAAATCTATATTCTTGATATGGAGAAGTCCTAAATCCACATAGCTATAGAGGGTTTTCGTACACAGGATTTCACTTCTGTCATAGCGCCCTTCTTCCAGCGCGCGTCCAACACAGGCATCCAGCGACCACTTATCCTCCTGAAAGCGTTTCTCCACATACTGTAGAAAAGGACGATTCTCAAGGGCTTCATATGTCCGGCAGCTGCGACGCCTGCTTTCCTGATAGACCTTCCAAGCGGTCTTTGCCTTGAAGCGGAATACCTTGCCATTGTACAGCGGTGTCATGCCCTTCTTGATGATGTTTCGCACGGTATTCGCCGAACAATTCAATTCCTTCTTGGCAATGGCATTGGGTTTCCAGCCGTCTTTCAGCCGGAGCTCAATTACTACATAATCTTCGTAAGTTAGGTGTTTACCTTTCTCGTGGTTTGTGATATGATTGGGGTAGTCCATAGCGATTGCCTCTTCCTGTGTTGATCTTTTGTAGCAGATTGATTCTAACACAGAGGCCCTCGCTATGGACCTTTTATTTGATTAAATGCGCAGCTTCATTTTACAACGCACGTGTACAATTTTTTCAAAATTTGGCTGTGCATTCTGTGACTCCATGAAATATAAAAAGCACCGCAAGGAACCAACCACACAGGCAGAATTTCTTCCGCCTGTAGATTGGCTCCTTACGGTGCTAATCATTTATGGGAGATATTCAAATGTAAATCAGCACTTGCAGGTCTTGCGGGGTGATTTCATCCATGCGGTTCCGAATGCTGTTCATTCTCTGAACACATTCCAGTTGATCCTCGGCTTTTAGCAAATTGATAACCCCCTTCTGCTGTGCCATCTGAGAAATCAGCAGTTGCTCCATTTCGTTTGCCTGCCGGTCAACTTCTTCCAGGTGTGCATTTAGCGTATTTTTTATAAACCCACCATGCGTTCCAAGAATGTACCAAAGATTTACTGGAGCTCTGAAAGTGCATCGGTACCGTCGGAGAAGACACAGCGGACTAGTTGGACGGTTTGGGCGGTCAGAATCTCATCGGTGATGCCGGGGGCGATGCTGCCGAAGGCCTGAAAGGTTTTGTGATCGATGGAGTGCTTGTCCAGGGTATAGCCGCCGCCGCCGGGAATGTGGGTAACGACAAAGCTGTTTTGGACGGGTGCGGCGGCCATCATGTCCCGGGCAATTTCTGCGTACAGCTCGCCGCTGGTGAGAATCACGGCGGTATCACCCAGGCGGAGCACATGGAGGGCATAGTCTACCGTGCGGTCAGGGTCTGGCTCCATTTCCGGATATTCCGGCAGCTTAGGCGGAGAAAAATCCGTGCGGGGGCCTACGCCGCCCATGCGGAAGCCAAGAGGACCGTTGCTGCCGGAGACACGGCGGCGGGCGGGAAAGCTGACCGTGGTCTTTTCAAAGACAATGGGGAAGGGAGCGTCCGCAGCGGAAATGTCCTTCAGGCAGCGGACGGCATCTGCACCCTGCATACGGCCCAGGGCTTCCATATGGCGGTAGCCGGTGCCGTCTGGCTCGGGAATCTTTGCGACGTAGCCGTCCGGGAATTCCTGCCAAGTGTAGTCAAAGAGAATGGGATCTTGGTTCCCAGCAGCACCGGAGGTCCAGATGGCAACGCTATCCCCGCCGAAGGTCTCCTCTACGAATCGGCAGGCAATTCCCGGGAAATTTCCGGAAGTCTTGAAAATACCGTCCTCATCCGGCTGCAAAAAGGCGCACACCGCATGGGCACCGTAGTTCATCAGCGCTGTGATGAGCTTGCCCTGCATATCCTCGAACTTCAAAATGGAAAGATCCCGGTTGCTGTAGCCGGCGTAGTTGGGGCCCTCGACCCAGAAGCCAAAGGCGGTTTGCAGGTCTCGGTTGACATTGATCCAGCTTTGAGTTTTTCCAAATCCAAAGCGGGCAGGGCGCATGGCGGCTACAGCCTGGGCGGCCGCCTGTCGACCGGCAGTCAGGAGAATGGTTTGAAAGAGCCGGAATTTCTCTGGGTAATCCCCGGCTTTGCTCCGATCGTTGGGGGCGGAGTGGTTGTGTGTTACGGCGAGAATGACGTTCTCCGGCGCAATACCGGCGGCCTGAGCCAGCTGCACCTCCAGATCCGGGATGGAGGGAATGTCACTGAGCTCGTAGACCGCAAATAGAATAGTGCGTTCACCATTGCCAATGGCGGCAGCGCGGACATAGCAGGAGTCATACTTGCTGCCGCAAAGGCAGAAGTTGGTGGGAAACGGATAGGCGTCAAGTGGGGGATCAATGCAGATCCTGGCAGCGCCTGCGAGGCAAGTGTTCATGGAAGTTCCTCCTTTTCTGACCTGAAATCTCGGTTTTTCAAACAAATTGTAGCATGCAACGCAAAAAACGTCAAGATTCGTCCTTGCGTGCGTGGAATGAATCCAACTCCTGCAATGCGGCGAAAAAAGAAAAATCCGAAGAAATGAATGTGAAATACGCACAAAATATGGGACAGATAATTGTGCTTTCCGCTGAATTGACAAAAGGGATATGAACAAATAGAATACAAATATGGCGAAAATCGAATGATACCGTTGTTTCACGCAAGGGATTATTCCTAAATGGAAATATTCTATAGCGAAATTTGAATTGCCTTTCTTCCGGCCCCTTTGCTATGATGGAGGGGAAATCAATATGGGAGGAAGCCGCTATGCAGAAAAAAGTAGGTATTGATCTAACCCAGGGAAGTGTACTGGGAGGGCTGGTTCGCTTTGTGATTCCGTTGCTGCTGGCCAATATTTTGCAGCAGCTGTACAACACGGTGGATATGGCCGTAATCGGCAACTATGTGGGAAGCACGGGGACGGTGGGCGTATCCACCGGCGGCGAGGTGGCGACCTTGCTGACATTTCTTGCAACAGCTTTTGGCTCCGCTGCGCAGATTTATGTGGCGCAGCTCAGCGGCGCTGGGGATCATCGCTCCATCCGCCAGACCATTGGTACATGCCTGAGTTTTATGGCAATCCTGTCCCTGGTGTGTGCGGGCATCAGCATTGTGCTGTGTGGTGCTTTCCTGCAGTGGCTCAACTGCCCGGAAGAGGCTCTGTCCCAGGCCAGAGGGTATATGATTACGGTGAGCGTCGGTCTGCCTTTTGTGTTCGGCTACAATGCCATATGCGGCATTTTGCGGGGAATGGGGGAGGCCAAGCGTCCGTTGCTGTTCGTAGCGGTGGCGGCGGCAGTGAATGTGGTGCTGGATCTGCTGCTGGTAGCCTGGATTCCCCTGGGCGCAGTGGGCACAGCCATTGCAACCGTGGCGGCGCAGTGCGCATCCTTTGTGGCTGCGGGGGTTTTCCTGTACCGCAAGCGGGAAAGCTTTGAGATGACCTTTGCGCGAGGTTGCTTCCGGATGCACAAGGATCACCTTGCGGTCCTGCTGAAATTGGGTATTCCCCTGGCTGCCCAGTCTGCGTTGATCCATGGCACACAGTTGATCTGCGCCCGCCATGTGAACGCCTTTGGCCTGGTAGCTTCCGCAACGAATTCCATTGGCAACAAGGTACAGAAGCTCATCAATATTCTGACGAATTCCCTCACCTCCGGTGCGGGGGCAATGGTTGGGCAGAACCTGGGTGCCAGAAAGCTTGACAGAGTCCGCAAGACTGTGCGCACAACAATGGCCTTGGCAGCTGTTTTCTCGGGCTGTGCAGCAATTATTGCAATTTTCTTCCCGGATCAGGCGTTCCGACTGTTTACCAAGGATCCGGAGGTCATTGCCTTTGGCCGAACCTATCTGCGCATCGCCCTGATTGTGTTTGCTATTGCCCCCTTCCAAGGCAGCTTTGGAGCTGTTTTGACAGGCAGCGGCTTTACCCAGCTGAATTTTATTGCCGGTGTGCTGGACGGCGTTGTCTTGCGGCTGGGCATCAGCTTCCTGCTGGCCTACGGAATGAATATGGGTGTGGTGGGCTTTTTCTATGGCAATGCCCTGGCGAGACTGGGCCCCACAATTGTCAGCAGCACCTATTATTTCAGCGGAAAGTGGAAAACCAGAAAGCTGCTGTACAGCAAATAACCGATGTTTGGAGGAGTGAATATGGATACCGTTGCCATTCGCTATTTCCTGGATTTGGGCAGCTGCCTGAATTTTTCACAGGCGGCGGAGAAGAATGCCATTTCTCAGTCCTCCTTCTCCAAGACCATCCGTCGGCTGGAGATGGAGCTGAATGTTCAGCTGGTAGATCGCTCCAGCCACCCAGTTCATCTGACAGAGGCGGGAACCTATTTTTATAACCGGATGCGTCAGCTGGAGCCGGAATTCGGGGAGACAATGCGGCAGCTGGTGGAGATGGGCAGGCAAAAGGTTTTGCGCCTGCTGCTAAGCCCTGGCTCTTTCCGGTTCAAAATGGCCCTGGATGAATACATGCAGCAAAATCCGGAAATGCGGATTCTGACGGAATCTGTCTCGGACCTGTCCAGGGTGATGGAAATCATGCGCGAAGGCAGCTTTGACTGTGCCATTACCTATCAGCCTCTTGGAGGTTGCCAGGACTTTTTGGAGGAGACGCTCTATGCCGACAAATTGTATCTGATTTGCAGCAGGGCCAATCCGCTGGCCCGGAAGGACGCGGTCTCGCTGAAGGAGCTCCATGGGGCCTCCTTCCTGGAAACAGGGCATTCCGGGGCACTGGTCCGGGAAATCTGTGCCCGCTATGGCCTGATGGCTGATGTGACGCTCATGAGCACGGGCCAGCTGAAGCGGGAGGAGGCGATGCAGCGCATTGCCATGAACCGGGGCATGGGGATTTACCACGGACGGGATCTGATGCCCTACCGGGGCTTTGGCCTGCACTGCGCATCCATTGCCGAGCTTCCTTCCATGCCGGTGGTGTTTTTGCGACGGGAGAACGGCCGAAATTCGGAAACGGTCATGGCGCTGGGAAAGTGGCTGCGGGAGAACCTTGCCCGCTATGCCCAGGAGGAAATGCGCCCGGAAACCTTCAATCGGGACGGCTGATGAAATATTGAAAAGGTCCGCTGTGCTCCGGATTGTGAACCGAAGCATGGCGGACCTTTGCTGTACTTTGAAAAATTATTGCTGGGTAACGCTGGGAGAATTTGCAATCTGAATGACGTAACCGGTGTATTTTGGGTTGCCATAGAAGTCGGCAATTTCGAAAACACCCTGCTCACAGCGGGCAATCCGGCGGGTAAGCAGCAGTGCGCTGTGGAGCTCTACATTCAGGAGATTGGCCTCCAGAAATCCGGCATTCTGGCAGGTGATGTGCTCCTCGCTGCCCTGGTAGTGGAGCCCCCAATAGCGCTCCAGCAGGGGATAGAGCTTCCGGCTTTCATCCATGTGGGAAGGATAATCCGGCATGAGCTTGGGGTTCAGGTACTGAACCATGTAGTTATAGGGGTGGCATTCAATATTCCAGATGCGCTGAACCCGGTAAACCTCGCTGCCGGTGGGAATCTGAAACAGGTCGGCGATTTGCTCCGATGCCGGAACCGTGTCCAATGCGGCGGGGGAAACCTGGATGGTGGCCGGATCAACATTGTAGTATTCCGTGCTGCAGGCGGTGCTGGTCCACTGAGTGTAGCTTTCACAGTCCGTCAGGTGGGCCCTTGCGCATACAACGCTGCCGCTGCCCTGCCGGGTGGAGATGAAACCGTCGTTTTGCAGCATACTGACGGCCTTTCGGACGGTGTTGCGGCTGGCACCGTACTTTTCCATCAGCTGTGCTTCTGTGGGAAGAAGGGAACCACCTTGGTACAAATTTAGAATAATATCACTGCGAATCGCGTTGTAAATCTGAACATATTTGTGGGATGCTCTGGTTGCTTCGGCCATAGGTACAACCCCTTACTTGTAATTGGTCCGCACTTGGAACTGCCTACACTATACCCTATTTTTGGGGAATAGTCAATATGAAAAAAGGGAATAATCGCATTTTTCGAATGACTGAAACAGTAGTTAAACCCGGAAACTGTGAAATGTGAACAAAATGAGAAGGTTAAATCTGGGAAAAATACCACGTTGCATTTATGGAACGAATGGAGTATAATCCAAAATGAAAAGGGACAAATGAGGAATGTGTTGGTGAAAACGCACAAATGCATTTGACCACTATTTCGGAAAAGCCGCAGGAGGGGATCCAAGCGGCGAAACAAAAACAGGAGGAAGACACATGAAAAAGACATTGGCGTTCGTACTTCTGGCCGCAATGCTGATTGGCATGCTGGCCGGCTGCGGGAGCGGAGGAACTGCCCAAACTACCGCTGCAGCTGAAAATGAGACCAAGGCAACCCTGGAAACCAGCGCAATGAATGTGGAAGCAACGGGAACCAAGGGCGGCAACGTGACCATGGGCCCCGATTCCCAGAAGAAGACGATGGTGGCCGTGGCCTCCAAGTCCTTTGAAACCCTGGACCCCTTCTTCGCCTCCGGCGCTGTGGCTGCCCGTCAGCGCACCCTGCTGTGGGATACACTGTTCGATATGGAAATGGGCGGCAACGAGGAAATTGGCCTGTGTGCCAAGGAGTGGAGCTTCTCCGAGGATGGCAAGACCGTTTATGTGGAGATCTATGACAACATCCACGACAGCGAGAACAACCCTATCAATGCTCACGATTTTGAGTGGTTCTACAATAAGTACCTGGAAAACAAGACCCTTGCCAATCTGACCAGCCTGGTTGCCACCGGTGACTATACTCTGGAGATCGGCCTGAAGTATGCGTATTATCCCGGCTACCTGCACAATGCCACCCAGGCTGTTGTGGCCATGGCGGAGAAGGCCTACGATCCGGACCGGTTCCGCAGCGATCCCGTGACCTCCGGCCAGTATAAGACCATCGACTTCACCTCCGGCGCTTCCGCAACCTTCATGCAGACCTATAACTATTGGGGCGATCCCAGCCGCCTGGGCAAGCACAGAGCTGCCAATGTAGACGTCTGCCGCTTTGATGTAATCACCGAGAACTCCCAGATTGAGACCGCCCTTTCCACCAACACCATTCAGACTGCGGACATCACCGCTTCCATCGCAGAAGACTTCACCAAGAGCGGCGATGTTCAGGTGATCCTCACTGCAGAATCCTATCCCGGCGTGTTCATGCTGAACAACGCTCCCGGCTCCGTCTTTGAGGGAAATAAGGCCCTGCGGGAAGCGGTTGCCTACGCTATGGACTATACCTCCATGTGCATTGCCGCTACCAATGGCAACGGCAGCGTCACCGGCATTATGGGCAATGATTCCATCTCCGGCTACAGCGAGGACTTCGCAAAATATGCCTATGGCTACGATCCTGCCAAGGCCCAGGAGAAGCTTGCAGAGGCGGGCTACAAGTCCGGCGAGCTGACACTGCGCTACGTGACCAACGCTTCCAATTCCGTTGGCGTAATCATGGAGCAGTGCATGGCGGCTGTGGGCATTAAGCTGGAAATCGTTCTGCTGGACGAGACCCAGTACCTGACTACCCGTCAGCAGGCCAACGATCTGGGCTGGGATCTGCTGTTCCTGCAGATCGTTCCCAAGGGCTTCCTGACCAATATGATGGTCACTATGTGCGACACCAATGCCTATGCCTTCGGCTCCTACTGCGGCGCCAAGGACGAGGAGCTGTGGGCTCTGGTGGATAAGGCACGTTACTCTCAGTCCACTGAGGATGTCGAGGCCGCCTATGCCGCACTGATGGATCGGCTGTACTACATCCCGACCTGGAACGACTACGGCTATGCCGGTGCCTATTCCAAGATTGAGGGCGTTGTAAAGGATGTTTCCATGGAGCTCATCGCCCAGGCATCCATTTTCGCGGATGACTACGACGTTTACTACGAAGGCTAATCCGACCGAATAGAGAAAACTCTGTGGGCGCTGCACGCCGCTGTGCGGCGCCCCTTTTAAAAAGCGAGGTAACATATGGGAAGATACGTACTGAAGCGATTGCTGATGCTGATCCCTGTGATTCTGGGCGTCACAATTGTTATTTTCACGTTGATGTATTTTGTCCCCGGCGATCCCGCAACAGCGATTTTGGGCTCCACGGCGGAGCCGTGGGAATATGAAGCTCTGCGGGAAAAGATGGGCTTGAATGAACCGTATATTGTGCAGCTGGTGCAGTATTTAAAGCAGGTGTACATTGATCACAATCTGGGCAATTCCTACCTCAGCGGCGTGTCTGTTACAACGGAGCTTCTGGGTCGGCTGCCCCGGACGCTGATTCTTGGCTTTGCATCCGTGCTGGTTTCCGTTGGCGTTGGTATTCCTTTGGGCGTCCATGCGGCAGTCCATCAGGGAAAAACCGGCGACTGGCTGCCTATGACCATTGCCTTGTTCGGCATCTCTATGCCCGGCTTCTGGCTGGCACTGATGCTGGTGCTTGCCTTCTCTGTGAAGCTCGGATGGCTGCCGGCTTACGGTATGGGCGGCATTCAATATTGGATTTTGCCGATTCTTTCCGGCTCCTTCCATGGCATTGCCAATCTGGCAAGACAGACCCGTTCCAGTATGCTGGAGGTCCTTGGTTCCGACTATGTGACCATGGCACGGGCCAAGGGAATGCCGGAAAAATCTGTTATTTATAAGCATGCACTGCCCAATGCGCTGATTCCTATCATCACGGTTATGGGCGGCACGCTGGCAAGACTTTTCGGCGGCGGTATGTTGACCGAGACAATCTTCTCCATCCCCGGCGTTGGCTACTATATGGTAAAGGCTGTGAACAACCGGGACTACCCCGCAGTCGAGGGCGCCGTACTGCTGCTGGCCATCGTTTTCTGCGTGGTTATGCTGCTGACGGACCTGGTTATGGCGGCCGTAGATCCCCGCATCAAGGCACAGTTCGCCTCCCGCGGCAAGCATAAGACCCATGAGAAGAAGGAGGCTCCGAAGGCATGAAAAATACAAAGGGAGAAACCCTGCAGAAAAAGAGCCAGCTCGCTGTGCTATGGAAGCGGCTGTGCCAAAGCCCCTCTGCCATGATCGGCATGGTCGTCTTCGGTGCACTGGTGATCCTGGCCGTCGGTGCACCCTGGATTGCCCCCTATGACTATGCAAAACTGGACGTCCTTCAGGCCAACCAGGGCCCCTCCTGGCAGCATCTGTGCGGTACGGACCAGGTCGGCAGAGATATTTTCAGCCGTCTGCTCTATGGCGCCCGGTATTCTCTGACGCTGGGTATCTGCGCAACCCTGCTTGGCACGGTGGTGGGCATGTTCTTCGGTGCGCTGGCCGGTTATTTCGGCGGCGTTGTGGATGAGGTTATCATGCGCTTTACGGATGTAATCCAGTCTATCCCTGGCATGGTTCTGAACGTGGCTGTGGCCTGCGCTATTGGTACGGGCTTCTGGAAGTGCATTTTGGTGCTGGCCATTGGTGGAATTACCGGTGCGGCCAGAATGCTGCGGGCACAGATTATGCAGATTCGCAGCATGGAGTATATTGAGGCTGCGTCTGTGACCAACTGCTCCAGCGCGAAGGTGATTCTGAAGCATTTGATTCCCAACTCCTTTGCACCCATGATTGTCTCCATGACCATGCAGGTTGGCGGCAACATTATGGCGGCGGCTTCTCTGGCCTACCTGGGCCTGGGTGTCGCACCTCCCACTCCGGAATGGGGCGCAATGCTTTCCGAGGGGCGGGATTATCTGGCGAAATACCCCTGGATGTGCATTTTCCCTGGTGTCATGATTATGATTACCGTCCTGTCTCTGAATCTGTTCGGTGACGGCCTGCGGGATGCGCTGGATCCCAAGCAGAAAAAGTGAGGTACTGAAATGGAAGAGAAGTTTCTGTCGGTAAAGGACCTCCATGTCCATTATTTGACCAGTGATGCCAATGTTTACGCTGTAAACGGCATTTCCTTTGAACTGGAGCGTGGCAAGACCCTGGGCCTGGTGGGAGAGACCGGTGCGGGCAAGACCACCATTGCCAGGGCAATTCTGGGTATCCTGCCGAAGCCTGCCGGAAGGGTGACCTCCGGCGAGATCGAATTTGAGGGAAAGAGCATTTACAAGCTGCCGGAAAAGGAGCTCCAGAAGATTCGCGGCAACAAGATCACCATGATTTTCCAGGACCCCATGACGGCCCTGAATCCGGTAATGACTGTCGGCGAGCAGATTGCCGAGGTGGTAGAGCTGCACAATGGCGGTGACCGGGATGCGGCGAAGAAACGGGCTGTGGAAATGCTGGAAACCGTGGGCATTCCTGCGGAGCGGTATTCCGAATATCCTCATCAGTTTTCCGGCGGTATGAAGCAGCGTGTGGTGATTGCTATTGCGCTTGCGTGCAGTCCGGAGCTGCTGCTGGCGGACGAGCCGACCACGGCGCTGGATGTGACCATCCAGGCCCAGGTTTTGGAACTGATGCGCCAGTTGAACAGCAATAACGGTACTTCCATGATCCTGATCACCCATGACCTTGGTGTCGTGGCGGAGATGTGCGATGATGTGGCCATTGTGTATGCAGGGCAGATTGTGGAAAAGGGAACCTTGGAGGATGTCTTTGATGCACCCAAGCACCCCTATACACTGGGCCTGTTCGGTGCGCTGCCCTCCATGAAGGAGGACGAGAATTCCCGGCTGAAGCCCATTGCCGGCATGCCCCCGGATCCCACCCATCTGCCCAGCGGCTGCTATTTTCATCCTCGCTGTCCCCACGCCACAGAGCGCTGCAAAACGGAAGCCCCCTGTGCCGTTGAGGTGAGCCAGGGCCACTGGGTGCGGTGCCATCAATTCAACAAGGAGGGCTAAGCTATGGATAACCTCGTTGAAATCCAGGACCTGAAAAAATATTTTAAGTCTCCCAAGGGAATGGTCCATGCCGTTGACGGCGTGACCATGTCCATAGCCCGGGGCAGCACCATGGGTGTCGTGGGGGAGTCTGGCTGCGGCAAATCCACCCTGGGAAGGGTGCTGATCCAGATGCTGGCGCCTACCGGCGGCAAATTGGTTTTTGATGGAAAAGATGTTACCAGCCTGAAAGGGCAGGCGCTGCGGGATTATCATTCCCGGGCGCAGTTCATTTTCCAGGACCCCTATTCCTCTCTTGACCCCCGCTACACCGTGGAGCAGGCCATTGCAGAGCCTCTGATCAACGCCCGAAAATTCTCCCGGCGGGAGATCGAGCAGAAGACCACGGAGCTGATGGATATGGTGGGTGTGGCCCAGCGCCTTCGCATGAGCTACCCCCACGAGATGGACGGCGGCCGCCGCCAGCGTGTGGTGATTGCCCGGGCACTGGCTTTGGATCCGGAATTTGTAGTCTGTGATGAGCCGGTGTCTGCGCTGGATGTGTCCATTCAGGCACAGGTTTTGAACCTTTTGGAGGACCTGCAGAAGGAGCGGAATCTGACCTATATGTTTATTACCCATGATATGTCGGTCGTGCGGCATATTTCGGATAATATTTCCGTGATGTACCTGGGACAGCTGGTGGAGACCAGCAGCTCCAAGGAGCTGTTCAGCCGCAGCTATCATCCCTATACCAAGGCATTGCTCTCGGCAATCCCCTCTACGGATATCCATCATAAAATGAACCGGATTGTGCTGAAGGGCGAGATTACCTCTCCCATCAATCCGCCTCCCGGCTGCCGCTTTGCTGCACGCTGCCCCTATGCAAAGGAGGCTTGCAGACAGCCCCAGAAATTGGAGGAGGTTGCACCCAACCATTTTGTATGCTGCTGCCGGGTGCGGGAAGTGAACCCGGAACTGGCGTAAAGGAGCTTTTGCATGGGCGGAGAAAACGGAAAGCGGAAAACCAGCTATGAGCGATATTTTGAAGGCTACAGCCAGCGTCCGGTATTGGACAAGGCTGGGAATGTACGGATGATCCCTGTCTATACTGCGCCCTATTGGATGCTGGATGCGGAAGACGGTGCGTGGATCGGAAGAAAGATACTGGTTGTGCTGCTGACGCTGGGACAGGTGGGGCTGTATCTAACGGTGTCCCTGCTTCGCATTGGCAGCAACCATTCCGGTCTTGTGATCATTCCAAGCGGGCTTTCTGCAGCCTGTCTGCTGTTTGTGGTGACGGCGGCCATCCGCTATGTTGCGGCCAAACGAAAAATGACGGTCTGCGATTACCGGACCGCCCGGAACAGTCTGCGCAGATGGAATTTCGGCAGCGGTGTTCTGCTGGTGCTGACGGCGGTGGGGACCCTTGGGGCGCTTGCCGCTTCCGGCGGGCAGGAAACTGCGCTGACATTGCTCTCTGCCTTTGGCTACGCGCTGGCAGGCGGAATCGGATTTCTCCAGTGCCGGCTGGAGGAGCGTTGCTTCTACCGGGAAACGGAAAACGAAAACGCTTATCAATAAAGGAGCTGATTATCGTGAAGAAAGAACTGACCAAGCTGTACCCAATGGTACAGTTCAAAAAGGACACCTGGGAAATCGATGAATTTGACTGTGCCAGCATTTTCCTGCTGGTAGGTACGGAAAAGGCCATGGTCATTGACTGCGGCATGGGCATTGGGGACCTTCGGGGTGCGATTGAAATGATTACGGATAAGCCCTTGGTGGTGGTGATTTCCCATGGCCATGTGGATCATACGGCCAATGGCCGGCAGTTTGATGAGCTGTGGATTCACCCTGCGGACCAGTCGGCTCCGATTCCCCAGTCTCTGGAGCGACGTCGATTCGATACGGAGCGCATTGCCGCTCGCCAGAAGGGCTGCATCGGTGCACCCTACACCATGTTCAATCTGTATCCCTATGATATCAATGTGGATCTGCGCGACCCCGGCCCTGAGGACAAAATGCCGGTGATTCACGATCTCTATGACGGCCAGCAGTTTGATCTCGGCGGCGGCCGTATCGTTACAGCCTATGAATGCCCCGGCCATTCTGCGGGAGAGATGATTTTCCTGGATGAGCAGACCAGAACACTCTTTGCCGGAGATGCGCTGAACTACAATCTGGGTGTGGGCGCGGTTCCTCTGGAAAGGACGCTGCGCTATATGAAGCGGATGCAGGCGATGTCCGACAAATACGACGGTATCTACAATGGCCATCATGACTTCCGCGCTTTGGGTGCACCGCTGGACGATGACTGCCTGCCTACGGTGATTGAGCTGATGGAAGATGCCGTAGCGGGGAAGATCGTTCCCTGCGAGGCTCCCAGCTTCTGGGGACAGAGCATCCCTCTGACCAAGGAGCGGGAGGACCCCATGAAGAATGCGCCCAAGATGTTTGCAAATGCGGACCAGGTTCGTCCGCCTCGCCGGAGAGTAATGCTGCGCAAGGGCAGAAACTTCCTGAATATCAATCCGGATCTGATTCACGAAGAAAAATAGCAGAAGGCGCTTCGAAACCGGCGTACCCCTTCCGGTTCCGGATGAATGCCGGAAAGCCGGCTCCGCTTGGGAGCCGGCTTTTCAAAAGGCGTTTTACGGATTTGCGGCGGCGCTGATGGATTCGTAGAGCTGTCGGGTGGTATCTGGGGATTCAAAGTTGAAGAGAAGTACCTGTGTATCCGTTTGGATGAGAATGGCGGTGGAAAAGTCCTGGTTTATGCAGAGCAGGTATTTCCCGTAGGAATCGCTTTCCCAGGTGCCGTATCTGCACCCGTTTTCCGTGCTGCCGGAGATGCAGGAACCGTAGTCCGGTGATTCGACGAGCGAGATGCGGACGATCTGGGAATAGGGGACTGACAGTGCCTCGTCCCCCGGAAGCGACAGTGTAAATCCCTTGGCATCGAAACGAAGCGCGTTGTCTGCCTCGCTTTGGAACAGAGAGAGATTAGGCAGCAGGATGACACCGATGATGATGATCACGCATAGGATGATTCCCTGGCGCTGGGACTGCTTTGCCCGTTTCATCTCTTCTTCATAGGAAATCGTTGCTTTCAATTGCAGCACCTCCAAGCTTGTTATGGAACAATTATAGTACAAATCTGCCAGATACACAAGAAATAAATTTCCCCGGCCGGCCCTTTGGGGGCTGCGATGTAAGACAATACACGCCGAAAAGACAACTTCGATCTCGGAAAGAGAGGCATCTTATGACGACAACAAAACAGTTGGGCCGTGACCTGACCCAGGGGCCCATTATGACGGGACTGCTCCTGTTTGCCATTCCCATTGTGCTGACCAACCTGGTGCAGCAGCTGTATTCGATGGTAGACCTGATGGTCATCGGTAAATTTGTGGGCAGCATTGGAACGGTAGGTGTGAACACCGGCGGCGAAATTGCAGACCTGGTGAGCCCTGTGGCCATGGGCTTTTCCAGTGCTGGGCAGATCTATATTGCCCAGCTTGCCGGAGCGAAAAGCGAGGAAAAAATCAAGCGGACGGTGGGTACGCTGCTGGGCTTTATGATCAGTGTGGCCCTGGCTCTGGCGGTTATCGCCATCGCCTTTAGCACATCTCTGCTGGAAATGTTGAACTGCCCGTCAGAGGCCGTGTCCCAGGCCAGGGATTACATGATCATTACGGCCATAGGCTTTCCCTTTACCTTCGGATACTATGCCGTCTGCGGAATTTTGCGGGGCATGGGGGAAAGTAAGTGCCCTTTGATCTTTATCCTAATTGCCGCCGGAATCAATATCATCCTGGACCTGCTGCTGGTGGCAGTTTTCCATATGGAGGCTGCCGGAACGGCCATTGCAACCACCCTTGCGCAATTTGGCTCCTTTGCAGCTGCCTTTGTCTTCATGCTAAAGAAGAAGGAGAAATTTGATTTTGAGCTGAAGCTGTCCTATTTCAAATTTGACAAAGAGGCGCTTGGCGTGATCATCAAGCTTGGTATTCCGCAGGTTATTCGCAGCCTGCTGGTGAGAATGTCGATGCTGTGGGTCAATGCCAATGCCAATTCCTTTGGCCTGACCGTCTCCGCAACCAACAGCGTGGGCAACAAGCTGCAGAAGTTCCTGGAGGTCTTTGTTCAGGGCGTGGATACAGCTTCCTCCTCTATGGTTGGCCAGAATCTGGGCGCAAAAAAACCGGACCGGGCCGGAAAGGTGACGCTGTGCACTCTTTGCGCGACGCTGTGCTGCGCTGCGGTGACTTGCATGATCTGCATTTTCCTGCCGAAGCAGGTTTTCGGGCTGTTTACCAACGATCCGGCGGTCATTGAATTGGGCATCACCTTCCTGCATATTTTCATTCTGCATTTTATTGTTTCGGCCATTATCGGTGCGTTCCAGGCAATGGTTATGGGCTGCGGCTTTGTGGAGTTGGGCTTTCTCATCGGCATCCTGGACGGTGTGGTGTGCAAAATCGGCCTGAGCTGGTTGTTCATGAATGTCTTCAATATGGGCTATCAGGGCTTGTGGTGGGGCGTTGCCTGCTCCCGGATTATCCCGACGATCATCTGCATTGCCTATTACTGCTCCGGAAAGTGGCGGACGAGGACCCTTCTGAAGGAAAAGAAAGCATAGAGAGGAGCCAGCCATGAATACGGACCATCAAGCCATGCAGGCGTTGAAGACGCAGCTCATGAAAAACGTTGCGGAGCTTCCGCTGATTAAGCAGTTCCATATGCGCCTTGTAAAGCCGGATACCTGGATTATTGAACCCTTTTGCCCCAGTTCGGATGCGCCAAGAGTGCACCTGCTGATTGGCGAAACGTATGCACTTGTGATTGACCCGACGGATACCCCTTATGATCTGCGTGCCTATATCCAGACCTATGTGACGGACAAGCCGCTGCTGGTGGCAAATACCCATTCCCACAACGACCATACCTATGCCAATTACCTGTTTGACGACTGTACCATTTATATGTCGGAAATCTGCCAGCAGGAGCTGCGGCAGGCCAGAACCCATCCGCCCAAGCTGGATGCCCTGGGCCATGCCTGTGCCTCCTACAACGAGGGGACGGTGGTCCGGCCGGGCGATGTCGTCGAACTGGGCGGCCGTCCGGTGCAGGTGCTGGGCTGTACGCCCTGCCATGCTGCCTCCAGCCTGCTGTTTCTGGATGAAAAGGCGGGGATCCTGTTCACGGGCGACGAGATTGACGCGGGGCAGGTGAATATCTGGAATCAGCCGGTAGAGGTCTTCCGGGACAATATCGTAATGCTGCTGGGACTACGGGACCGGTTCGATACCATTTGCTGTCCCCACAATGGCACACCTATGCACGCGGATGTGCTGCGGTATTTCCTGGAAAACTGCGACCGTATCATGAGCGGCATTGAGGGGGATATGGACAAGGGTTCCACCAGCTACCTGCTGAATCCCTTTGAACCTCGCAGTCCGGAATCTGTGGATCACCGGCGCTGGGATCCGTTGATCCGCCGCAGCGAATGGAAGAGCACAGCAATCAACTATAATATCGACCTGATTTTTCGGGAGCAGCTAAAGGGCCCCTACCGAAAAGCGGACCCTCATGCAAGTAGCGTGAAAGATAAATGTTGAACTTTTAGAAACAACGCTACCAAAAGTTCGGCTTTGACCACAACCCCAACCACAATCACAATGCAAACCTGGTAAAAGGAATGGACAGGATGTCACAAAAAACATCCATTTATCAAAATAGAATGGACTGTTTGAGCCTTAAAAAGTCATAATATACGTTCCCAACAAAATTCGAATCCACCTTCCCCCACCAATAAAAAGAGGACATCCGTAGGGTGTCCTCTCAGAGTGTCGAAAAAGTCCAGTTAAAGCTGGGCTTTTTCTATTATCCATGATATAATGGTCATGGGTGAAGAGAAATGCTAAAAAGTGGAAAAATGGAGCGAGGCGTGTTTGAAATTGTGGACACCGAAAGTCTGGTGCCTGCAAATCATTTAAATAGATGCTGCTGTCGATTTCGGCAAGATCTACGATATGGTAGAGCCGTTGTACTGTGCTGACAATGGTCGCCCTAGCGTAGATCCAGTTGTGCTGTTCAAAATGGTCCTCATTCAGCATCTGTATGGACTGACTTCTTTGCGCCGCACTGCGGAAGAAGTTTCTCTGAATGTGGCATACCGCTGGTTCCTGGGCTACCGCCTACAGGAAGAAACTCCGCATTTCTCAACCATTAGTTATAACTTCCGTCACCGTTTTACAACCTAAACCGTAGACCGGATCTTCAGCTGGATCCTCATGGAAATGGTAGAGGCCGGGTACGTAGCTCCCGGCGTAGTGTTTGTGGACGGAACCCATATCAAGGCAAACGCAAATCTCAAGAAGACGGTAAAGGAAGAAGTGCCCATTGAGGCAAAGCGGTACGCAAAGGAACTCATGGACGAGGTCAACGCAGACCGGGAAGCCCATGGGAAGAAGCCATTCTCGGATGATGAGAATGATGAAGATAACGAGAATAACGATGAGCCACCTGCTTCTCCAAAAAAGAGGCGCAACAATACCTCTAGGAAGAAACTGAAAAAGCGCAAAAAGGAAGCAAAGAAGACAAAAACAGTAGTAAAAAGCACTACCGACCCAGACTGCGGGCTGTTTGTCAAGGGCGACCACAAGAAGCAGTTGGCCTATGAAGCACATACCGCCTGCGATGTTCACGGTGTCGTTCTGGCAGTAGAGGTTACCCCTGGCAATATCCATGATAGCGTTGCATTTGATGATGTATATGACCAGGTAGTAGAGCAGTTCCCGGATGTCCATGCCTTTGTAGCGGACAGCGCATATAAGACGCCCCATATCTGCAAGAAAGTCTTTGGCGATGACAGAGTATTATCCACAGCCTACAAACGACCCATGACCATGAAGGGTGGTCATGAATGGTGGAAATATGTGTACGATGAGTTTTATGATTGTGTGATCTGCCCGGAGTACCAGGTTTTGAACTACAGCACCACAAACCGGGATGGATACCGGGAGTATAAAAGCGATCCGAAGATTTGCTCAAACTGTCCGACTCGCCATCTATGCACAAAGAGCAAGGACTGCGTGAAAACAGTCACCAGACATATCTGGAAAGACTACGAAGAATTGGCCGACGATGCCCGTTACACTCCGATCTACCAGCGGATGTACAAAGCTAGGAAAGAGACAATTGAACGTGTCTTTGCGGATGCAAAAGAACAGCATGGTCTGCGATATACTCGATACACAGGCTTGGCTCAGGTAACGAACTGGGTGAAGCTTAAATTTGCTGCCATGAATCTGAAAAAGTATGCAAAATGGGTATGGAGGGATAGATACCCTGACCGTTTTTCCTGTATTATATCGCTTGTTTTTCCATTTTTCAGAACAAACCCCAGTTTTGCTTGATGCAGAACTGGGGTTTGTCGACACTCTGAGAGCCCGGCAGCTAGCCGGGCTCCATTCCTTCTCATGCATAATTTGAGGCCGAGGAAAAATAGTCACAAAAGTTAGAAAAATCCCGGATTTCTTGCCAAAATCCGGGATAATTATGGTTGCGGAGGCAGGACTCGAACCTACGACCTCCGGGTTATGAGCTGCTTATTTTCTTTGAAAAACAAGATGAAATAGTTTCAACTAAGCAAAAAAGCGTTGAAATAGTGAGGATTTGATAGCGAAAAAGTCCAACCAAATTTGAGTAATTTCACATAGGCTATCCCCAAACTATCCCCACGGAATTGGGCGAAAAAGTTCGGAAAATTCGAGGTGGCGGCACAGCGGTTTATTGTTCAATTCCGCGGTAGCCATGTTTTTCCGCATTTCCAAGTAAATAAAGGAAAGCAAACGCAGGAATTCGCAGCAAATCCTTGCCACACTTTGTATTGTGAACGCCAAAATCGTCTGCATTCTTAGTGATGATAATTGCTGCCGACGATTCCTCACACAATTCCACAATGGCATCATCATCCGCAATTGGCGCGCCTTCCCGGTATTTGACTTCAATCAGGATATTGTTTGTGTTCGGGTAATCCACCACAATATCAATTTCTTTTCCCTTTTTGCCGCCTCTGAAATAGCCGACGGAGGTGGCGTACTGATAGTAAAATGCGGCGACATGCTTGTAAACGGCAGTTTCAACGATTTTTCCCATTTCAACAGGGTCTGTCAGAACGGAGTCATCCATCAGAACGGCATTTCGGATGGCAGCATCCGCAATATAGATTTTTGGCCGCGCTTTCAGTACCTTTTTCCCTGCCATATCAACCGGCCAGCTCTGGTAAATCAGATTTGCGCTTTCCAGATACTGGATATAGTTTTCTACGGTTGTGCGGGATACGCCGTTCAGTTCTTTCGTGATTGCCTCAATGGATACAATTTCCGAAGATACATTGCAGAGGTACAAGAAAATTCTCTCGAGCTCCGTCGCATTGCGAATATTGTACAGGGAGGGAAGATCACGCTTCAGCACTTTATCCACAACATCCTCCCGCATGATCTGCTGTGCCATCAAATCATTGTCAGCCAGTGCCAATTCTGGGAAACCGCCAACCTGCAAATACCGCATAAAGTGGTTCTGGACTTTGGAAAGCTGCATCATAATTTGCGTCCGCTCAATTTGGCTTTTGTGGAGCAGTGTTGTTACTTTCAAATCGGAAGCAATGTTGGGTCTGTCTAAATTCAGCAGTTCACAGTACTCGTAAAAAGACATGGTGGGAACCTGGATAACCGTCCAGCGGCCGGCACCGCTCTCTCTGCTGCCTTTCATCAATGCCGGGCTGGCAGAACCGGTTGCAACGACATGGGTATCCGGCTGCGTATCGTAAATGATTTTTAACCAACGATCCCAGTCCTGTGCATACTGCACCTCATCGAAAAAGTAATAAACATCCTGTTCCGCATAAATGTTTTCGTGATAGCACTCCAGGACATCCTGAAATTGACTGAGTTTCAGCATGGGGTGATCCAGAGAAATAAAAACAATTTTCTGAGGCGGGATCCCGGATTTTAAAAGTGCCTCGATCATCTGGTACTGGATCGTTGTTTTCCCGACACGTCTCGTTCCCGTTAAGACTACGGAACGACGGATCCCCTTATCCGTCAGCCGCTTCATCGCTTCGTAAAACGCAAACCGTTTATAGGTTTTTGACATTTGCGCGCTGACCATCCCGGTTTTCCACCAAGGGTTATAGGCACTCAGGACTTTCAGGATACTTTCCTTTGTTGTAATTGCCAATGCGATCAACTCCTTTCTTATAAGAATACCCCGAAAATCAATTTTTGTCAATAAATATTAGAAGTATACTATAAATATATCTTCATAAAGATTGACTTTTAAGCTGCTGTATCTGAATATTCCATCAGGCATGCAAATGTTCTGTAGATTATTCCTAGGTAATATATCTGACTGTAGACATTCTAGAATGGGGGGTAAAAATATAGGGTGCATTTGTTGCTGCAAAACTGTGTATTTTTGTCAGATATTGCGAAGAATCAGGGATCACATGAAGAAACGATAGTCGTAAAGTGATCCTTCAAATTGGGATAGAAGCCATCCGATTCGTGCAATTTCATTCGAAGATTCTATCGTGCAGGGCAGTTTTGAATACAGTCCAAAACTGTTCCAGTTCATTTTCGACAACCCAAGAATTTCCGTTGCAATCTGTGCCATATCTCCAGAACCATAGTGTTTGACGATTCTTAGAGGAAGTGGAACACTTTTGCCGCCCTGGAAATATTTTCTGCCCGGAGATTTTACAGACGGAGCAATACCGTGAGTAAGAAGATACATGACATTTTTACTAATAGGGAAGCACATACCACGGCGCACAGGAAATCCGTCAACTTGTGTGCACTGCTCATTTAGTGCAAAACACTTCAGGTTATCTTCGAATGTTATTTCCAGAAGGTCAATATTCCGGATTCCAGCGGAGGATAGGCTATTAACTAATCCGCTAATTTCTTCTTTTCGGAACGGCGTTCGTTTATGAATAACAACCCGCTTCGGCAATTCGGAAAAAGATTTATAGAATAGCTCTTTGATGTTGAGGCCAATTCTATATGCTTCTTCTTCAGACAAATATGGATTTTTCTTTCTGTCAAATGAACAATCTTGGATTTTTGAAAGTTTATATTTCATTCCACGTCCATCAGAAGAGTAAATGTGGCTGCATCCAACAACCACATTATTTCCTGATGGGGCATCCATGACGCTGTACCCAATTCCTGCAAAGGCTGTATCTGGCTGAATTCCATTTACAACCCACGGTGTTCGCCCAGACTTAACATACAGTGCTAAAGAGAGTGCCCACATAATCTGACAGTGAAATTCGCTTTCAATTGTTCTCTCACGAATAAATTGTGTTGCTATCTGTTTTTGAGCTGCATAAGCTTTAATATAATCGTGCAAATCATATTTTACTATTCCGTCAGTATATGCGGTGAAGTATTCATATTCCTTTGGTATGTAAATCAAAGCTACATCAACAGCAGACGCATTGAGTTGGTCAATCTTTTGGATTATTGCGTTACCAAATTCAACAGCTGCCGTATATTTGTCTTGCCCATTTGAGGCGCTAATGCGTGCCCACTTGCTACTGTTGGTCTCTGGTAAATCAAGCCCTATTTTGAAAGCCTGATAGAATCCGGGAAAATCAATTAAGTAATCAGAATTATGTTCTGAACGAGAGTGCTGATTTAATCCAGAAAGGAACAGTGCAAACTTTTGGGAGTGCTCGCTTGGGCAAACTACACCTACCGAGATTGAGGAGTGCAGTATACCTCTATTCATGGCATAATCTACGGGTGCATTCAAAATTAGTCCGCGCATTGGATGGAAATCTTCAGCCACTGTATGCATGGATGCGCCACAGAAGCGCAATGTTGGGTCTCGGTATTCTATCCCAGAAAAAACAATACGTTTTGGTGAAATGACATTGGGAAGTTGTATCGAAGCATTTTTCCCACAGTTTATGCCAACTAGAGCACTGCTATTTCCAACTGAAAATGTAAAGCTTGTCGTGCTTTTAAAAGGGTAATTGGATGAAAAACTTTTGCCGCCAATTATTTTTTCAACCCAGTTTCTGATGTACACATTTACGTTTTTATTTGGCCGACCATTATTTACTTTTGCGTTGAACAGGTCAGCAAATTGTTTCTTTTCTTCTTTGCTTAGTACGATATCGTCAGCATATATAAAGGTCGGTACAAGTGTGATGTAATTATGCTTATTATCGAACAATAGGGCAATCTGAATCCCTAAGTACGCTGTTACATATTTGGTGCCAATGCGGCAATTCAATATCTCTTTTGTATCCCAAATTTTGTCTTTGGAATGACCAAGGCCATGACTCGTTGCAAGAATGCTGACAAATGTTTTCAGTAACAACTCTCGGAATGTACCGTTTTCAATGATTAATGACCTACTCAGGGGGCATAATACAACATTTGTCTTTAATCTTCCTCGGCATACCGCTTCAATGACTGATTTTGAACCCCATGCATATATAACATTCTTATAAGGGACAGCCATAATGTCATCTTTGGCGAGTGTTTTACAAAAATCCCAGAGCTTTTCATTAGGAGAAAGCATAACTTCAAATTGATAGCACTGATTTGGAAAGATAATAGGATATGCATTGGTGCTTACAACCTTGTTTGCGGTTGTGTTGGGTAGCAAAAAACTGGTATGCTGTGGCTCAAGCGTAATGGAGAGTCTTTTCTTTATGTCATCTACCTTTTGTAGGAACTCTCTATTTTCACTCATGCAGTGGCGTGCGACTGCGTACATCGTACTATCAAAGCCTTCTGTTGGTATGTAAAAAGCATCTCTTCCGTTCTCATTTGAGAGTGCAATTAGTGATTCTACTTCTTCTGAGACATTCATTCCGTAACCACACCAAAAAAGTTTACCCGCACCTTTGACGGAATAAACCTGTTGCAGCGCACGCATTAGAGACTTGTCTCTTCCGCTGTATCCCATAACAATCAGGTCACGGTTAGTCAATTCGTGTTGCAGCGCCTTTACAAGCGTATCATCTTGTGTATCAAGTTCTGACTCAGTATTTTTTAAGGCACCATATTTATAGTCACCATGTAGAGCAATATACAGAAGTTCCTTGTCAGCATCTCCACGGTATACCCGGTCCGATGTCGCTGTAGTAATTTCAACCGGAACGAGTGGGCTATATTGATGTGCGCATTTCAGGACCAATCCATCAAAATTTGTTGTCCATACGCTTTTTATGATATTTTCTAGCGCCAATAAAGAAATCAAATGGTATCCTAAGCTGGGATCATGGCCTGATACCAAATGTTGAAAAAATTTTCGCCTGTTATCAGCAATAGGATATGTCTTTTCTGCAAAAAAGGAGTATTCATCTGCAGCGTTCTCTTCTGGATATATATTTTGTGCATCAAGCCACTGCTGAATAAGGCGGCGTACGCTTTCGGATTTGGAATTATCAAAATCTCCTATTACTCCCGGATTATTTGATAAATAGATTTCGCGTTTCCACTCCCAGATGCAATCGGCCGCAGATGGAATGCCCGATTCGATAGATGCACCTGCCCCGAGCAGCAAAGAATGTGGAGTATCTATATTTTGTTTTATTGACCTTAAAAACTCATCTAATTGAAGTATCTGCATATCCATACCCCCATTCGTTGCCCTAAAATTTTGCTTTATATCCTGGCTTCAACAGCAAACAATAATGCAAGTTAAAAAGATACATCGTGTTATTCTTTCCTCAATGCCCTATACAGCTCCTGCGCCATTGCCTCCTGCACCTTTTGATAGAAATCCGAATCGTTGAACAGTTTGGCGAAGGAATCGTTGTTATTCAGGAAACACTGGGTCACAATATCCCGGAACTTGTCTGGAAACAGGGATTGCACAAACATTTCTGTGCTGTTATCCTTTGCATAATTGCGAAATTTTTTGACATCAGCGTCCTTCATGAACATCTGGTAGATTCCCTCGATAATGACCCGGTCGGCATCGGTGAAATTGCCGCTGAAGCGTTCGTTCACCTTGTCGATGATGCTCTGGAGGGTATCTTTCTTCTTGTTGGGTACCTTCGGTGCGGTGCTGCCACCGGGCACAAATACGGGAGGCTTCTCATCCAGGACGATTGCCCCACGGAAGGTCTCGGTGAGGGATGCGTACTCCAGCTTGATTTTGTCCTCAATATCCACAAATTCATCGCCGCCGCTTCTCGGAAGAAGTCGAACGAGGTGCAGGGTATACTGATATTCGTTGAACAAATCCCTGTCATGGAGACGCACCAACTGCGTAACGAAAGCGTATGCCTTATTAAACTTGCGCACATAGTCACGGACGGTGTAGCGGTCATCCTCGTTCAAATCCATGTACCGCGCAATGACAGGACGGAACATCTCTGCCAGTCTGCCAAGAGCGGCGGCATCCTGCTCTTTGCCTGCCTGGGTGGCCATGAATTTGTTGAAGGCTTCCACATCCTCAAAATTGTAAAGCATGAAGTCACGGATCTTGTTGCGGAAATCATAGACCCTATTCAAATCCGTGCTGCCTTCGAGGGTGGTAGTCTCATAGTACGGCAGAAACGCATCCTTGATGTCCTCCTCGGTGTTCTCGAAGTCCAGAACAAAGGTGCTGTTCTTTCCGGGAGCCGTGCGGTTCAGGCGGGACAGGGTCTGCACCGCTGTCACATCCCGCAGTTTCTTGTCCACATACATGGTGTGGAGCAGCGGTTCGTCAAATCCGGTCTGATATTTATTGGCAACGACGAGGATGTTATATTGGCTGCTGTGGAACGCCTTACGGAACTTCTTGTCGGTGGTGATGTACTTGCCGTTCTCGTCCAGATTCATGGTAGCTTCGGTGAAGGGCTTCTCGCTGGGATAATCGTCCAAAGTAACCTCACCGGAGAATGCAATCATAACATCACATCCGACACACTGCTCGGCATGATCAGCAATGTATTTTTTGATTGCGAGATAATAGCGGACTGCGTTTGCGCGGCTGTCCGCCACGACCATAGCCTTGCCTTTCCCGCCAATCTGATAGTGGCAGTTGTCCAGAAAGTTGGCCATGATCATTTCCGTTTTTTGCGCGATGGTATACCCGTGCTGCTTGTAATATTTGAACAGGGCACGGGAAGCCTGCCCCTCAATGAGTTCCGGGTTGTCCTCGGAGACCCGGATCAGCTTGAAAGCCTCTTTGATGGTGGTGTAGTTGGCCAGTACATCCAGAATATAGCCCTCTTCAATCGCCTGACGCATGGAGTACACATGGAATGGTGCCTTGATGGGTTCACCTTCCGGGGTTATTCCCACCACGGTACCAAAAGATTCCAGAGTCTGCCCCTTGGGGGTAGCAGTGAAAGCAAAGAAAGACTGATTGTCATGTCTACCCTGGCCGATGACTGCATTGATGTACTCGTCGGTTAGATCCACTTCTTCCTCATCGATTCCCGCTTCTTCGGCATACTCTTTGATAGCAACGCCAATATCAATCAGGCTGCGGCGCAGGGCCTTTGCGCTTTCACCATTCTGTCCCTGGTGTGCCTCATCAATGATGATGGCGAACTTGCGTCCACGGAACTTCTCCATATCCTTCTTGGCAAAGAGGAACTTCTGAATGGTGCAAATGATAATACGCTTTTTATCATTGATGGCTTCCGCAAGACTGCGGGAGTCCTTTTTGTCATCAATGGCTTCCACCAGCCCAACCTGATGTTCAAAGCTGTTGATGGTGTCCTGTAGCTGGCTGTCCAGCACCACACGGTTGGTGACTACGATAACAGAATCGAACAGGCCGTTGTTGTCCGCATCGTGGACGGAGGCAAGGCGATAAGCAATCCATGCAATGGAGTTGGACTTACCGGAGCCAGCGGAGTGCTGAATCAGATAGTTTTGCCCCATACCGTTGTGCTTCACGTCGGCCATGATTTTTCGCACCACATCGTACTGATGGTAGCGCGGGAAAATCATCTTTTCCTTGGTGGCGGTCTTGCTGACACCGTTCTTGACCACTTCTTCCTTTTCCTTTGCGAAGGAAATAAAACGATGGATGAGGTCAAGCAGGCTGTCCCGCTGGAGGACTTCTTCCCACAGATAGCTTGTGGCATATCCATTGGGATTTTGCGGATTACCTGCGCCACCAGTCACACCGGCACCATTGGAGCCTTGATTGAAGGGCAGGAACCGGGTTTTGCCATCTGCAAGCTGGGTGGTCATCCACGCTTCGTAGAGGTCAACGGCAAAATAGACCAGGAAACGGTGGTTCAGACGGAACGCAAATTCCTTGGAACTACGGTCACTTTTGTACTGGTTGATGGCACAGATATAGTCCTGCCCGGTCAGCTGGTTCTTCAGCTCCAGTGCCACCACGGGGATACCGTTGACGGAAAGCACCATGTCGATGGTGTTGGTGTTGGCGGTGGAGTAGCGGAATTGCCGGGTACAGCCGAGAATGTTTGCCTCATAGCACTCCAAAGCAATCGGATTTAAGTCGGATTCCGGTTTGAAGAAACAGACTTTCAGCTTGCAGCCCATATCCTCGATGCCGTTGCGGAGGACATACAGGAGTCCTTGATTGGTGACGGTGGTTTCCAGTCGGTGGTACAGCTTGTCCGGGGCGCTGTCACCGTAATATTTGGTATACTTGGCCCAATCCTTGGGCTGGGTCTTTGCGATGAATTCGCAGAGGACATCCATATAGATGCACTTTGCCACATCATGCTGCCGGGTATGTACCCAGTTCCCTTCAGCATCCTGACCGCTGAACTGGGTGTAGCCGCCCGCCGGGGAAATCAGAAAGGATTCAATATCCCGTTCAAAACGTTTCTCGCTTTTATCCATCACGATGTTCCCACCAATCTTTTGATTTCTTCGCCAAGTAAGGACATCAGTTCGTCACTTCTGTGACTGATATCCATAAAAAGTGCCTGTTGATCAGCAGTTTGCGGATTGATCAGGTCGTAAAAAGTGATTTTCATATTGATGATATGGTTATATTCTTGCTGGATGTGGAGATACCGAGCCAATACTTCTTTTTCCACATAACCGCTTTTTGATAATTCCAGAATTTCTCCCTTTGAAGAAAACGGAAGGCGCTGAAGATTCATTATAATTTTGTTTTCCGTCATAGGCTTGTTGCCATCCACCTTGGGAACAATGTATTTCTTAACCCATTCGCTGTTCCAAACTATCCGCAAATTATCCAGACACTCTTTGTATGTATACAGAAGCAATACACCTGCCGTATCTTTGGAATTCGCATCCTTTTGAATTTGCCGTCTGTCTACGAAGTAGTATGTGATGATGTACAAAACAACCACAATCACAGAATTCAGAAACACATCGAAGAAATCCATGTTGATCCGGTCACTGGAAAAGCCGAGCAACTGCGGCACATTCAAATAGTCAAGAATTACATAGAATCCAAACAGCATTGCCGGAATAGCCGCCTTGAAGAAATGTATCTTTTCTGGATGCTTCTTATCTTTCTTCACGATACCTCCCGCTTTCCAGTGACATATTCATAAATGAGGGAACGCTTATACTGTTCCAGTTTTTCGATTTTTGCCTGCTTGATAGCAATAAGACGGTCAATCTGGGCGCATTTTCCTTCCAGATATTCAACTATGGTGGCTTGCTCATCAATGGATGGAACAGGGATTTCCATGTTGGAATATTTATTTGCGCCAATATTTTGAATGGTAGCCTGGATGAAAATCATATTCTTCCAAAGTTCGTACAAAGAACTCTGAGAATAGTAAATCAAGTATTCCGGCAAGAGAGCAGATTTGTCACACTCAGCCTTGATGAGATATCCCGCAAAGGCACTTGTGCCATAGTCTTCTTGGTACAGGAAACTCTTGCCTACAGTCCCGCCGCTTCGCGCAAACAAGACATCCTTATCCTTGAGAATGTAGCCATCTGCGGCATCCAGCGGCAGATATTGATTATTCTCATCATTCTTCAGTTTACCATCAGCAGTAATATCCGTAATGCGAATATAACGCACAGAATCTTCGACAAACTTATCACCGGATTCATTTGCGCCATACTGCATTGGAGAGTCCAACAGATATTTCAAACGGAAGATAGTGTGTGTTTCTGCGATTTTTCCAATCCACTCAATCCCGCTATCCTTCATCGGCACGGCGGGGTCAAGCCCCTTGGTGACAACTTCTGTAATCACGCTCTGCTTGTAGTCTTTCAACTTTTCAATCTGAGCCTGAACATTTGCGATGAGTGCATCAACTTTGCCGACTTTTTCATCGATAGCAGAAACAATTCGCTGTTGTTCCAAGACTGGAGGCACAGGAACATCGATTTTCTTGAAATTGATGGCCGGTAGTCTCCATCGGCCCAGAGTTGCCACACCCTGACCAAAGCCAAAGAAGACCTTGTTTGTGTAGTAATACTGAAACACTCTAAGGAAATAATCTGCAGACATTTCCTTGTCGTTCAATGTAAAGACTCTATAGTCAGGGCTTGTAACGCCCTCATATTTTGAAATATCAATCCAGCCGGTCAGCAAGTCCATGTGATTCATCGCAAAATCACCCACGTTAACAATCTGGTAATGGGCGTAGGAACTTGCGTTCTGGCCTTCATTGGAAGATAAGTCTTTCGGTCTAATGCCTGTCTGGGTAATCGACAGTACAGTTTCAGGCTCTCGCCCGATAATGTCCTTTTTTATGGTGAAAAGCGATCCGATAGAGGCAGTCCTATAATCAGAGGGTACTGCACCTATCCATGCCACACCGCTATCTTTCATCTCACGCATTGCCAAACAACTCCTTCATCAGAATTGTTTCCTCCACCTCCAACGCCTTGATGTCCTCGAAGATTGACTCGGAGGATGCCGGAGCCTCAAACTTGTAGAACAGGCGGGTAAACGGCACTTCGTAGCCGATTTTATCCTTTGCAGGATCAATATAGGCCAACGGATTATAGGGCAAGACATTCTTTTTCATGTAGGCATCGATATCTTCGGACAGCGGGATAATCTCAGTATCAGACGCACCCTTGACCGGCTGCTTCTTGCCCCTCTTCAAAACAGGCTTGCCTTTGGCATCTGCCTGGGCGGTTTCCACAGTCACCTTGGTGAAGCCGAAGAAACTGTTGTCAAACACCTTGGATTCCACCGCAAGGCCGTTTTCCTCGTAGGTTTCATCTACGAAGCCCTCATAGGCACGGAGGATGAGATCAATGCAGGCGTCATCCAGGTCAACACGCTTGGAGCCGATGTTCTTGCGGCGCTTTACAAAGCACTTGCTGGCATCGATTAGCTGAACCTTGCCGCTGCGGTGCATGGCCTTGCCTTTGGTCAGCACCCAAATATATGTAGAGATACCCGTGTTGTAAAACAGGTCGGTGGGTAGCTGAATAATGGCTTCCACCAAGTCGCCCTCGATAACATAGCGGCGGATCTCGGATGCACCGGAACCGGCATCACCTGTGAACAAGGAAGAACCGTTCTGAATGATCGTCATTCTGCCGGAGCCTTCCTTCAGCTTCTTCACGCCATTCAGCATAAACAGCATCTGACCATCAGAGATAGCAGGCAGGCCGGGGCCGAAACGACCGTCGAAGCCACGCTTAGCTTCGTTTTCAACCTGAGCCTTTTCGCGCTTCCAGTCAATGCCGAAGGGCGGATTAGAAATGATGTAGTCGAACTCATAGCCGGAGAAGGCATCGTCACTCAGGGTGTCACCGAACTTCATGCCGGATGCGTTGCCGCCCTTGATGAGCATATCCGCCTTTGCGATGGCATAGGTTTCCGGGTTGAACTCCTGTCCGAAGCAGGTCAGGGTGGCATCCGGGTGAATTTCGTGCAGCCGTTCGGTCAGGCAGCCCAGCATCTGAGAGGTACCCATTGCCATGTCGTAGGCGGTTTTGGTGCAGCCCTCCGCCATAATTTCTTCTCTTTCGGGAGCCACCAGCAGCTCGGTCATCAGGTAGATAATGTCCCGGCTGGTGAAGTGAGCACCAGCCTGCTCGTCATAAGATTCGGAGAATTTCCGGATCAGTTCCTCAAAGATATAACCCATGTCAGCGGAGGTGATTTTCTCCGGGGACATATCGCCCTTTGCGGAGTTGAACTCCTGCAAGGTCACGAACAGAACGCCGCCCTTGACCATCAACTTCACGGTGTTGGTGAAGTCAAAGTTATCAATGATGTCCTTGATATTGGTGGAGAAGCCCTGCAGATAGGCCTCAAAGTTGATTTCCACATTGTCAGGATCAGCGATCAGCTTTGCAAAATCGTAGTTGCTGGTATTATAGAAATCATAGCCAGAGACGCGGCACAGGATACCATCCCGGGCAGCACCCTCCACATGCTGGGCATCCAGCTTCTTCGCCATCTCTACAACGGCCGTTTTGGTGGACTTCAGTGCGTCATCAAAACGCTTCAGCACGGTCATAGGCAGAATCACTTTGCCATACTCATGTGGCTTGAACAAGCCCACCAGATGGGTGGCAATCTCCCAGATTAGATTGGCTTTTGCTTGTATATTGGTATTTGTCTGCTTTTGCAGTTCGGTCATAGACATAGATTGATTTCTCCATTCTCGTAGCACATTGGGACACCCCGTTTATTATGGCGTGTCGGAAAATCACTTAATTGATCGTATTGTGACTGGTCGGATTTTGACGAATATACTCCATAATGTCCCCAAAGTCCGCATCCAACGCACCACAGATCTTTTCCAGCACACCCATTGCCACAGGTTCGTCTCTGCGGAGTTTGGTCATGGTATTGGGCGCCAACCCGGCGGCTTTTCGCAAATCAGCCTTGCTTATCTTCTTATCTACCAACAACTTCCACAGTCTGTTATAGGATACGGCCATATAGGAAACCTCCTGATAATTTTGTAAGTATAGGGAAATCATATCATAGAATGCGATACTTTTCAAGATACTGTCGCAAGGACGTGCGATTTTTGGCAGGAGGACGGTATTGGAGCCTAATACAAAAATCGGCACATTTGAGAAATACTATGGTTGCCCTTACAATACGAATACCATCAAAAATAGGAGGTTCCCATATGACCATCACCTACGCCCAAGTCGGCGATTACCTGCTCCCCAACCTCATTCCACCGGAAAGCCCCAAAGTAGGCCGCTGGGGAATGCTGCGTTTCAACTATTTAAGAAAGCACCGAGAAGCACTTTACACCATAATGCTTATGGAAGGCACACTGAATCCCCACCTGGAAGATGTTGACCGTCAGGCGCAGGAAATGGAACAGCACCTTATTTCTCAGCTGGCACAGCAGGAGGGCATTACGGAACGACTGAAAGCAGAAAATCAAATGGAATGGGTTGCCCGGATGAACAACATTCGGAATCGGGCAGATGAAATCGTCTTGAACGATCTCATCTATGCCTAGAAAAAGTGAATTGTGAAAACCGCCATGGTGCGCACTGATTCTGTCAGTCGCACCGTGGCGGTTTTTGTTATTTCTCACAAAAATAATTTATTTTCAGAAATCATATTAAAAAGCGCCCCGTCTCGATGGCTACTTAAGTGAGGGGGAAAAATATTTTAGGAAAACACACTAACAAAACCTCATTTTTGCCGCAATAGGTGAGGGAATAATATCTCACGGTGCTTCGTCGAATTGCACGAAAAGAAATTTAAAAATTATTTTCCGAAACATGTAAAGAATTGGTCTGTTTCGTGGGCTCAATATATGAAGGGATTTGTGCAGGCTTAATGAAATTGAAAAAATCTTGAGAAACACCTTTACTTTTGCCCATTCTGGATGCCTACCACATGAGAGGTATCCATGATTCAAAAAATATTTTTTGCAAAACACCCTCACAAAACCCCGTTTTTGCCGCGATAAGTGAAGGGGGTATTGTCCCTCTCAATGCAGCTTGACAAGTTCATAATCATTCATCTGTTACATTCTTCCCCACCAGAGCCGGGAGGCCGTGCGCCATGACCAATTTATGCGAGCGACAACCACGGGCCTTAAATGCCGGATAGCAACCGGTAAGGCGACGACGGTGGGGGCAGGACAATGATACTTCTCGAAAAAGCTGGGCGGAAGCGCAGGGGTGAGACTCCCATGGACTCGATTCGCTGTCGGGCGTCAGATGAATCCAGAGCGCACGGGGGCGAGGTCAAATAGGTGCGCAAAAATCTTAATTTTGAAAGGAAAATCAAATGAAAAACAAAAACGGAATTTACATCATCGGCGTTGACCATGGATATGGCAACATCAAAACGGCCAACTGCCGCTTCCCTACCGGTGTAGAGAGCAGCGACACGGAACCGACTTTCAAGAACGATTTGCTGATTTATCAGGGTAGCTACTACCAAATCGGCGTTGGACACAAGGAATACGCCCCTGAAAAAGTGATGGACGAGGATTACTACATCCTGACCCTGGCAGCCATCGCCCGGGAGTTGAGCAGAGAAAACCTGACGGAAGCCAGCGTGTATCTGGCAGTCGGCCTGCCATTGTCCTGGGTTAAGAAACAGGGGGCAGCGTTCCGGGCCTATCTACTGCGGAACAGCAATGCAGAATTTGATTTCCGGGATAAGCATTACCGCATCCGCTTTGTAGGAGCTGGTGTGTTTCCGCAAGGATATGCGGCGGTTGTACAGAGTATGGAGACATTCACAGGAAGTCATATGCTCTGCGACATTGGAAACGGCACAATGAACATCTTGCAAATCATTGATCGGAAGCCGGATGGACGACAAATGTTCACGGAAAAGTACGGTGTTCAACAGTGCATCCTCGCTATGCGGGAGGCTTTGATGCGGGAACACAATGCCAACCCTGATGAAAAGATTCTCCATAGATTTCTGCGCAAGGGCACAGCAGAGCTTGATCCCGCCCTGGAAGAAACCATGAGAGCCGCAGCGGCGAAATATACCGGGGAGGTCTTTCGTGTGCTTCGGGAGCATGGCTACGATCCCCGGCTTATGAAGCTCTATGTGGTAGGCGGCGGAGTCTGTATGCTGAAGAACTATGCTTCTCTGGATAATACCGTTGTGACCATCAATGACGATATTTGTGCCACAGCAAAGGGATATGAACATCTGGCATTGCGGGAAATTTCGAAGAATGAAAAATGCCGGAAATAAAGAAAATCACCCTGCGATTGAATATGGATCTTCCGGAAGAAAAGGCGGTCTACGAATTTTTGGTAGATAGGAAGCCCTACCGAAAAATCATAATGGAAGCGGTGGACGCACTGCGCTTTAGGCAGTCGGAGAAAGAACGGCAGAAAATGTATTTACACGAAATCCAGATTGCCGTAGAAAAGTGCTTTCAAAATGTGCAGGAACGGCTTCCCGTAATGCCGCAGATTATTTCTCAGCCGGATGATTCCCTAGTTCGGCAGTCGGAAGAAGTAGAGGAAGGGATCGATGAATTTCTGGAAAGCTTCTCCCTGTAATTGACGGCAGAAGCGTACCTCTGGTGCCGTCACGGCTTCTATGCCATGGAATGTCTGTGACGGCACTTTGCCGTCAGGACTTGGCGGGACTATTCGTGATGGATTTCTTCCCGCATCCCAGTGGAACACATAGCGTCCGGCCTATGTGTTCCATTTTATCCCCGAAACCAGGAAGTCTGATGGTATGTCCTTAGAGGTAGCCAGCACAGCGCTCTGACCGGTGGCATGGAATCCATTGAAAAGACCGGCGACTATTCCATCCGCTTTACCTGGAAGCGCGAGTCTGCCGGCGAGTTCGAAGACGCCATGGCCAAGGTCCTGGTCGTATCCCAGAAGGCCTATGAGGACAGTGGCGACTGCATGCGCACCAAACCCGTTGCTACCGGCCCCTACTATGTGAAGGATTGGTCCACCGGCACTTCCCTGACCCTGGCCAAGAACGAGGACTACTGGCAGAAGCCGGAGCTCTGCGGCACGTTCCAGAAGCAGAATGCCGATGAGATCGTCTTCTACTTCGTGTCCGAGGCTTCCCAGATCGCCATTGGCCTGGAAACCGGCTCTTACGACATGAACAACACCCTGAACTATACCAACGCTTCCCGGTTTATGGAAGGCGGCGCGGATGCGGCCAACTTCACCGTGAATGCGGAGCCGGACGCTTTCCTGCAGCAGCTGTGGATCAACCGTTCCGAGGAAAGCCCTCTGCACGATCTGCGGATTGCGCAGGCTGTGCTGTACGCAATTGACCAGGACGGTCTGATCCAGGCGGTTTCCGAAGGCCACGGCACAAAGGTTTACTGCTATGGCACCAGCATGAACATCGGCTATCAGCAGAAGTGGGAAACCGAAGACTACTACAACTACAATGTGGACAAGGCCAAGGAGCTGCTGGCCAACGCCGGCGTGACTGACGGCAGCCTGAACCTGACCATCCTCTGTGACAATGACGAGACCCGCGTAAAGATTGCCCAGGTCATCAAGCTGTACCTGGCTGAAGTGGGTATCAATGCAGAGATCACTTCTTTCGACCAGGCTCTGTGGAACACCTACCAGACCGATCCCACCAAATTTGACATCAACATCTCTTACAACGGCGGCTGGGGCTACATCACCAGAACCTGGAACCAGCTGGACTCCACCCGCTATGAAGCACACAATATGGCCATGGTCCGGGACGACACTCTGGATAACCTGATCCATACCGCTCAGGTTTCTCAGGATGCTGCGGATATCGACGCCGCCAAGCAGTACATGACCGAAAACGCATTCCACTATGGCCTGTACCGGAAGGAAATCTACGGCATTACCAGCAATGCAAAGGTTACGGAAGCCGTTTATGACTACAGAGGGAACCTGGTTCCCGGTGCCTGCACCTACGTCTGGAACTGATCAGCAACCATCGAAAGGGCGGCCTGTGCGCCGCCCTTTCTTACAAAACTCTAAATCTTTGATCCGGCCCAGGACGGCCCCTGTCGGAGGTATTCTATGTTTCGATTTATCACGAAGCGGCTGCTGCAAATGATCCCGGTCATTCTGCTGGTGGCAACGCTGATTTTTACAATTCTTTATATGGTACCCGGCGATCCGGCCCAGATCATGCTGGGCAGTACCGCAACGGAATACGAGCTTGCGGAAATGCGGGAGCAGCTGGGACTGAATCGCCCCTATATCGTGCAGCTGGGAGAATTCCTTTACAATACATTCATCCGTTTTGATCTGGGTACCTCATACCTGACCGGAGCGCCGGTTTCCGCAGAGATCGCCAGTCGTCTGCCCCGTACGCTGACCCTGGGCATTGCCTCTATGGTGCTGGCTTTCGGCATTGGCATTCCACTTGGCGTTACCGCTGCCGTTCATCAAAACGGCTGGGGCGACCGGATCAGCATGATCATTGCACTTCTTGGCGTTTCAATCCCCACCTTCTGGCTGGCAATGCTGATGGTACTGCTGTTCTCTCTGAAACTTCGCTGGTTCCCGGCCAGTGGTATTGGCGGCTGGGAATACTATGTGCTGCCAACGGTTTCCCTGTGCTTCGGCGGTCTGGCGACCCAGGCCCGGCAATCCCGTTCCAGTATGCTGGAAGTGATTCGAAGCGATTATGTGGTAACGGCCAGAGCCAAGGGCCTGTCCCAGCGGGAGGTCATCTTCAAACACGCACTGCCCAACGCGCTCAACCCCATCATCACCCTGGCCGGCAACAACCTGGCAGTCATTTTCGGCGGCAGTGTGGTCATTGAAAACGTCTTCTCTTTCCCGGGCATCGGTCAGTATATGATCAATGCCATCAATCAGAGAGACTATCCCATTGTCCGTGGCTGTGTTGTGATGCTGGCAGTGGTTTTTGCGGTGATCATGCTGCTGGTGGACCTGTGCTATGCATTCAACGATCCCAGAATCAAATCCCGCTATGTAAATACGGGCAAAAAGAAAAAGGCCGCAGTGGCGAAAGAGCAGGTGTGATCATGGAGAAAAAAGAAAATCGCTTTCTCGTATTGGCAAAGCGCATGAGCAGAAATACCAATGCCATGATCGGCCTGGCTATTTTTGTGGTGCTGGTGCTTTCCATCATCATTGTACCGATGGTCTCCCCCTATGATTACAGCAAGATGGATGTTACGGCACTGCACCAGGGCCCGTCAGCAGCCCATTGGTTCGGCACGGATGATCTGGGCCGGGATATTTTTACGCGGGTATTTTACGGCGGCCGGTACTCTCTGAGCATCAGCATTGCGGCCGTTGCCTTCTCTACGGTAATCGGTCTTTTCCTGGGCGCAACGGCGGGCTATTTCGGCGGCACCTATGATACGCTGGTCATGCGCTCGCTGGATATCATTCAGGCGATCCCTTCCATTCTCTTGACCATTATTATTTCCGCCGCCCTGGGCGTTGGCATCGACAAAACCATCATTGCCATTTCCGTTGGTACGATCCCCTCCAATGTGCGTCTGTTGCGCGGTACGGTCATGCAGACCAGAGAAAATCAGTACCTGGAGGCGGCGGAAGCCATTGGCTGCAGCGTGCCACGCCGGATCCTCAAGTACGTAATACCCAACAGCTGCTCCCCGCTGATCGTATCGGCGACCATGGGCATTGCCAAGATGATCCTGGAGCTGGCGGCACTAAGCTATATCGGCCTGGGCGTTCCGGCCTCTATTCCGGAATGGGGCAGCATGCTCTCCAATGCCAGAGGCTTTTTGCGGGACTATCCCTACATGCTGGTTTTCCCTGGGCTTTTTATCGCCCTGTCCGTGTTGAGTCTGAACATGATCGGCGACGGTCTGCGGGACGCACTGGATCCAAAACTGAAGGACTAAGAGGAAACGGATATGAACAACCAAGATGCTTTCCTGAGAGTAGAAAATCTCCGGGTAGAATACGTGTCCGGCGGCAAAACGGTTCACGCTGTAAACGATGTCAGCTTTGACCTGGAGCGGGGCAAAACGCTGGGACTGGTGGGCGAGACCGGCGCCGGAAAAACCACCATTGCCAAAACGATCTTGCGGATCCTGCCGGATGCCCAGGCGAAAATTGCCGGCGGAAAGGTGATCCTGGACGGCCAGAATCTTCTGGAGCTTAGCGAGCGGGCGATGCGAAAGGTCCGCGGCGGCCAGGTGACCATGGTCTTCCAGGACCCGATGACGGCACTGAATCCAATCATGACGGTGGGCGAGCAGATCGCCGAGGTCATCCGGAAACACCAGACGCTGAAGGGTGAGACCTCCCGCCAGATGGCGGAGGATATGCTGGCAATGGTCGGCATTCCAAAAGAACGCTACGGAGAGTACCCCCATCAGTTCTCCGGCGGCATGAAGCAGCGTGTGGTCATCGCCATGGCTCTGGCCTGCAATCCCCATCTGCTGCTGGCGGATGAACCCACCACGGCACTGGATGTGACCATTCAGGCCCAGGTACTGGATATGATGGAGGAACTGAAGAACAAATATAATACGGCCATGATCCTCATTACCCACGATCTCGGTGTTGTGGGAAGAATGTGCGATGACGTAGCGGTGGTTTATGCGGGAGAGATCCTGGAATACGGTACGAAAGAGGAGATATTCCTGCACCCCTGCCATCCCTACACCGTCGGTCTCTTCGGTGCCATTCCGGATTTGTCCGTGGACACCCGGCGCCTGGCCAACATCGAAGGCCTGCCGCCTGATCCTACCGATCTGCCGAAGGGCTGCTGCTTCAGCCCCCGCTGCCCCCATGCAACGGAAGAATGCCGCCAGTGCAAGAGTCCGCTGGTGGAGGTGCGGCCGAACCACTTGTGCAGCTGCAGATATTGGGACAAAGTGGAAAAGGAGAACTGACCATGGCACTGTTGGAAGTTAAGAACCTAAAGAAATATTTCTATGGCCCCAAGGGTGCCGTCCATGCCGTGGACGATGTGACCATGTCCATTGATGCAGGACAGACTATGGGTGTTGTAGGCGAGTCCGGCTGCGGAAAATCGACGCTGGGCAGAACCATTATCCACCTGCAAAAGGCAACCGACGGCCAGGTCCTGTTTGATGGGAGAGACATTACGAATCCCACCAAAGAGGAGCTGAAGCGGCTGCGCAGCGATATTCAGATCATCTTTCAGGACCCTTACTCCTCTCTGAATCCCCGCATGACGGTTGAGGACACCATTCGTGAGCCGCTGCTGATCAGCGGCCGGTGCACCGGTGCCAATGTGGATGCCGAAACCGAGCGGCTGATGGATATGGTCGGCATTGCCCGCCGAATCAAAATGAGCTATCCCCACGAGCTGGACGGCGGAAGACGGCAGCGTGTGGGCATCGCCCGGGCCCTGGCCCTAAATCCGAAGTTCATTGTCTGCGATGAACCCGTATCCGCTCTGGATGTTTCCATTCAGGCCCAGATCCTGAACCTTTTGATGGATCTGCAGGAGGAGCAGGGGCTGGCCTATATGTTCATTACCCACAATATGTCCGTGGTGCGGCACATTTCCCATAATATCTCTGTGATGTACCTGGGGCAGCTGGTGGAAACCAGTCCTACTAAAGAGCTGTTCGAGGAGCCGCTGCACCCCTATACCAAGGCCCTGCTGTCGGCAATTCCTTCCACGGACATTCTGCACCCCCGGAAACGAATCGTATTGAAGGGCGAGATCACATCGCCTATTGATCCCCCTCCCGGCTGCCGCTTTGCAGACCGGTGTGCCTATGCCACCGAAGCCTGCCGCCAGCCCCAGAAGCTGGAGGAGGTAAAGCCCGGCCACTTTGTGGCCTGCTGCAGACTGGGTGAGATTCATGACGAAGTATAACAGCTTTCATTTCAGCCCTGAAAACAATCGTTCCATGCTGATGCCCCGGCTGCCTAAGCAGGAAGCTTTTGCCAAGGCACTTGCCAGCCACCAAAAACGGGACAAGTTCCCGGTGATTCCCGAGGAAAAACTGAATCGGAATCCCTATTTTCAGTGCAACCTGGGGCTGCACCTGAAGGAGCAGGCGCTGGAAAAGGAGACGCGGCACTATGGCATCTATGTCCCCAATGGCATGAGCAGCAAGGGAGCGGGGCTGGTACTGTTTCTGCCATCCGGGGTCCGGGCAGCAGAGTTTGCCACCTTTGAAAACTGGCAGACTCTGGCGGAGCAGTATCACACTGCGGTGTTTCTGCTGGAATGCGGCCCGGCGGGCTGGACGAAGGAGAGCCTGGAGGCGGATTTTGACTTCGCCTGGGGTGTGGTCAGCCGGGAGTTTTCCGGAAGGCTGACGGTGGACGTATGTGAGTCCTATTTCTATCCCATTGGGTTGGGGGATGCCGCGGCTGTGGCGGCATCCTTTGCCCTGACCTACAGTGCGACTTTTCCGGCCTTTGCGGTGGATGGTGACTGCGATGTAGACCCTGACCTGCTGGATATGCTGCGGTCCCTCCCCTCCGACGGCATCCCCACCCGGAAGAAGACGGACATCCCCATGCCTGCCTTTGTGACAGACCGGACGGGCTGCGGAAGTGCCTTGAAGGGGTATCTCCAGCAACTCATGGGCTGGGACGGCCCCGCGGAGTACCGCAACGCCTTCGGCGAGGTCTATCCCCAGAAGTCTCCGGTAGGAGCCTGGTTCGTCAATGACCAGCCCTTTGCGGAGGTGTGGTACGGAACCGGAGAGGAAGACCGTTCCCGGGAAGCGCAAAACGAGGCTATGGTACGTTTTGTGCTGCGCTGGTCCCTTTGGGGCGGCTCCGGCAACAATCATTTGCGGTATAAAGAATGCAGCACCCAGATGGGGATGCGCCGGGTGGAGCTGGAGGTCAATGGTCTGCCCCGGTTTTACGATGTCTATGTGCCCTCCTGCTACCGGCCGAGGGACGGGAAGCGGTACCCTCTGGTGCTGGCCATTCACGGAATGTCCTGCAATGCGGAGTATTTTGAAAAGACAAGCGAGTGGCACCGGGTGGCGGAAGAACGGGGCTTTTTCGTAGCCTACGCCAGCGCCTACCCCCACAACGACGGTTTGGCCCGGTTTCCGGTGCCCCATTGGGCTCTGAAAACCATGGACGTAGAACGCAAGGACGAGCTGACTTATTTCCGCCGCCTCCTGGCGGGGGTGCAGGCGGATTACGCCATTGACCCCAAGCGCATTTACGTCGCGGGTCACTCCAACGGCAGCCAGATGACACAGGCATTGCTGCGGCAAATGCCGGAAACCTTTGCTGCCTTCGGCCCCACCGGCGCGCTGCTGGGCTGGCGGGAGGATCAGGTGGAGTTGCCGGAAAAGGAGATCGTCTGCCCTGTGTGGTTTATGATGGGCGAATATGATGTTGCTGACCCGGAACCCCGGGAGGGCTCTATGGCGCGCAAGACGATCGAGGCTTACGCCCGGTGCAATCATGCGTCTTCCTCGGGCGGCTGGTATGATAACGGTGTTTACCATACCCTGTCACTGTATGACGGCAGCCACATGCCCGTGGTACGCTATACCATTATCCGGGGCTGCCCCCATACCTATACCCCGGAGATGGCGGAACTGACCTGGAACGAATGGTTCAGCCATTTCACAAGAGAGCCCGATGGCACTGTACGTTACCACGGATAAATCGGGAAGGAGAGCATTTCCAATGGAACACTTGAATCGAATAGGGATGGCCCGTATCCGGACGCCACATCCGGAGCAGGCAGCGGTATTTCTGCGGCAGCATCTGTGGTGTGAACCGGTGGAATGTAGGCAGACCGCTGTGCGGTCGGGAGACTTTGAAATTGAGTTTGTCCGCTGGGACGGAGCCCTGGATTCCTGTGAGCCCGATGCCATGCTCTGCGGCCTGCGGCATATTGCCCTGGAAGCCGATGATATTCATGAGGCTTTGGACCGGTGTCGGGCTCGGGAGCTGCGCTTGCAGACGGCCCCGGACGGTGGCCCCCGGCTGAGCCAAAAGGTTTATGGGACGGGGCTTCGTTATTTCAACGTTCTTACCGATTTTGGCGTTGTGATAGAGGTGACGGAGAAGCATCCGGGCAACGCATCCAAGGCGGATCGACCGGTGTGGGGTCTGGGGCACGTGGGAATCCAGGTGCCGGAGTTGGCCAGGAGCCTCCGATTATACGAAGAACTGGGGTTCCGTCAGGACTTTGCCCCGGTGAAAAACGGAACGCCGGACGGACCGGTAGACTGCTGCATGGTCACCCGGGAGGGCTTGACTCTGGAGCTCTATGCCTTCACCCGTTACGCGGATGCTCCGGTGCAAATGCACCCGGCATTTTCAGAACTGGTGATTCCAGGGCTGCAAAATGGAATGCGGGGCCCCGCCGGGGAATGGCTTGGAAAAGCTGAATAAAAAGGAGATTGGCAAAATGAGCAAAAGTTTTGACGTGGTTGCGCTGGGAGAACTGCTGATTGATTTTACCGGGAGCGGAAAAAGCGCCCAGGGCAACAGCCTGTTTGAAGCCTGTCCCGGCGGTGCGCCCTGCAATGTGCTGGCTATGCTGCGGAAGCTGAATAAGTCCTGTGCCTTTGTGGGCAAGGTGGGTGACGATATGTTCGGCTGTCTGCTGCAAAGCACCATCCGGGATGCGGGCATCAATGCGGATGCCCTGATCATGGATGGGAAAACCCCCACCACCCTGGCCTTTGTCCAGACCTTCCCCAACGGTGACCGGGACTTTTCTTTCTACCGCAAGCCCGGCGCGGATATGATGCTCACGGAGGAGGAACTGCCTTTGGAGCGCATCAGAAACGCCAGAATTTTCCACTTCGGCACCCTGTCCATGACCCACGAAGGCGTCCGGGCCGCAACGGTGAAGGCCGTGTCCAACGCAAAGGAGGGGGGCGCACTGATTTCCTTTGACCCCAATCTGCGGCCACCGCTGTGGGAGAACCTGGAGGATGCCCGCCAGGCCATTTCCTGGGGTCTTGCCCAGAGCGACATTCTGAAAATTGCGGACAACGAACTGGAATTTATGACCGGCCAGAAGGATTTCTACCGCGGGGCTGCCATGCTGCAGGAACGCTATCCCAATATCCGGGTGCTGAATGTCACGGCAGGGGCAGAGGGCAGCTACAGCTTTTACGGCCAGGAGCCGGCTGTGTTTGTCCCCGCCTGTAAGCTGGGCGGTGTTATCGAAACCACCGGTGCCGGTGATACCTTCTGTGCCAGTGTCCTGAATTTCGTTCTAGAACACGGCATCCAGAGCCTGACCCCGGAGGAACGACGGGAAATGCTCCGCTTTGCCAACACCGCCGCCTACATCGTCACCACCCGCAAGGGTGCCATCCGGGCCATGCCCACCCGGGAAGAAGTGCTGGCACTGCTATAAGAATAGATCAGGGGCTGTCTCACCAAAAGGCAGCTCTTCCCCCCAAAAAAAGGGGCTGTTGTAAAATAGCCTTTTTGGAAAAGCAGCCTAATATTTTAGCGGTGGAAACCACGATTATTTCGTGATTTTCACCGCTATTTCTAATTTTTGAAAGGGGAAATTTTTGCAAAATCGAATTATGCAACAGCCCCGTTCTGTTTGCTGTCTGTCCCTGAAGCCATGCCACTAATGACATTGGGCAACTTGCTGCAGGGGGTTTTGTGTGGGATTTGAATGGCCAGGGCACACAGCCTAGGCTTCCCGGGTAACGGAGGATGCATAAATCAGATCGATTAGTTCCATTACTTTTGCTCCATCTGCAGCAGAGGCTTTGCAGCACGCCAGCCCCTCTACGGCGCGTATCATGCTTTCATATTCGGTTTCCGGTTCCGGAAGGGTCTTCTCATCCGGAAGCATGCGGAACATGCCCCCTCCCAACTGGGTATATAGTTCCAGACGTTCTCCATCCAAGCGAAAACCGGCTTTTGTGCCCAATCCCTGTATGTACTGCGTTTCGGTTTCTGTATTAGAAGCCCAGCGGAAAGCGTATGTGAGTTCACGCCCATCCTCCATGATTACGGTACCGGAGGCGGAGTCCTCTACATTATTTATGCCGCCTCCACTTTGATAGCCTCGGCGGATACGACCGCCGCCGTGAAGAAAGCAGTTGCTGATGGAACCTAATGCCCGGGCTGGGATTGGCCAGCCCATTGCCATCATTGCAAGGTCCAGATAATGTACACCAAGATCAATTAGCGCGCCACCGCCAGACATGGCTTTGTTCGTAAACCATCTGCCGGTTCCCGGAATGCCGCTGTTGCGTTCCCAGCCACAGCGGACGTGGTAAATGTCGCCAAAGTATCCCTGTTCCAGCAGCCGCTGCAACAAGACTGCGCTGGGGGTAAAACGTTTGTTAAGCCCAATCTGCACGATTTTCCCGGTTCGTGCCTGCGCGGCCAAAACCTCCCGGGCCTCCGATGCGTTTACAGTCATAGGCTTCTCGACATGAACGCAAGCGCCATGTTCCAAGGCCGCAATTGTAATTTCTTTATGAGTATAATTGGGCGTACAGATACTTACAAGGTCGAGCCTTTCTTTTTCCAGCATCTCTGTGTAATCCGTGTAGACATGAGCAATACCGAATTCATTTGCCAGCGCCTCTGCCGCGGCGGAGTTTGTGTCGCAAATGGCTGCCAGATGGACCTGCGGCAGACGGCTGTAGCCCAGTAGATGTTTCTTTCGGGCGATTCCACCGGCACCGATGCAGGCGTACTGTATCATTGTATCACATCCCTTCTCACAGTATCAATTCACGGAAGTACCGGACTGAGTATGCGATTCCTTTTTCGCCAAGTTCTCCTTGCCAGACAGGAGAATGAGGTTCAATGCTCAGATTACGATTATAACCCTTCGCACGGAGGATATTGAGAAGGGTGGGCCAATCGGTTTGATCCAGGCCTGCGGGTGGATCATCAATACGCTGCCCGTTTACGATCAGCGAACCTTTCAGATGAACATGGTAGATTCTGTGGCCCCATTGAGCCACTTCCTGAAGATAGTCGGTTCCTGCATAGCGGCTGTGCGAAGGATCGAATTTAATGCCCAACTCTGGGAAATGTCCCAAACAGATCTGCCAGGCTTCTTCTGTGTTTAAAAAGTTCATTTTTCGGCAATTGTATAAGGAAATCTTTACACCTGACGGGGCGCTGTTCAGAATCTGCTCCAAAAATTCAACAGCCCTGCAGTAATTGGAGAACAGGCTCTGGACTGAACGATAATTGCAGCCGCATATATAGTTTGGACAGTCCAAATCAGCGGATACCTGCTCCAATGCTTGGGCAATACGAATCTCCTCCGGATCTACGGTTCCGTCCGGCTTCAAAATTTCCGCTTTCCAGCGCCCGATGGAGCCTACTGCCACGCCATATTTTTTTATCCAGTCGCGAATGTCCGATTGCAGTGTCAGCAGACGTTCTCCGTGATCCGTTCCGTTGATGCAGAACTCCACGAAGTCCAGGCCCAGATCGCGAGCCCTCTGAAAACTCTCCTCCGCAACCGGCGCAATAATGCCAAGTTTCATGTATTTCTTCCCTTCCAGTTGTTTATCGCTGAACCCGCCCGGAGCCATCTCCGGACAGAAGCTTTTCTACATCTTCTACCGTAACCAGATTAAAATCTCCGGAAATGGAGTGCTTTAGGCAGGATGCCGCTACGGCGTACTCCAGTGCCTTTCCCGGGCTGCCAAGTTGCGTAAGACCATACAGGAGTCCGGCGGCAAAGCTGTCACCGCCGCCGACACGGTCGACAATGCTTCGTATTTCGTAATTGCGGGATGTGTAAAAGTGATCCCGGGTGTTGAGGCAGGCGGACCAGGTGTTCCAGTCAGCGCTGTGGCTTTCCCGCAGGGTTATGGCAAGCATTTTCAGATTTGGAAAAGCCTGCAATACCCGGTCGCTTAAGGCTTGATAGGCCTGCCGGTCCAACCGGCCGGCAGTAACGTCTTCTTCCAGGGGAATTCCAAGACTCTTTTGTACATCTTCCTCATTGCCAATGGCAACATCTACATAGCGAATCAGCGTTCTCATAACGGAACTGGCCGCTGTGCCGTATTTCCACAGATTCTTTCGGTAGTTCAGGTCGCAGGATACCGTGATTCCGCAAGCCTTTGCCGCGTGTACGGCTTCCAGGGAAAGCTCCATGGCGTTACGGGAAATGGCAGGTGTGATGCCGGTAATGTGGAACCAATCCACATTTTCAAACGCCAGCGTCCAGTCGATATCTCCGGGCTTTGCCAGCGCCATGGCGCTGTAAGAGCGGTCGTAAATTACCCTGCTGGGCAACTGATTAGCGCCCGTCTCCAGAAAATAGATGCCCATCCTGCCAGGACCACGCAGGATCTTTTGGGTACCGACTCCAAATTTTCGCAGCTCCGCCCGGCAGGCATCCCCCAAAGGATTCTCCGGCAGAATCGTTAAAAAATCTGCCTCAAGTCCAAAATTGGCCAGGGATACCGCAACATTGGCTTCGCCGCCTCCAAAGGTTGCCTCCAGAAGGTCCCGTTGAAGCAGCCGGGTATTGCCCGGTGTTTTTAAGCGAAGCATTATTTCACCGAATGTTAAAAAACGCATTGTAACTCCTTTCAACGCCTGGCTGAGCAAACAAGATTCCTGGCCTGGAGACAGAGCTCCGTAATATAGTCAAAGTTTCCGGCGACAATTTCCTTTTCCGGGCAGATCCAGCTTCCGCCGACCGCGTGAATCCATGGCGCGCAAAGATAATCCGAGAGATTCTCTGAATTTATCCCTCCGGTGGGGATGAATCGCACGTCTCGGAAGGGCCCTGACAGTGCTTTTAGAGCCGCTAAACCACCATAAACATTGGCTGGGAAGAATTTGACAATCCGGATTCCCATGGCATATGCTTCCATAATCTCCGAGGGCGTAACACAACCGGGAATTAGGGGAATTCCTTTGGAGGAGCACCATTTTGCCATGTCCTGATTAAAGCCGGGGGATACCAGAAAATTGGCCCCCTTCCGGACGGCCAGTTCACACTGCCCGGGATTCAGAACGGTCCCCGCTCCAATCAGCATTTCCGGCACACTGCCGGCAACGGCGGCAATTGCGTCGCCGGCGGCAGGTGTCCGCAGGGTAATCTCCATAACGTCAATGCCGCCCCGCAGCAGCGCTCTCGCGGTTGGAACGGCATCCTCTGCCCGGGAAAGCACGACTACAGGTATAATACCTGTTTGGCGCAGCCGGTCAAAACAATACATAGTTTGTCTCTCCTTATTATTCAAATTGGGATGTATATAGCTTATAATACGTTCCCCGGGCGGCCATCAGACTTTTATGGGTGCCCTGCTCCACAACATCGCCATGGTCCACCACCAAAATCCTGTCAGCGCTTTGAATGGTGGAGAGTCTGTGGGCAATTACAAAACAGGTTTTTCCTGCCATCAGGTCCTGCATGGCTTTCTGGACCTGCCGTTCAGTGCTGGTGTCCACATTGGATGTCGCCTCGTCCAGAATCAGCATGCTGGCATCGTACAGCATAGCACGTGCAATGGTCAGCAGTTGTTTTTGCCCCCGAGAGATATTGCCGCCGTCTTCTGTAATAACTGTGTCATAGCCATCAGGAAGCTGCATGATAAAGCTGTGAATGTGGGTAGCTTTTGCGGCCTTTATAACCTCATCCATGGTTGCGTCGGTCCTGCCGTAGGCGATGTTTTCAAAAATGGTTCCGCTGAAAACCCAGGTGTCCTGTAGTACCATAGCGTAAGCGCGCCGCAGACTGGAACGAGTCAACTTCCGAATATCCGTTCCATCCACGCAAATGCTGCCGGAGTTGACATCATAAAAACGCATGAGCAAGTTGATTATGGTTGTCTTTCCGGCACCGGTTGGGCCTACAATGGCAATCAGTTCCCCGGGGGCTGCCTCCATGGATAGATCGTGCAGAACAATTTTGCCAGGCTCATAGCCGAAACTCACATGATCCATGGTTACCGCGCCGGCGGTTTTTTCCAGAACCGTAGCACCGGGTAAGTCCGCAGTCTCTTCCTGCTGATCCAGCAGATCAAATACCCGCTCCGCCGCGGATAGTCCGGAGAATATTTCGTTGACGATATTGGCAATTTCATTAATTGGTCCGGAGAATTTACGGGAGTAGAGTATAAAGGAGGAAACTTGACCCAGATCTACCCGCCCGCCCATGAACAGAAGAGATCCCAGCAGGGTAATCAATGCCAGGGAACTGTTGTTGATTACACCCATGGTTGGCCCAATGGTGCAGCCATAGTACTCCGCATCCTGATAGGCATTGACAGCAGCAGTGTTGACTTCCTGGAAGCGCTCCTGCGCGGAGGATTCGTAAGCGTAAGCTTGAATCGTTTTTTGACCGCTGAACATTTCCTCCACAAAGCCGTTGAGTACACCATAGCTTCTGGAACGTTTGGAATATCGTGGACTGACATTTTTACGCATAAAGGCGGTATAACCTACAGAGGCAGGGATGGTAATAAGGATTACCGTAGACAGCAATGGGTTGATCCAGATCATCATTCCCAGAGAACCCAGTACCGTCACCAGACTGGTCATTATTTGCGCGATGTCTGTTGCGAGGCAGGTGCTTATTACATCAATATCATAGGAAACCCGGCTGATCAGGTCTCCTGCCGGGTTCCGGTCGAAAAAGCCAACGGGCAGCCGCAGGAGCTTTTCGAATACATCCCTGCGCATTTTTCGGGCGACCCACTTGCTGATGAGCAGCATAGTTGTGTTAATGCCGACAGTCAGCAGGGAGGAAATGACATAGACCGCCAGCATTTTTTTTGCGTAAACAAATACAACGGGGATATCTACCTTCCCCTTACCCGCGGCGGCGGCGTTTACCGCAGAGCCGGCGAAGCTGGGGCCCATCAGGGAGAGTGCGTTGGATAGAATACAGAGCAGGAATATCCCGAGAATGACAAAACGGTAAGCTGCTAGATACCGTATGACCCGCAGCAGCGTGCTTTTTGCGTTTTTTGGCTTTTTGGCATTGGCGGAAATTGGTGGCATTTTATTGGTCCTCTCCCATCTGCGTTTTGTAGATTTCCGCATAGGCGGAGCAGGTTTTTAGCAGGGCTTCGTGGGTCCCCTGTCCGATAATCCGGCCCTCGTCCAGTACAAGGATCTTATCCATGCTCATTACGGAACTGATTCGCTGGGCAATGACGATTGTGGTGGTGTTACCGTAGTTTGCGCGGATTGCATTTCGCAGGGCAGCATCTGTGCGGTAATCCAAAGCGCTGGAGGCATCATCCAGCACCAGAATTTCAGGGCTGCCTGCCAGCGCTCTGGAGAGAAGAATCCGCTGTCGCTGGCCGCCGCTGAAATTTGCACCGTGAATTGCCGCTTCGTGGTCATAGCCATCGGCATAGTCTTCAATAAATTCTGCGGCACAGGCATCCATTGCCGCATCCCGTAACCGTTCCTCGCAGCACTCCCTGCCAAAACGAATGTTCTGCCGGATGCTGTCGGCAAACACCGTATCATTTTGGAAGACGACACCAAATTTGCGCCGCAATTCGCCTTTGTCATAGCAGCGTACATCCTTGCCGTCAACAAAGACATGCCCCTGCGTAACGTCATAGAAACGCATAAGCAGATTGATGATGGTTGTTTTTCCACTTCCTGTAGGCCCAATAATGCCCAGAGAACCGCCTTTGGCCAACGAAAAGTCAATATCCATCAAATTCATTTGCCAGTCCGCTTTTTTTTCTCCGTCCGCATACCGGAAGGAAACGTGGTCAAAACGCAGGAAACTGTTATCTGTCAGGGCAAGGGTGTCCTCCTCTTTCAGTCTGGGCAAATCTTCGGGGAGTTCTATGACCTGCCCGATACGGTTTGTGGAGGCATTGGCCTTGGATAACATCATGAAAATACGATTTAGCCCCATAACCCCCATCAGAATCATATTGAAGTATGTAAGAAAGGCCAGGATGACACCTGGCTTGGCACTGCCGCTGTTCACGCGGTAAGCGCCCAGGACGATGACTGCAGTCAGACCAATGTTCAGAAACAGGGACATAACAGGTCCGGGCAGAGACATGACAATGCCGGACTTTTTTTCCTCACGGAACAGTGCCTCATTGGCAGTCCGGAAGCGTTTCGACTCATAGTCTTCCCGGGACAGAGCCTTTACAACCCGAATGCCTGTAATATTTTCTCGCATAATTCGGACGACCCTGTCCAGTGACTGCTGCATTTTTTCGTACAGTGGAATGCCTTTTTTGGAAACTGATATCACGATAACCATCATAATGGGTGCCATTATACATAGGATTGAGGCTAAGACCGGATCCATGGTCAATGTGATCATGATTCCGCCCAGCAGCATTATGGGAGCCCGGATGCCCATGGACTGTATGGTCTGGATGAAGTTCTGGACATTGTAGGTGTCTGAAGTCATTCGGGAAATCAGGGAAGGCAGACCAATGGCATCCATCTGTCTGCCGGACAGGCTGATGGAGCGGGCAAAGAGGTCTCGGCGAATGGCATATGTCGTTTTTTGCGCGACTTGAACGCCTTTCCGGTTAGCGCTTACGCTGATAAATCGAACCAGCATGGCAAGAAGGAGCATGACGACGCCCCAAAACAAGATACCATGGACGCTCCGGCGTGGAGCAACATCGTCAATCATGTATTCCAGAACGCAGGGAATCAGCAGCTCCAAAATGGTTCCAAGCAATTTGGTGCCCATGACAGCTACGATTTCACCGGTGTATTTTTTTAAGTATGACCATAAAAAACGCAAAACCGCGTCACTCCCTTGTGAAAAGTTTTTAAATTATTGTCCGGACAAAATCCCGCAGGCAGCGGCGCCAGACATTCCAATCATGGCCACCGTCATAGAGCCTGCGCAGAAATACAGGACTGTCCCGCAGAACCAAAAATTCAAGACGGATGTCATTGTAAGAAAAATCCGTAAAGAAAGGATCTTTCTGTCCTATAGTGCGGAATATCAGATGAAACTGTTCCTCCAACGCAGCTATATTTTCCTGCAACGGGGGATATTCTGCTATGTTTTCCTGACCAAGAGCATTCAGCCTGTGCATAAATCCGCTGAAAATACCGGCCCAGGCAAAAAGCTCCGGGTGCCCCAGCACTATGAAGCTTGTCTGCATGGACCCCTTTGGCAGTCCCGCCATTGTCCGGCTTTCGCGGTCTTGACGGCAACGGTATTTTTTCAATAAAGGGAATGCAGTCGTTCAACAGAAGATTCTCCGGAGCCATGGCATCGATAATCCGGCTGCCGTCCGTTCTGGGCATCTGCACCATGCCGCAGTTCATAACGACCAGCATGGGCTTCGCCTTCTCGGCGGCAATCAGATTGTCAAGCATGAAGTTCTTTTTACCCTGGGACTCCCAGGAGGTTTCGTTTTCACCGTGGCCGTGTTGTAAATACAGGATGGGATAGGCATCATTGTCGCATTCGTATCCTGCCGGGACGCATACCAGACAGCTTTCTGTGTGCCTACGTTCAGTGTCCCCTGCGTCGGTACCAGCCGGGTATGTACATCACTTCCCAGGGGCATCTGCCGCAGAAAGGAGTGCAAAGAATGAAACAGCGCCTCATTGATATACATAACGTTTTTCCACCTCCATACTCGAATATTTCCGAATTATTTCCTTTTTAGTATAGCAAAATGTTGTGCAATTCAATATTGCAAATCCACACAAAAACTTTCGCTTTTGTATTCCTTTTACGAAAGATGAAAACGCACCGGATATTGCCAGTGTATATTTTTGAAATCACAGGAAAGAAAATCAAACGGATTTTAATGGCACATTTTTAAAAGTGTGCTATAATACAAAAGGTGATTGTATGAAACAGAAAACGAATTTTTCATGGCGAGGTATTGCTTTTTCCATTGCGGCGGTTTTACTTGCGTTTTTGAGTATTTTCGTGTTGTTGGTTGGAGAAACGTTTCAGAAATGGCTGCAGCGAAGCTACGAAACGGAAAACCGGCGGGCTGTGCAGACATGGTCTGCAATGATGGAGGACCGGTTAGATACATATGGGTCATATATAGAAGAGGTAGCCAAGACCCTTTATACCAGCGGTGTTCAGTTCCGGAAGGGAACGCCGCCGATGGATTTTCAGACTCGAAAAACCTGCGCCGAAATAATGAATACAAAGATTAGTGGTGCAGCCGGTTTGGACGTTTTGTTTATTCTCTCTGATGATTCAGACGCGCCCATTATCACTGCCAGAGACAATCTGTCCAGTGCGACGTTGAGTGAAAAGCTGCTGGGGATTAAGCGCTATCTGAATGTGGAAAACTATCCTACACAGTCTATTTTGGACAGGTATTGGCAACTGGTGCTGATTGCGGATAGGCCCTATTTCTTTCGATCCATCAATTTGGGGAAATATCACATTGGCGCTTTAGGAGAATTGACCAATTATGACCTGACCTCCAAAATGCATATACTAGGCACACACTATACCTGTGCGCTGCTCCATGAAAATGAGATCTACCGCATAGCGGGGGAGGATTGGGGGGAGAATCTGTCTCTGGATTCAACTGCTGAACCGAGGACGTCATGGAAATCCACCTTCTTGATGACGGATTTCCCGACTGCGAACGCGCAACTGCTGCTGGCAGTTCAGGAAGGCAATACGGCACCTATTTGGGGCTCAACGCTGCGATTATTATTGCTGGCAGGGGTATGCTGTATTCTGCTGTTGCTGGTGCTGGTGTACGTGCTATACCGAATGGTTTCTGTGCCTGTCCTGGAAATGCTGGAGGCAACAGAACGGGTGAAGGCCGGAGACCTGACCTATCAGATGCGGGAGAACTGGGACAGCCGGGAGTTCAATACGCTGTCTGCCAGCTTTAACGCAATGGTTATCAGCGCGCACCAGGCCAGGTTGGAACTTCGTGCCAGAGAAAAGCAGAAGCGGCAGGATGAGCTGACAATGCTTCGGGCGCAGATCCAGCCCCATTTCTTCCTGAATGCCATCACCACCGTCAGCAACATGACCTATCAGAACCGAAATGAGGAAATCCGGCAGTACATTGCGGCACTGGCGAAGTTCATGCGGTATATGCTGAATTTGCAGTGTAAGCAGGTGCTGGTAACGGAGGAACTTGCCCACATTGATAACTATCTGAAAATGCAGGCGATTCGCTTCCCAAACAGTGTCTGCGTGGAAACCAGGATGGATCCTGGGGCGGAAAATCTGGAGATTCCCTATCTCCTGCTGTTTACTGTAGTGGAAAATACATTTAAACATGCCATGAATCTCTATTCGACCCTGAAACTACGTATTCGCTGTGAACCTGCGGACGAGCCGGGATTCCACGGCTGGAGGATCAGTGTTCAGGATAACGGGCAAGGATTTTCACAGGAGGCGCTCGCACGTATCCGCTCTACGGCAGTTCCGGAAAATCCAAAAGAACATCTGGGGCTGACAAACGTTCGCAGAACATTGATGCTGACCTATGGCAGGAGCGACCTGCTGCACCTGTCTAATCTGCCGGAAGGCGGCGCAATGGTTGAAATTTTGATACCCGAAGCAGAGAAAGGAGTATTACAGAGATGAAACTGCTCATGTGTGACGACGATATTTCCACACTGGATGTAATCCAAAACCAGATTGACTGGGCAGAACTCGGGATCTCTCGGATTCTCCGGGCTTATAATGGAAATGCAGCCAAGGAACTGTTGCTGAAAGAGCGGCCGGAGATCATTCTATGCGACATTGGTATGCCTCTGTGCGATGGTATGGAGGTTCTGCGTTTTGTCCGAGAAAAGGGCTTGAATACGCAGTTTGCTTTCATGACTTGCTACGAAAGCTTTGAATATGCCCGGGAAGCCATTCACTACAACGTATCCAACTATCTGACAAAGCCCCTGGATATGAAGGAAGTGAAAACGGCATTGAAGAAAATGACGGAGGCTTCGCAGCGAATTGCGGCGGAAAAATCCTTTCGGGAGGGCACAAATACGCAGCGGATTGCCCTTCGCAAAAGCTTTTTGCGCGCTTTGGGGGACGGCGTATATGGCACGGAGCCAAAGAAGATTGACGCGGCGCTTCGTAGGGAAAAGGTAAAGCTGGATATGTCAACCCTCTGGAGACAGGTCCTCATTACGGCGGATCTGAGCAGTGCCGTACAGGTTGGATGGACCAAGGAGCTGGCAGGATATTCGTTTGCCTATCTGGCGGAGGAGGCAATTGCTGACCGCTTGGATTTCGATTTCAGCCTGGAGGATCATGGAGATCGGTTCATTCGCCTGACCCTGCTGATTCCGGAAAAAAATACACACAGGATGAGCTGCACCGCCGCTGCCGCCGGTTTGTGCAGATATGCATGACGCATATGGAGGTTAGGCCCGTATGCCTGATTTCCGAGCCGGATAGCCTTTATCGCTTTGCGCAGTCCCATACGCAGCTGCAAGAACTGCTGCGGAAATGCCGTCTGCGTGCGGGCCAGGTCCTGACCGTGGGAGAATTATACAGGGAGAATGCGCAGGATGCCGCATTGCACCTGAATGTGGCGGATGTGCTCCCCAAAATTCAGGCAAGGGACCGCACGGGGTATCAGACGACCATCGAGACATTTCTGAATCAGCTTGCCGCCAGTCGGGGCGGCGTCGAGCGGGATGTGACTATGTTCCACCATGACCTACTGCAATGCTTTTACGCATTGCTGCATGACAACCGTATCCATCCCCATGAGCTGTTCCGGGATGGCAAGCTGTGGGATCTGGACTATTATGCGGAGCGTTCTCTGCCGGATGCTGAGAACTACGCAATGGGTCTTTATGACAGAGCAGTGGCCGCCTTGGATGCCGGATCAGATAATTCCGATGTGATTGGTGTGGTAAAACAGTACATTAGGATGCATTTTCGGGAAAATATTAATCGGGAAGAGCTTGCGAATATTGCTTTTATTACGCCAAATTACCTTTCTAAGAGATTTTGCAGCGAAACCGGTATGAGTCTGCGGGAGTATATAAACCAGCACAGAGTAGAGGAGGCCAAACGGCTGCTTTTGAGCACCTCGAAGACTGTCAGCGAAATTGCCTGTGAGGTCGGATTTGAGAATATTTCCTATTTTTCCACAGTATTTCATAAATTATCGGGGGTCAGTCCTGTTAGCTGGCGGGAAAGCGCGGGAGCGACTCGGAACAATCAGGGGACATAATTATGTGGAAAATTCATGAGTTTTTCCGAACGGAAAAAGAGAAAATGAAATCTCTGACGCCCCGCCAGCGAATCGTCTATCTGTGGGACTACTATAAGCTCACCATTGGCGCGTTCGTTCTGGCTGCGGCGCTGCTGATTTATACGCTGGGCTATCAATCTGGCCGGGGAAAGGTAGATATGTATGCCGTTCTCATAAATGCCGGAGAGGGGGACAGCACCCCTTTCATTCGGGCGTTGGAAGAAAAGAACCTGAGCAGCACGGTCAGTGTTGATGTATCCCTTTCCTACAAGAACGCAGTGGAACTGGTAGAGGAGGATATTTCCACCATCGAGGTGCTTTACGCACTGTTCTCTATGGGGGACATGGACTTGTTTGCGGCGAATCCAGCGGTTTTTGAACGGTATGCGGCTCAGGACGGTTTTGAGAATCTGGAACTTCTGCTTCCGCAGGAGCTGCAGAGGGACCACACGGACGCACTGATCCGCTATACAACAGAGACCGGCCAGGAAAAAGTAGGCGGGATTCTCCTTAAAAACGGATCTCCCCTTCATAGGGCGGGCTATTATGACGAACCTGTGGCAGTTGGCATTGCTGCCCGGTGCGAGCACCTGGATGAGGCCCTTGCTATGATCGAATACCTCCTGGAAAACACCGGAGAATGATAGAGGGCGCGGCTGCGGCAAAAACCGGCAGCCGCTTCCTTGTATTTTTTTAAATCTGGTTTTTACATAATCAGAAAATTCCAAATTGCTATTTGCTGTTTTGCACATTTTAAAAGGCTAACAAAAGAAAATCAAAAGACAAAATGCTGAAAGTGTGGCAAGATATGGATGTCGGCGAAAGAAAGCAGACGCCGGTAAAAAATATGAAGGAGAAAACTTTATGAAAAAGATTCTGTCTCTGCTGCTGGCTATGATTATGGTCTTCAGCCTAGCCGCCTGCTCTGGAAATTCCGGTGGCAGCGCCACCGAAACAAAGTCCAATGATGCTACCACCGTTGCCGCGAAAGAAGGGGAAACGCAATCCGGTGAAGTCTACAAGGTTAAGCTTGGCTTCCCCACCATGCAGGCTATCCCCAACGAGAATGAGGTCGATAAGGTTGAGAACTTTATCAACGCACACCTGCGTGACGACCTGGGCATCACCGATTTTGAACTGGATATCCAGTTCGTATCTTTGTTCGATTACGCAACCAACCTAAACATGGATCTGGCCTCCGGCGCGACATGGGATATTATTTACACCTTGGGTGATCTGCCCACCGGTGTCACCAACGGTTACTTCACGGATCTGACTCCCTACCTGGACAACGAGTTGAAGGGCGCTGTTGATGTGATTAAGGACTGGCTGGCCTGTGGAACCATTGATGGCACCGTCTACGCGATTCCCTGCTATAAGGGCCAGGTTCTGAGCTGGAAGTATATCTATAATGAGGCATACGGTGACGCGTATGACATGAGCAAGGTACACGATCTGGATACTCTGACCGATGCCCTTACCGCAATGAAGGAAAAATACCCGGATGAAACCTTTGAGGTTTTCAACAATCAGTTTATTAACCTGACCAGCTTTGAGGATCACACCTCCGTGGTGGGTACCTACACTGCTACCGTTGGCGAAAGCACCGAGCTGATGAACTACTTTGCCACCGACGCTTTCAAGAGAGGTGTTGAGTTGGCGTACAAGCACCGTCAGGCAGGTTTCTCCGACCCTGAGGGTTCCACCAACACCCAGACCCATGACGCACTGGTCATGTCCGGCTCCTCCAAGGGTGTTGTGATGGGCCATGCCTACAGCATCGAGACCATTGACCAGATGTTCACTATGAACAATACCTACGGCGCGACCTTTAAGTCCGTGGAAATTGGCCGCTCCGATATGACTACCAATACCCTGACCTACGGCATCCCCTACACCTCCGGCAATCCCAGCGCCGCAGCCAAGATGATGAATCTGATCTGGACCGACGAGGTTGTCGCAAACGCACTGATTTATGGCCTGGAAGGCGAGAGCTGGGAGTGGAACGCCGATCACACCTCCATCCAGTATCCTGCCGGTTTGGACATCAACACCGTGCCCTATACCGCTCTGTATACCTGCGGCGCTTTCGGCAACCAGTTCCTGCTCTATGGCTTTGACGGTAATACCTCCGAGTCCGATAAGGTTTTCATGAAGGAACTCATCGATACCGCATGGTATCCCCCTCTGTTCGGCTTCATGCCCTCCAGCGAAAAGGTCAGCACGCAGGTTGCCGCTGTCAGCAACGTTTACAACCAGTACTTTAAGCCTCTTACCTATGGCGATGTGAATCCCGATGAGGTTTTGCCCCAGTTCCTGGCAGAGCTGGAAGCAGCCGGTATCAACGACATCATTGCTGAGTATCAGACCCAGGTTGACGCCTGGCTGACCTCCAAGTAAAGATTCCATTCAAATGGCCGTTGGTCTATGACTGACGGCCATTTTTATCCATCTTTCGCCATAAAACCGCCGCACAAAAAAAGAAAGTCACTGTACTTTTTTGAATGCCCACAGCGGTATTTCCTGCTACAATAACACTATTCCAAAAAGGAGTGAGGAGATATGACTCAGAAAACACAATCCCCATCGGAGTATGACGGCATACTGGCAGCCAAAAAGAAGGCCAGACGGAAGGAAACGTTTCGACGAACACTTCCACTGTATTTGATGATGCTTCCGGGCATTGCTTACCTGATCTGCAACAATTATCTGCCCATGTTTGGCATCCTGCTTGCCTTCAAAAAGGTGAATTTCTCCATCGGCATTTTCAAGAGTCCATGGTGCGGCTTGAAAAACTTCGAATTCCTGTTTGCCACAAAGGATGCAGGCATCATGATTCGCAATACACTGCTGTACAACGTGGTGTGGATTCTGCTGGGCATGGTGATTGCTCTGTTCATCGCCATCTGCATGGCGGAGATATCTAAGAGCAAAGCGGCAAAAGTTATCCAGCCCATTATCTGCTTTCCATCTATGGTTTCTGCGGTCATTCTGTCCTATATCGTATATTCCTTCCTGAGCACAAATTTTGGCTATCTGAACCACACACTGTTCAAGGACAATCCGATCAATTGGTATGCAACCGCAAAATATTGGCCTCTGATTCTGACAATCGTCCACTTCTGGCAGTGCTCCGGACAGAGTTCCATTATTTACATGGCCTCTATCGGCGGTATTGATAAGGGGCTGTATGAGTCAGCAAGGATTGACGGAGCCAGTAAGATGCGGCAGATTTTTTCTATTACTCTGCCGCTGCTGAAGCCTATGATTACGCTGATGCTGCTGATGTCCATCGGCAAGATATTCAATTCCGACTTTGGTATGTTCTATCAGGTGCCGCTGAACTCCGGAATGATCATCAAGACCACGCAGACCATTGATACCTATGTGTACCGGGCGCTGCTGGAAATGAACAACGTGGGTATGTCCTCCGCAGCCAGCGTTTTCCAGGCGGTTCTCGGTTTTATTCTGGTCATGGTTTCCAATACGATTGTCAAGCTGGTCGATGAGGATAGCGCACTGTTCTGATGAGGTGAGAATATGAAAAAAAAGCAAAGAAATGTCAGTCAGATTAAGGACGAGTTGGCTTTCAATCGCTTTTCCACGGTCCTTATGACCCTGCTGGCGGTCTACTGTATTATTCCTTTCTTCCTGATGCTGGCTGTTTCCTTTTCCTCGGAGGCATCTCTGAGCAAGTATGGCTACAGCTTCTTTCCAAAGGAGATTACAACAGCTGCCTATGATTTCCTTTGGGTCAAGCGCTATACCATCGGCCGGTGCTACGCATTGACCATTCTGGTAACGGTGGCCGGTACTTTGGGAAACCTGGTTCTTACCAGCTTGTTTGCGTATCCTTTAAGCCGGAAGGATTTCAAAGCGAGAAATTGTTTCGCGTTTTTCGCGTTTTTCACGGTAATGTTCAATGGAGGCTTGACCGCAACCTACATTGTCTGGACGCAGTTCTTTCATATCAAGGATACCATTTGGGCATATATTCTTCCCGGATCTTTACTAAGTGCCATGAATATCCTGATGGTGCGCAATTATTTCTCCGCCAACATTCCCTATGAAATCGTTGAGGCTGCCCGAATTGACGGCGCAAATGATATGCGGATCTATACACGGATTATGGTTCCGCTGTCAAAGCCTGTTATGACCACAGTCGGCCTGTTTGCCGCCATTGGTTACTGGAACAACTGGACAAACGGTATGTACTATATCAACGATACCAAGCTTTTTACCATTCAGGTTTATCTGAAGAAACTTATGGATAGCATTGCTTTCCTCAAGTCCAGTTCTGCCGCTGCGGAAGGTGCGGCTCTGGCATACAAAGCGCTGCCTACAGAAAGTGCCAGAATGGCAATCGCGATTATAGCGATTCTGCCGATTTTGATGGTTTATCCATTTATCCAGAAGGAGCTTGTGAAGGGTATGGTCGTCGGCGGCGTGAAGGGCTGATGATTCGATTGCTTTGATTTAAGGGCTGTGAAAAGCCATGTCGCTCAACGTCTACAGCGAGGAGGCCATGGATTTCCACAGCCCCACTTTTTAAATAAAGGAGTCATTTATTATGCTGAAATTGGCACCAATTTTTCAGGATTATGCCGTGCTGCAGCGTGGAGAGAAAATCTGTGTGTGGGGTCAGTGTGATCCCGGCGCGGAGGTTTCAGTGCGCCTTGGCCAGCTGTACGCGGTATCGCGCGGAGATGCCCGAGGGTGCTGGAGCGTGCGTTTATCGACGGGGGATACCGCTAGAGGCTTGAAACTGGTGGCACAATCCGGGTCGGAAACCGTGACTTGCGAGAATGTATGCCTTGGTGAGGTGTGGCTTGCCGGCGGTCAGTCCAATATGGAGTTCCTTATGAAGTATGACGCTCGGCGGCAGCAGGCCTACGAACTCCCGCCGAACATGGATCTGCGCTATTACTGTTGCCCAAAGGTATCCTATAAACAGGAGCCGGAGGACAAAAATCTGGAAAACCAGGGCTTCTGGCGTATTGCGGACAGGGAAAATCTGCCCTGGTTCAGCGCTGTAGGCTATTACTTCCAGCGTGAACTGTCACAGGGGCTTGACGGTGTGCCGGTTGGCGTGATAGACTGCTCTTGGGGCGGGACTTCCGCCAGTTGCTGGATGGATGACCAATACCTTACCGGCGACCTGGATACCTATTTGGCACTCCGTCGAGAGACAGAGAAGTTGGACTTGCCCCGGGAATTGGAAACATACCGACAGGTAAACCGTCAACGCAACACACCTGAGGCGCTGGCCGCCATGGACCGTATGATGGAAACGCCTATAGAAGTACCTTCTGGCTTTGTGCCATCGCCTGAGGAGATTGAACAGTTCCGGCGCACCAAATACGCACCTTTTTCGCCGTTTTCCGCAGACACGCTGTATCATACCATGTTGGAGCCGGTGATTCCCTATACGGTAAAGGGTTTTCTATGGTATCAGGGCGAGGAGGACACCAACTACCCGCATTTGCATCGAGAGCTTCTGAAGCAGATGATTCGTTGCTGGCGGGATGCCTGGCAGCGGCAGCTGCCATTCCTGCTGGTACAGCTGCCGACCTACAAGAATCCGGGTGGCTGGAATCCTTTGGATTATGTACCCATTCGACAGGCCCAGGAGGAAGCAATCCGCGGAACGGATTGCGCCTGGCTCGTATGCACCTTGGATGTGGGAATGCCCTATGAAATTCATCCGAAGCAGAAGCAGCCGGTGGGGCAGCGGCTTGCCTATCAGGCACTGCATCATGTATATGGACAGGAACTGGCAAGCGATCCACCGCAGGTTTGGCACGTTGAGAAAAGAGACGGAGAACTGCGAATCCGCTTTTCCGACTGCGCTGGAGGATTGAGGCTGCGGCACGGCAATACGCCGATCCGGTTGACGGTCAACGGAGAGACGAGAATTTGGACCTGCACCGCGGAACAGGATACACTGACAATACATATTCCGGGACTTCGAGTAACGGACCGTGTTCGCTTGGAATACGCAGTGGTTGACTATTGCGAGCCAACGCTGTTCAACAGCGTTGGCCATCCGGCATTGCCGTTTACGGTAGTCGTATGATTCTTGCTTTTTAGATAAAGAGGTTTCTTATGGTTTTTTTCAGCTACGAAGGCGGTTTTATGCGAGCCTTGACCCGAATTGCCAACATGATGATTGTGAGCTTTTTCTTTTTGCTGGGATGTGTTCCGGTTGTCACGATTTTGCCATCCTGTGCGGCGGTCTACCACACTACTGTCAAGGTCCTGCGAGGCAGCGGGAGCGGCGTGATCCGAGACTTTTTTACCGCGTGGAAAGACAATTTGCGTCAGGGAATTCCGTTGACGCTTCTTGCGCTGATGTCCGGGGGAATTCTGGTATTCTGCCTGCGTTTTGGCTATCAAAATGCCGCCCATAGCTGGGTATTGGCCTATTTTGTCATTGGCTGCCTGATGGCACTTATGTGGGGCTTTGTCATCTTGTGGGTGGGACCAGTTTTATCCCGTTTCCGAGGCAGTCTGGGGACCATGCTGCGGCTGGCACTGTATTTTGCAATGTCACATCCGGTGGCGGATGTTATCCTGCTGTCGCTTCTGACAATTGTCATTGTATTGATGGACTTTAATCCCCTCCTGACACTGATTCTGCCGGCAGTTTTCGTGGATTTGGCGGCAGGACCTATGGAAAAAGCGTTTGCGGCGTTCCAAAAGTCCCGGGATTTGACAACGGACGAGGAGCCTCTGAATGAAGACGAACTGCCGCAGGCGCGGGAGCTGACCGCTTTAGAGCAGGCAAGAGCTTTGGAGGAAAACTGAGGAGGCGCATTATGGCGGAGCTGGAACTAGAGAATCTCCTGATGATCTATCCATTTACGAAGCCCGGGAGGCTGCTGATGCGAAGAAAGGCCCGGGAGAGTCTGGAACGGGAGCGTCAGAGTCCCTATACTACCGATGAGGGGGTTATCGCACTGCAAAAATTCTCATTGTGTGTGGAACATGGGGAATTTTTCGTGATTCTTGGCCCCTCTGGCTGCGGAAAATCCACACTGCTTCGGATGATTGCCGGCCTGGAAAGTCCTGTGGCGGGGGAGATTCGGATAGATGGACAGAAAGTGAATACATTGCCTCCGGAGCAGCGGGATATTGCCATGGTGTTCCAGAATTATTCCCTGTATCCGCATCTGAATGTCTATGACAACCTGGCCTTTACGCTGAAAAATCAACGGGTTCCCAGAGATGAGCTGGACAGGCGCGTGCGGGAGACGGCCGGGACGTTATACCTGACCAAGCTGCTGGACCGGCGGCCAAAGGAATTATCCGGTGGCCAGCAGCAGCGGGTCGCCATAGGGCGTGCAGTTATCCGCCGCCCAAAGCTCTTCCTGATGGATGAACCTTTTTCCAACCTGGATCCTACACTTCGAGTTCAGATGCGGCAAGTTATCCGGCATCTTCACAAAACGCTGGGCACTACATTTATCTATGTGACGCATGACCAGAGAGAAGCTTTGGCGCTTGGCAGCCGAATTGCCATTATGAAGGACGGGATGCTTCGCCAGGTGGGAACACCTTCCCAAATCTTTAATGCGCCTGTAGACCGCTTTGTTGCGGAATTTGTGGGGGAGCCCAAAATGAACATCCTGGAGGATATTCCTGTCCAGACCGGCGATGGACGCCGTTTTTTACATCTCCTGAATAAGGATTACTCTGTCCCATCTTCCGCGCCGGATAGGCTCAACGTCGGATTTCGGCCGGTGCATTTGACGCGGTGCTCCGGGGGTTTCCCAGCCCGTGTGGTTCAGGCGTTCCAGACAGATGGCGAAATCCTTCTGACGCTGGATTCGCCCTGTGGTATGTTACAGGCGGTCCTTCCGCCGGATGGACCGCTACCGGTGAAGGGCGAGGAATTGTGCTTCTCTCTAGACAATCGATATCTTCACTTTTTTGATCCGAATTCAGGCCGAACTCTGTGTAAATAGCAAAGAAGCTCCCCAGCTGGGGGGCTTCTTTGCTGTATGTGATATTTTTAACAATCAGAATCCACAAATTTTACACCGTATTGCGCAAAGTGCATCAAAATCAAAAGGCCAGTTTTCTTTTTTGATGGAGAAATACCAAAACCTTCAATAAAATAGATTTTACAGAGAACAAAAGCACTATATCGACAAATTGGAGGATCTTTCGTTATGGAAAAACTGAAAATCGGGTTCATCGGCTGCGGGGGTATTGCCATGGATAAACATCTTCCTGGCATGGCTACCCAGAGAGAACGGGTGGATATGTACGCTTTTTGCGACATTATCCCGGAGCGGGCGGAGGAGGCACGCAGGAAATACGGATGTCCCGGAGCAAAGGTGTTTACGGACTATCGGGAACTGTTGGCTTGCCCGGAAATTGACGCGGTCCATGTGCTGACCCCCAATGTCAAACACTGTGAGATATCCTGTGCTGCGATGGAGGCGGGGAAGCATGTTATTTGCGAGAAGCCAATGGCAGCCACGTATGCCGATGCGCTGAAAATGTATGAGACCCATCTGCGTACCGGAAAATTGTTGACCATTGGCTATCAATACCGGCATATGGATAACCACAAGGCAATGAAGGCATATGTTGATACGGGCACTCTGGGCGAAATTTACTATGCTGAGGCAACGGCGTGGCGTCGCCGGGGAATCCCTACCTGGGGCGTTTTCACCAACAAGGCGGAGCAGGGGGGCGGCCCTTTGATTGACATGGCCACCCATGCTCTGGATCTGACACTCTGGATGATGAACAACTATGAGGTTGCCAGTGTTACAGGCGCTAGCTTTGCAAAAATCGGCCCGGTTGCTACGCAGGATGAGATGGCTAACGACTTCGGCCCGTGGGACCCCTCTAAGTATGAACTGGAGGATTCCGCATTTGGCTTCGTGCGTATGAAGAATGGCGCACTCATTAACATCCGCTGTTCCTGGGCAATGAACCTGACACCTCATGAGGGCATGGTCCGTCTTTGCGGAACGAAGGGTGGTATCGATACGTTCGATGGGGTCGTGGCAAACCATGTCATTGCGGGGCGTCAGGTGGACAGCCGCATCGCAACGCGCGGGTTCCGGCCCCCTATGCCTGGTCTTATTGACCGCAATCCCATGGAGATGCCCCAGGATGCGGAGGCGAGAATCTGGGTTGACGCGCTTTACGGCAAGGGAGAACTGTTTGTCACGCCGGAACAGGCATTGACTGTTACGAAGATCCTAGATGCCATTTATACCTCTGCCCAGACCGGAAAAACCATCTATTTTGACTGAGGATGCTTCCAATGGATATGCAATTGAAAAAACTTCACGACTGGGCAGAGAATAATGCGCGGGAGTGTATTTTCCCCTTCTGGTGCAGTGATTATATCCGGGATCCGATAAATGGCGGCTTTTACGGCCGGGTCACGCTGGATATGCAGGTCGATCATACGGAGCCTCGGGGACTGACGCTGGCGGGCCGCATGGTTTATGCCTTTTCCACTGCCTACCGAATTTTCGGCGAGCAGAAATATGCCGAGGCTGCGGATTATGCCTATGCGGATCTTGTGAAGAGATTTTATGACCCGGAGTTCGGCGGCGCTTATACTTCGGTATCCGCCGAGGGACAGACATTGGCGGATAATAAATCGATTTACTGTGAGGCCTTTTGGGTAATGGGCTGCGCGGCCTACGGTAGGGCCAGAAATGACGGAAGAGCCATTGACCTGGCTATGGAATGTGCCAGAAAGCTGGAAAATTGTGGGAAATGGGCGCCCGCCAGCTACTATAACAACATGAACCGGGACTGGACACCCGCCGAAGGGATGGGGTTCGGAAAGGGCGGCGGTTTTGAAATACCGGAGGGTGCTGTCATGTTCCCCCATCATTTATGCCAGGCCTATGTGCAGCTCTATCGTGCGCGGCCAGATGAAATGATCCGGAAGAGTCTGCGTGAAATGCTGGACTTTATTCTGACGAGACTTTTTGACCCGGAGCACTGCTGCTTCAAAACAATTGTGGCGGCGGACGGAAGCCGGGTGGGAATGCATCAGAGCTTTGGACACGACTGCGAGATCTCCTATCTTGCCATGACTGTTGCGCAATTGGTGGGCACGGAGGACGAAAAGCGCAGAATGAAGGAACTGGTTACAAAGGTCCTGTACCGTATCCTAGAAGCGGATTTTGATGCCTACGGTAGTCTCTGCAACGGCGGCGATCTGACGAGCGGGGAGCGAGAAGCTTCGCATGTCTGGTGGGCCCAGGCCGAAGCGGTTACGGCAATGCTTTGCGGCTATCAACTGACCGGGGATAGGAAATTTCTGGATGCCTGTATGGTCCAGGTGGAATTCATTGAGGCTTATTTCGTAGACCGGGAGCACGGCGATTGGTACAGCAATATTCTTGTGGACGAAACCGGCGGGCACATTGTAGATGGCATGCACGGATTCGACAAGCTGAACGGCGGCAAATGTCCTTTCCACAACTCCCAGATGTGCTTTGAGGTCATGCACCGCACAGCCCAAATGATGGAGGATGAAGAATATGGATGACGTTTATTTGATTACTGCCTCTTTTGTTGGAAAGATCAGGGAAGATTTTGACGGATATATTCGAATGGCGGAGAAAGCCGGTTATCAGGGTCTGGAACTGTTTGACTGTGCTTACGGAGGCTACGGCCCCAGAGAATTGCGAGCCTTTCTGGCGGATCATGGTTTAAGTGTTATCAGTGCGCATGTTGACCTTGAGGATACGGAAAGCCAATTGACATATCTTCCGGAGACCGGCTGCCGCTATATTGTCTGCCCGGGACTTCCGGTAACATCCAGAGATGAGGCGTACCGGGCAGCGGAGAAGCTGAATGAGCTTGGACGAGCGGCGAAGACGGTTGGGTTAAAGTGCGGCTATCATAACCATAATAACGATTTTGACCGTTATGGGGATGAGACTGTTATTGATATTTTCTTGAGGAATACGGACCCGGATCTGGTCACATTCGAGTTAGACGCAGCATGGGCATGGCGGGCCGGTGTTAATGCCGCAGACTTTGTACGTGCCCATGCGGGAAGGTTCGAGCTGATCCATGTGAAGGAGACCGCCAGGGTATATGGGCCAGAGGACGACCTGCGTTCGCTCTTCAAGAATGTGCGGCGCGGCCCGGATGGGCGGCCACAGTTCACACCGGAACAAAGAGCAATCTTTGAAGAGCATCAAAAGATCAATTGCCGTCTGGGCGATGGTATTATTAACATGCCGGAATTAAAAAGGGCAGCGGACGCCCAGGGCGTGCGGGCATACATTGTGGAACGGGAATATGCCTATACCGGCGACCCATATACCACCATCTTGGAAGACCGCCAATATCTGGCGAAGCTATGACGGAAAAGGAGCCTGGGCTATGAGAATGTATTTGAACGGACAGTGGGTGGACGCATCTGATGGGGGCTTGCTGGAAGTTGTCAATCCGGCATTGGGACAGGTGGTGGATACCGTTCCCAATGCAACCCGAGAAGATCTCAACAGAGCGCTTGACCTGGCGGTAGAGGGACAAAAAATCTGGAATGCGGTGCCTCTGCACGAAAAACTGGCCATTCTGGAACGTTATGCCTGCATGGTAACGGAGCAGGTAGACAGTATTGCCAGAATTATGTGCGAGGAGGGCGGAAAGCCTATCGGCCAATGTCGTACGGAGGTCTATGCCAATGCCGCTATCTTCAGAATCTATTGCTCCGCCGCCAATACCTTTTACGGGAAAACGTTGCCCATGAATGCGGAACCGAGATCGCAGGGAGACTTGGCATTTACAATTCATGAACCACTCGGTGTGTTCGCCAACATTGTTCCATTTAACTATCCCGTAGAACTGGCAGCCCATAAGCTAGCGCCAATGCTGGTTACCGGAAATGCCGTTGTGCTGCTTCCATCTTCAAAAACACCCAGAAGCGCACTGATGATTACAGAACTTCTGGTGAAAGCGGGAGTTCCCGCGGCGGCTGTTTCTTGCCTGACGGGAGAGGGCCGTAGGATTGGGGCATGGGCAGTGAAAGACAAGCGGGTCGCAGCCGTCAGCTTTACCGGAAGCACGGCAGTGGGCATTGGTATTGCCGAAACCTGCGCGAAGGATCTGCGGCGGGTTTCTCTGGAACTCGGCGGGAATGATCCGATGATTATTTATGACGACTGCGATTTTGAGAAGGCGCTGGAGGAGGCGGTTTCCGGCCGGATTGGAAACGCGGGGCAAACCTGCTGTGCCAGTAAACGCTTCCTTGTTCAGAGGGGCATTTATGACCGATTTGCCATGGCATTAAAGAATCGTCTGGAGCAGCTGAAAATAGGCGATCCTGCCGATCCCTCTGTAGAGCTTGGACCCGTTATCCGCAAGGAGGAGGCCGCTGTCGTGACCGCTCAAATTCAGAAAACGCTTGATCAGGGAGGCACTTTGGTCTGCGGCGGCAATAGGACAGGTGCATTTGTCGCTCCAACGGTTATCCTTACACCAAAAACCGCAGATATTGCCAAGGATATGGAAGTTTTTGGACCGGTATTTCCTCTGATCCCCTTTGAAACGGAGCAGGAGGCTGTTGAGATTGCCAATCAGACTTGTTATGGCCTGTCCAGCGGTGTCATGACTGCGGATATGGGTAAGGCTGTACGCACGGCAATGCAACTTCAGACAGGAGCGTGTATTTTGGGAGGGTCAGGAAACTATCGGTTGGCGCACCAGCCTTTTGGCGGCTATAAGCTTTCCGGCCTCGGACGGGAAGGCGCCGTATCTACACTGGAGGAAATGACGCAGCAGAAAACCATTTCTCTGAAAGGAATTTTGAACGGAGGTTTATGATATGAAGAACGGCAAATTGCAAATCGGTATTATCGGGTGCGGCGGCATCGCCAACGGCAAGCATCTGCCAGCGCTGAGCAAACTTCCTCAGCTGTGTGATTTGGCGGCGTTCTGTGATATTATCCCGGAACGTGCCGAAAAGGCAAAGGCGGCGTATGGAATGCCCAACGCAAAAACCTATTCGGATTACCGAGAGTTGCTGAAGGATGAGACAATAGATGTCGTCCATGTTTTGACACCCAATGTGCTTCATTGCCCAATCACAGTGGCCGCTTTTGCAGCGGGGAAAAATGTCATGTGTGAAAAGCCTATGGCCAGCAGTTCTGCCGATGCGCAGGCTATGCTGGATGCGTGGCGGCAGAGCGGTAAGAAATTCACCATCGGTTATCAGAATCGGTTCCGTCCGGAGGTGCAGGCCCTATACAAGGCATGCCGGAAGGGAGAACTGGGCGAAATCTATTACGCAAAAGCTCTGGCGACCCGGCGAAGAGCCGTACCAACCTGGGGCGTATTCCCCAATAAAGCTTTGCAGGGCGGTGGCCCTCTGATCGACATTGGCACACATGCACTGGATATGACTTTATGGATGATGGATAACTATGCGCCGCAGAGCGTTAAGGGCTCTGTGTTTTACAAGCTGGGACATTTACCACAGGCGACTGAGGGGAACGCGTTCGGGCCATGGGACCCTGAAACCTATGAGGTGGAGGATTCCGCATTCGGTATGATTCGAATGGCGGATGGCTCCACGATCAACCTGGAGGCTTCCTGGGCGCTGAATTATCTGGACTCCAGGGAGGCATCTACCACACTGTGCGGTACCCTCGCTGGCGCAGAGATACGTTCCGGCATGAGCTATGAAAAGGATACGTTAATTTACAACCGTGGCAACAATGGTATCCTTACGGAGGAGCACATGGTCGGCGGCAGTGGGGTGGCCTTCTTTGAGGGTGCTTCCGGAGATCCAGGCTATGAAGAGGCCAAGCAGTGGCTTCTGGCCATTCTGAATGACACGGAACCGCTGGTAAAGCCGGAGCAGGCATTTACTGTGACGTGGATTCTGGAAGCTATCTATCAGTCCGGTGAAACCGGTCGCGAGGTCATTCTGGATCATGAGGAGGCAGCAAGATGAAGCTTGGCTTTATAACATCCATCCTCGACGGCTGGTCTTATGAGGAAATGATGGATGTCGCCGCGGATATGGGCTTCTCCTGCGTAGAAGTTGCCTGCTGGCCCGCCGGAAAGGCAGAGCGGCGGTATGCGGGAGTCAGCCATATTGACGTTGACCGGGTTCTGTGTGACGATGTCTATTGTGGACATATTTTGGATTACAGCGCTAAGAAGGGTGTGGAGATTTCCGCACTCGCATACTATCCCAACACATTGGACGGAAATCTGGAGCGGCGGGAGGCGAATATTGCCCATCTGAAAAAAGTAATCCGCGCCAGTGAAAAGCTGAATGTTCATCTGGTTACGACCTTTATCGGTCGTGATCAGAACAAAACGCAGGAGGAAAACCTGAAACTGGTGGAGCAGGTCTGGCCGGATATTATTCAACTGGCAGAGAAATGTGGGACAAGAATTGCCATTGAAAACTGCCCTATGCTTTTCGGACCGGACCAGTGGCCCGGCGGACAGAATCTGATGTGTACCCCTGCTATGTGGAAAGAGGTTTTTAATCGGCTTCCCAGTGATTATCTGGGGCTGAATTATGACCCGTCTCATTTCGTCTGGCAGATGATGGACTACATTGCTCCCTTGTATGACTTCCGTGATAAAATCTTCCATGTCCATTTCAAGGACATCAAGCTGCTGCAGAACCGCCTGAATCAGGTGGGGATTCTGGCCTATCCTCTGGACTATATGAGCCCAAAGATTCCTGGGCTTGGGGATGTGGATTGGGGACGCTATGTTTCCGCACTGACGGATATCGGGTATGACGGATTTGCCTGTATTGAGGTGGAAGATCGGGCCTTTGAGGGCAGCCGTCAAAAGGTGCTGAATTCACTGGCTCTGAGCAAGCAATATATGCGTCAGTTTGTTATCTGATGGGGGAAAATATTTTGTACGAGAAGAATTATGATGTGCTTGCTCAGATTGTGGCCGAGAAGAGCGTTATTCGTCATGTGTCCAAGCATCGTAAACCGGACGGAAGTTTTGACCTGGAGGGAAACAAAAAAATCTGGAACGATGCCATCGCACGATTCCGGCAGATTCCACTCTGGGCAAAGGGAGCCCCCGGTTTTGACGACAGGGATCCTCTGCAGACGCAGCCGTCTATGATTTTTATCCCTGCTCAGGGCGTTTCAGAAAAACGTGGGACCATTGTTGTCGCCCATGGCGGAGGCTTTGAAAGCCGAACCGGCTGTGAGGGAATGCATGTGGCAAAATATTTTGCGGATGCGGGATTTAACTGTGCTATTCTAACCTATCGCCTGGCGCCTTATAGCCGCTTTGACGCAATTAATGATATGCAGCGTTGCATCCGGCTGCTGCGTCAGAACAGTGCGGAATTGGGGATTACACAGAGAGTGGCTGTGATGGGCTTCTCCGCCGGCGGTATGCTCAGTGCTAACTGTGCGACACTCTACGATTTTGGGGACGCTGACGCAAAAGACCCGATAGACCGGCAGTCATGTCGCCCGGATGCAGCGGTGTTAGGTTATGGCGCCTTTGCGGTGGTTGCTTATCCTGGCGGTTTCTTTATGAATCCCTTTGGGGATCCAGAGGAGACTCTGACAGGGATGGGAGGAGTCCAGATTACCCGCCGTCAACGACTGCTGTTAGCGCCCGAGGCAAATATTACCTGTGATACGCCCCCATTCTTCATCTGGCAAACCAACAGTGATGACCCGCGCAATGCGTTTGCGACAGGCTATGCGCTGACAATGGCGGGGGTGCCCTTTGAAATGCACTGCTTCCCGGAAGGGGTGCACGGCTTGGCACTGGCAGACGGAGAAAATGATCTCGCCATGAATATCCCACATATAGGCCATTGGGCCCAGCTTTGTGCCGAGTGGCTGGAAGAACAGAATATCTGATAAGAACAAATGCTTTGTAGGCTTTTGCCCACAGAGCATTTGTTTTTGCAATATCAACCTTTTAGGTCCGGATCGTAGCCGTTGAACAGATCCCGAAGAAATACGTCCGCATGCGTGACCCAAAGGTCAAAGTTGTAGTCCCCTTTTCCGTCGATGATTTTCCAGCCGGCATAGCCGTGGGGATGGCCTGCAAAGGTGTGAATTTCGACGGGGACATCCTGCGCCCACAACTTGGGGAGCAGGCCTTGCAAATTGGCAATACAGCCGAAGTCTTTCCTGCCAATAGCAAAGAATGTGGGCGGGTAGGGGAAAGCATCACGACTCAAAACGGTGCCAAGATGGCGTGCTCCGTAGATGCACAGATATGCGTTTTCCGCACCGTAATAGCTGTCGTATTCGTCCGGAACATAGTCAGGAAAATATTGCTTCACGGTTTGATGGTCAGAGAAAAACTCAATGCAGGCATCTCCCGTAACGCCGCCGTTGGAGAAACCGGCATAGACAAGTTTATCGGGGTCAAGGCCGTATTTTGAGGCGTTTCCCCGCAGCAGCTGGAAGCAACGGGCTGCATCTACAGCGGATTCAAGCCGACTCCATGGCCCCATATTAGGACGGCATTGCAGAATAAAACATGCGTACCCCAGAGCATTGAATTCCAGACCAATCTCGTAGCACTCATTGATGGTTCCTGCACCATGGGTTCCTCCGGCTACCAGAACAATACCAGCCAGCGGCTTTTTTTCGGATGATAGCGGCATCTCCAGATAATAGGGTTGAAAATCCGGCTCGTGGTCATATAAATGGCCTGGATTATCGGTATAGACAGTCTGGACTGGCATATTGCCGGCTTTCCATAGATATATGCGCTCGGGAGCATTGGGAAGCAGATGGATGGCATCGCACTTGGCTGCGAATTCCCGCTTCAGGCGGCTTTTTTCTTCTGGAATGTTGGTTTCCTTGAATTTCTGCTGAAATTGAAACAGCTCGATAAGCTCATTTACGGGATAGCGAGTCGGATCCTCATACAGAGGAATTGCTTTGTTAATTTCCGGGCCAAACTCCAGACGAAACGCTGCATTTGCCCTGCGCATGGCCTCATATTTTTTCACAATAGAATCTTCCATTTGACTTTGCTCCTTTTCTACTTTTTCTTGTATATTAATGCGTACTGAACAACGCAAAACGCCTTGAACGTCAAGACGTACAGGCATTTTTTGCGTTGTTCTGGTGCAAGGGTTTTGCGCTAAAAAGTGCAAAACCCTTGCACCTGCCGAATTGCATGGAACGCCATGCAATTCGGATACGCATTGATTTCTGTCTGAATTCCATAAAAACGGTTTCAAAGAGCCGTTTTTATGGAATTGCGCACCTGACGGTCCGTGAATAAGCCGCAAAGCGGCTTATTCAGCAGACATTATATTAAGAAAACTTTCAGGAAAAAGCAATATCAGAGGAATAAAGAGATATTTTATTGAAAAGGAAGTACACATCTTTTAAAGAAAAAATTGATACGGCCTTGCCCTGTGAGAGAAGTCTTCTGTTTTGAGGAACATTGCAGAATACCGTGACGAAGAAGGTTTTGCGGTGTTCTATATGATACAAATCCGAAAGAAAAAGCAACATGACTAAAGGTGTAGCCGAGGCAGCTGTGGTATACTGGAAGAAAAAATGTAAAGGGGTTTTTACCATGTCTGTTTTGCGTGTTGAATACTATTCTCGGGCATTATCCACGCAAGCCCACTTTTCCGCAGTGCTACCCAATGATATTCCCCCGATGATGACGGATAATCCTTGTTATACGCGTCCATCAAAGGTGCTTGTTTTGCTCCATGGCTACAGTGGCTGTGATTCGGATTGGCTGACTGGATCATCTATTCGGGAACTGGCGGCACAATACAATCTGGCCGTGCTGATGCCTGCTGCAGGGAATAGTTTCTATCTGAATGGAGAGGCATCCGGTACATTCTATGCGGATTTTGTTGGGAAAGAGCTTCCGGAATTTGCTGCGAAAATGTTTGGCCTGAATATCAGTCGCGAAAATATGTGGATCGGCGGACTGTCCATGGGCGGTTTTGGCGCACTCCATACAGCGCTTCAATTCCCGGATCGGTTCAGCAAGGCTATGGCGCTTTCCAGTGCGCTGATCATTCATGAGCTTCCGGAAATGAGACCGGAGACCGGAAATTCTATGGCAAACTATGCCTACTACAAGCACACCTTTGGTGACTTGAAGACTGCGCCGGAGCGGGATTGCAATCCGGAGATTCTGGTGAAGAAGATCCAGAAAGAGGACAGTTTGATGCCAGATATCTTCATGGCCTGCGGAACAGAGGATTTCCTGTATGAACCTAACTGCGCATTTCACAGATTTCTGGAGGAGAACAGAGTCCACCACGTTTATCGGACTGCGCCGGGCATCCACAACTGGAAGTTCTGGGAGGAAAATCTGGAACCCGGTATCCGTTGGATGCTGGAATGTGAGGGCTGAGCAATGAAAAAAATCACTTATTCGGAGGCAGCCAATAGTCTGCGGACTTATGGACGAGTCTGGCACGATACCGGGAGCAATGTTCTCTACATGGACTATACCTGCTGCGGCATCCGGCTGAGGTTTACCGGATGTCTGCTTGCGGTAGATTTTCGGTCCATTCCGGATACACTGGTGCCACCGGGAACGGATGTTCCCCCGAAACGGGAAGACTGGCCCTATATTGGCGTATTTTTGGATGGTGCGGAAGTGCCCTGTCGAAAGATTCAGGTGCGTGACGGCGATACGCCCGTAGTTTTCCTGTCTGAGACCCCGGAGACACATGAGATTCTTATTGTGAAACTGACGGAGAATTTCCGTACTTGCCTGGGAGTGGCGGGATTTTTGATGGAAGGGGTATTGCAGACCTTGCCAGAGGAAGCGCAACGGGATATTATTGAGTTCATCGGCGACTCCATTACCTGTGGCTTTGGCAACGATACAGCAGATCCGACACACGAATTTTCGGCTGCGGAAGAAGATGGCTGGCTGACCCATGGAGCCATAGCAGCCAGAACATTGAATCTGGAGCCACGCTTTATTTGCGTCAGTGGAATTGCTGTGGCCGGGATGCCGCTTCCGGGGGGCTACAGTATGTGCCAGCTCTATCCATATACGGATCGGATTATTCAGGAGAAGCTCGGCTTCGGGGAAGAGCAGCTGGAGCGCTACAATTTTGAAGCCAAACCAGCCCGATACATCGTTCTGAATCTTGGAACCAATGATTCCAGCCAGATTTATTTTAGCCCGGATAAGAATAAAGCAGTGCGGGAATTCAGAGAAAACTATGCTGAATTTGTGAAGAGCATTCGCATGCTGAACGGTCCGAACGCAGTAATTATCTGCGCTTTGGGCTGCATGGACTATTATCTCTTTGATGAAATTCAGGATATTGTAGAGGAACTCCGAAAAACAACCGGAGACCTTCGTTTATTTACGCTGAAATACAATAAAATGATGACCATTGGACCTGACGTAGGCGGTTGTTATCATCCCAGTATTTTCCGACAGCAACTTATGGCTGAGGACCTTGTCCGCAGACTTCGCAGTCTGCAGGAGTCCGGATTATAAGTAAGTACCGCCGCAAGGAACGGAATGTCTTTGCGGCGGTACCGTGTATTCGGAGGTTTTTAGAACTGTTCAAACAAGAAGGAAACGAAGCCGGAGACTTTTTCCTTTACGGTAATGGTAAAAGCGCAGGAATCCAGGTTGGCACTCAGCTCTGCCTGGCCCGTCTCCGTCTCCCATGTCAGGTACAGGCTGCTGCCTTCTGTTTTGGCGGAAATGGCCGCGTTTTCAGAGAATACAGCCTGGGTATTGCGCATCCGCAGCAGGGTCAGCTGATCCTGAACCACCTGCTTTTCCAGACCCAGACGAACGTCCTCCCCAGAGAGATTTGTACGGTTGATCTCTTTGTGTCCGTCTTTTCCGGCACGCTTCATGCCCTCATAGTCATTTTTTCCAACAAACAGGTCCAGATACCAGACCTGGGGCTTTCCGGGCATGAACAGCTGGATGGCCCGGGCCAGCAGCATCCGGCGGTCATCCTCACCCAGGGCGCTATAGTAGGTGGCGTTGACCTGGTAGTAGACGTTTTTCTGGCCGTGGAGATTTTTGACGTAGCCGCCTCGGTCTACCACCGTATCGATGAGCCGGGAGATGCTGTCGTCATCCAGCAGTCCCTTCAGGTCCAGCAAGGGAATGCCGTCATGGCAGCCCAGCATGTTGACCGTGCGAATGTTTTTCTCCACCAGCTCCTCTGCCCAGCGCTTCAGATACACGCCGTCCCGGCGCTGGAACGCGTCAATGATCAGACCGGGCAGGAAGAAGTCATAGACCATGTAGCCCTTGGAGGCCAGGAGCTCATAGATTTTTTCGCTGTAGCTGGCGTGGATCTCCGGAAGCAATGTCAAACCAAGAGGCTCGGCCAGAGCCGCCACCCGGTCCAAAAGATCCCAGGTGCCCGGGTCATTCAGGAAATTCCGGGCGCCTACCTCCTTGGGTGCGTAGGCGAAGGCATCCAGCCGGACAATGGCGGCACCGTAGCCCGCCAGGGTTTCCAGGGTCTTTTGGTAATAGTCCCAGACCAGGGGCGAGCGGATATTCAGGTCCATCTGCCCCAGATATTTCCGGTGGCTCTCCAGATAATTCCGTACCGCCCCGCCAAAGGCCTCCAGAGGGCCAAAGTCCATTTCCGCCGGAGTCTTCCCGGCATCCAGGGCCTCATTGACAATCTTTGCAAGGCGAAGGGCCTCCCCGTACTGGGTGTGGGCCGCCTCCATCAGGTCCTGGGCATCCACATGGTCGTAGTGAACGCTTTGATAGAAGGTATTCCAGTAGGGGACCTCCCTGCCGTCCGGAAAGCGCACCATGAGGATGGGCAGACCCGGCTTGCGGAAGAACATGTCCCGGATCAAGGCGGCATCCGGCTGAATATAGCCCTGAGCCGTCATTTCCCCGTGGCCCTCCCAGAAGCGATTCCAGTCGATGAAAAAGTCCCGGAAGGGGGACGCGTCGCCATTTTTCAGAATATCCTGAAATTCCTTGGAAAGCACGGAGGCGTGGTTCAGTATAAAATCCAGGGCCAGATCGATATTCAGGGCCTTCAGATCCTCCAGATCCTTCTGCGCGGCCAAAAGATGGTTCAGGCCGTAGTCGATCAGGGAGAAGCCCCGGTCCAGATCTGTGTTGAAAATGCTGGGAAGGATATAGAAGGAGGTAAAGGCACCCTGAAACTCCGGGCGGCCCAGCACCGAGACAATGTCCCCCAAGGTGCCGCCTACGCTGTCCGGGTAGGCGTTGAGCATTGCGCCCATGGCGTTGTTGTTTGCCATCTTATTCCCCCATTTCCGCCCTGTACTGGGCATAGGTCAGCCGCTCACCGGTTTTGGCCAGAATGATCTTCGCCTTGTGGGCGCAGCTGTCCAGCTCCGCCTGCTCGATCTCCAGAACCATGGTGGTAAAGGGGCTGTCGGTTTTTCCGTCCCGGCTGCGGGAGCGGCGGTGGGCTCGGGTCTGCTCCGGCGTGCTGTTGAGCAGCACGGGAATGTCGATGCCCCGGAGGAAATCGCTGTTGCCATGGGTCCATTCGATGATCAGCACGTTGGTGTCGGACAGGTCCACCGGGTCGTACCAGCGCTCCTCCTCCGTCCGCCCCATGCGCTTGAGCCAGAGGGTTTCCGCGCCGCTGTGGAACTTCTCGATGATCGTGCTGAGCTCCTCATAGTCCTGCTCCGCCTCGGTGCCCAGGTAGCCCGCCAGTGCCTTTCGGCCCCGGTCCTGATAGATTTTCAGCCAGGGGTGCTGCTCTGTAAGCGTGGGCTCGGCATCGGTTTCCTGAAGCCAAAGGGCCGACAGGGTTTCCTTCACCGCCTCGTCATAGACGCCTGCCTCCACCAAACCCCGCAAGCCCGCCGCCCGGAAGATCCGGTTTCGCTCCGCGTCATTGTACATCGGGATCCTTTTGGGATAATTGTCGCCGGAGAGCGTATAGCTGCCCACCCCGGCGGTGCGGAAGTAATGGCTCAGCAGAGAGGCGATCTCCGATTTGCCGACGCCGGAGCCGCCGCAGACCGTGATCACGACCCGGCCGTTTCGGGCCAGCTCCGCTGCCATGGGCACCAGCGCTGGGAAAATGGTATTGGCCTTGGCAATATGCTCCGGGCCGATCTGTACTTTGTCCCCGGGCATATCTCCGTGGGGAATTGTAGCAGGGATGTGCGGCGGAGTCCAGGTATTGATGGCTGCGGCCAGTGTTTGAAGTGCGATGGCATTCATGGGAAACGTCCTTTCTGTCGTTTTACAGCGGCGTTTGCGCAATGGAAACGCAACGACCGCTGGGAATAGTTTGTACGTCAAATAAAGAGGTTCGTATATTCACATCCAGTGCGGTTGGATTGTATATCAGACTGCCGTCTATGGAGTACTCCAATCGACGGTAGGCAAGAACATAGTCCAAAATCTCACCGTTTGAAGCAAACCAAATATCATTACGGTTGGCAGACAAAAAGTCGGCCAGAGTTTCAATTATCTGCCAGTTGTCATCCCGGTCAAATTCGTAAGCGTGACCCCATACATAGAACAGGCTAGGACTATAGGAGGGGAGGGCCAGAAATTGCTGCGCCAGTTCCATAAGGGCGGAATCGTTGTGATGGCAGGTAGGGTTCCATATGAGGAAATTTTCCGGAATGGCGAAACTGTGGGTGGCGTTTACCGTCCTGGCCCCCTGGTAACCTGCAAGCGTCAGTATTTTCTCTGTTTCCGTATTGTGGGTGCCAAAAGGGTATGCAAATACTTTCAGAGTTTTTTTTGTTAATACTTCCAGACGTCGTTTGTCCTCTGAAATTTCATACATGGCCAAGGGCGTGCCGATTGATTCCAGATTTGAATGGAATAGCCCGTGCCCCGCAATTTCATGACCGACATACACCGTTTCCAGAGCGTCCGCAGGCAGTTTGCTGACATTTACTGAACGACCATCCGGGGTCAAATCTGACTGGATGTGTCCGAACAGCCCGGAACTGATGTTAAACGTGGCCTTCAAGCCCCGTTTACGCAGCAGTTCTGCCAGGCGTCGATCCTGGGTTACACCGTCATCATAGCTCAGCGTAAATGCTTTGCTTTTTCCGCCCGGGAAGACAAGGGAGTCCATTCGTTTGCCCATTTCATGACCTCCGAAGATTATAAATCTATTTAAGTTTATCACGCCAATTGCTTGCCTGGCTTTTCAAAAAATATTCTCTTTAATTGAAAAAACACATACTTATGTACTTCGGCCGGACGCTTGAAAGAGCGCCCGGCCAAAAATGAAAGGGGTGTGAGGTATCAAGCGGTATAGATGCTTTCGCCTGTTTCGCGATTGCGGCTAAAATGTGAGAAGAAATCGAAGATTTGACGGGACATTTCCGGGGTGGGCCAATGGGGCATATTCATTTCAACCATGATCCGGACACGGGTTACGCCATCCTCGCTCTTCAGATCACCAATGTAGTTTGTAATACCATCGGCGACAACTGTTCTGCGACAGTCCTCGGAAAGCGGCAGTCCGAGATTTTTCTCCTCTTCCGAAATATCGGTCCGGCCTTTCAGAGCCATCACATCATCCAGAGATATTTCCTTTGCGTGATTTACTCGGGCCCAACTGTTGATGCCGTCCACAATCTGCTGCACTGTGGAGGGAACGGGGCCGACTCCGGGTTGAATGTCATAGATGGGGAAACGGAAGCCATCTAGGTTTCCGGCTATATTGATAACCGGCATATAGGTGTTCTCTGCCAGTGCGCGGGGAATTCCATCGAAGGGGGGCTGCGGCTCTGGCCCTATGGGTTTGTCTACGAAACCATTGGAAATGGGGGCACCACAAGGAGCTACGGCGGCATAGACATCCGGGCGCTTATTCCCAAGGAAATTAGACATGAAACCTCCGTAGGAGAAGCCCGCAGCATAGATTCGGGTTTCATCAATGGGGTAGAGTGTTTTTGCCTCTTCCAAAATTTCGTCCAATACATCATCGAGCTCCAGGGAAGGAGCGATTACGATCCACTCCCGTTTAGCAGCCTCCTGCGGAATGCCCCAGCCGTCTATGATGCTGATTGGGTTAAAGCCACCGTGCAGCATGATAACCACCGGGTATTTTCTTCCCTTATTGGCCGGATCAAACGCGCTGACGGGGACGAAAGAATTCCATCGCTTCAGGCGATTTTGCGGCGCTCCCTCGTCAGGTTCTTTCCAGCGATAGCCGGTTTTCATCTCATATTCCGTCCAACTCATGGGATTTTGTTCCCCGTGAAATTCCTTAACCATACCACGCTTCGCCCAATAGGCAATCACCTGTGGAGCATGGTCGTCAAACTGATTCAGGATCGGTTCCATCATGTTGGCAACTGCCTGGATATAGCCGCCCTGTTTCAGGGATTCCAAATCCACATAGGGATTGAAGGTTGTGTACAAATCAATCACCCGATCAATCCGCTTGTTGTCGGTCATTACAAATTGCTTCTGAAGAATTTCGTCGTTTGTCATGTTCGATACGCTCCATTCTTGAAATATGCCTTCATTATACAGAGAAACAACTGAGACCGGCTATTAAAAAAGTAAAAGCGTCTTCTTAAAAAGTAATTCCATAAGCGAGAATTTGCCACAAAAACGAAAGCGAATGCGTGTTTTACGAATTCATTTTTGATTCATGTGTGCTAGACTGTATTCTGCTAAGAGTGAATCTGAAAATGCTGCGAAGACGACGGAGTGGACTCTTTGGCAGGAGAGAGGGCGATTTTTATATCCAGACTAACAGAAAAGTACCTTGAAACCAACCGTGAGTTCTACGTCCGGCTTTTCCGAATTGCAGTCCCGGTTATTTTACAGAGCTTGATTACTACCGGGGTCAATCTTGTGGACAATATCATGTTGGGGCAGTTGACTGAGGAAGCGCTCAGTGCGTCAACACAGGCAAATCAGTTTATCGGACTGTTCACCTTTGCCATGATGGGAATCAGTATGGGTGCTTCAGTACTGTCGTCTCGGTTTTATGGAGCCAGGGATTATGTTTCCCTGAAAAAAGTAATCACCATAGCCTTGCGTTTTGGCCTTTTGCTTGGCACACTGTTTACTTTGGCAGATATTTTGATTCCAAGGCAGATCATCAGTCTGTATTTTAGAGGATCGGAGAGCAGGATCATTGAAGAGGGCGTTACCTACATGCGGTGGTCCATACCGACATTTCTGCTGATGGCGATTTCCTTGGCCTGCACCAATATCATGCGAAGTGCAGGCTTGACGCATGTGCCGCTGATTGCTTCTGCCTGCGCGTTTGGAATTAATATTGGAGCCAATTATATTTTTATCTTTGGCCATTTTGGCGCGCCCGCTATGGGCGTGGCCGGTGCGGCATTGGGAACGGTTGTTGCTCGTGTAGTGGAGACGGCAATCATTTTGACATTTTTCTTCCGAAATCACTCTCTGAACTACCGTCCAAAGGATATTTTCCTGCCATCCGGTGATATGTTGCCGGAATTTATCCGTATTAGCGTGCCAGTTATGCTCAGTGATACACTGCTGGGCTTAGGAGATAATGTTCTGGCTGTTGTCATGGGACAGATTGGCGCAAACTTCGTCTCCGCCAATTCAATTACCAACGTGATTCAGCGAGTAAGTACGATTTTTATTACGGGCCTGTCGTTTTCAGGGTGCTTCTTGACGGGACAGGTTCTGGGCGAGCGGCGTATTGAGGATGCCCAACGTCAGGGATATACCTATGCAATCCTGGGCCTTGTCATTGGCGTCATTGCAGCAGCAACCATTCAGGTCATTGCCGCTCCCGTAGTTAACGCTTACAATATTTCCACGCAGACCAGGGAAATTGCTTTCGAGTTGATGAATGCCGTCAGCATTATCATTATATTCCGCTCTACAAATTCCATCCTGACAAAGGGTGTACTGCGGGGCGGTGGTGACACAAAGTTCCTGCTGGTGGCGGATATGACGACAATGTGGCTTCTGGCTGTGCCACTGGGTGCGCTGGCAGGGCTGGTCCTACATTTGCCGGCATTTTGGATTTATATCTTCCTGCACTTCGACCAGATCGTAAAGGCTGTATGGTGCCTGTTCCGGCTGAAGAGCGAGAAATGGATAAAAAAAGTAAAAGGTGCAGTACTTTAAGGAGGAACTATTATGAGAAAAGAATTTCCCCGCGTAACCCCGGAGTCCGTCGGCATTCCTTCCGCATCTATTGAGGAGTTGCTGAATAAGCTGGAAGAGGGCTGGACTGAGCCGCATGGCCTGATGATTATGCGGCATGGCAAAGTTTGTGCCGAGGGCTGGTGGTCGCCGTATGCGCCTGGGGTCCGCCATGGTCTGCAGTCCCATACTAAAACCTATGCGGCGACTGCCGTGGGAATTGCCTGTACCGAGGGGCTGCTGAAGCTCTCGGATAGAATTGTGGACATTTTTCCGGACGAAATTCCTGAGAATCCCTCTGAGAATCTGAAAAAACTTACTGTACGGGATGTGCTGTGCATGGGCTGCGGAATGGATACCATGCCCCGTCCCAGTATGGACTGGATTCGCGAGTTTCTGGCGACACCGGTCAATCATGTTCCCGGCACCGCTTTCATGTACAATTCCACCGGCTCTACCTTCTTGGGGGCAATTGTCCGAAAACTCACCGGACTGGGTCTCCATGACTATCTAAAGCCCCGGTTGTTTGACAAGATTGGAATTGACGCTGACAATCTGCGCTGGCTTACCATGCCTGACGGCATGGAGGTAGGCGGCGGTGGCATGTTCGCAACGACCGAAGACAACCTGCGCCTAATGAAGCTTTACGCCGACGGCGGTGTCTGGGAGGGAGAGCGGATTCTGTCTGAGGAGTATGTAAAACTGGCGACCTCCAAGCAGAACGATTCCGCCTCGGAGCGGGCTGTCAATCCGCCTGCTGAAGATAATTTTGTGGGCTATGGCTTCCAGATCTGGATGTGCCGGCCAAAGGGCGTTTATCGTGCTGATGGCGCAATGGGGCAGTTCACAATTGTTTTCCCGGATCGGGACATGCTGCTGGCTATTACAGAGAATGCTTCCGGCTCCACCGGCGGGGCCATGCCGCAGAAAGCTCTCGACACTATTTGGGAGTGGCTGGAATCCCTGCCCGATGCAACAGTGGAGACGCTGCCCGAAGATGTTGCGGCTTCCGAGCACCTTGCGCGCCGTATGGAGAAACTGGCTCTGGCATCTCCCCGCCGCAGCCCGGAGTCGGCACTGCAAGGGCAGCTGAACGGTAGTGTATACGCTGTAACTGACGGCTATTTCTCCTTGTTGGATTCGGGAATGACAAAGTTTATGTCTGGCGCCCCGCTGCCAGAGAGTGCGAAGACGGTTGCGTTCTCCTTCCGAAATAACATTTGCACGATAACCTGCATGGAAGATGGAAAGGCTATGACGTTGCGTTCGGCTATGGACGGCACGCAAATTCGCAATGATCTTCCGGATATGCCCTCGATTGCGTTGTGCAGCGGGTGTTGGGTGTCTGACCATGAATTCAAAATTACGATGCGTATGCTGGAAACTTGCAACGAGCGTTATATGACCTTCCGCTTTGATGGCGACACACTCTACACGGAGGAAGGAAGCAACCATGCATTTGCGCACGGAAATGACAAGGCAACATGGAAGCGAATCTGACGTAATTCAATTTTGTTTTCTTTAAAAACCGCCCCCGGCAACTTGCCAATACCATTAGGTTAAGAAAAGCTGGACTTCACAGAAATGTGAGGTCCGGTTTTTTGTAACATTTTTCGAAAATACTTCAAATTCGAACTTGAATATTTGGCGATTCGGTATTTCTATGAGAATAAGGGCTGGAGCATCCGCTGGATGTGTCAGCAGTTGGGTAGGCGCAGAATTGCGGCCAGCGGCACTGCCGCTAAAAAACGAAGTCAATACATTACGGTGGAAATCATGGAAATATGAGCGTGGAAGAGGAGGCAGCGATTCTGGCTCCCTTCAAAGCGCGTGCGGAAAAGGGCGAGCTGGTAGAAATCAGCGAAATTGCGAGAGCATAACATATTGAAACTGCACCATAAAATACAAACAGGCCGGTTGGGAAACCCCCTGTTTGTTCCGGGGGCAGCATAGCGTATAAAAAAGAAAAACAGTACACTTTTTGAGAGGCAAAACCTGCCCCTCTGGTTTTGTGCACTGTTTTTTGGTATAATTGGTCGTTTTTTTCTTTGAATGTGCCAAAAAGAGGGGCTGCCTCAAACAATTCTGAAAAATCGTTTTGAGACAGCCCCTTACAACGATGGTCAGCTCATTTGTGGCAGAATGGTATGGCCGAAGCGCGGAGCGGCATCATGAATGAAGGGTGATGTCGCTTGAAATTATTCGCAATGAAATAAGCTAACAAAACCTCATTTTCGCCGCGATAGGTGAAGGGGTATTGTCCCTCTCCATGTACCTTGACTTTTTTCTAATCATTCATCTGATACATTCTCCCCCACCCGAGCCGGGAGGCTGTGCGCCATGACCATTTTATGCGAGCGACAACCACGGGCCACAAATGCCGGATAGCAACCGACAAGGCGACGACGGTGGGGGCAGGACAATGATACTTCTCGAAAGAGCTGGGCGGAAGCGCAGGGGTGGGACTCCCATGGACCCGATTCGCTGTCGGGCATCAGATGAATCCAAAGCGCACGGGGGCGAGGTCAAATAGGTGCGCAAAAAATAAATTTTGAAAGGAAAATCAAATGAAAAACAAAAACGGAATTTACATCATCGGTGTTGACCATGG
>ERZ791919.156-NODE-156-length-85428-cov-9.601267_pt1 | contig 85428 bp, 77 predicted proteins | sample MGYA00510137_ERZ791919 | MGnify/ENA primary metagenome ERZ791919 (study PRJEB30046, sample SAMN00792059) | human gut metagenome | study: EMG produced TPA metagenomics assembly of the A metagenome-wide association study of gut microbiota in type 2... | reverse complement strand
GGACAAATATTGTGGGGTGAGGGTGAACTGCAAGATGAAGAATGGAACATGTCTCATCTGTTACATTTAGAGAAAGATGGAAAACTGGGAGAGAATAAAGGAACCTGGGATTTTACAGATGCAAAGCAATCTCTGCGGTTGACACTTGATGGAGAAAATATAAAAGACTTGATCGTATTTGCCGGACATGATTGGGAAAATGAAACGGAAACAGTTCTCTTTACCGGTCTGGATAGCCGGGGACGTTCCATCTGGGGAAAAAGGATTAAATAATCAATTATAATTTTTATTTTGAAACCATGAAAAGATACACAGGATTATTGGCGGCGCTGGCTCTTACAGCAGGAATGTCGCTTCAGGCACAAACCAATGAGTTTGTGATACAAACCAAGAAGTTAGGTGCAGAGATTCAGCCTACTATGTATGGACTGTTCTTTGAGGATATCAATTATGCTGCTGATGGTGGCTTATATGCTGAACTTGTAAAGAACCGTTCGTTTGAATTCCCACAGAATTTAATGGGATGGAAGACCTTTGGTAATGTTACTTTGCAGGATGATGGTCCTTTTGAAAGAAACCCTCACTATGTTCGTCTGTCTGATCCGGGACACCCGCATAAGCACACCGGACTTGATAATGAAGGCTTCTTCGGTATTGGCGTTAAAGCTGGTGAAGAGTATCGCTTTTCTGTATGGGCACGCTTGCCAAAAGGAGGGACGGCAGAAAAAATTCGTGTAGAGCTGGTGGATACCAAATCTATGGGCGAACATCATGCTTTTGCCACAGAAACATTGACTATTGATTCGAAAGAATGGAAAAAATACCAAGTTGTTCTGAAGCCAGGCATTACAGATCCGAAGGCAACACTTCGTATTTTCCTTGCTTCAAAAGGTACTATTGATTTGGAGCATGTTTCTCTTTTCCCGGTTGATACCTGGAAAGGACACGAAAATGGTTTACGTAAAGATTTGGCACAGGCCTTAGCAGATATCAAACCAGGTGTTTTCCGTTTCCCCGGCGGGTGTATCGTTGAAGGAACTGATTTGGCTACACGTTATGACTGGAAAAAATCAGTAGGTCCTGTAGAGAATCGTCCCCTGAATGAGAATCGTTGGGAATATACTTTCCCGCACCGTTTCTATCCCGATTATTTTCAGAGCTATGGATTAGGCTTCTTTGAATTTTTCCAACTTTCGGAAGAAATAGGAGCAGAGCCACTACCTGTATTAAGTTGTGGTCTTGCCTGTCAGTTTCAGAATTCAGATGCAGAGGCACATGTGGCCCTATGCGATTTAGATAGTTATGTTCAGGATGCTCTCGACCTGATAGAGTTTGCTAATGGAGATGTTACAACAAAGTGGGGAAAACTTCGTGCAGATATGGGACACCCTGCACCGTTCAATCTGAAGTTTATTGGTATTGGTAACGAACAATGGGGACCGGAATATCCGGAACATCTCGAACCGTTTATCAAGGCTATTCGTAAAGCCTATCCGGATATCAAGATTATCGGAAGTTCAGGACCTGATTCTGAAGGAAAGCAGTTTGAATATTTGTGGCCGGAAATGAAGCGTCTGAAAGCGGATCTGGTGGATGAACATTTCTATCGTCCTGAGAACTGGTTCTTGAATCAGGGAACACGTTATGATAACTATGACCGTAAAGGTCCAAAAGTATTCGCCGGTGAATATGCTTGTCATGGTAAAGGTAAGAAGTGGAACCATTTCAATGCTGCCTTGCTTGAAGCTGCTTTTATGACAGGATTGGAACGTAATGCCGATATTGTACACATGGCTACTTATGCTCCTCTGTTTGCTCATGTGGAAGGATGGCAATGGCGTCCGGATATGATCTGGTTTGATAATCTGAACTCGGTACGTACTGTAAGCTACTATGTTCAGCAACTCTACGGACACCATAAAGGCACCAACGTACTTTCCCTTACTATGGATAAAAAGCCTGTAGCAGGAACTGAGGGACAGAATGGTTTGTTTGCAAGTGCTGTTTATGATAAGGATAAAAAAGAGATTATAGTGAAAGTAGCCAATACTTCCGATAAAGCTCAGCCCTTATCATTGAAGTTTGAAGGATTGAAGAAGCAAGATGTTTTGTCTGGCGGTCGTTGTATAAAGCTTCGTTCTGCTGATCCCAATAAAGATAATACGATTGAACAGCCATCTGCTATCCAGCCCCAGGAAAGTCCAGTTTCTATTGACGGACAGTTATTGAATGTAGAGCTCGAACCCAATACATTTGCTGTCTACATTTTTAAGAAAGGATGAAATTGATGAATAAAGTTAGGTTAGATAAGGTTAGATTTTTGGTTGTTTCTTTTGTACTGGTAGCCTCACAAGGGCTATCAGCACAAAAAGATACCACTTTTGTAGCGAAAGGAAATCCGATTATCAAGTATAAATATACAGCTGATCCGGGTGCGATGGTATATGACGGCAGAGTGTATATCTATGCCGGACACGATGAATGTCCTCCACCAGCTGAACATTATCTTCTGAATGAGTGGTGTGTTTTTTCTTCAACTGATATGAAGACATGGACTGAACATCCTGTACCTCTGAAAGCCAAAGATTTCTCTTGGGCAAAGGGAGAAGCATGGGCAAGTCAGGTTATCGAACGTGATGGTAAATTCTATTGGTATGTTACAGTGGAGCATAATGCCATTCCCGGAAAGTCTATCGGTGTGGCTGTTTCCGACTCTCCGTTAGGCCCTTTTGTTGATGCACGTGGCTCTGCTCTGATTACCAATGATATGACGGTAGAACGCACTAAAATCTACTGGGATGACATTGATCCGACAGTCTTTATTGATGATGACGGGCAGGCGTACCTGTATTGGGGAAATACTCAGTGCTATTATGCCAAACTGAAAAATAATATGATTGAGTTGGATGGTCCGATTGTTCATGTGGATCTACCTCGTTTTACGGAGGCTCCCTGGATACATAAACGTGGTGATTGGTATTATCTCTCTTATGCGTCTGAATTTCCCGAGAAGATTTGCTATGCAATGAGCCGGAGTATCACAGGGCCTTGGGAATATAAAGGTATCCTGAATGAAATAGCTGGTAATTCCAATACCAACCATCAGGCGATTATTGAGTTCAAAGGTGACTGGTACTTTATTTATCACAATGGAGGTATTAATCCGACAGGTGGAAGCTATAGACGTTCTGTATGCATAGATCGTTTGTATTACAATGAAGATGGAACCATGAAGCGGATTCAGATGACAACAGAAGGAGTGCAATAGGTTTAGATATTAGAATATACTGAAGGTTAGATTAGGTTAGTTGATTAGTTTATTTGAAAAGGCTAAAAAGATAAGGGCGTCTCCCCGTGATGGGAAGACGCCCTTTTAGGATTGGGTTGTTTTAGTTTTAAACTAATCTGCGAGCACCGTCACTGATAACTACATCATAAACTTTAGGGCTTCTGCCAAACTTCTCTTTGAACTTATCTTTAGCATTCTGGATGAATGTATCATACAACTCATCTTTCACCAAGTTGATAGTACAGCCACCGAAGCCACCGCCCATAACGCGTGAGCCTGTTACACCGCAGTCAAATGCAAGATCATTCAGGAAATCGAGCTCTTCACAGCTTACTTCGTAAAGTTTGCTCATACCATGATGGGTTTCATACATCTTCTGACCTACAGTTTCGTAATCAGCTCTTTCCAAAGCATCGCAAACATCGAGTACGCGTTGAATTTCTTCAATGACATATTCTGCACGCATGAAGTCTTCTTCGCTGATTTCAGCTTTTGACTCTTGCAGCATGTCCATGGTACAATCGCGCAGGAACTCTACATGCGGATGTTTCTTCTGGATAGCAGCAACAGCAGCTTCGCAACTTTGACGACGCTTATTGTATGCTGAAGAAGCCAATTCATGCTTAACTACAGAGTCTACCAATACCAAACGATAACCTTTCGGATCGAACGGGAAATATTGATACTCCAGCGAACGACAGTCCAGACGGATAAGGCTGCCTTGTTTGCCAAATACAGAAGCAAACTGGTCCATAATACCGCAGTTTACACCGCAATAGTTATGTTCAGTTGCCTGACCTACTTTAGCCAGTTCAAACTTGTCTATCTTGTTGTCACCGAACAGATCGTTTAATGCATACGCATATGTACTTTCCAAAGCGGCAGATGAAGACATACCTGCACCCAAAGGCACATCACCGGAGAAAGCTGTATCGAAGCCCTTTACATCAACGCCACGCTTAATCATCTCACGGCATACACCGAAGATGTATCTTGCCCAGCTTGCACGGGGAGCATCTTCTTCTTTCAAACCGAACTCTACATAATCCTTCAAGTCGATGGAATAAGCTCGTACAATGTCAGTACCATTCGGTTTAATTTCAGCAATCATGCCTTTGTCGATTGCTCCGGGGAATACAAAACCACCGTTATAGTCTGTATGCTCACCAATGAGGTTGATGCGTCCCGGAGAAGCGTAAACTGCTCCTGTTGTTCCGTCAAAATGCTTGATGAAACGGCTTCTTACGTGTTCTATATCCATAATCTTTTCAAATTTATAAGTGAATAAATTAATTACCTATACCTTTTTATTGCATTAATCCTCTACTGGGATATCTTTATTTACATTTTTGCAACCTACCAGGCCGTAGAACAGCAGATAAGCAAGAGCTGCGATAATCAACCAGTAGCTGGCCATATAACCTACAGAGTCAGAGATGCTTTGTTGGATCAAAGGCAATACACCACCACCAACAACCATCATCATAAAGATACCGGATGCTTGTGCTGTATATTTTCCTAATCCTTCTACTGCAAGGTTGAAGATACCACCCCACATTACAGAAGTACAAAGACCGCAAAGTACAAGGAACAATGCGCTGACGGGTACTTGTGCCATCATAAATCCTTCACCTACAGTGTAACCGGGCATTGAAACTGTTACATCTTTCGGAGTGAAGATAGCAATCAATACAAAAACAATAGCGGTAGCAGATACAACGATTAATTGTGTACGGCTGGAAACCTTACCGCTGATAGCGCTACTTGCAGTACGTCCTACAAGCATTAGCAACCAGTAGATAGCAGCAATAGCACCACCGATAGCAGCACCGTTCATCATAATTCCAGCACCCTTATCGCTTGCATCGGCAAGATAGAAGTTCAATGTACCCGGAATACCGATTTCGATACCTACATAAATGAAAATACCAACTACACCCAGTACAGTGTGACGGAAGCTCCATGGACTATGAGAGAATTTTTCTTTCTTCGCTCCGCTTTTCTGAAGGTGTGGCTCAGGGATAGCTACAAATGAAATGATAATAAATGCGGCTACGAATACACCCATAGCAACAAAAAGAAGAGGAGCAACATCCGACATAGCAGTCTTGGAAGTTACTGTACCGATCAAAGCACCTACGAAAAGCGGAGTCAATGTACCGGACAAAGAATTAAGGGCTCCACCTGTTTGAATCAACTGGTTACCTTTGTTACCACCACCACCAAGGAGGTTCAACATCGGGTTCACCACTGTGTTAAGCATACAAACACAGAAACCGCAGATGAATGCACCAAGCAGATAAATAACAAAATTTAATTTGATTGCATATTCACCGAATGCGAAAACTTCGGCATTTGCTCCGAATAAGCTGGAAAGGTATTGCGTGAACAAACCGAGGAAACCTACTGCCATTGCAATCAATGCTGTCTTCTTGTAACCGATCTTAACGAGCATGTTACCAGCAGGAATTCCCATAAACAGATATGCCAGGAAGTTCATCATATTTCCCATCATACCTAAAGTATTCGAACCCGCATATTCGTTTCTCCAAATCGTACCGAACGGTGCGGCAAGATTTGTAACGAAGGAAATCATCGCAAAAATGAAGAACATGGTAATGATAGCGACAAGATTACCGTTCTGTTTTTGTTGTGTCATGGTTTTTAATTAATTAAATTAGTTATAAAATTAGGTTAGTTATATTCATTCTTGTACACCGAACTTGTAAATAGTTACTTGTTGGTATTCATCGCCCGGGAGCAATACGGCCGATGGGAAATGTGGTTTGTTAGGTGTGTCGGGGAAACATTGGGCTTCAAAACAAACTGCACTGCGTGCCGGGAAAGTAGCTCCGTGAGCACCGGTAAAGCCGCCCAACCAGTTTCCTGTATAAAGTTGTACTCCGTTCTCTGTGGTATATACTTCCATTGTACGTCCGCTTTCCGGTTCCGTATAAGTAGCGGCAAGGCTTAATTCGCCACTCTCGGTTTTATTCAGTACATAACAATGATCATAGCCTGCGCCATTTATCAATTGCTGGAATTTATCATCAATGCGTTCACCGATAGTGTGCGGCGTACGGAAATCCATAGGAGTACCTTCCACTTTCAGGACTTCTCCTGTAGGAATAGATACTTCGTCAATGGGAGTATAAAAATCAGCGTTGATAGTAATGGTGTGGTTCAGAACCGTAGGGGTGGGATTGGCAATTCCTGCCAGATTAAAGAAGCCGTGATTGGTGAGATTGACAACTGTTGCTTTGTCGGTAGTGGCCCGGTATTCGATAACCAGTGCATTGGTTTCATCTTCCAGGCGGTAGGTCATTTCTATTTCCAGATTGCCGGGGAAGCCCTCTTCACCATCTGCAGATGTATAGTTGAATACAACAGTTGTCGGATCCGGTTGGACTGCATCCCATACTCTGGCGTGGAAACCTGTGGGTCCGCCGTGCAGAGAATTAGGTCCGTTATTGATCGTCAGATTGTGCTCTTCGCCATACAGAGTGAACTTTCCTTTGGCTATACGGTTACCGTAGCGTCCGATGGTAGTGTTGAGGAAAGGTTCGGGACTATTGACTACATGATCTATACTGTCATGTCCCAGAACTACATTAGCATACTTCCCGTTCTTGTCGGGGACCATAATGGAAAGGATAGCGCATCCATAGTTCGTTACTGCAACTTCCATTCCCTGAGCATTTTTAAGAATAAATAAATCAGTCTTTTTGTTATTTATATCTTTTTGAAAGTCTTCCTTGTTTAAACCAGACAAGTTACTTCCTGTTGACACGGTGTTTATCATATCCATGGTATAATTTAAATTTCTTGCAAATAAAAAGAAATTCTTCCGTACTCCCAAGGGTTTATCTTGAAATGTGAAGAACATTTTAGGAAAGTTTAGCGTTTAACATTTACGAGGCGAATTGATATTTTTTGTAAGTTTGTCGCGTTAATCTAAAAAAATGTAACATTTTTATTTAAAGCTCTAACAAAAACTACGAATGTATCCTTTGAAATTTGAGCCTATTCTGAAGCAGACGCTTTGGGGAGGCGACAAGATTATTGCTTTTAAGCAATTGAATGAAACGCTATCCGGAGTAGGCGAAAGCTGGGAAATCTCAGCTGTAGAAGACAATGAGTCTGTTGTTGCCAATGGCCCTGACAAAGGCCTTACACTCCCGGAGATGGTGGGAAAATACCGTCATGAACTTGTCGGTGAAGTGAATTACTCTCGTTTTGGCACAAAGTTTCCCTTGTTAATAAAGTTCATAGATGCCAGATTGGATTTGTCTATTCAGGTACATCCGGGAGATGAACTGGCTAGAAAGCGCCATAATTCTTTTGGTAAGAATGAAATGTGGTATGTGGTGTCTGCAGATAAGGGGGCAAAGTTGATTTCCGGTTTTTCCGAGCAGATTACTGCGAAAGAATACAAGGAAAGAGTTTATAACGGAACTTTTGCTGAAGTGTTGCAAACGTGTGATGTGAAACCAGGGGATGTATTCTATGTGCCTGCCGGTCGTGTACATGGTATTGGTGCCGGTGCTTTCGTGGCTGAAATCCAACAGACTTCGGATATCACTTATCGTATTTTCGATTACAACCGGAAAGACGCAGAAGGTAAATCTCGTGAGCTACACACTACTCAGGCTATCGAAGCTATTAATTTTGCCGATGTGCAGGATGATTTCCGTACTGAATACGATCACTTGAAGAATGAACCGGTAGAATTGGTTGCCAGTCCTTACTTCACTACTTCCATCTATGATATGACGGAGGAAATTACGTGTGACTATTCTGAACTGGATTCATTTGTGATTTTCATTTGTGTAGAAGGTGCATGCCACATCACAGACGATAGCCAGAATGAAATTGCTGTTCGTGCAGGTGAAACGGTGCTACTGCCTGCTGTTGTACAGGAAGTTACAATTGTTCCGGAAGAAGGTGGTGTGAAGTTGCTTGAAACGTATCTATAATCTTAGAATTGAATTAAAACAAAAAACTGCACCTTACAAAGTGCAGTTTTTTTGTTCTAATATCTGTTTATCTTTTGGCAGAGAACATCCTCCTGACCTTTCTCATTAGTTTTACTCCTAACATCAATCCGTCGAAAACAGCCATGCCCGTATTAAAGGCACGCATAATAGCATTACCTTTGTCGGCGGCAGGTGCAAGCGGAGCAAATAATTCTCTTGCCGTATCCGTCATGATTTCTTTCTGTGCATGTATTTTCTTCCGTAATTCTTTTTTCTGTAGTGCAATACTTTCCAGAGTCATGGAAGAAGTATCAGGCATATTATTCATGATGGTATCACTTTTCATTATCATTATCAAAAAACAATCCGGCAATAAAATTCACCATCGGGTTGACGATGAGTTTTTTGCGGAAAGTAATTACTAATAAAACCAGCAGAAGATGGAAACAGGCGATGATGCTGAAGCTTACCATGAGTCCACCTACGAGCGGATCTAAAATATAAGCCAGCGCAAACGACAAATAAAACAGTGCCACCATGCCTAAAATAATGACCACTGATAATAATATCAGGGCAGAAAGCAGGATTGAGAGTTTCTCAGTTATTTCCAGTTTAGTATATTCTTTTTGTAGGTTCAGATATTTCTTAAACTCAATGAATAGCTGCTGGAGGTTGTCAATACTTCTATCGTCTGCAAACATCATAGTGGCTCTGTTTTTTTGTAGATTTTGTTTTATTCGGCTGCTTCGCCTTTAATTTCTGCTGCAATCTCGTCTACTAGATTTTCCATTTCGCTACGGTTCAGGCGAATTCCCTTTTTACGGAGGATTTCTGCAATTTTGTGACGAGTGTCTTCTCCTTTTTCGGGAGCAAATAAAATACCGACGGCTGCGCCTACTGCTGCACCGCCCAGAAAAGCTACAAGTACATTTAATCCTTTCATAATGTTCTCCTTTCTATTTTAAAGAGGTTAATACTACAAAACTAACATTTTTCTTTGAATAGTTGTTCACGTAACTTCTTTTTTTTGAATATATTTTTTTATTTATTTTTTCTTATCCGGTTTCGAAAGAGACCAACTCCGTGTCAACTCCCTACCAAGACCGTATCAAGTCCGTACTATAGACTACGGAGATGGTACGGACTTGACACGGTTCGGACTGGTTTCTATCGTAGGAAAAACAGTGCGATTAGTTTAATTTAACTATAAGAGTAACGTTCAGATTGATTGTTCCGCGTACATTTGTCCTATTATTCGGAATATTAGCTACATGAAGATACGAAAGAGAAAGATATTTCTGATTATCGGGTTGGTAATGCTTGTACTGGCAGCTTGTAGTAATGTTGACGGCGATTTAGATAATAAGTGGCAGTTAAGGCAGTATCAATATGCCGATGGTTCCATAGAACGGCAAGATAGCATCTTTTATAATTTTCAGAAAGGCAGTTTTTCTGCCATTTGTTTATTGAAAAATGGTAGTTATCAAACGTTTTTTGGGAATTATTCTTTGAAAGGAGATAAAATTTCTATTATTTTGCTGCCTGAAAGTGTAGAGTACGAAAATTATGCATTTTATATAGGGTGGGAAAATGGAGAACGAACCTTCACAATAGAGGAACTGAGTTCCTCATCCCTCCGTTTGGAGCATGAAGGGGTACGATCTATATTCCGTAAATATTGAATATAGTTAAGATATTGATATAGAATTTATTAACAAAAATGATATGATTATGAAAAAATTAGCAATTTTAGGAATGGGATTGTGTATTGCATTGGCATTCTCTTCTTGCAAATCGAGTGAAAGCGCTTATAAAAAAGCATATGAAAAGGCAAAACAACAGGAACTGGCAGAACCTCAGACTACTGAACCAGTGGAAGTAGCTCCTACAGTTACTGCTCCGGTAGAAGCAAGAGTAGTGGAAAGTACTCCGGTTGCAACTGCAGGTGTACGTCAGGAAAAAGTAGAAATAATATCCGGTGTAGGTGGTTTGAAAGATTACAGTGTGGTTTGTGGCAGTTTTGGTGTGAAAGCTAATGCTGAAAACCTGAAAAACTTCTTGGATAAGGAAGGTTACAATGCTGTTGTTGCTTTTAATTCAGATGCAGCTATGTATCGTGTAATTGTTAGTACTTATAATGATAGAGCTTCTGCTGCCGATGCACGTGACGCTTTCAAGGCTAAATACTCAAACCGGAAGGATTTCCAAAGTTCTTGGTTATTGTATCGCCTTAAATAATTTGAATTCTTTTTGGTAATTAATAGAAAGGGAAACTCCTCTTTCAAAAACAGGGCAGTAGCTGTGAAGTTACTGCCTTTTTGTTTCCGATTTATGAAGTGAAATAGAGAAGTCTCGACCTGATGAAAGATTCAATCAGGGTCGAGACTTCTTTTTGAGGGATTGTGTCAGTTAACTTTTATAAGGTCTGATTATTTAAGCCGGATATCGAAAGCCTGGGTTCTTCCGGCATATATATCGCTATTGCTGAAGTCGCAATTAATAGTTCCTGATCGTTTGGGAGTATCAATCTTTACAGTTATGTTGGACTGTGTCTGCGCAGGATCAGCAATATGAAGTTTTATTTTATCTTTATCAATCTTTTTTATGATTAGAGCACAGCCTTTGTCTACCTTTACTGTCATGTCTTTGTGGGTAAACTCTCCTGCATTATAAAAAATCATCTGCCAGATGTCTGTTTTCTTATTTCTGACTACCTGCACATTTTCTGTATTAGCCAGAATCTCAATATTATTTTTTTGCAGGTAACTCTTCATGTTTTCAGCTGTCCGGATACCAGGTACAACGATATAAGCATAAGTGGCCTGTTCAGGTGTAATGCCATGATTAACTCCAAGTGTGAATATCTTTTTTCGGATGATATCTTTGGAAGTGGTATGGTTGATATCGTACCAGTTCCCTTCTTGTTGTTGATTGGCTACAAAGACTTGTTGTCCCTTTGGCAATATGTATCCTATCTTGTTGTGTAGAATCCATTCGGGAGAGGTGTACTCGGTAGTACCATCTTGGATATCAGAGAGCTTTCCTTTCTGGCAGATTATGGGATTCTCTGTAGAAGACAGGCATTGATTGATTGTTGTAAATACAGGATGTTGTGATGTGGAATGTATCTCCGCACCCAGGCATACGACTTCATTGTCGAAAAAGAACCATGCTTTGTGTGCGCTTGTATTGATTTCAGCATAGGAATCTGTGTATGAATAAACAGATGCTCCGTATAAACTGTCGGATACACCTCCGGCAAAAGTCGAAGTTCCGGGAGTTTGCCAGTCACTGGCTGCCATGGGAATTTCATCAAGTTGCGGAGCCGTTGTACCGGGAATGCGTGCCCAGTTCCAGACAGGAAAGATTTCGGCATATTCATCTCCGTCGACTACAATGTTGGTACATCCGTCGGACATAAAGTAAGTCTTCAGGTTTTCTCCGTTTCCATATTCGCAACGTGCAGTACGGGTAGATGCCATGCGAACGTCGAAAGCATATGTGGGACGTATATGGAGAGTATAATCTCCCCTGAAGTAGTGAGTATGCTTAGACGTGAGTGCATGGTTGGCCGGTTGCTTTCCATCCAGACGGGCGATAATATCCTTAAATTCATTGGCATGATCCGGATCTAATTCAATCATACGTTTGGCGAATAAAGCTGTATGTATCTTCTTTGTGACGCCGGGACGGCTTACACCTCTCCCGAGTACATCGAATAGCATATATTGCCCCCGTATGGTAGCATAATAGGTCTCGCGCATGAATTTGCTGAGCAATGCTAACTTGTCTTGAGGAATTGCATACTGGGTACCTTTGGTATACATCGCTATTTGAGTAACCCCCTTCAGAATTTCATCTCCATATCCGCCAATATAAAGTTGTTTGCCATGTTGAAAATAGCTGTTGTCGTGTTGAAATCCTTCTTTTGTAGTATATACGATGGGATTGTAAACATTCTCAAGTGCCACTTTCAGGTCCGTTTCATTTTTGGAAAGACATGCACGATATATCCAGTGCAGGGCAATGTCCGTACGATTGGCGCCAGTCCACTTGGCAGGATCTCCTCCGTCAGTTTTGATTCTTTCCAATATTTTGTTTTCCAACTCCGTATTCAGGTGTTTTTCACCTATACGCATTTGTATGAGTAATACTCCCAAACGTTGAGGTTCTGCTATTTGGTTATACCACCAGTTATGACACCAGGGATTACGTTCATGCCAGTATTCCAAGCCTTTCTCTATTTTAGTGAAGAGGCTTTCGTCCTTGTAATATTTATTTTTAGGATTTGTATAAGCAAAGGCGAAATCGTACAGGCGGTCGACGTGTTCCAGAGGAGGCCACTTTGTACGCTGGATACTGCCATAATCTACATCTGAGAATGAGCCGTCAGTCTCGTTGTATTTCTTTAAGGCTTCATCAATAGAGGGATTTTTAGCAAAGTCGAGCCTGATTTTCTGCATCAGTACTTCAAATTCATCCTCATTGCCCGGAAGATTGCTATTTGTGGCTACGCTTGCTTTTACCGATATAATACTGCTTATAAATAGCAAAATTATAAGGTGGATTTTATTTTTCATATTGTTTTTCAAGTTACTGTTTTTATGTTATGATCATTCTTTATTTTACTTGGCCATTTTATATATCTGGTTGCCTGCTAACAGGAATGCGCCTACCCCATAAACCTCGGTCATTTCGCGGGTCACTTTCTTAGGATCGGCACCGATGGGCTGTACATAGCCCAGTTTTCCATCCTTTTCTACAGCTTTTACCAAGGCTTTCCATCCTTTTTCTATGGCAGGCATAAAGGTTGCTTTATCTAATAATCCTTCATTTACACCATAAGCTAAGGCATATACGATGAAGCCGGTGGCACTTGTTTCGGGTGAAGGATATGAGTCTGGGTCCAGTAAACTGGCGTGCCAATATCCGTCTTTTCCTTGTAATTGAATGATACGGTCGGACAAGGTAATGAATAAATCCTGATAGAACTGGCGGTGCATATTATTTCGAGGCAAAGTCTGCAAGATTTCGCAAAGACCTCCCAGTACCCAACCGTTTCCACGACCCCAGAATACTTTTGTGCCGTTAGCTTCTTTTTGATTGAAATAACGATGGTCCCTGTAGAATAATTTTTCTTCTTTATCAAACAAATAGTCGTAGGTAGCTTTATATTCCCGGTTCATGAATTCAATGTACTTCCAATCATCGGTCAGCATATACATTTTAGCATAGACAGGAGGTGCCATGAATAAAGCATCGCACCATGACCAACGTTCCAGGCTTGCCATATTCCTGTAATCCAGTTCCAGTGTACTGGCTGACGGATGATTGATCACAAATTCTGTACGTGCCAGTGTAGGAAGCCACATATTCCGGTCGTGATATTTCTGGTACATATCCAGGAATACCTGTCCCACAGCTATATGATCTGCATGATACATGTATTTTCCTACCTGCCAGGCGTTACGGCGGCCTATTTTCATCAACCATTCATAGTAAGAACTGTCTTTGTCTTCTTTTTCGGTTAACTCGGCCCAATCTATCATTCCCATGTACAATGCGGCATATGTCCAGTTCAGATCATCGTGTTCATTCCCCTTTGCCGGATTGGCTATTTGCCAATCAGCGACACTTTTCATGATAGATTTTATATCAGTTTTGTTGAAACTGTTTTGTCCATATGAGTAAATCGCTACTATGGACAAAATGGAATAAATAATTAAACGCTTCATATTTCTTTTTTTAAGTAAGTGCTTCATGGTATTTATTAGTAGATGTTTTAGAGGATTTTATTTCCAGTTTTATGACGAAAGGTTCTTGGAAATCCTGTTTAGGTACTCCCACGTTATATTCATTGCGGGCAGTCTCTGTAACTTTCATTTTTTCTCCGTTCAGCAATACGGCATTGATAATTTGGGTTTCTTTCGGAACTTTTACTGTGAGTTGCTTGGAATAAGGACGATTGAATACTATCATATAAACGCTATTCTTTTTATGTGTATAATATCCCCAGTCCTGTTTTTCCCAACCTGCATAATCACAGGCGTATATGCATTCCCCGTTTTTTTGCATCCATTTACCTATGGCTTTTGCAATCTCTTTTTCCTCGGTACGAAAATCTCCGTCAGCTTGTGGACCGAAATTTACTACCATATTTCCACCCATGGATACAGCATGGACGATTCTTTCCAACACTTCGACCGGATTCTTTACATAGCTCAAAGACCAGTCCTTGTGATAGCCCCATTGGTTTTCAGGAAGGGTCATACACGCTTCCCAGTCCCATTTGGTTACTTGCAGGTCCTTTACAGGATCGGGGAGGCGACGTTCATAAGCTGATTCGTAATCTCCCATAAGATGTCCGTTGCTGTCAAAGTGCCTTTTGCCGTAATCATCGGCACGTAGTCGGCTGTTGACTGTAACGCCAGGGATGAGTTCTTTCAACATACGTTCTGCATGTGCGGTCCACCAACCGTTCTTCTTGATACTTTCATCCCAGGTTCCGTCGAACCAGAAATCTTTGACAGTGGGATAGCGGGTGGCAAGTTCTTTAAGCTGGTTGTCGGTGAATGCCAGGAAGCGCTGAAAGGCGATCTCGTCTTCTTGGTTTTTGATACTGTAGCGCCAGTCCGGGTGACTCCAGTCCATAACGGAAAAGTAGAAATGTACATCGATACCCACTTCGTTGTAGGCTTTCACTAATTCTCCCAAAATATCCCTTTTGTATGGGGTATTAGCTACGGTGTATTCTGTAAACTTACTTGGCCACAGACAGAAACCTTCGTGGTGTTTAGTCGTAATTTTGACGTATTTCACTCCCATGTCTTTGGCCATTTTAGCCCACTTCTTTGCATCGAAGTTCTGTGGATTCCATTGTTTCATAAGTTGCAGCCATTCTTCAGCGGGGACTTTTGCCCATGACTTGAGCCATTCGGCAGCCCCGTTATATACCTGACCGTTCCATTCTCCTCCGGGAATGGCGTACAATCCCCAATGAATAAATGCTCCCAGCCGGTTTTCACGGAACTTTTGCATGGCTGCGTCATATCGCTTTCCTAAACGGTCTGCACCGTATTGTAGCTCTATCTCCTGTTCGGCAGGCAGGAGTTTCTGTGCCTGCATCGGGAATGAAAACAGAGACAGGATAGTAAAAGCAATTAAATGTAGTTTTTTCATAATACTGTTAATGATAAATGATTGAAGTGTTAGAAAATGATTTCATATATTTCTCCTTTTCGGGTATTGAATTCAAAGATATCATTACCGGAAAGTTTGATTTTAATTGGTTTGTTATACTTGTCGGTCACTTGTGCACTTGCTGCTTTGCAGTATTTTATCCGGCAAAGCTCTCCTTTATTAGATATAATCCGGATACTCCGGATTATACCATTTTCCCATGTGGCTGAGACTTGAAAGTTTCCACGTGCCATTAGTCCGCTGAAGCTTCCTTTATCCCAATTATCAGGGATGGCGGGTAAGGGTTCAATATATCCCTCATGGCTTTGTAGTAGCATTTCCGCTACTCCGGCAGTAGCTCCGAAATTAGCATCTATTTGAAAAGGAGGATGAGAACCCCATAAGTTTTCTAAAGTTCCGTAAGTCAGGATGTCTTGGTATAGTTTATAGGCACGATTGCCATTTTTTGCTCGTGCCCATAGGTTTTGCCTGTGAGCCATGGCCCATCCAGTTGATTTGTCACCTCGCTCTTTCAGAGTTACTCTGGCTGCTTCTAACCATTCCGGAGTACCGGTATTAATAATGGTTCCGGGGTACATAGCACATAGCTGGGATATATGCCGGTGCTGGTATTGTCCGATTTCTCCATATTTCTTTTCCTCACGGAATTCTTTTATTTGTCCGGATTCACCAATCAATATAGCATCTAATTTCCCGATTTGTTCTTTTACCGTTTTCAGGAACGGATCTTTAACTTTCAGAATCTCGGCAGCATGCAATAAGTCACGGTATGTCTCCAGAATCATACTTTGGTCGAATATGCATCCTTTAGATCGATAATAAACCTGTTGGTGAACCTGTTCCGGTGAAAAAGACGGATATACCAGTAATGTTCCGTCAGGTTGGGGTTTCAATGTTTTGGACAGGAATTTGGCCATGCCCATAAGTGCCGGATAGACATGATCTTTCAGTAGTTGTTTATCACGGGTGAAATCATAGTAATCCCAGAATAGTTTGGTTGTGAAACCTCCTGTTCCCGGGCCAGAATGTCCTCCGGGACCTTCTATGGCAAATGCCGTAGCTCCGGTACCGATTGTCCAGCCATTTTCTTCGGCTATCGGGTTTAGTGCCTCCGGATTGTTTTGAGTGATATAGTCAACTGCTTTTTGGATTGCAGCTTTGCGGAATGCTTCATTATAGTCCGCATATGGGATAAAGAGTTCAGTCAGATTTGTATTGAATACCGGCCAATAGTTCATTTGTACATTTACATTGTGCCAGTATCCTCCGGACCAGGGAGCAAACTCATATTGGTTCCAGGCACCTTGCAAGTTGGGGGGAAGAGAGCCTGGGCGTGAAGAAGCTATCAACAAATAGCGTCCATATTGGAAAAAGAGTTCTTCCAAGTATGCATCGCGCTTTCCGTTGCGGTACTGGTATAGTAACTTGTCAGTAGGGATAGAGGGGATATCTTCTGTCAATTGGAAATTAACTCTATTGAAAAGTTGTTGATAGTCAGCGATGTGTTCATTGCGCAGGACTTCATACCCCTTCTCTACAGCTCTCCCAATACATTCAGAAACTTGTTTATGCGGATGGGTATTGCCTTTGAATTTTTCTGCATTTGGTAAAAGAAAGACACTGTCTTTCAGTTGGTAAGAAGTAGCAGCGGATATGTATAGTATTACGCTGTCGGCTTTGCTTATATCTATAGTGCTGTTGTTCTCACCCTTGTTTGAACAGGAGAGCGTTCCCCCATAATTCACTACTTTTATTTGCCCTTCGTAAGGTAAATGGAAGTATTGGATTTCTCCTTTCAATGTTATGAGATCTTTTTCAGCGTGTACTTGTCCGCTACGTCCGGTTTGTTCATCATTAAACGAATGCAGGTACGGCAAGACCGGACGAAGTGTAAATGACACCTTACCCGGTTGACTGGCTTTTAATTTTACAGCAATTATATTGGCAGGATAGCTGGCAAAGTATTCTCTGGCATATTCTATTCCCTCATGTTTGTAGTTTACAGTGGAAATTGCATCATTTAAGCGTAGTGCGCGCTTGTAATCTTGTGCATAGTTATGATGAATATCCAGGTAGATTTCTGCGAAGTTAGTGAATCCTCCCATACCATAGGCACCCTTGTTACCCATCGTTTTCTCTGCTAATTGGATACGTTCTACATCAGTTCGTCCGAAGATGCAGACTCCCATAGCACCATTCCCAATGGGAAGTGACCATTTCTCCCAATCTTCATCATAAGGAAATCCTCTTGCTGCAATTTGGCTAAAGTTTCCCCCACGGTTGTATGCCGGGCGATTGTACCATAATGTGTATTCTTTATTTGACTCAGCACCTTGTATGCTTAACGTTGATAAAAACAATAGTATTGATAAGAAAATTCCTTTCATGGCTTTCTGTATTTTGATTTTAGGATTAGTGCAAAGGTATAGAAAATTTCAGAGTAGCTCTCTTTGATACATTTCATTTTTAGATGATTACACAATTTGTGCTACAAAAATGGACGTTATTGGCATAGCTTGAAACTATTAAAATCGAGAAAACTATAATTTTAAAAGTTTATTTGCCTTATTTGAATTATTTCTATAGTTTTGCTTTTAAGAAATTAATAATTTATATGAAAAGAACCAAATACTATGTAACACCTGTCTTATTATTATTTTGCATTAACTTGTATGGACAGTATTTCAAGAAGCTGGATATGAAAGATGGACTTTCAAATCTTTCGGTTCTGGCCATCTACCAGGATACTTTGGGGCGTATGTGGTTTGGGACAAATGAGGGGGTTAATATCTATGATGGCGAACGGCTCTCTACATATAAATCTTATGAAATCATAGATAATCAACTTCGGAAGAAGAAGTTCATTAATGGAGTAGTCGATCAAATCGTAGGTGACTTTTACGGGGATGTTTTTCTGAAGACAGATGGAGCGCTAATTAAATATGATATTAGAAAAGAACGTTTTAAGGAAATATATCCTACAGGCATAAGTTCCATTGCTGCTTTTGATCATGAAGTCTGGTGTGCTGCCAGTGATTCCTTGTTTAGATATAATGCTGAGGCTGACTCCCTGTCTTTTTATCAGAAGTTAAATACTCCAACAATTTGGTGTATGGCTAAAAGTGGGGATAAAATATGGATTGGAACAGCCAAAGGTCTATATGTATTGGAAGGAGAAACCGTAAAGTGCCTGTTACCGGAAATCGAGATTTTTAAATTATTTGTAAGTAGCAGAAATGAATTGTGGATTGCTTCCCGCATGAGAGGCTTATATAAGATAGGGCGTGATGGAACTCTGAAAAAAGAAATATCTGCTTCCGATCGTGTAGTAAGTGAACAGATACGTAGTTTTGTGGAGGATGACCAAAATAATGTCTGGTTCGGTACTTTTGATGGATTACAGATGTATAGACCCAGTGCGGATACTTATTGTGTATATCGTCCGAACTTTCATCCGGGTTCGTTATCACATGAATCTGTATTTTCTCTTTATAAGGACAGGCAAGGTACTATCTGGGTTGGCACTTATTATGGAGGTGTGAATTATTTCAATCTGAAAAAGGATTTATTTAAGTATTACGTCTATGCCGAGGCAAACAATAATTGTTTGAATTATCCGATTATAGGGCAAATAATAGAAGATAAGAGGCGTGACCTTTGGATATGTACGGATGGAGGAGGTGTAAATCGGTTCAACCGGAAAACGAATACTTTTACCTATTATACTACTGAGAGTGGTAAGAATTCAATTTTGCATGATAATGTGAAGACTATTACTTATGATGAAAGCCGTGACCAAATATATATAGGTACATATACGGGAGGACTTAGCCTCTATGATAGAGCAACTAATCATTTTCATAATTATTTGGATGACTATAAACGTACCGGAAAAGGTCCTGACCATATTATTTATTATTCACTATTTAAAGATGGCTGGTTGTATGTGACAGCCCGGAATGGCTTCTGGCGTATGCATCCGGATAAAGGAGAATTCCAATTAATCAGCAATAAAGATATTTTTCAGACATTTGAAATTGATTCCCGGGGATATGTTTGGCTGGCTGCCGATTTAGACCTGTATAAATTATCTTTAAGTGATTGGGGCAAGATCGAATCTGTGCACTTTGACACATTAGAAAACCGTAAGGTACGGATTACTAAGATAATGGAAGCTACGGATGGAACTGTTTACGTTTCGACCATAGGTAATGGAGTGTTTTCATATAACTATGATACAGGGAAGTGGGAACATTACACAGCTGAACAAAATAGTTTGCTAAGTAATTTCTGTTATAATCTGGCTGAATCTCCTCTAAATAATATACTGATAACCAATGATAAAGGGATTTCTATTTATTCACCTTTTAGCCATTCGATGTATTCAGTTGAGTTAGGAGCTATAAAAGGTATGATTTCTGCAGTTGCAGATGGAGGTGGAATTTGTGTAGCGGATGACGACATGGTTTATATCGGTGGGGTAGATGGTGTGATCTCGTTTCGTGAGAAAGATTTATATATGAATGATGAGAGTGACACTTCTGAACTTTATTTTGTGAGTCTTTTTGTCAATAATGTTAAGGTGTGTCCGGGAGATACCCAACATGTATTGGAGGAATCATTGCCATTTATACAGCATATCGATTTGTCGTCCTGGCAGAATAATCTGATGGTGGACTTTTCCAGTTCTAACTATATCGAATTAGAAAAAAGTATTTGGTATCAGTATAAATTAGAAGGTTTTGATAAGGATTGGATATCAACAAACCAATTGCGACTGATTTATACGAATCTTGCTCCGGGGAATTACGTATTAAAAGTACGTGAGGCAAAAAACAGATTGGGTGAGGATATGGGAGAGGAAATAGCACTTAACATTGTGATACATTATCCCTGGTATCGTAGTTTTTGGGCCTATCTGGTGTATTTTCTGATAGTAGCAGGAATTATATATGTTTTCCTGAGGGTACGAAATGCCCGTAAGGCACTGGCTCTTTCATTAGCCAAAGAAAAGGATGAAAAGGAACGAATAGAAGAAGTGAATAAAATGAAACTTCGTTTCTTTACTAATATATCCCATGAATTCCGTACTCCGTTAACTTTGATCGTTGGGCAGATAGAGATGTTGTTGCAATCAGAAAAGCTTTCACTTTCTGTTTATCGCAGATTACATAGTATTCATAAGAATGCAATGAATCTACGTTTTTTGATTACAGAACTATTGGATTTCAGAAAACAGGAGCAGGGATTCATGAAATTGAAGGTAGAGTGTGTTGATATAGTGCCATTTCTGGAAGATGTTTACCGTTCATTTTGGGAACTTGCCCGGAAAAGAAATATAGTATATACGTTTGAACATCCCAATGAGAAGATGGAAGTCTGGTTTGACCCTGTGCAGATGCAGAAAGCAGTGTTTAATCTGTTATCGAATGCTTTTAAATATACATCTGATGGGAAAAGTGTTAAGGTATCAGTCAGGAAGCAGCAGCAGATAATGGAAATAACTGTATCAGATACCGGATGTGGAATTCCCCAAGATGATTTATCCAGAATTTTTGAACGTTTTTATCAAGGGAATGAAAAGCAACAGAGGGGGATTGTTGGAAGTGGTATCGGGCTGGCTCTTACTAAAGGAATAATTGAGGCTCACAGAGGTGATATTGCCGTAGAAAGTGTATTGGAAGAAGGAAGTAGCTTTAAAATACAACTGCTTCTGGGCAACAACCATTTTACTAAGGAAGAGTTGGAACATGAGAAAGTAACGGTACCTGCCTTGGATTGGGAAGCTATTGTCTACGATGAAGTGGAACCATTACCGGAAGAAGAGTCTGAAGAGAGCGAGATGGGTACCGGGCAGGAGAAAGAAGAATCCGGAAAACCTCGTGTATTGTTGGTAGAAGATGATGAAGGAGTATTGGATATGTTGGAAGGTATTTTTTCATCAAGCTATATTGTATATAAAGCATCAAACGGACAAATGGGTTTTGAACTGGCTCAACAATTGCAGCCGGATCTGGTAGTGAGTGACGTTATGATGCCGGTGATGTCTGGCAAGGAAATGTGCTATAAAATTAAGAATTCTCTGGAATTGGCATATATCCCTGTTGTACTGCTTACGGCACAATCTTCAATAGATTATACGATAGAAGGATATATGTTTGGAGCAGATGATTATATCACAAAACCCTTTAATGTGAAATTACTCTTGGCACGTTGCAATAATCTGCTAAGAAACAGGCGATTGTTGCTGAAAAAGTTGAGTAGGACAGAAGCTATGATCCCCCAGGAGGCCGGTGGCTTTACGGCTGCAGATCAGAAACTGCTGGATACGGCATCAGAAGTCATAAAACGTAATTTTGACAATCCGGACTTTGATATGAATATGCTGGCTTCCGAATTGAATATGGGGCGGAGCAAAATGTTCCTTCGCTTGAAAGAAGTTATGGGGTTAACTCCGAATGAGTTTACAATGAAGCTGAAATTGGAAGAAGCTTTAAGGTTGCTGCAGGAAGAACCACAATATAATATTTCAGAAATCTCGTATCGGCTGGGCTTTACTTCTCCACGTTATTTCAGCCGCTGTTTCAAGTCTTTTTATGGAGTTGCTCCTTTGTCTTATAGAAAAGATTCTCCCCGGGAGGATTCTCAGGCAGAAGAGGATATTCAGGAATAAAACTTCTCCGACAAAGAATACTGTTAGTTTTGTCCGAAATGGGGCACAAATTGTCTGCAAAACAATTTGTGCCACTCTATATGACTCAATGGTCAGGTGCCTGTCTTGTAGATTCCATTCATTTGCACTGTTTTAGTAAGTGTATATGCGATACTAAAATATTGACCATGGTTATTCCTTATTTAATAATGTTATGTAAAATCACTTTTTTATGAAAAACAAATTGTGGATTTTTATTTTTGCTTTCTTGGCCATATGTCCCGGCAAGAGCTTAGGAGACGAAAAACGTTCCGAAGCTGTGGCTGTAACACAACAAGACAAGGAAAGAGTAGTAACGGGAGAGGTCTTTGATGACCAAGGCCCGATTATTGGTGCTACTGTCAGGGTGAAAGGTACCCAGAATGGTAAGATTACGGATTTAGATGGTAAGTTTACCTTAAGTGTTCCGATTGGTGCTACCATTGTGGTGTCCTTTGTGGGATACGAAGACAAGGAAATTGTCTATAAAGGTGAGAGCAAGCTGAAGATTTCAATGGCTGAAAGTGCTACGCTGTTAGAGGAAGTACAGGTTATTGCCTATGGTACTACGAAGAAAGTAACCGTTACCGGTGCTTTATCCTCTGTGAAATCAGATGAGATTATGAAATCTCCGGTAGGAAGTATTGCCAATGCATTGAGCGGCAAGGTTCCCGGATTATCCAGTGTACAGAGTAGCGGTCAGCCCGGAGCTGATGATGCAACGCTGTATGTGCGTGGTGTAGGTTCCTTGTCTACCGGTTTGTCCGCTCCATTATGTCTGGTCGATGGAGTGGAACGTTCGTTCACCCAATTGGACCCCAATGAAGTGGAAGATATTACCGTATTGAAAGATGCTTCTGCTACAGCCGTATTTGGTGTGCGTGGTGCCAATGGTGTTATCCTGGTGACAACGAAGCGCGGACAATCCGGTAAAGCTAAAATAACTTTCTCCACCAGTGCCGGTCTTCAGATGCCTACCAATATTCCGGAGTTTGCTAACAGTTACGACTATGCTATGACATATAATGCTGCCCAACTGCGTGACGGTGTTGCTGAAGACAAACTGATGTTTACAGATGCAATGCTGGAAGGTTTCCGTACACATAGTAATCCAATTCTTTATGCCGATACGGACTGGACGGATTTGCTGATTAAAAATTCCGCACTGCAGACACAACATAATATGACAATTTCCGGTGGTTCCGACCGGGTACGTTATTTTGCTTCCTTAGGTGTATTTACCCAAAAGGGACTTTTTGAGACTTTCCATGAAAATGATCGTGGCTTTAGCTATAACCGCTATAACTATCGTATCAATATGGATATAGATGTGACGAAAACCACCTCTATGAAGATCAATCTGGGAGGGCGTCTTACTGACAAGACGGAGCCTAACTATAATAACGGTACTTATACTGATATCTCTTATTTGTATGACAACATTTACAGTGCCGTACCTTTTTCGGGAGCTGGAATTGTGGATGGTAAATGGATTTCCGTCAATAAATCGGTATTTGGCAATTTCGGTGTTATTAATGATGGACTGAATACATATTACGGTAAAGGGTACACCACTACAGGCGGAAATGTGATTAACTTCGACTTTTCTCTGGAACAGAAACTTGATGTTCTCACAAAAGGCTTAAAAGCGCATATTAAAGGAGCTTATAATAGTGGTGTGACTGATAAACGACGCCGTGAAGGAAAAGCCGACCAATATGAGGCCTACCTTACAGAAAGTGGCGAGACTTTGATAAGAAAGATACAGGAAGCACAGACTATGGGTTGGACACAGGAGGCTGGACAGTCCCGTGACTGGTATCTTGAAGCAGCTTTGAATTTCCAAAGAGATTTTGGATTACATCATGTCTCTGCTCTGGCTATGTACAATCAAACAATGAAATATTATCCCAGCAAAAATACAGGTATTCCCCGTAGTTACGTAGGCTTTGTGGGACGTGCCACTTATGATTACAAAACTCGTTATCTATTAGACCTTAGTATTGGTTATAATGGTTCGGAGAACTTTGCAGAAGGGAAGCGTTTCGGTACATTCCCTGCCGGTTCAGTCGGTTGGATTATCTCTGAAGAGAAGTTTATGGAGCCACTGAAACCTTATGTCAGTTACTTGAAACTACGTGCATCTTATGGTATTGTAGGTAATGATATCGTTTCTGATGGATCACGTTTCCTTTATTTGCCCGATAGTTATATCATCAGTACCGCGGGAGGCAATAATACTACAGGTATTTATAGTTTCGGTTCTACTACCAATAATTTTCTTCCGGGTGCCAAAGAGTCGAAGGTTGGAAATCCTGACGTAACTTGGGAGACTGCTGCAAAACAGAATTATGGGGTTGATTTGCATTTCTTCGATAGCCATCTGAAAACTTCTTTTGATTACTTCATCGAGCATCGTAAAGACATTTTGATTTCCCGCCAGGTAAACCCTGGTTATCTGGCAATTTCTCTACCTATTGTAAATATGGGTAAAGTGGACAATAAAGGTTTTGAGGTAACTGCACGTTGGGAAGATGCAATCAGGGATTTTAGTTATTACATCGGTACCAGTTGGTCCTATGCCAAGAATAAAGTTATTTTCAAAGATGAAATTCCCCAGCCTTATGAATGGATGTGTGAAACCGGACGTCCGGTTGGTCAACAATTCGGCTATGTAAATGACGGCTTCTTTACGGAAGAGGATGCTGCTAATTATGAATCTTTGAAAGGAAAAGAAAATGGCATTCCCGATCATGGTTCAGGTTTCTCACCCATAGCCGGAGATGTGAAGTATAAAGACCTGAACAAGGACGGTAAGATTGATGCAAATGATATATCGGCTATTGGTTATCCTACCTATCCACTTCTAAATGGTAATATGCAGTTGGGCTTTTCCTGGAAAGGCTTTGACCTGAGTATGACGTGGGCAGGTGCATTCCAGACTTCCCGTCTTGTAAGTCGTATCTATCGTACTCCATTTGGAGAAACGGGCACAAATTCACTTCTTCAATATATGATTGATGATGCTTGGACAGCTGAAAAAGGGAATAGTGCAAAAGCTCCTGCCATTTCTTTGAGTGGTAGTAAAACCAATAACTATAAAGACTCGGATTTATGGTTGCGTGATGCTTCCTATATTCGTCTGAAGAACATTGAGGTAGGTTATTCTTTCCCCAAAGCTATGTTACAGAAATTCCGTATCAGTTCTTTGCGTCTGTCTCTCTCCGGATATAATCTGTTGACATTTAGTGATCTGGACTTCTGTGACCCTGAATCTAATCCGGATGGACGCGCCTATCCGTTGATTAAAGTCGTGAATTTTGGTTTAAAAATAGGATTTTAATAAACAGTTATTATGAAAAATATAAGAAAGCATTTTCACGTTATATTATTGGCCTTAGGTCTATTTGTGACAATGGCGTGTGAGGATTTGGCTTTCGGGGATAAATTCCTGCAGAAGCCGCCCAGTACGGATGTTACGATTGACACCGTATTTTCTACGGCAGAGTATGCCCGTCGCGTATTGTCGTATAGCTATCAATATTTGCCTTATGGTTTGGAAACCAGTGGCTATTATACTACCATGTGGTTGGGAACTATTGAAGGACTCACCGACTTGAATTGCGATAATGTAGGATACTCCGGTGTTCAGCGTGTTTATTACTCAGGTAGTTATAATTCTTCTGTCGAGAATACTCCCAGAGCAACTTACATGACTACTAAGATTCGTTTTAATGAAAGCGAGACTCACATGTGGTCGGCAATTCGCCATGCATGGATACTTTATAATAATGTAGACCGTGTGCCTGATATGACCCAAACTGAGAAAGAGCGTCTGAAAGCAGAAGCCAAAATGCTTGTTGCTATCTATTATGCACACATGTTGCGTCATTATGGTGGACTCCCCATAGTAGATAGGGTGATTGCAGCCGATGACGAAATGCCTAAACGTGCAACCCTGCAAGAAACAGTTGATTTTATCATAGGACTTCTGAATGATGTCATAGCTTGTCAGGACTTTCCATGGAGAATTTCGGATGAAGATATGGCACAGTGGGACGGTCGTTTGACCAAAGCTGGCGCTTACGGATTGAAAGCGAGAGTCTTATTGTTTGTGGCAAGCCCGTTGCTAAACAGTGATCAGCCTTATGCTGCCGGAGAGGCTTCGGAACAGCACATGACCTGGTTTGGTAATTACGACCGCGAACGGTGGAAAAAGGCTGTAGATGCTTGTGAGGCTTTCTTTAATGCCCTCGGCCAGAATGGCTTTTATCGTTTGGTACAAAAAAATGATGTTTCACCTGGTGAATATCGTTATGCTTTCCGCAAAGCTTACTTTGACCGTGGGACTACCGAAACACTGATTTCTGTACATCGGAATATCTATTCGGCAAGTTTAAGTGCCGGACAGTTAGTGTTGTGGAATGCCATCCGTTGGGGAGGCTATTGCCCCACTAAAGAATACTTTGATATGTTCCCGATGGCTGATGGCTCAGATTTTGACTGGAACAATCCTGAACATGCTGCAAACCCATTCGTGAACCGCGACCCTCGTTTAAACGAAACCTTTATATTGGATGGCGATATTTATCAGGGAAGAACTGTAGAATTGACTCAGGAGTATCCCAGTGATAAAACCAATTATCCGAAAGGGAAAGACTGGGGACAAGGAGCCATGCATAGTTTAAGTCTGAAAACCGGATTGGCTTGTCGTAAATGGGGATTGGATCGTGGTAATGAACTTAAAGGACATGTTATCCAGTGGCCACATCTGCGTATTGCTGAACTTTATCTGAGTTATGCAGAAGCTTTGAATGAATATAATGGCGGTCCTAACAGCCAGGCATATCAATGCGTAAATGAAGTACGTGCACGTGTAGGTTTGGGTGGCTTGAAAACAGGAATGACGCAAGAGCAATTCCGTGAAGCTGTTCTTCGTGAGCGTGCTTGTGAGTTTGGTTACGAAGAAGTACGTTTCTTCGACCTCATCCGTTGGAAAATGGAAGATAAGTTCAAGACACCTTTACATGGGCTGAATGTATATAAGAATAAAGGGGATGGTACGTATATTTGCGAACCTTTCTCTCTGGCTGAAACGGATAGAAACCGTGCCTGGTGGAATGCCGGTGGATTCTCTTCTATCTGGTACTTTAGTGCCTTCCCGCAGGACGAGGTGAATAAGGGATACGGATTGATACAGAATCCGGGTTGGGAATAATGTTTCTGGAACTTAGAAATGAAAAATATTATGAATAAAAAGATCAATATATTTTTGGCTGGCGTACTGTGTTCACTTGGCGTAATGGCTCAAGAAGACACACTGACAGTCCGTCAGAATAATGAGGTGGTAGAAATGGGACGTACTATTACCATGGATGCAAGAGAGATGACCGGTGCAGTTTCTGTTACAACGAATCTCTCACATAAGAACAGCATAAAACCATCTAACCAGTTATTTGGTACGCTTCCCGGGCTACAGGTTTTACAAAAAGCCGGTACGGTTTGGGAGAATGGCGCAACGTTGTATATACGTGGAAATGGCTCTTTGAATTCCAATAGTCCGTTGGTGCTGGTGGATGGTTTTGAACGTTCGATTGACGAATTGAGTTCTGAAGAAATAGAATCAGTCAGCGTTTTAAAGGATGCTGTGGCTACCAGTTTGTATGGCATAAGGGGCGCAAACGGTGTTATTCTTGTGAAAACAAAACGAGGATCGGTAGGTGCACCTAAGATCACTTTCTCTTATGAATTTAATATGGCTTCTCCTAAGCGTTTGCCTAAATTCGCTGACGGTTATACGTATGCCATGGCATTGAATGAGGCGATGGAGAATGACGGCTTGGCTCCCCGCTATTCGGGTACGGAACTGGATGCATTCAAGAATCAGACTTATCCGGGTGTTTATCCGAATGTGGATTGGTTGGATGAATCTTTGAGAGACATGAGTTACGGTGATAATGTGAATTTCACAGCGCAAGGAGGAAGTCAGTTTGTACGTTACTATACGATGCTGAACTTCCTGGATAATAGAGGTCTATTGAAACCGACATCAGATAATGATGGTTATTCTACGCAGTTGAAATATTCAAGACTGAACGTCCGTACAAATCTGGATATCACGGTAAGTCCAACGACTACTGTACAGTTAAATTTATTGGGTAATTTCACGGAACATAATCGTCCGGGCGAGAACACGGGTAATATCTTCAATGCCTTATTCCAGGTACCTTCAGGTGCATTTCCTGTAAAGACAGACAGGGGAATATGGGGCGGTACAACCAATTATTCCAATAATCCGGTCGCCCTTATTTCAGGTAGAGGGTATGCGCGTTCTCAAACGCGTGCCATGTATGCGGATGTAAACATGAAGCAGGATTTGTCTGCTATACTTCCCGGTTGGTCAGCAGGTTTTAAGGTAGGTATAGATAATACCGCTTCATATTGGGACAATAATACTAAAGAATTTGGCTATGAGTCCGCATCTGTTGATTTTGCAACCGGTGAGAATATCTATACAACTCTTCGTAATGAAGGAACTTTGGGTTTCTCGAAGAGTGTAGGTTCGGTTGCCACTCATTTTAACCTGGAGTTTTATACCAATTATATCAAACAATGGAATAAACATAGTTTAAATGCAACTTTGCTATATTCCATGGATAAGGCAAAAACAAAAAGTCAGAACTCCGGACGTGCATTTATGGATATAGTGGGTAGTGCACACTATACTTATAATAACCGTTATCTGGTTGATTTCTCATTATCGGGTTCTGCTTCCAGCATACTTGATCCGGATGATCGTTGGGGAATTTTCCCTGCGATAGGTGCAGGTTGGATTTTGTCTGAGGAGAATTTCATGAAGAGAGATTGGCTGAATCTTTTAAAGGTCAGAGCTTCTTATGGTATTTCCGGTCGTGCCGATTATGGTGTAAATCTGTTCCAGAATATTTATGGCAGTGGAAATTCTTACTATTTCCAGAATGCCACTAATGTGCCTTCTTCTTCATCCGGCATGAAGTTTACTCAGTTGGGAATCGATGGGTTGACTTATGAGAAATCCCATAAACTGAATGTTGGTATCGACTTTAGAGCTTGGAATAAGTTGACGATGACCTTGGATGCATTCTATGATCACCGTACAGATATTCTGGTGAGTAGTGGTGGTTCTGTTTCCCAGATATTCGGTATGTCTGTGCCTCAGATCAATAATGGTGTTGTCGACAATAAAGGTATTGAAACTTCTTTGGCGTGGGATGATAATATCGGTAACTTTAAATATCATCTGGGTGGACAGTTCACCTTTACCCGCAATAAAATTAAAAATCAGAATGAAGAGTATCGCCCGTATGATTATCTCAAACGCACAGGAAGTTCTATGGACCAAATTTTTGGTTATGAGGTGATAGGGATCTATAAATCTCAGGATGAAATAGACAATCGTGGTGTAGAGCAATTGTTAGGCGATGTACGTCCGGGTGATCTGATGTTTAAGGATCAAAACGGTGACAATAAAATCAATGCCTATGACCAGGTACCTTTAGGTTATAATGCAACATGTCCTGAAATCTATTATTCATTTGATTTAGGATTGGAGTACAAAGGTTTTGGAGTTTATGCATTGTTTCAAGGTGTAGGTAATTATAGTAAAATATTGAATACGGCAAGTATTTACCGCCCGATTGTCAACAACAATACAATCTCTACTTATTATTGGGAAAACCGCTGGAGCGAATCGAATCCTAACGGAACTTTGCCTCGCCTGACTTATTCCGGATCGGATAATAATTACAATACTAACTCTATGTGGGTGTCCGATGCTTCTTTTTTGAAGTTGAGAACCTTGGAGCTGTACTATAACTTCCCGACGAAGTTGTTGAAGAAGACTGGTTTCCTGGCTGGCGTGAAAGTTTTTGCTCGTGGACATGACTTATTCTGTCTGGATGGAATTGATCTTCGTGACCCGGAATCCATCGGTACAGAGCATCCTACTATGACTCAATATGCATTCGGATTTAATCTATCTTTCTAAAAAAATGAATGTTATGAAACTAAAGAAATTATTTGCGATATTTATCTCTGTCAGTTTGTTGGCATCCTGTGATTTTATGGATTGCAATGAATCGGATTACTACTCTTTGAAAGAAATTCAGGGAAGCTATAGTCGCGTTAAGCAATTTGTAACAGATGTTTATGGCTATCTGCCTTCGAACTTTTGTAATATCGATGGTGCCATGCTGGATGCTGCCACAGATGATGCGGTTCATATTTATGAATCATCTAATATAAAGCGTTTTGTGAATGGTACCTGGTCGCCTAATTATACGGTTGATGATCAATTTGCCAATTATTATAATGGTATCCATGACGCCAACTTCTATTTGGAAAACCTGACGGGGTTGAAATTTGAAACATGGGAAAATACCAACGATTATGATAACTGGATGATCACTTATCCTAACTTTGAATATGAAGTTCGCTTTCTGCGTGCCTATTTCTACTTTGAATTGGTCAGACGTTATCAAAATGTACCTCTGATAACTAAGGTTGTCACTCAGGCTGAAGCCAATGCGGCAGAACCTGCTTCGGCAGAACAGATCTTCGATTTTATTATTTCGGAATGCACGGAACTGTCTACACTTCTACCTGTAGATTATACCAAAATGCCTGGTAGCGAGTATGGACGTGCAACGCGAGGTGCGGCTTTGGCACTAAAGGCACGTGCCGCTTTGTACGCTGCCAGTCCGTTATTTAATTCCGGCAATAATAAAAGTAAGTGGGTGGCTGCTGCAGAAGCTGCTTATGAAATTATTGGTCAGAGTTCTGCATTAGGTTATAAGTTGGATGCCAGTTTCTCAAATCTGTTTGGTGCCACCAATACGGCAAGTAATGAAGTGATCTTGGTACGTCCTACAGGAACAAGTACCAGTTTTGAAGCAGCCAACTTTCCTATGGGTGTAACAGGTGGTAAAACAACTACCTGCCCGACGGAAAACCTGGCAAGTGCATTTGAAATGGCAACAGGTGAGGAGTTTGACTGGAATAATGAAGCAATGAGTCAGAATCCTTATACAGGCAGAGATCCCCGTTTCTATTTGACGATTGTGCATAATGGCATGACATGGCCAGCTAAGAATGCGGTGGAAATTCATGAAGGCGGTGCCAATGGTTTGCCTTTAACGAATGCGACTTCCACCGGTTATTATCTGCGTAAGTATGTAAATAACAGCATCAGTTTTGAAGCTGGTTCTTCCTCTGCTGCAACTCATCACAACTGGGTATTATTTCGCTATGCTGAAGTACTGTTGAATTATGCAGAGGCCATGGTGAACGCTTATGGTGATATTAACTATACTACGGATAAATGTGGTATGACTGCCTTGGCAGCAGTGAATGCGGTTCGTGGCAGAACGGGTGTGAATATGCCGGCATTATCAGATATTCTATCTTCTGATGAGTTCCTGAAACGCGTGAAACATGAGCGTAGAGTAGAACTCGCCTTTGAAGGACATCGTTTTTGGGATCTTCGTCGTTGGAAAGAATTGGCTGAATCCAAAGATGTTTATGGAGTGAAAATAACAAAGAGCAATGATGAGGTAAGCTATAAGAAGTTTACGTTGGAGTCCAGAAAGATAAGTGATAAATTGTATTTCTATCCGATATCAAATACGGAACTCTTTAAAAATAGTAATCTGAAACAAAATCCTGGCTGGGAATAATAAAGTTCATATAAGAAAGGTCATGCCGGTTCTGTAATACAGGTATTGGCCTTTCTTATATAAATTCTTATTTGATTGGATTTTATAGATTGATTAATATGCAATCATTAATTGAATATATAAAATATATAGAATGAAAGTATTTTACGTTTTGTGCATATCGGTATTAGTGTTGATAGCATGTAGTGGAGGAGAAGATACGAGCATCGTAGAACAAGGCTTTACCAGGGCGGAACAACAACTGTCCAATCAGTTGAAGGCTGTGCCTGAAGCTACCGAATATCCTCGTACGATAGGTAAAGACGGGAAACTGAAGGTAACTCGTAAAAATGACTGGACGGAAGGTTTTTATCCCGGTTGTCTGTGGTATGTATATGAATATACCAACAAAGAAGATTGGAAAAAGGCCGCAATAAAGTGGACGGAGTCGCTTGAACCCCTGAAGAAAATGACCAATCATCATGATATTGGTTTCTTGATGTATTGTAGTTTCGGGAATGCATATCGTTTAACCGGAAATGAGGCTTATAAAGATGTATTAGTTGAATCTGCCCGTTCGTTGTGTACTCGTTTCAATGAGAAAACAGGTTGTATTAAATCATGGAATTATCGGAAATCCTGGAATGGCAAGGATGAATGGTTTTATCCGGTCATTATTGATAATCTGATGAATCTGGAGTTGCTGTACTTTGCTACGAAAGTGACAGGAGATTCTGTTTATGCAAAAGTGGCTAATCGTCATGCTGAGACGACAGCTAAGAACCAGTTCCGTGAAGATTACAGCAATTATCACGTTGTGAATTATGATGCCGAAACCGGTGAAGTTTTAAATCAAGCCACTTGCCAGGGCTTTTCTGACAACTCGGCTTGGGCTCGTGGACAGGCATGGGCTATCTATGGTTATACAATGGCTTATCGTGAAACTCACCGGCAAGATTTTCTCGACATGGCAGTTCATACAGCCGATTTCTGGCTGAATCATCCGAACTTGCCGGAAGACGGCATTCCTTATTGGGATTTTAATGCAGGACAAGAAGGCTACGTGCCTGATTGGAACTATGATCCGGAAATCTTTAAAGTAGTACCGCGTGATGCTTCGGCTGCTGCCATTGCTGCTTCCGCTTTTTTAGAATTATCAGGTTATGTAACGGACGGTAAGAAATATAGTGCTGCTGCGGCACATATATTGAAGTCTCTTTCATCTCCTGCCTATCTGGCCGAACCTGGAACGAACTGCAATTTTATACTGATGCATAGCGTTGGAAGTATTCCACATGGTGAAGAAATAGATGTTCCCCTTATCTATGCAGATTATTACTATTTGGAAGCTTTGATGAGATACAAGAATATGTAAAAAAGATGATAAAAAGTTCTTTGTATTAAGTAAAAGATTAATTTTGTAAATAATTTGTGTAACATAATCTAATGGTATGAATAAAGGTATAGTAATTTTATTGGGAGTATGCATGTTAGGTAGCTCTGTGCTGGCAAATGCAGGTGATAATAAAATGCATACTCTTCCTTATTGGCAGGACATACAGACTGTTTCTGTGAACAGGGAGTCTCCCCGTACGGCTTTTATGACCTATGATAGCCGTCAGAGTGCATTGAGTGGGAAATATGAGAATAGTAATTTCTATAAGTTACTGAATGGGACATGGAAGTTCTATTATTCGGATTCACATCGTAATTTGCCGGTAGATGCTGCGCAGGAAGTAGCAGATATGAAAGGGTGGAATGATATTCAGGTTCCTGGCAACTGGGAAGTGCAAGGATATGGTGTACCTATCTATACCAATCACGGGTATGAATTCAAGGCGTTGAATCCACAGCCTCCGCAATTGCCGGAAGATATACCGGTAGGTATTTACCGACGGGAAATTACTGTACCGCAAGATTGGATGTCACGTGATATTTATTTGCATATTGCGGGTGCTAAGTCCGGTGTTTATGTCTATCTGAATGGACAGGAAGTTGGATATAATGAAGATTCCAAGAATTCTGCAGAGTTTTTGATAAACAAATATATAAAGAACGGTAAAAATACATTGGTTCTGAAAATATTTCGCTGGAGTACGGGGTCATATCTGGAGTGTCAGGATTTCTGGCGCCTGAGTGGTATAGAGCGTGATGTTTTTCTTTACTCTCAACCTAAAACTGCCGTGAAAGATTTCCGTGTAGTTTCTACATTGGATGATAGTTACACGAACGGTATTTTCAAATTGGCTGTCGATATTCGTAACAATGCGGCTACAGATAAAAACTTGCAAGTGTTGTATGAGTTGATAGATAAAGCTTCCGGAAAAGTGGTTGCTAATGCTACGGAGAGTTGTATCGTGAAAGGCGAAGATATTCAGACTGTGACATTTGGTGCAAATTTACCTGGGATAAAGACCTGGACGTCCGAGAGCCCTAATCTCTATAAAATGCTGATATCATTGAAAGAAGAAGATAAAGTGACGGAAATCGTTCCTTTCAATGTGGGTTTTCGCCGTATCGAGATCAAACAGATTGACCAGATAGCTAAGAATGGGAAACCGTATGTGGTGTTAATGATTAACGGACAGCCTCTGAAACTGAAAGGTGTCAATATCCATGAGCATAATGAACACACCGGGCATTATGTAACGGAAGAACTGATGCGTAAGGACTTTGAGTTGATGAAACAGCATAATTTGAATACGGTTCGTCTTTGCCATTATCCGCAAGACCGCCGCTTCTATGAATTATGTGATGAATATGGATTGTACGTTTACGATGAAGCCAATATAGAATCGCACGGAATGTATTATGACTTGCGTAAAGGCGGAACACTGGGTAATAATCGGGAATGGTTGAAGCCACACATGTATCGTACAATGAACATGTATGAACGTAATAAGAATTATCCTTCTGTAACATTCTGGTCTTTGGGTAATGAAGCCGGTAATGGCTACAACTTCTATCAGACTTATCTTTGGCTGAAGGATCAGGATAAAGAACTAATGAACCGTCCCGTAAACTATGAGCGTGCACAGTGGGAATGGAATTCGGATATGTACGTACCGCAATACCCCAGTGCAGAATGGCTGCGATATATTGGAGAAACTGGTTCTGACCGCCCTGTGGTTCCATCGGAATACTCTCATGCTATGGGTAATTCAAATGGTAATCTGTGGGATCAATGGAAAGAAATCTATAAATACCCAAATCTTCAGGGTGGATATATCTGGGACTGGGTGGATCAGGGAATATTGGAAACCGATGAGAACGGTCGTAAATACTGGACATATGGAGGAGACTATGGAGTAAATATGCCAAGCGATGGTAATTTCTGCTGTAATGGACTGGTGGGGCCTGACCGTAAGCCGCATCCTGCTATGGCAGAAGTGAAGTATGTACATCAAAATGTAGCATTTGATGCTGTTGATGTAGCTGCCGGTAAGTATCGGGCTATAAACCGTTTCTATTTCACTAATTTGAAAAAATATGCCATTCGTTATGAGCTGCGTGCCAATGGCATCTCTGTTAAAAAAGGAAGTTTGACTTTGGATGTAGCACCTCAGGCGGAAAAAGAATTCTCAATTCCGGTGAAGAATGTGAGCGGAAAAGCGGGAGTTGAATACTATGTACATTTTAGTGTGGTTACCACTCAGCCTGAGCCATTGATACCGGTAGGATACGAAATTGCTTATGAACAGTTCAGATTGCCGGTAGAAGCAAATAAGATTGCATATAAAGCAGCAGGACCGGACCTGGGTTGTAAAGAAGAGGGGAGTACTTTAGTCGTTTCTTCTCCTAAAGTGTATTTTGCGTTTGACCGTACTTCCGGTATGGTTACTTCCTATAAAGTAAATGGGTTTGAATACTTTGATAAAGAGACAGGTGTGCAACCTAATTTCTGGCGTGCGCCCAATGATAATGATTACGGGAACAGTAACCCGAAGCGTCTTCAAATCTGGAAAGCTTCAAGCCATAACTTTAAAGTGAGCAATGCTGCTGTGAGAATGGAGGGAAAGAATGCACTACTGAATGTGGTATATGATTTACCTGCCGGAAATCAGTATTGTGTCGATTATAAAATATATCCGGATGGAGTGGTGAATGTGGCCGTGAAGTTTACTGCTACTGACCAGGAGGCTGTGAAGACTGATGTGCCGGAGGATACTCATCTTGCTACTTATACTCCCGGTAAAAAGAAAGAAAAGAAAGATAATCTTGAAGTACCTCGTATCGGGATACGTTTTCATATACCGCAGGATATGAATATAGTAGAGTATTTCGGTCGTGGTCCGGAAGAAAACTATATAGACCGTAATGCCGGAAGCATGGTAGGGCGCTATAAGACTATTGCCGACTCAATGTATGTGGATTATGTTCGTCCGCAAGAAAACGGACATCGTACAGATACGCGTTGGGTTGTCTTGTCAGATAAGAGCGGACGTGGTTTGTTGGTACAAGCAGAGAACACTATTGGTTTTAATGCATTGAGAAATACAATTGAAGATTTTGATGCGGAAGATTCATCCCGTCCATATCAATGGCGGAACCGTTCTCCGGAAGAAATCGAAAACCATGATCTGGATGAGGCTAAAAATGCGATGCGGAAGATGACTCATGTGAATGACATTATTCCCCGGGATTTTGTAGAGGTTTGTGTTGACATGAAACAGCAAGGAGTGGCTGGTTATGATAGTTGGGGAGCAAAAGTGCAACCGGGCTATACAATACCTGCCAATCAAAATTATGAATGGGGATTCACCTTTGTGCCGATAAGGGCAAAAGCAGACGTTGATAAATCACTTCGTTATGATTATTGAGTGAATTGGTGATTTATAAATGTCACAATGTGTAGGTGGTAAATGCTTACAAATTGTGCTGTTTATGAACTCAGTCGTATATTTAGGGTATCTCAGTATGATACTTAGGGTACCTCAATATCATACTGAGGTACCCTAAGTATCATACTGAGATGCCATTATTATAATGTGTCTGATAATCAATTGTTTGCAAAAGAGTTGCTCGGTGTTAATAAATAAAGACAAATACCTAGTCAACTGAATAGTAAATCTCAGACAAGATTGTACAATGGAGTTGGAATAAAGGTACGATTGTAGCAGGAACTTCGGAGGATTGCCTGATGAATAAAATGTGCTTGGATTAACCTTACCAAAGATGGAAGTTGTTCGAGTGACAGTTACTTCGTAATATATAAAATAGACATAGGTAAAGCAGTTTTTGGGATAAGGTACTTCAATATTAAGTTGAAGTACCTTTTTTGTTTTATCGATTGTGAAAAGTGCTTATAAATATATCATGTAGTTTAAAAGAAGTTATAAAACTGAGGGTGGAAACTTTTGAGGATGAAAAAGTTTTTAATTTTGCACACTATATAAGTATAGATACCATATATGGAACAACGATATATATTGAATGCGATAGATGCAGCTCTGCACGCCGGTGCGGACATTCTCTCTATCTATAATGACCCGGCATCAGATTTTGAAATCGAAAAAAAAGCGGATAACTCTCCTTTGACCATTGCCGACCGTAAAGCTCATGAAACCATTACCGGATATTTGAATGCTACCCCTTTCCCTGTTTTGAGTGAAGAAGGAAAGCATCTGCCCTATACTGAGCGCTGTGGATGGGATTCTTTATGGATTGTAGACCCGTTGGACGGAACAAAAGAGTTCATAAAGCGGAATGGTGAGTTTACTGTAAATATAGCATGGGTGAGCCATTCAGTGCCGGTAATGGGGGTGATTTATCTTCCGGTGAAGCAAGAACTCTATTTTGCAGAAGAACATATCGGTGCGTATAAGTTATCCGGCATTACTTCACGCGGAGATGTTTCATTGGAGGAATTAATGGCATCTGCTACCCGTTTGCCTGCTGAGTCTGCAAGAGATAAATTTGTAATCGTTGCTTCCCGTTCACATCTGACGCCTGAAACAGAATCCTACATTGAAGAGATGAAACGTCAGCATGCTGAGGTGGAGCTGGTTTCAAGTGGCAGTTCTATCAAAATCTGCCTCGTAGCCGAAGGCAAAGCGAATGTATATCCCCGTTTTGCACCCACCATGGAATGGGATACTGCTGCCGGACATGCTATTGCACGTGCGGCAGGAATGGAAATTTATCAGGCGGGAAAAGAAGAACCGCTTTGTTACAATAAAGAGGATTTGCTGAACCCATGGTTTGTGGTTGAGCCTAAACGAATGAAGTATTAACAAGATACAATGAATCTATGACATTTGAGATAATATTCGTGCTTTTGTCACTTTTGGGCATGGTTGTTGCATTAGTGTTGGACAAAATGCGTCCAGGAATGGTATTGTTTTCCGTTGTAGTCTTGTTCTTATGTGCAGGTATTCTGAGCCCTAAAGAAATGTTGGAGGGGTTCAGTAATAAAGGAATGATTACCGTAGCCATGTTGTTTTTGGTTAGCGAAGGTATTCGTCAGTCGGGAGCATTGGGACAAGTAATCAAGAAGTTGCTTCCTATGGGGAAAACTACCGTGTTTAAGGCTCAGCTACGCATGCTTCCCACGATTTCTTTTATTTCCGCTTTTCTTAATAATACTCCTGTTGTTGTCATATTTGCCCCGATTATCAAGCGTTGGGCAGAATCGGTAAAATTACCTGCTACCAAGTTTTTGATACCTCTTTCGTATGTGACCATTCTGGGGGGTATCTGTACTCTAATTGGAACTTCTACCAATCTAGTGGTACATGGTATGATACTGGAGGCTGGCTATGAAGGATTCACCATGTTTGAGTTAGGTAAAGTCGGTGTTTTCATAGCTATTGCAGGTATTATTTATTTGTTTCTGTTCTCTTCCAAACTTTTGCCTGATGTTCGTACGGATGCGGTAAAACTGGATGACGACCAGGAGGAGGATAGTAGCTTGCATCGGGTTGAAGCAGTGCTTGGTCCCCGTTTTCCGGGTATCAACAAGAAACTGGGTGAGTTTAACTTTAAACGTCACTATGGTGCTGCTGTTAAGGAAATCAAGCGAAGCGGACAGAGCATTACGGAGAATTTGGATAATGAAGTCTTGCGCGATGGCGATACGCTGGTGGTGATGGCAGATGATTCTTTCGTTCAGACTTGGGGAGAATCCTCAGTGTTCGTTCTGTTGGCTAATGGTAAAGACAACGAGCCGGTTCCCGGAAAAGGGAAACGTTGGTTTGCTCTTATCTTGCTGATATTAATGATTGCCGGAGCTACAGTAGGGGAGTTACCGGTTGTGAAAGAAGCATTCCCGGATATTAAGTTGGATATGTTCTTCTTTGTTTCCGTGACTACTATTATTATGGCATGGACAAAAATCTTCCCGGCGCGTAAATATACCAAATACATTTCTTGGGATATTCTGATAACCATTGCCTGTGCTTTTGCCATTAGTAAGGCGATGGTAAATTCTGGTGTGGCAGATGTGGTGGCAAGTTATATCATCGGTCTGACTGAACATTACGGACCGCAGGTGTTATTGGCTGCCGTGTTTATTATCACGAACTTATTTACTGAGTTAATCACAAATAATGCTGCTGCAGCATTGGCTTTCCCGTTGGCACTTTCCATTTCTTCGCAGATGGGCGTTAGTCCTATGCCTTTCTTTGTGGTAATCTGTATGGCTGCATCTGCCAGTTTCTCCACACCGATCGGATACCAGACAAATCTGATTGTGCAAGGTATAGGAAACTATAAGTTTACCGATTTCGTTCGCATTGGTTTGCCGTTGAATATTATAGCATTCTTGATATCTATATTCCTGATTCCATTAATTTGGCCCTTTTAATTTAGATTATGACAGATAATAATATATATCCGATTTTTGATCGGATGTTGTCGAGACAAGATAAAGAAGAGCTCCTTGGACAACATAGTATGATGATATGGTTTACCGGATTGAGCGGTTCCGGTAAGAGTACAATAGCTATTGCTTTGGAACGTGAATTGCACAAACGCGGTTTGCTGTGCCGTATTCTGGACGGGGATAATATCCGTAGCGGCATTAATAATAATTTGGGCTTTACCGAAGCCGACCGTGTGGAAAATATCCGTCGTATAGCGGAAGTCTCTAAACTTTTTATTGATACAGGCATTATTACTATTGCTGCATTTATAAGTCCCAACAATGATATCCGCGAAATGGCTGCCAATATCATTGGTCAGGAAGATTTTTTTGAAGTCTACGTTAGTACCCCTCTGGCCGAGTGTGAGCGCAGGGACGTGAAAGGCTTGTATGCCAAGGCACGCCGGGGAGAGATTCAGAATTTTACCGGTATTTCTGCTCCGTTTGAGGCTCCTGCCCATCCGGCTTTGACTTTAGACACTTCAGTGCTCAGTCTGGAAGAGTCAGTCAACAAGTTGCTTGACCTTGTTTTATCAAAGATACAGATTAAAAAGTGATTATATAAAAATGGAAGAATATAAATTAAGCCATCTGAAAGAGCTCGAAGCAGAGTCTATTCATATTATCCGTGAAGTGGCTGCGGAATTTGAAAACCCAGTGATGCTTTATAGTATCGGAAAAGACTCTTCGGTGATGGTTCGCCTTGCTGAAAAGGCCTTTTATCCTGGCAAAGTCCCTTTTCCGTTGATGCATATCGATTCAAAATGGAAATTTAAAGAAATGATTCAGTTCCGCGACGAATATGCTAAGAAGTATGGGTGGAATCTGATTGTAGAGAGCAATATGGAAGCTTTCCATGCAGGAGTGGGACCATTTACGCATGGAAGTAAGGTACATACGGACCTGATGAAGACAAAAGCTCTGCTGAGTGCTTTGGATAAGTATAAGTTTGATGCAGCTTTTGGTGGTGCACGCCGTGATGAAGAGAAGTCACGTGCAAAGGAACGTATCTTCTCTTTCCGTGATAAGTTCCACCAGTGGGACCCCAAAAATCAACGTCCTGAATTGTGGGATATTTATAACGCCCGGGTACATAAGGGAGAAAGTATTCGTGTGTTCCCTTTGAGCAATTGGACTGAGCTGGACATCTGGCAATATATCCGTTTGGAAAATATTCCTATTGTTCCGTTGTATTATGCGAAGGAACGTCCTTGTGTTACGATTGATGGTAATCTGATTATGGCGGATGATGATCGTTTGCCTGAAAAGTATCGGGATCAGATAGAAATGAAGATGGTCCGTTTCCGTACGTTAGGCTGTTGGCCGCTGACAGGTGCAGTGGAAAGCAATGCCGATACAATTGAAACGATTGTAGAAGAGATGATGACCACTACCAAGAGCGAACGTACTACCCGTGTAATCGACTTCGATCAGGAGGCCAGCATGGAGCAGAAAAAACGCGAGGGATACTTTTAGGAATTAAAAATTAAGAATTAAAAATTAAAACCTGAGGATTGGAATCTTAAACCTGACCTTTAGAACTTTAATGCTTAGGTTTACGAAGATAAAGGTGATAATTAAAAAATAGAAGTGATGGAGAATAACTCTAAACTAAATATCAAGGAGTTTCTGGATAAAGATGAACAGAAAGACTTGCTCCGTTTTCTGACTGCCGGTTCGGTAGATGATGGAAAATCAACGCTGATCGGACGTTTGTTGTTTGATAGTAAGAAATTGTACGAGGACCAGTTGGATGCATTGGAACGCGATAGCAAACGAATGGGAAATGCCGGCGATCATATTGACTATGCGCTGTTGCTGGATGGCCTGAAAGCAGAACGTGAACAGGGTATTACGATTGATGTGGCTTATCGCTATTTCTCTACCAACAACCGTAAATTTATCATTGCCGATACTCCGGGACATGAACAATATACACGTAATATGATTACGGGTGGTTCCACGGCTAATCTGGCTGTTATTTTGGTAGATGCCCGTACAGGGGTGATTACACAAACGCGCCGTCACTCTTTCCTGGTTTCTTTGTTAGGTATCAAGCATGTGGTGCTTGCTGTCAACAAGATGGACCTGGTAGATTTTTCAGAGGACCGCTTCAATGAAATAGTTAAGGAATATAAGGAATTTATTGCTCCGTTGAATATTCCGGATGTAACTTGTATTCCGCTATCAGCCTTGGATGGTGATAATGTAGTCGTTAAGTCTGAGCGTACTCCGTGGTATGCCGGTATATCCTTGCTCGATTTCCTTGAGACAGTCCATATTGATAATGATCATAATTTGTCAGACTTCCGCTTCCCGGTACAATATGTGTTGCGGCCTAACCTTGATTTTCGTGGCTTCTGCGGTAAAGTAGCTTCAGGAATTGTGCGTAAAGGTGATGAAGTAGTTGCATTGCCTTCCGGTAAGAAATCACGTATTAAGAGCATTGTTACTTATGATGGTGAACTGGATTATGCTTTTCCGCCTCAGTCTGTGACTTTGACGCTGGAAGATGAGATAGACGTATCAAGAGGAGAAATGCTGGTACATCCTGATAACTTGCCGGTTGTAGATCGTAATTTCGAGGCTATGCTGGTGTGGATGGATGAAGAACCGATGGATCTTAATAAATCATTTTTTATTAAACAAACCACTAATCTGAGCCGTTCACGTATCAGTAATATCAAGTATAAGGTAGATGTCAATACGATGGAACAACTGTCGGTTGAGAATGGACAATTAACTACTGATAGCTTGCCCATGCAGTTGAATCAGATAGCACGTGTTGTGCTGACTACGGCAAAAGAATTATTCTTTGACCCTTATCAAAAGAATAAAGCAACAGGAGCCTTCATTCTGATTGATCCGATAACTAACAATACCAGTGCTGTCGGTATGATTATCGATAGGGTAGAGGATAAAGACATGCATATTTCGGAAGATCTTCCTGTCTTGAATTTACCGAAGCTTGGCATTGCCCCCGAACACTATGAAATCATAGAGAAAGCGGTGAAAGACTTGGAGCGTCAGGGTATTGAAGTGAAAATCATTAAATAATTTACCATTTGTATCGTAAATGGTAAATTGAACATTGTCAAATTGCAAATGATATGGGTTTACTCGAATTTAATAAACTTCCTATAAATACATTGGTTGGAGCCGATTGGAAGACATTTAATGCTATTACGAAGGGACGTGAGATAGATGCAGCATACAAAGGCAAGTACCGCTTGACTAAAGCCGTGTGCCGTTTGCTTTCTACTCTGGCTCCTTTACAAAATGGACGTTATGAGAAGCGACTGGCATCTCAACCTTTGGAACATGATCCGGTATTCATCCTTGGCCATTGGCGTAGTGGAACGACCTTTGTGCATAATGTCTTTTCATGCGATAAACATTTTGGTTATAATACTACTTATCAGACCGTATTTCCGCATTTGATGATGTGGGGACAGCCTTTCTTTAAGAAGAATATGAGTTGGCTGATGCCCGATAAGCGTCCTACGGATAATATGGAACTGGCTGTAGACCTGCCGCAGGAGGAAGAGTTTGCACTGGCCAATATGATGCCTTATACTTATTATAATTTCTGGTTCCTTCCTAAATATCAGCAGGAATATGCAGATAAATATCTGTTGTTTAATGATATCACGGAGAAAGAACTGAAAGTGTTTGAAGAGGTATTTGTCAAGTTGATTAAGATATCATTGTGGAATACACGTGGAACGCAGTTCCTGAGTAAGAACCCGCCGCATACGGGGCGTGTGAAGGAACTTGTTAAGATGTTCCCCAATGCGAAGTTTGTTTATCTGGTGCGTAATCCTTATACGGTATTTGAGAGTACCCGTAGTTTCTTCACGAATACGATTCAGCCATTAAAGTTGCAAGACATCAGTAACGAGGAACTGGAAAATAATATCCTTTCTATTTATGCTAAGTTATACCATAAATATGAGGCGGATAAATCGTGCATCCCTGCCGGGAATCTGATTGAAGTTAAATTCGAAGATTTTGAGGCCGATGCTATGGGAATGACCGAAAAGATTTATCATGATTTGTCTATTCCCGGATTTGCAGAGGCACGCGGTGACATCGAGAAGTATGTAGGTGGAAAGAAAGGATATAAGAAGAATAAATATAAATATGATGATCGTACTGTGCAATTGGTACAGGATAACTGGAATTTTGCACTGGATCAGTGGAACTATGAACTTTAATTGAAAGGCTAATGAGATGATGCAGAAGAAAATTCGTATGTATGGTATGCTATCCGCTTTTTTATATTGTGGGATGGCATCTGCACAGCAACAACAGCATACTGTGGAGATGATTCCATTCGGCAATATGGACCAGTGGGTAGACCGCCAGATTAAAGAGTCGGGCATTATCGGTGGCGCATTGAAGAATGTGTATGCTATCGGGCCGACTGCAACTATTCGTGAGAATAAGGCTTATAAGAATATGGGTGGATCACCGTGGGCAACTTCCAATGTGATGGCACGTGTGGCTGGTATTACTAAAACAAACACCTCCGTGTTTCCTGAAAAACGTGATGAAGGTTACTGCGCACGTATGGATACCCGTATGGAGAGTGTAAAGGTATTAGGAATCGTAGATATTACGGTGCTGGCTGCAGGTTCTATGTTTTTGGGTGAAGTACATGAGCCGATTAAGGGAACGAAGAATCCGCAGAAGATGTTGAATTCCGGTATTCCTTTCACAAAGAAACCGATCGCTGTTCAGTTTGACTATAAAGTTAAGATGTCTGATAGAGAGAAGCGTATCCGCGCTACAGGTTTCAGCCGTATTACGGATGTAGACGGTAAAGATTTTCCGGAAGTGAATTTATTCCTGCAGAAACGTTGGGAAGACAAGGATGGAAATATTTTTGCGAAGCGCATAGGTACAATGGTGGTACGTTATTATAATACAACTGATGACTGGCGTAACAATGTTACTTATTCAATCATGTACGGAGATATAACAGGTGATCCTGCCTATAAACCTCATATGATGCGTTTGCAAGTAGAAGAGCGTTATGCTATCAACAGTAAGGGAGAGAGTGTTCCCGTTAAAGAAGTGGCATGGGGAACGGAAGAAGATGTTCCAACTCATTTACTGTTGCAATTTACTTCCAGTCATGGAGGTGCTTATATTGGTTCTCCTGGTAATTCACTTTGGATTGATAATGTAAAGCTGGTATATTAATCTTTATTTGAGATAAAATAATAGAGTTGTGTTCGGAAGGGCACAACTCTTTTTTGTTTAAAGGGGGATATAATACGTAAGTTTTAGTCTGATAACTATTTACTTGGCAATAGGGTATAAGGAGGATATATTTATGGAAAAGCTTTCCATATCAATGTTTCGGGAGACTATTAGAAGGATGATTCTGGTATTTCATAGTATTGATAAGACAAAAAAAGAGTTGTGCCAAATCTGACACAACTCTTCCCAAATAAAATTTGGTACCCTATATCTTATTCCAGAATCACTACACGGTTCAGATAGTTCTTACCGAACATGTTAGCTGTACCACCGAATCCTACGAGTTCGAGCTGATCTTTGTTAACGCCTTCTTTAATCAATGCGTCATAAACAGCCTGAGCACGTTTTTCAGACAGCTTCTGGTTCCAAGAAGCGCTACCTGTAGCCTTGTCAGCATAACCTGCAACCTTGTACTTCTTATCCGGGTTAGCCTTCAGGATCTTAGCAGCCAACTCGATGTTAACCAAACCGTAATCATCGATACGAGCACTACCGATCTTGAAGAAGACAGCACGCGGACCAGCAACTTCAACTTCCTTCACAACTTCCTTAGTTACAGGTTTAACGTTAGCCAAAGCATTCTTTGCATTAGCCAGGTCAGCCTGAGCCTGAGCCAGTTCGCTTCTATATCTGTTGATTTCTGCGTTGATAGCATCCTGGTCAACCTTTGCGCCACAAGAGATAAACTTCTTGCCACCGAAAGTATATGTAAGACCTGCACCAACATAAATGCCACCAACAGTTCTTGAAGATGACAAATAGCCCAGATAAGAAGAAGCTAATTCACCACGAGCTTCGATATCAATATCAAGGTAGTTGTTTACATTGAATTTACCCAGCAAACCTGCAGAACCGTTGATGTAAGCACCTGTCTTGTCATCAGCACCTGCGGGGCGAACTTTGTGCCAAGCTGTACCTGCCTGGTTCTCTGCGATTTCGAAAGAGCTTGCACCCTTAGCGATAGTCAGACCGGGACCAGCGAATACAGACAAGGTAAATATACGGTTAGGATTGTATCCACCGATTGCATTTGAAAGGTTGAACAAACCGTCCAGACGAATCTGGCCTACATTCTTGTCATTGTTTACCTTTGAACCTACCATGCTACCGTCAGCAGCATAAGTACCTTCAGACCATTGTGTGTTGAAGTTAGCTTTCCACAAGCCACCTTGAGCGCGCACACCCCAAACCGGAGTAAACCACTTACCAAGAGACACGGTAATATGGGGAGCCGGGTCTCCAAATTTACCTTCACTCTTACCCGAATTTACCAAAGAAACTCCACCAGTCACGCTCACGAAGATATTATCTCCGGCCTTTTCGCTGACGAATTTCTCTTTTGTTTGAGCTGTTGCAACAGTAGCACCAGCCAACATCAAAGATAATATTACTAATTTACTTTTCATTGTTTTTAAATTTTTTGTAATTCAACTCTTTTAATTATTTGCTCCGACCACTCGCTTACTTCAGATAAATCTTGTAAGTAAGTCCGCCGGTAAAGTATTTCATTTTTTGCAATTCTACCTGCGCATGCAAATGGTTGAAAAGCAAATAGGTGGCACCCAACGCAAAATCTTTCGAATCATACTCTGCGATTACTCTCAACTGCGGATGAAAAGAGGGGTTGTAGGTGACGCCTACAGCCGGCCCGTTTAAAGGGTAGTCGTTGCGATGGTTAAAAAGATAAGAGAGATGTACCCCTATCTCTTCAGTTCCTACGGGAATATGTTTGGTCGCTGCAATATAGAAGCGACAAAAATAACCGTTGCCATCAACAGACGATATCTGTCCATCACCGGATTCAGTATAAGGATCCGAAGTTCCTACTACCACCGCCGGCATATACTTCCAGAATTGTCCTTCTTTCAAAGCTCGCAGTCGGACAGAAAAATATCTGTCCTGATTTGTAAATCCAGAGTAACCATAAGGCTTTAAGCCTAAAGCTTCCGCTTTAAAGAGGGTGCATGTATATGCCACCTCCAGCCAGGGGAATATAGTTACATTCAAGAAATAATTGTACGTATGATAGTACCATGTAGGAGGAGTTATCTCCTTATTCAAAAAGTTACCACCAATCATTACCGTCTTATCCCGTTGCATTTCTGCCGAAGGTGCATGCAACAAACCGGTGGTACCATACGTCAATTGAGCCGAAAGCAAGAGAGGACAACACAGCAATAAACCAATAAGGATTACTTTTCCTAATATATACCTCATCATTGCTTTCTTTTCATTTTTTTATTGCGCTATCTTTTTGACTATGAATTATTATTCAAAGATACCACCACCGGCATTCAAATCACCACCATGACCATGACCATGTCCGTGACCGTGATACATCTCTGTCAATACCGGAGTATTGCTGAAGATTACACTAACAACACGTCTTGTCTTAGCAACATATGAAACGCCATTATATGTAAAGTTGAATGTCTTATCATCATACATATATTGAACTGAAATCTTCTGCAAAGCAGATTTAGCAGGCAGCAAGAAAGAGTAAGGTCTTACTTCTGTTGAGAAGTCAGTTCCTACTGTGCCTTCTACGCTTTCAATATACTTCTTCAGTTCAGCAATAACATCGATAGCTTTCGTCTGAGCAGGTTCTTGTACATATTTAGCGCCAATGAAAACTTTGATGTTTTTAGTAACTTGCATCGGATCATCAGATGAGTTGATGATATCCATGTTCTCTACATACTCAACATTGTCGCCTTCAAGAGTCTTATCACCAGTGAAAGAACCAGTTTCAGAAGCCAGGTTAGAAGAAGTTTCTACCTTCAAGCCTTCCGGTTCATATTTGGTCGGATTTACGATAATGTTAGCGTAGCAAGTAATAGCTTGACCATTTTCGATAGTAGCTACGTTCACTGTTGCTGTTGCTGCTTCATAATCGCTACCTGCTGCAACTGATACTGTCACTGTAGACGGCATCTTAGTTCCAGTCTGGTCGTTAGTAACAACTGCCTGATAAACACCGTTACCTACTCCTGCACATGCAGTAGAGCCAGCAGTAACTGTTGCACCTTCTACAGGCTTACCTGTGATACCATTACTAACCGTAACAACGAATGTGTAAACAGCGTCCGGTGCTTTATACGGTTTTGAAACATCACCGTTTTCTGAATCATAGCAGCTTGTAAACATAGTACCGACTGCTAAAATGGCCATCGCTAACTTAGCGGTAAAACCAAAAAATTTACTTTTCATTTTCATCTCAATAAAAAATTAAAAATTTAATAATTCTGATTTAATAAAATATGGGTTAAAACTATTTTCTGTTGCCATATTGTCGTCTACACGCGGATTGAATGAACGTCCATAATATTGTTCATTACCCGCATTATACGACATTCCAAAATATTCAGAAGGCATTACCCTGGGTATATACCCTCTTCTTTTATATTTATATGGTGGCAATGCTATCTGAAAGCGGAAGCCACCATTATATCCTTTATTTCCTGCGTTTTGTACTTTCATGCCGTAAAAACCAATAGAAACATATCTAAAGTTACGTACCATATCAAAACGAATACCTTTTTCACTTAGCAGGTATTGCTCAACTTTCAAAGAGAACGATGTATTATACTCTGGCCAATAAAAGCTACCCCCTATATTCCACGTAAAGCGTTTCAAGGGGCTTACTTTCCAACGCCAGTCTTCAAAGCGCGAGCGTCCGGTATAACCAATACGTCCATCTACAGAAAACCGTTCATCTTTAAAGATATACTTTGCATCCAAAGTTCCTCCCCAACGGTAATTATTGAATGTTCCAATTGTTGCCGTCAGAAAGATATTATAGGGAAGCCTGACTGATTGCGATAAGGCTATGTAGCCCTGACGCACTTGTTCGTAGGAACTTCCATATTCGTTGTACACAGGTATAATAACTTGTCCGATAAACTTCATACCTTTCCATAATGAAACTTCGATCGCAGGATTCAAGTTAAAAAGTACTTGATATATCTGCGTTATGACTAAATTTCTTAGTTTCAGTTCTGGGTATACTACAATGTCCACCTTAAACAAAGAACTATTTTTTCTCTTTTCCTTCTTGATTTGCTTCCAGCTATCACCCAGATCGTAACTAACGTCCCAATCCCTGCGACTTGCTTCAGGAACACTATCACCGATTACCGGTTCATAGTAAAGAGAAATTTGAGGTACATTATTGTCCAAAACTATTATCCTACATGGCTTTTTATCCGGTAAACCCATCTTTTGAATGACATCTACAGCTTTGCCAATGCCTACTCCGTTTAGACGATATGCAGAATTTTGCAGTACGTATACACGTTCCTTGCCGTCTTCTGTCCACCCAACATTCTCAAATCCCATCTCTACTAAAGTATTGACCGTACTTTCTCCTGTTTGGCAAAACCCTTTTAACGGAAGCAAACAGAATAAAAAGAACGCCGCACATTGTGCTATTGTTTTAGTAGTTAGACACTTTCTCATGTTAGAGTTTCTATACCTCATCTTTATTATTCATTTTTTGCATCTTTCACGACGCAAAATATGGTGCAAAAATAGACACAATTTTAATAATACCAAAGAATTTTACATGAAAAAATAAAATAATGTAGCATTTTCTGCATAAATCTTTTCTTGAAGGTTGTGTTCCTTATCAGTGAGCTTATGATGCATGAGTAAGAGGTTACTAAATGACTAGTAAATACGATATTTAAGCGAGAAATATAACCATAAAAGTAATTCTAGTTATATACGTATTTTGTAGAAAACGAATTATTATTTGCCTGAAATAAGTTTAGTGGGGTTATAATGTCAAATTGTCGTTTTGTATTTTCTACAACAATATCCTTGGCGTGTTTGCAAATAATCGGGGGATGATAGAGAAAAATGAATTCTCATGGAATATATGCGGCTTTAAAGGATTGAATTATTTCTTTATTATGTTGTATCTGATAGGTGTTTGTTGTCAGACGTTTCTTTTTGCTTTTGCTATTGTGTTTTTATGGATAAAATGATACTTTCTAAAGTGGGTTGTTTTATGATGAGAAAGAAGTAAATATTATTAAATAACATGTTTAAATCATTCCTCATAGCATAAAATAGCTTTCATTTTAGGTGGGATTAACTTCTTGTCGACAAGAAGTTAACTCTTTGTTAGCAAGAAATTAACTTTTAATCGGCAGGGAGTTAACTCTTTGTTTACAAAGAAATGCTTTTTATATGCGTTTTTAGTGAAAAAGATAGGGAATATGCGCATGTTTATGCTGTTTGTAGTTGTGGTTTTCATTTTTTAGTTAATACTTCAAGGATTTGTGTGTAGGTGAATTAGTTGGTATCTAAACAAAATGGTCGCTTTTTGAGGTGATGTGTTACGTTATGTTAGGTATGAGGTCGATTGCTTTTTTCTTACTTTCATCCACTAATTTAGCATAAACCTGTGTGGTTTGTATATTGGTATGTCCCAGCAGTTTAGAAACAGTATATAAGTCAACTCCCAACGTTAATAACATGGTTGCATGTGTATGGCGGGCTGTATGAAATGTGATGTGCTTTTTGATGCCTGCTTGTTCTGCCCATCTGTGTAAAATCTCATTGGTTCTTCCCAAAGTTATCAATTTCTTAAAGATTTTGTCATTCTCCTTGGCGTCTTCCTGTCTGGGTAAGTGTTTTACCGCCTCATTACTTAGAGGTAACGAAATGGCTTCTTTGGTCTTTTTCTGGATAATGTGTAACCATGAGTTCCCGTTTTCATCTGCTTCTATATCTCGCCATGTGAGTGCTATGATGTCGGAATGTCTCAGACCGCAAAAACAACTGAAGAGAAAAGCTTTCCTTACTAATTCATTATAGAAAGGAGTTTGTGCCAATTTCTTCAATTCATCCATGGTGAGGTATTCTCTTTCTGTATAGTTTCTATGAGGTTTTTCTTCATTCTGGATTTTGTCCATAGGATTGGCTGACAGTAATTCTTCGGCCACTGCATAGTTTATGCAATACCGTAGCATTTTATAATAATATACTTGAGTATTGGCATGGAGCGATTTCTCTTTTTTGCTGTGAGCTTGTTTGGCTATTTTGAGATAATTCAAAAATCCCAAGATATATTCTTTATTGATTCGGTTAAGTTGGATATCATTGGGATCATAACGTTTAAGGTGACAGATGACAGCATGCAAAGTAGTCCGACGTACTTTACCCTCAGATTTCTTTCCTGCTATCGCCTGTATATAATCGATTAATTTTATATTAGAGGCCTTATTGAATTTAAAGCCGTGACTTTGATTTTGCAATTCAATAATACGTTGGGCTTTAATGGCGTTTGCTAACTTTAATGTCTCATTATTGCGAACCCTGTCCGACTTACTATTCTCCGGTATGATATATAATTTCAGAAATTCATATTTCCGCCTTCCTTCCATATATATATCGAGGTATATTGACTTACTCCCGTTAGTCAAGTGTTTTACCCTTATTTTAATTGGCTCTTTTATTTTTAGATCTTCTTTCATATTATCTTAGAATATTTCTAATGAAAATAAAATACATTTCTATTTTGATAGTAACAAATGGGTAACAAAAAAGACTTCCAATTGATCAAGCATTTGGAATTTATTCCATTCTGTTGCCTCTTTTTATGATTAAATTATTGAATATTAGAAAACTAAATAGAATTTTTATTTCTTTTTGTTCTATATAAATGGTAACAAACCAGCAACAAATATACAACATTAATGTATAAAAAAGAAACAATATAGACAAGTAATAGTATTGTTTACTATTATGTAACATGTTAAATAGTAGCTATATGTGAGGATTATTTATCAGCTATGTCTGTTGTAATGATTTCCGGATAAAAAGCCATGCCGTATCGTTGTATTAGATAATAATGTACCTCAAATTTCTTTGCTTTATAAGCCAATTGTTGGTGACAGTATATCTGAGGCCAGTTGCAGGGATTGGATTGTGAGTTATGGCTTAGGTGGTGGCTGGAATAAAGTCAATAAAGTAAAAAGAAAGAATAGCTCTTTGTTTAAGGTAGATGTGACTATATATCCCGAACTGTCATTGAAAAACTTAGTAATCACCCAGATATACCAGGTTTTATTCAATCTGGCACCCGCTGTTGAGGTTTCCTTTTGGAAAGGAATGAAGTTAACAGCACAGGTGGTGATTCCGATATATAATGATGGATATCCTTATTTATATGATAAGGTGCATCCGGGGTTTATAGGCATTTCACAGTCAGTAAGATTACCATATAATATATGGGGAACACTAACTGTCGGACATTTCAGTGGCGACCGCTATGGAGTGGATTTAAAAGTTAACCATCGCTTCATTCGTGACAATCGGTTTGGGGTTGAAGGGCGTATTGGATATACGGGCGCTGCATATTGGGATGGGTTTACATGCTATTTTGGAACAAAGAAACAATTAATGTGGTCAGTAGGCGGCTCTTTTTATTGGCCGCAATATAATATAGAAACGACAATGAAACTGGAGCAATATTTATTAGGTGAAAAGGGAGTTCGGATTGATATAGTCCGGCATTTTCGTTATGCTTCCATCGGCTTTTTTGCAATGAAAGGTTCGGGTGTGAAAGCTAATGGAGGTTTTCGCTTTCAGGTTGCCTTACCGCCTTATAAATATAAACGTAAAGGGTACATGCCTCGGATTATCCCTTCGAAGAATATGGGGATGGCCTACAATGCAGGAAATGAGCAGTACTATTATAAGAGTTATCGTTCATCGCCGGGAGACAATATAATGCAAGCAAATAGTTTTAACCCATATTTTATTAAATCAGAATTATTAGTTTATTAATTTTAATTTTATTGAGATGAAAAAGAAAAGTTTTTTTTGTATTAACGTTAGATTAGCGTTGATGTTAGTGGCAATTTGCGGAATGTTCGCAAGCTGCTACGAAAAAGAAGAATTGACGGCCGAGACACCGAGCACGGTGGCACCAGTGTATAAAATCACAGGTGTCGTTTCTGATGCTTCTACAGGTGCTCCGCTGAGTGGAGCTAAAGTAAACAGTGCTACTACTGCTGCTGACGGTACTTACTCACTGAGTGCTGCTGTGGGATTGAATGTACTGACTATCTCTATGGATAACTATAAAACTGCTACAACTTCAGTTTATGTAGAACAAATAGAGAATGGAAAAGTTGCTGTTTATGCAGCTAATGCTGCATTGTATCCCGGTAAGGATATTCCGGACTACAAAACAGTGAAGTACAATATTAAAGGTACAGCAACTGACGAAAGTAACAAAGCTGTTGCTTTGACTTCTGCAGTTATTTCTGGCTTGACTCCAACGCTGAGTGGTAATACATTTTCAGCTGAGAACGTTCAGCCCGGCACGTATTATGCAGTGTTGACAGCTGCTGGCTACAATAAGGCTTATGTAACTATTAATGTTGTTCCAGTTGCTGCTGAAATAGGTGAAGGTGATCAAATTGTGACTTCTATGGTAGGTGTCCTGATGCAGAAAGAATCTGCTACTGCAGTTTCTAAATATTTTGTATGTGGTTTCGTAACTGATGAAAAAGGCGACGCTGTAAGTGCTGCTGCTGTAAAAGTAGAAGTTGGTAGTGCTGTATATAACGACTTGAAAACGGATGGTAAGGGCTACTTTTATAAAGAAATCTCTGCAGAAAATGTAACTCCGACTACTTTGGCTACTATTACTGTAACTAAATCAGGTTATGTTAAACAAGTAAAGGCAAGTCTTCTTAAGTGGGTTGAAACCGGTGCAACTTCTGTTACTTCTGTTTCATTTGTACTGAAAGCTGAATCTGTAACACCGGATCCAGATCCGGATCCGAGTGAAGGTGGGGAAGCTGAGGTTCCTGTTGATGTAACGAAGAAGGAAGATAAGGATATTGAGGATATCAAAAAAGAAGAGAGTGCAGATGTTGTAAGCAAGATCGAAGAGCTTGCCAAAGAATATGGTACTGAAGTAATACCGGTTGTACCTGTAGAGACTGAGTTGGTAGTAAGTCTGGAATCAACTGAACAGGTATATGATGAAGAAACTGGTGAACCTACTTCAGAAACAAAGAAGGTTACTGACGAGATCAAATTACCTGCTAATACTACTGTTTACTATGTAGGTGGAACTGCAGAAGCTATTAGTGTAGCTCGTGATATCCAAGCTGAAAAGACTACTGCTGCTACCCGTGTATTTGAAGGTAAGCCGAGCGGTACAGTATTCTCTCAGCCGTTGGAAGTTAAATTTGATGTACCTGTAACTGTAACTAAGGAGCCGGATTATGTGTTTGGTGTTCTCTACTTGGATGAAAAAACAGGTGAATGGAAAGCTGATGCAGACAACTATGCTACTTATGATCCTGTTTCTAAGAAATTCGTAGCAAAGGTTAGTCACTTCTCTAAGTTCAGCTTCGGATTTGAGTCCGCAATCATTGATAAAGAAAATGCAAATCTGCCTGCTGAAACAATTGATAAGCCTTGTTATACCGGATCTGCTTCTGCTAATATTGTCTTGAGAGGACAGTATTTGGGTGGAATTGCTTATGATGGTAACACCCCTGCTCTGGCTGCTAAAGCTGCTTTAAGTAAGATGAATGATGAAACTCAGGCTTATGTAGTTTTATTATTGAATAATATGATAGCCAAGGATTATGCTAATGTTAAGCCTACTGTTGATTATACGAAAGTGGCTGTAGAGGAGAATTTCACAGTTCCTGCATACAAGCAGATCGATAACTTTAGTATGGTGAGAAAACAAACTAAGAAAGCTTATACAGTTCATGTTATTGACAAGAATAAGGTGACAATAGACGTAACTGTCATAGTGAAGAAGATTACTAGTGTAACCATTGAAGCTAACTATGCTATCGGTCACACTCACGGACATGGTGGTAATGGTACCGACTTGAATGCAGGTGGTGGCATTGTTGATTTCGAATAAAAATCACTTTTGAATAACGCAATTGATCCGAGAAGCATGAGATTATACTTAATGGAGATGAAACGGATGTTCATTACGACACTACTTATTAGTGTATCATCCATGCTTTCGGCTCAATTGACTTATGGAACTACCGGCTTGCTGCATGCTCCTTCAGCTGAGATGCAAAGGGATAAAACAGTAATGCTGGGAGGTAATTTCATGAACAAGGAGATAACTCCTCCTACGTGGTATTACCATACGTACAATTATTTTTTGAATGTGACTATTCTGCCGTGGATGGAGGTAGCATATACTTGCACCCTTTTTAAGGCGGAAGCTTTAGGCTTAAAACCTTATGGTTACTCTGGATTTACGAATCAGGATAGATACTTTTCTATCCGGCTGAGAATTTTGAAAGAAGGGCAATTCTGGAAGTATATGCCGGCTGTTGTATTCGGTACATCAGACCCGTTTACTTCATCCGGAGGTGGAGAGATTGGAACTACAGAGGGGAATGGATACTATAGCCGTTTCTATCTTGCTGCTACCAAGCACTTCACCATAGGAACAGAAGAGGTCGGAGTGCATCTTTCTTATCTATACAATAAAAGGAAAGAGTATAAATTGAATGGAGTAGCAGCAGGTATTAGTTATAATCCGACTTTTGCCCCTGATTTAAGAGTGATCGCGGAGTATGATTCAAAAGATTTTGCGTTGGGTGCCACTTACTTGCTTTTTAAGCATTTGCATATGCAGGTGGAACTGCAAAGAATGAGATATTTCACAGGGGGATTGTGTCTTCAATTCCGGTTGAAATAAGGAGTTTGGCAGAAGGAAAGCATAGAGTTAATCATTAAAAAATAGAAAAACAATGAAATGTAAATTTGGTATAGTATCTATCATGTTAGCAGGATGGGCCCTCACGGCTACGGCGCAGACTAAAGAGAAATACTACAGCGAAAAATTTAAAGACAATATCTTTATAAGTGCTGGCGTAGGAGCTCAGGCATGCGTTAATCCTGATAACTTTGATTATGGCATTGGAGATGCCATAACACCGCTGATCCATTTGTCAGTGGGTAAACTGTTCAATCCCATCTGGGGAGTTCGTGGACAAGTTGCCGGATTGTGGTCAACGCTATATACGGAGCGTGAACAGATAAAAGGCACTTATGCGGAAATTAAAAACAAGAAGTATTTTACTTTGCGCGCAGATGCTATGTATAATCTGTCTAACTCCATTTGTGGATACAATCCTGACCGTTTGTTTACGGTGTCTGTATTTGCAGGCCCGGGGTTAACTTTTGCAAAAACTTATGGTAACCAAGATAAATTGAATGCATTGATTAACGGTTCTGTGGGTTTGATGGGACAGTTTAATGTGAGTAAATACTTGGATATCAATATTGAAGCAAGAGGTGAAGTTTCTCCTTCCATGTTTGGAAGTAAGAGCAATGCTTATACGGACGGAGCAGTATCTTTGACGGCTGGTGTTACTTATACTTTCGGGGGTAAGAAATTTATCTCTTGTGGTGCAAAGATTGACCAGGATGCTATCAATGCGGAGGTTAATAAATACAGAAGTGAACTGGCGCAGGCTCAGAGTGATCTGGCTAATGCGAAGAATGCTTTGGCTAACATTAAGCCTGTAACTAAAGAGGTTGTGAAGGAAGTTGAAGTAGCTGGTCCTCGTGCTGTCTTCTTTAAGATTGGTAGTGCTCGTATCGATGATTACGGCATGGTTAATATTCAGTTGGCTGCTAAAATATTGAAGGCTAATCCGGATAAAAAGTATAAGATTGCTGGTTATGCAGATAAAGCTACAGGTAGTGCATTCAATAACCAGAAATTATCAGAGAGGCGTGCTCAGGCTGTTTATGATGCGTTTATCAAAGAAGGCGTTGATGCCGGACAACTTGAACTCGTCGGTTTCGGCGGTACAGCTAATATGTTTGGCAAAGACTATCTGAATCGCGTGGTAATTTTGGAATAAAAGTTGTTATTCTGGAAAAGGATAAGATTAGAGGATAAAACTCTATAAATAAGAAAGGTATCTGATTATTATCAGATACCTTTTTTGTTATAAAGAAATCAAATAATATTAGGTTGGTAATGAATTTATTAATGTAATAATATTAGAATGAAATAATGTTTTTTCAATAGTTTACATAAATTACTCTTGAAGGTTGAAAGGAATATAAGTGAATAATCAAATAATTGTTAGATAAAGCAACTAACTGAAAAATGTGATTTGGGAGAGCAATGCTCTGCTTGTATGAAAATTGCTATGAATATATCCGTTCCCCATTTTTCTTATAAGATGTTGTTCTGTTATTGATTATTAGATTCTTATGTCTTTCGATTTGAAGATTTGGCGTTTCTTCTGAAAATAATATAAAAAGCCATGTTTGGTAATAATATAGTATAATGCATGCTTTGAACTTCTACTCTAATGTGCCAGTTTATAGTCAATAGTGCTTTTAAAGTAAAGCGGAATAATTGGAATGTGTAGCTATATTTAGCATGAGTTAGACTCCCTTTTTTGTTATTATGCCGGCAGATGAAGGTAAATATCAAATTTTAATCGTAATTTTGTAGCCCATTATGAGTAGAATATTAGCTATTGATTACGGTAAAAAGCGTACGGGAATAGCTGTCAGCGATACATTACAAATGATTGCTAACGGACTGACCACTGTGCCTACACATGAGCTGCTGGCATTCATCCTTGATTATGTAGGAAAAGAACCGGTGGAACGTATTCTTGTAGGCTTGCCTAAACAGATGAATAATGAGGCTTCGGAAAACATGAAACGTATAGAACCTTTTGTCCGTTTGTTGAAGAAAAAGTTACCGGAAATGCCTGTTGAGTATGTTGACGAGCGTTTTACATCCGTTTTGGCACATCGCACTATGCGGGAGGCCGGGCTGAAGAAGAAAGATCGTCAGAATAAAGCTTTGGTGGACGAAATCAGTGCAACTATTATTCTGCAAAGCTATTTGGAAAATAAACGTTTTATATTATAATAAGGTATATATACCTATATATATTGATTTAGTAATTTGTAACTTAGAGAAAGAATGATTTTACCCATTTATGTATACGGTCAGCCCGTATTGAGAAAAGTGGCGGAAGATATTGCTCCCGACTATCCAAATTTGAAAGAGTTAATTGCGAATATGTTCGAAACGATGGATAATGCCGAAGGTGTAGGGCTTGCAGCACCGCAAGTAGGATTGCCTGTTCGTGTTGTAGTTGTTGATCTGGATGTATTGTCAGAAGATTATCCTGAATATAAAGGTTTCCGGAAAGCATATATCAACCCCCATATCCTGGAAGTATCAGGTGAAGAAGTGTCTATGGAAGAAGGATGCCTGAGTCTTCCGGGTATTCATGAAGCTGTGAAGCGTGGTAATAAAATCCATGTAACGTATATGGATGAGGATATGGTAGAGCATGACGAAATTGTTGAGGGCTACCTGGCACGTGTGATGCAACATGAATTTGACCATTTAGAAGGAAAGATGTTTATTGATCATTTGTCCCCCTTGCGTAAGCAAATGATTAAGGGAAGACTGAATGCGATGCTAAAGGGAAAAGCCCATTGCACGTATAAAGTCAAGACTGTGAAATAAGCTAATCTTATAATAAGGTATAAAAGGCTCAAAAAATATAAAAAGTCTTCCGTTAATCCCGCCAAGTAAATGAAAAGCATTAAATTTGTTTCGTTTACAAGCATTTATAAGACAAGATGATAAAAAAGATACTGACGGCTTTCCTGTTGCTTCCTACGTTGCTGTGTGCGCAGATCAATACGGAGCGAGTGATGACAATCGCACGCAACGCGTTGTATTTTGAAGACTATGTGCTTTCTATCCAGTATTTCAACCAGGTAATTAACGCTAAGCCTTATTTATATGAGCCTTACTTCTTTCGCGGTTTGGCAAAAATCAATTTGGATGATTTCCAAGGTGCGGAAGCGGATTGCGATGCGGCTATCGATCGTAATCCTTTTGTAGTAGGTGCCTATCAGATACGTGGATTGGCACGTATCCGGCAGAATAATTATAACGGTGCTATTGAAGATTATCAGACAGCTCTGAAATATGATCCGGAGAATCTTGTTCTGTGGCATAATCTTTCTCTTTGCCATATGCAGAAAGAGGATTATGATGCGGCTAAAGAGGATTTGGGGAAATTGTTGAAGATAGCTCCCAGGTACACGCGTGCTTATCTGATGCGTGGCGAAGTGTCATTAAAGCAAAAGGATACTATACAGGCTCTGAATGACTTTGAAACGGCAATTGATATGGATCGTTATGATCCTGATGGATGGAGCGCACGCGCTATTGTCCGTTTGCAACAGGGAAAGTATACAGATGCCGAAAGTGACTTGGATCAGGCCATTCATCTGAGTGCGAAGAATGCTGGTAATTATATCAATCGTGCATTGGCGCGTTTCCATCAGAATAATTTGAGAGGTGCCATGAGTGATTATGATCTGGCATTGGACATCGATCCGAATAACTTCCTGGGGCATTATAACCGTGGTTTGCTCCGTGCACAGGTAGGTGACGATAACCGGGCACTTGAAGACTTTGATTTTGTTCTGAAGGTAGAACCGGATAATATGATGGCAACTTTCAACCGTGGTTTGCTGCGTGCACAGACGGGTGATTATCGTGGTGCTATCAGTGACTATTCGAAGGTGATTGACGAATATCCTAATTTTATGGCTGGGTACTATCAGCGTGCCGAAGCTCGTAAGAAGATCGGTGATCGTAAAGGTGCCGAAGAGGATGAATTCAAAATCATGAAGATGCAGATAGACAAGCGTAACGGGGTTACGACAAGCGATAAGGACGTTGCAGACAATAATCAGGATAATGAGGATACGAGCAAAACGCGTAAGAAATCCGATAAGAATATGGAGAATTACCGGAAAATCGTGATTGCTGATGACTCGGAAGAAGACCAGAAATATAAGAGCGACTACCGCGGTCGCGTTCAAGACCGGAACGTAGCCGTTAAGATGGAACCGATGTATGCATTGACATATTATGAGAAATCGAGTGAGGTGAAGCGCATTGTTCATTTCCATAAATATATTGAGGAGTTGAATCATGAGAAAATATTCCCGAAACCGTTGCGTATTACTAATATGGAAGCTCCGTTGACGGAAGAACAGGTGAAATTTCATTTTGCTCTGATCGATACCCATACTTCGGATATCGTATCCAATGATAAGGATGCCAAGAAACGTTTTCTGCGCGGACTTGATTTCTATCTGGTTCAGGACTTTGCCAGTTCTATAGATGACTTTACGCAGTCCATTTTGCTGGATGATAAATTCTTTCCGGCTTACTTTATGCGCTCGTTGGTGCGTTATAAGCAATTGGAATATAAGAAGGCGGAAGCCGGTTTGACCGAAGGTGTTCCCGGAGCTTCTGTTGACAGTAAGAATCAAGCGGAAGTAACTGCTTTGGATTATGATATTGTGAGAAAAGATTTGGATCATGTCATCCAATTGGCACCTGATTTTGTTTATGGATATTATAATCGTGCCAATGTGCTGTCTCTGTTGAAGGATTACCGTGGAGCATTAGTAGATTATGACAAGGCAATCGAACTGAATAAAGACTTTGCCGAAGCTTATTTCAATCGTGGCCTGACTCATATCTTCCTGGGTAATAACAAGCAGGGTATTACAGACCTGAGTAAAGCAGGAGAGTTGGGTATTGTTTCTGCTTACAATATTATTAAGCGGTTTACCAATACTCGTGAATAACATTTTTTTGCTAAAAAATAAAATATCAAAAAGAATTAGCTATTTTTGCGTTCTGAAAATTGAAATATACACAACATTATGATAAAAATTACATTTCCAGACGGCTCCGTACGCGAGTATAATGACGGAGTAACGGGACTGCAAATTGCAGAAAGTATCAGCTCTCGCCTGGCACAGGAAGTGCTGGCATGTGGCGTGAACGGTGAGATTTATGATTTGGGGCGTCCTATCAACGAGGATGCTGAGTTTGTTCTCTATAAATGGGAAGATGAGCAAGGTAAACATGCATTCTGGCATACCAGTGCTCACTTGTTGGCTGAAGCCTTACAGGAATTATATCCAGGTATTCAGTTCGGTATTGGTCCTGCCATTGAAAACGGTTTCTACTATGATGTGGATCCGGGTGAGGCTACTATTAAAGAATCTGACCTTCCGGCGATTGAGGCTAAAATGGCAGAACTGGTAGCAAAGAAAGAAGCTGTTGTGAGAGAAAGTATTTCAAAAGCGGATGCATTGACAAAGTTCGGTGATCGTGGAGAAACTTATAAATGTGAATTGATCTCTGAATTGGAAGATGGTCACATTACTACTTATACGCAAGGTGCTTTTACGGATTTGTGCCGTGGCCCGCACTTGATGACTACTGCGCCGATTAAGGCTATCAAATTGATGTCGGTAGCCGGTGCTTACTGGCGTGGACATGAAGACCGCAAGATGATGACGCGTATCTACGGTATTACTTTCCCGAAGAAAAAGATGCTGGATGAATATCTGGTTGTTCTGGAAGAAGCCAAGAAACGTGACCATCGCAAGATCGGTAAGGAAATGGATTTATTCATGTTCTCTGATACGGTAGGTAAAGGATTGCCTATGTGGTTGCCGAAAGGTACTGCATTGCGTCTGCGTCTGCAGGAATTCCTGCGCCGTATTCAGGCACGTTACGATTATCAGGAGGTTATTACTCCGCCGATTGGTAACAAGCTGCTGTATATAACTTCCGGTCACTATGCTAAGTATGGTAAGGATTCATTCCAACCTATTCATACACCCGAAGAAGGAGAGGAGTATTTCCTGAAACCGATGAACTGTCCTCACCACTGTATGATTTATAAGAATTCTCCGCGTTCGTATAAGGATCTGCCTTTGCGCTTGGCTGAATTCGGTACGGTTTGCCGTTATGAGCAAAGTGGTGAATTGCACGGATTGACACGTGTACGTAGCTTTACACAGGATGATGCACATATTTTCTGCCGTCCCGACCAGGTGAAAGATGAATTCCTGCGCGTGATGGACATTATTTCTATTGTGTTCCGTTCTATGGACTTTGCCAATGTGGAAGCACAGATTTCCTTGCGTGATAAAGTGAACCGTGAGAAATACATCGGTAGCGATGAAAACTGGGAAAGAGCTGAACAGTCTATCATCGAGGCTTGTGAAGAAAAAGGCTTGACTGCAAGAATTGAATATGGTGAGGCGGCTTTCTATGGCCCGAAGTTGGACTTCATGGTAAAAGATGCTATCGGTCGCCGTTGGCAGTTGGGCACCATTCAGGTGGATTATAACTTGCCGGAACGATTTGAGCTGGAATATACCGGTGCTGATAACCAAAAGCATCGTCCGGTGATGATACACCGTGCACCATTCGGTTCAATGGAGCGTTTCGTTGCTGTGCTTATCGAGCATACGGCAGGTAAGTTCCCGTTGTGGTTGACACCTGAGCAGGTAGCTATTTTGCCTATCAGTGAGAAGTTTAATGATTATGCACAGGAAGTGAAAAAGTTCCTGAAGCAATATGATATCCGTGCAATTGTGGATGAGCGCAATGAGAAGATAGGACGTAAGATTCGTGATAATGAATTGAAGCGTATTCCTTACATGCTGATTGTGGGTGAAAAAGAAGCAGAAAACAGAGAAGTTTCTGTCCGCAAGCAAGGGGAAGGCGATAAAGGTACTATGAAATTTGAAGAATTTGCTAAAATTTTGAACGAAGAAGTTCAGAATATGATAAATAAATGGTAACTTTGCGCCCACTTGTGAAAGCATAGCATAAATGATGTTCTAAAGATAGCTTTTACCTAACATAAAAAAATAATAATTTGGGAGTAGTAAATAAGAAACAAACTGGAAATAGAGGTTATTTAATGAAAAATGACAGCTTAAAAGGGCAATACCGGATTAACGAACAAATCCGTGCCAAAGAAGTCCGCATAGTGGGCGATGAAGTAGAACCTAACGTATATCCGATAGCCCAGGCATTGAAGCTTGCCGAAGAGCGTGAGGTGGATCTCGTGGAAATCTCTCCAAACGCACAACCCCCTGTTTGTCGTGTCATCGATTACTCTAAATTTCTTTATCAGTTAAAGAAGCGTCAGAAAGAACAGAAGGCGAAACAGGTGAAGGTAAACGTGAAGGAGATTCGTTTCGGTCCTCAGACTGATGATCACGATTATAACTTCAAGTTGAAGCATGCTAAAGGCTTTTTGGAAGAAGGTGATAAAGTAAAGGCTTATGTGTTCTTTAAAGGTCGTTCCATCTTGTTTAAAGAGCAAGGAGAAGTGTTGTTGCTTCGTTTTGCCAATGACTTGGAAGACTATGCAAAAGTAGATCAGATGCCAGTACTGGAAGGAAAGAGAATGACTATTCAGCTTTCTCCGAAGAAAAAAGAAGTGCCTAAGAAGCCTGTTGCACCGAAATCTGCAGATGCTCCGAAAGCAGCTCCGGCTGAATCAGAAGAATAAAAGAAATGAGTAACGCCACAGGTATAGTGCGTTGCCATATAATTTAAATAATTTAAAAATAAGTAAGATGCCAAAGATGAAGACTAACTCCGGTTCTAAAAAGAGATTTACTCTTACCGGAACAGGTAAAATCAAAAGAAAGCACGCTTTTCACAGTCACATTTTGACTAAGAAAACTAAGAAGCAAAAAAGAAACTTGTGCCATTCAACTACAGTTGACGTGACGAACGTAAGCCAAGTTAAGGAACTCTTAGCAATGAAGTAAAAAGCGTACAAAGTATTTTAAAGTATTAACCGAATGCATTAGCTTTAAGTCCGTTGCGTGAAGTAATGGCGCTAACATTCAAAAATTAGTAAAACTATGCCAAGATCAGTAAATCACGTTGCTTCAAGAGCAAGAAGAAAGAAAATTTTGAAATTAACCAGAGGTTACTTTGGTGCAAGAAAGAACGTATGGACCGTTGCCAAGAATACTTGGGAGAAAGGTTTGACTTATGCGTTCCGCGACCGTAAGAACAAGAAAAGAAACTTCCGCGCTTTGTGGATTCAGCGTATCAACGCTGCAGCTCGTTTGGAAGGTATGTCTTATTCTAAGCTGATGGGTGCTTTGCACAAAGCAGGTATCGAAATCAACCGTAAAGTTTTGGCTGATTTAGCGATGAACCATCCGGAAGCTTTCAAGGCTATCGTAGCTAAAGCAAAGGCTGCTTAAGTTTATTTAGCAAATAGTTTACAAAGTGCTGATTACGAACGAGTAATCGGCACTTTTTGCTTATAATAGGGAGAATATAATATAAAATGTCCTGTATGGAGGAAACAAAATCAGGTTTTTCCTTGTTTCTTTGACAGAAACTTACTACATTTGTTGTAGAAAATATAGCCGCATTGATTGGATCGGGAAACTCATCAAACTATTATGAAATACCGAGACAAGCTTCGCTTCTCGATGGCGGGCCACGCCCTTCGGGGTAACTTTGAGTCGGTGGATTACAAAGAGGACGAGCGCTCAAATCATGTCATTCGGAGTTTCATCACATCATCGGTGCGGCTTTTTTATAAAGGGGAACGGTAATCTTGGTTGGTTACCGTTCCTTTTTCTTTGTACTTTCTCTAATCCAAAGATTTCCACTTAGTCTCTATTAAGGGGTATCGTAACTCAAATATTGTCAATAGCAGATTTATGTATTATTAATAGAAGTAGGTTAGGAGGCTGCTTTGAGGTAGTGATATGCAATAAAAGGACTTTCGTTTCTTTTGCCAGTGTTTGTTGGGGCAAATGCTACATTTCAATGCTCTCAATGCTACACCTTAACAGGACAAATGCCACAGGTTGCAGACAGCGAAGTGTGGAGTTAAAGATGATGGGCTGTGGCATTGTGCTTGTATAAGTGTGGGCTTGCAGTTGTGCAAGTGTAAGCTGACGGTTATATAAGTGTAAGCTTTTGGGATCTGCTGCATGAGGGGCTAAAAAAACGGAGAAGCAAAAGCTTCCCCGTTTCTATGTGATGCGAAATATAATTCAGTGAAATAGTATCTATAAATGGATAGTACAAAGATACTGTATCAAAAAGGTGATGTCAAGTATTCCACTGATTATTTTGAAAAAAGGCTGTTTTTATTGGTTTTGTCGCAGATCTTTTACTCTGACGGCTTTTCCTTCGCTTTGGGGTAATGAACCTTTCTTCACGAGTTTCAACCTGGGGGTAACAAGTATTTCGTCTTTTAGTTGACGGGTAATATCTTTACGTACCTTCTCCAGTTCAATGTAATTATCAGTAGAAAGATCGCTGAGTTCTACCTCTACAATCATTTCGTCCTGGTTGTTTACGGTCTCTAAGGTAATAAGATAATTGCTACCTAATTGTGGGAACTGTACCAATACTTTTTCAACTTGCATTGGGAAGATATTTACTCCCTTAATGATAAACATATCATCGCTGCGTCCCTTGATACGGTCGATGCGGAGGTGTGTACGTCCGCAAGGACATTCTCCGGGAAGAATACGGGTAAGGTCACGGGTACGATAACGTATAAGCGGCATCATTTCGCGATCAAGAGTGGTCAATACCAACTCACCGATTTCTCCATCCGGAACGGGTTCTCCTGTTTCAGGATCAATTATTTCGACGAGGTAGCAATCTTCCCAGAAATGCATGCCGTTTTGTTCCTGACATTCAAAAGCAACGCCGGGGCCATTCATTTCTGTCATACCGAAGCTATTATAGGCTTTAACACCTAACATGCGTTCGATTTTCTTGCGCTGTTCGTCTGTATGGGGTTCTGCTCCGATAACAAGTGTTTTTAAACTGGTACTTGTCGGATCAATTCCTTCTTCCTGAATAACTTCTGCCAGACGAATGGCATAACTGGGGATGGCATGGAGTGCGGTAGTCTTGAAATCTGTGATAAACTTGATCTGGCGTTTACTGTTTCCGGCTGCTGCAGGAACAGTCAGTGCGCCTAGGCGTTCAGCACCGTATTGAAAGCCTAATCCTCCGGTGAACATACCATAGCCCGAACTGTTCTGGAAAACATCTGTTTTACGTATTCCTACAGTGTACAAGCAGCGTGCTACCAGATTAGCCCAAGAGTCCAAGTCGTGTTGTGAGTGGACGATGACAGTAGGAGTACCGGTGGTTCCACTTGATGAATGAATACGCACACCATCTTCCTGCATATTACCTGATACCATGCCGAATGGATAGCAGGCACGCATATCGGATTTCGTGGTAAAAGGTATTTTCCGTATATCATCCAGGCTTTGGATGTCATCAGCTGTGATATTATATTCTTGAAATACTTTTTTATAGTACGGTGAATTAGCCGCAATCTTTATCGTTTTTTTGAGTCGTTGAAGTTGCAATTCCTGCAACTTCTCACGACTCATGGTTTCTATTTCTTCTTCCCAGTATTTGTTATTCATGGTGGTGTATTTTTGAGGGATCTTACATTAATTTCTCAGCAATTTCCTTTCCGGCTGCAAGTGCTTTAAGATTCATTTCCACTATGGCCTCGCCTTTACGTTCGAAGATTTCGCGGATACTGGTCTGTATTTTCTCGTAATCGATGCCGAGGAATGGGGTGGTGGCTCCCAGTAAAACAATATTTGCTACACGGATGGAACCAATTTCTTTGGCTACTTTGTCTACATTAAGAATGATCTTGTGAGGTAGCTTATCTAATTCCGCTCTTACGTCAGCTTCTGCCGGATAGTTGGGGATATTAATAAACGGTGTTTCGTTGGTCACCAGCCAGCCCTCAGGACTTAAGTAAGGAAGATAACGTAATCCTTCCATCGGTTCAAGTGAGATGATCAGATCGCATTTACCGGAAGGGATAAGATCGGAAGCGATAGGCTGATCGCTTATGCGTAAATTGGATTGTACATCGCCGCCACGTTGGCTCATGCCATGTACTTCCGCCTGTTTCATATATAGTCCGTCTTTAAGGGCGGCTTTACCGATTACTGTGGCGATAGAGAGGATACCTTGTCCGCCTACGCCGGAAAGTATAATATCTTTTTTCATGGTTTTACTTGTTTCGTTTTTTACGTGCTAAGGTTTGAATACATTCTCTGCGTGGAATGATAACGGATACACCGCGATATTCGATTTCTTCACGGATAATCTGCTTCATCTCTTCATAATTCTTTTTCAAGGGAACTACTACACGGATATGTTCGGGGGCTACGCCAATACCGGCACAGATCGCTTCAATACGTCCTGTTCCGGCCGAATCCTGGCCGCCTGTCATTGCAGTCGTTTCATTGTCTGAAATGACAATGGTAACATTGGCATTCTCATTGACGCAATCCAAAAGTCCTGTCATGCCGGAATGCGTGAAAGTGGAGTCGCCAATCACTGCTACTGCCGGATGAAGTCCACCATCCGAAGCTCCTTTAGCCATGGTAATAGATGCACCCATATCTACGCATGAGTTGATAGCATTAAATGGTGCATTGGCTCCTAAAGTATAACAGCCGATATCGCTGAATACTTTATGTGTCGGATATTCTTCTTTCAAAACCTGGGTGAGCGTAGTGTACATATCACGATGGCCACAGCCTTCACATAATGCAGGTGGACGCATTTCTACGAGTGAGGGGATACCAAACTCTGACTTATTCTCTTTTCCTACGGCACGTGCCACCTTATCTGGATTTAATTCACCATCTTGTGATAATGTGCCGTCTAAGCGTCCTTTTACTTTTACGCCGATACCAAGATAGCCTTTCAGTTGTTTTTCTACGAAAGGTTGTCCGTCTTCCAATACCAGAATCTCATCACAGTTTTCTACCAATTGCAGGAGCTGTTTCTTGGGTAATGGGTATTGCCCAATCTTCAATACGGGGTATTCGCAACCATCAGGATAGTTTTCCATCAGATAATTGTAGCCGATTCCACACGCTATGATACCTAATTTCTTATTAGGACCATCGGTATACTTATTATAAGAAGAGTTTTCAGATGCTTCAATAAATTCGGCTTGACGTTCTAATAAAACCTTATAGCGCTTGCGGGCGTTACCTGGCAACAAGATGAACTGGCGAGGGTCTTCACTGAATGACATTTGGTTTTGGGGTTGTTGCGGTTTTTGTTCTACACCGGAACGGGAGTGTGCCAGGCGGGTGACCATACGCATCAATACCGGTTCGCCAATCTTTTCAGAAAATGCGAATCCATTGTAAACCATATCATATGCTTCCTGCTGATTGCTTGGTTCGTACATGGGGATCAATGAGAAATCACCATAAAAACGACTGTCTTGTTCATTCTGTGAGGAGTGCATGCTGGGGTCATCCGCAGCTACTACAATTAATCCACCTTTTACACCTGTAACAGCTGAATTGATAAAACAGTCGGCAGCTACGTTCATGCCTACATGTTTCATGCAGACTAATGCTCGTTTACCGACAAATGACATACCTAATGCAGCTTCCATAGCTGTCTTCTCATTGGAGGCCCAACGGCTATGGATATTCTGTTCAGCCGTAATAGGCGCCATTTGAATGTATTCTGTAATTTCTGTGGAAGGAGTACCGGGATAGGCGTAAACACCCGAGAGTCCGGCATCTAATGCAGCTTGTGCAATGGCTTCATCGCCAAGTAAGAGTTGCTTGCTCATATCTGATTATTTTAATGTTAGTCATGATTATTAAAAAAGGAAATAATCTGCGTTTTTCACTCGCAAATATAGGCTTTTGCTTTTATTTTATCATGATTTTACTTGAAAATCTTTCTTTCGTTTAAAGCATTCCAATATTTTCTGGCATTTTTCATGTGATCAGCATAATTGGAAGCAAAATTGTGAGTACCTGAGAAATCTTCTTTGGCACACATGTAAATGTAGTCGTGCTTGGCATAGTTTAGTACTGCATCGATACCTATAGGTGAAGGTATACGTATGGGACCCGGAGGCAGGCCTGCATTTAAATATGTATTGTAGGGTGAGTTGACATTCAAATGTTCATTGGTTATTCTTCTTAAACCAAAGTCCTGGAGGGCAAACTTTATTGTTGGATCTGCCTGTAATGGCATACCTTTATGTAAACGGTTAATATAGAGTCCGGCAACCATTGGTTTTTCCTCGTTGTTGTTGGTTTCCTCTTCAACAATAGAGGCTAGGGTAGAAACTTCTTCCGGTGTCATTCCGATAGATTCAGCTTTAGCCAATCGTTGCTGGTTCCAGAATTTTTCATGCTCTTTCTGCATACGCTCGAAAAATTCGTCTACACTCATATCCCAGTAAACCTGGTATGTTTCCGGAATGAACAGACTGGACATTGTTTCTTTTTTATATCCCATCCGCTTCTGGAATATAGTGTCATTCATTACGGTAGCAATTTCTGTAGAGTCGATCATTAACTGCTTACCAATGCTGCGGGCAAGTCTGTCTAAAGTGCGTACGTTGCTAACAGTAAGATTGATAGGTTCCTGATATCCCCGGTATAAACGACTGAAGACATGATACACATTTTCTCCCGGACGGATGGCATAGCGCCCGGTGTGGATAGCCGAATCATAATTACGCCATCGGGTTATCCAGAGAAAACCTGTGAAACTTTTCGGGTGTCCCTGTATTTTTACTTTATTATATATGGAGTCTATTGTATCGTCTTTGTCGATATAAATATAAGTAGTCTTTTGGGGATGAAATTGTGGGTAGAATATATAATAATAGAATGTTCCGGCACAAGCTACGCCCATAAGGAACAGGATTGCCAATCCTCCTATGAGAATTTTTTTTGTCTTCTTTTTCATCTGTTTCTGAAGTTGTTTTAGTCTGGCAAAGGTAAGAAGAATCTATGAAATAAAAAAAGAGATGCATAAGCATCTCTCTCTTTCTGAGCCGCTAGCCAGACTTGAACTGGCGACCTACGCGTTACGAAGTCTCTAATAGATTCCTACGTATATTGCTGATATTCATGCAAGATTCTATGATTGTCTGAATTCTTTAAAACACAATCTGCTATACAATTGTCAGTTTGGCAGTAGAATTGAAATGTTAATACTATATTAGTTGGTTATAGATGAACGCCTTCTACCTGATATCATTCTTTAGGAGTGGAATATTTCTTTGCATCTTCTATCGGCATCTTCTTTTTAATAACTATAAATTGTTCACGTGGAGATGTGGGGTTCGTCGGAGGAAGCATCTGTATAAACTCCCATCCTTGTGTGCTGAGATAGTTCATCGCATGCATGATATTGTAAAATGCAAGCTTTTTGCCATTTGCATCAGTAATGTCTGTATCATCGTTCTGTTCTCCCAATTGAATTTTAGCTACATATTTTGTAGCGGCAGGTTTCCAATGCAATTGTGTGTACACATAACAGCTATCTTGTGCTTTTAGTGAAATGCACGAAATAAGAAGCATTGTAAATAGTATAACTTTCTTCATGACTTAAATATTTAATTTGTTCTTTAATTCGTTGAATAAATCGGGATTTTCAAGTTCTCCCCAGTAGTATTTCTTATAGCTGTCCCGGTCAAAACTTTGTTTCTTTTCATAAACGATTAGGCATTGTTTATCACAAAGGACTATTACAGTGGATTCAAGAAGGCAAGCGTATGAGCGAGCTTGCAAAAATGCTTCTTCTATCTCTTGGTTGTTCTTCATGTAAAGTTTGGCTTCAATCAACACTTTGGACTTTTCCTCATCCGGCTTATTTTCATAGTGTAAAGCGTAATCTGGGAATATCCGGTGCCCACGTCCTGCATGTATTGGTAATTGGCGAATGAAGTCTTTGCTCTCATACCATCCCATAGAGTTAAGCAAAGGTTCTAATAACTGTTGCTCTACGTCCCGTTCTATCTCTATACTTACATTTTTGGGTAGAGTAGGAGCATACAGCTTTGGTAAGGTTTCTGTATCAAACCCTTTTGCCTTTATCATTCGTAGAAGTTCAGAATAATCTTCGCTACTCATCGGCCATCCGTTCACTCCCTGGAACTTCTTTCTGATAAGTGGATGCTTTGAAAAATAATCGTCTGCTTGAAGTTCTTTCAATGTGATGTGAGGAATATCTATTTTATTTCCTATATACGTATTGCTGTAATAGTGGAAGAATGGATCTATCACTCCATCTGTTTGAGCGATCCACAAACAAGTGATTGCGCTAACTGGTGATGTTTCATAGTGAATTAGGATATCGCCTTTCTTAGTTTCTGAATTTGCCTGCCAAAAAGTAAAATCTAAAGTAGATTCTATCGAGGCTGTTTTCCCACCAATGAACCATGCTTGTGCCGGTTGTGGAATATCTGTTTTTTCTTTTGAAATAAAATTGGGTGCATAGTCATATAAAAATGCGCATAGCTCTGCTGGAGAGAGTTGGTTTTCAATTCTAAACCGATAAAATACCTCACACAATTCCCAATAATACATACATCTCGATTTATAATCAGATTTTTTAGGAATAGGAGGAAGTTCTATCTCGAATGTGTCTGTTATCTTATTTAAATCGAAAAAACGACTTCTGAAAAGGTTTGGGAAAAAGTATTCAGGGGCAAAGTAATATAACATGAATGACAACATATCATTAGCAGATAGCATTAATTGGTATTCGCCTTCATTGATTACTGCTACATGCTCTTCATCAAATATCCCTTTGGTCGTGAGTGTATAATAAAATCGCTTTGCAGATTCATGGTTTTCAGGCTTTTCTGCACTGTCGAAAGAGCAAGCCCAAAATAGGTCGCATGTTTCTACAAAATAGTCTTCTGAAAGAAAATGTGCTGAATTAGGATTGTATTTAGAAAACAGTTCGTATTCAGTCATTTTCTCATTGGCTTCTTCAAACTCCTTAATAGCTTTTTGTCCGTCAGAAGATTGCTTATATAGGTTCCATGTGTATTGATTGAATTTCATAGTCTTAATAATCAACAGCCTTTGGCTTTTTTTGCACTACATAATATAACTTTCTTATTTCATCTAAATTTAATTGGAAATCAGAATATTGAGGAGATGTATTTAAGGAATGGCATGTTATTATACCTGTATTTAAATCTTGGTTTACAATTTGTTTTATCAATACAGAAGAGTCGAAGACAATAACCCAATATGGAGATTTGTGATATCTAAGTCCATCTTTCCAGTGAACTCTATCTAATTCCCGGACGAGTACCCTATCTCCGTCTTCAAAACTCTCTCTAGTTCCATCATCCATACTATCTCCTTTAATTTCAAAAGAAAGATAATTTCCATGCACTATTTGGGAAACTACAAAAAAGTCATCTTCCCAGTCTTCTTTATTGGGTTCAAGTGTATCAGCTTCGTTAGCAAATCGAGCGTATGCACAAAATGGAACATTTTTAACAAGCATTCTGTATTTTCCATTACCTAAATCATAGAATTTGGCACCTTTAGAGTTTTCAACAAAAAAAACTCCTTTATCTTCAGTGCTAGATTTGATTTCGGCTTCAATATGACTATGTGAGTTGTACTTTTCTCCTTGCCCTGAAAACAACCACTCAAAACTATATTTAGGAAAAGCATCTATAATTTTCTGACATGTAATACGTGAGGGGGTTCTGTGTTCATTTATAAGCCTTGTTATTGTTACATTGTTTGAAAGCCCAATTGCTGCGCTAAATGAATTCTTATTATGTCCTGTCTCGTCCATTATGACTTGTACTCTTTCCCAACTTTCCATATTTATAATGTGCAATACTAACAGTTAGTTAAATAACGCAAAAATACTAACTTTATAGTTTTAAAAGTTTGTATTTATACTAACTGTTAGTATATTTGCATCATCAAACATTCAATGATACAAAGAAACGAAGAAAGTTTGAGTAACGCAATAGTATAAACATATTAAATCACACGGTTATGAGCACGAATTTTAGAAATCAGATGAAAGAAGTCATGTCACTTGCATGGTCTTTCGTGAAGAGAAACGGTTTTTCAATGAGTGAAGCACTGAAAGTTGCTTGGGCAAACTTAAAGCTGAAAGCTCAAATGAAAAGTAAGATTGTGAAGTTCTACTTTCAAAAAGTAGATGGTTCTGTACGTGAAGCCTATGGCACACTGAATGAAAAGCTGATGCCAACTATTACAGGTACTGATAAAAGAGCGAAGAATGATACTGTTCAAACTTACTATGATACCGAACGCCAAGAGTTCAGATGCTACAAAAAAGCCAACCTTTTAAAGATTGCATGATATGAGACAGTATAGGGTATGTGACAGCATAGATGCTTATGAGTTTGAAAAGTCTTTAGATAAGGCTTGTACTGAGCTTGATAGAGTAGACGGTATGTCAGAGGCAGAAGCTTGCACATACTGTAATACTGATACCAAAGAAGAAGCCTTGCAGAGTATTCAAGAAGAGATTGATTACATAGAGTTTCAACTTGACAGAATAGCGGTATGATAGAAATGATGATAACATTGGCAAGCCTGTACGCTGGGTATAGGCTGTTCAGAAAGTCAGGTGAGAAATTCTTTTATGAGGATTGATTGCACGATTATGCAACGCACGACAGCCCTACTGACGGATTGAACGACAGCCGATAGCGAGAATCGGGTAGGGTACTATTGATTAGCTCTTTGACTTATTGAAGAAACAAATACGAACCAAGAATTATCCATAGCAGAAATGCGGTGATTGGATAAGCGGCTTGAAGTAGTCTTATATATCATTTAGATGGTCCGAAAATTCCTCTATCAGTAAGCATGCAAGGTTTGGGGCTTGTAACGCCATCGAAATGATTTAATTAAAGTAAGCGTCTGATATAGTCCTGAATCAGTATAAAGTAAATGGTAGTGAAGGGCAGCCATACCACGCTTATTAATATATCCCGTGGCTTACCTATCCTTAGTGTAAGTAGTAAGGCAATCATCGGAACGCCCACGGGAACTATCCCGCAGAAAAGGTTAGTGCTAATACTGTACTAAAAGCCATGAGAGAAACGAAGTGCGCACCGTTTCCCTTTACCCTTGTACAGGCGGTTAATTTTTAAATTAAAAAAGAAAGGAATAAATATGACAGTCGAAGATCTTATTAATGAACTTATGAAAGTAAGCGATAAAATGAAAGAAGTAAAATTCAATATAAAAATTGAAGAAGACTATTCTTATGAGAATGTAGCAAAGGATGTGAGAGAACAATCAGATGTTATCATATATAACTGGTAATTAACGCTTAACAATAAGAAATATGAAAAAAGGTTTATTCGTAAAGTATAAAGCTCCGGGTTGGGAGAATAAGATCGGGAAGGTGTATAGTGTGAATGGTAATAGAGTAATGGTGCAATTCGGAAGGCATGATTTTATAGAATTGTGTTCTGATGAATTGATAATAATAACAGTCTTATGAAAGTATTTCCTCTTGCATTTATATGGTGTATATCAATAATAATGTCATCTATTACAATAGATAGTTTAAGCTATTTGTTTTGGTTGTCTTTTACTTCTTTTGTAATATGTTCCTTATATATGGAAATAAATAAAGAACGTTTATTGCGCGAGATTGATAATAAATTCGGACAATAGAAAAGGTGTAATAATTTGTCGTGTTTTATTTTGTGTTTGTACTGGGGTGTGTCGTTCGTGAGAATAGCGCACCTTTATTATTTTGGATGGTTAGCTTATCGGTTAGAGCTTCGTGTTGCGCAATCAATTCAAACGAGTGAGAGGGGTTCGATTCCTCTACCATCCACGAATCATTAATTTAAAATTAAATCTTATGGCAAAAGAATCAGAAGAAAGAAAAAAAGTCAAAGAGAAGCTGATAAAGAAAAATGATAAGCTACCTTTCTCTTTATCTCTTTATGTGAAAGTGTCCCGTATGGTTCAAGATTTGAATCGTTTGGCGAGAGCCAATCGGCTTGTAGAACCGGAAGATGTACTTTATTCTATTCAACAAGAAGGAGCTCCTAAAGGAAAATTTTATGTAGTAAGGAACTACTAATTATTAACTCACACGATTATGGATAGAGTATTTACGGAGCTCACACCTGAATGCGAGATTACAGCACGAATGTACGCACAAGGGTATGAAAAGAAAGAAATTGCGAATCTCAAATGTCGAGCAGTTAGTACAATAAACAACCAATTGCAGAGGGCTTTTGATGTTTTGCAGGTGAGGAATGGTCGGGAATTGGCAACCATGCTTTATGAACGGATAGCCGGTGTGAAGTTCACAATGGATTTTTCACCTATCATTCGTACATCCGTTGCCTGTGGTTTATTATGTGTCTTTTCTTTGTTGCTTTACCACGAACAGAGCGATATGAGAAGGGCACGAAGGACGAAAATTGAAACATTTGAAAGAGCAAGGAGGTCAGAATGAATGCAGAAACTAAATTAAGTACCCTTTATCGAATCGGAAATAGGATACCTCTGAACAAGTCGCAAGCAGCGGGATTTGTAGGTGGCCGGTATAGGCTTGAAAAATTAATTAGAGAAAATAAAATTCGGGCGACAAAAACGGGACCGACTAAGATGTCTCCTTATGATGTGAATGCCTGCGATGTGTTTCTCTATGCTATTGATTCTAAAGAACAAAGAATATAATTAACCCTTTAAATTTACAATTATGAGCCTTATTAAAAAAAGTAATGAATTAGTAATCCCTACCACCGTAAAGATGATGATTTACGGCCAAGCCGGTATGGGAAAGAGTACGGTAGCATTGAGTGCCCCGAAACCGTTGTTGTTGGACTTTGATAATGGTGTTAAGCGTATGAACATGGCGCACCTGGAAAACATCGATACTGTACAAGTTACCTCTTGGAGTGATGTCCAACAGGTTTTGCAAGAAGATTTGTCAGCCTATCAGACAATCGTAGTAGATACTATCGGTAAGATGATGGATTTTATCATTACTTATAAATGTGGAACTCGCCAGCCGTCTATCAGAGATTGGAGTGGTATCAATGCTGAATTTTCATGGATGACGAGAACATTGTCAGGTTTGAATAAGCATATCATTTTTGTAGCCCATCGTGATACAAGAAAAGAAGGTGATGATACGGTGTTCATTCCTGCTTTACGTGAGAAATCTTATAATTCCATCGTTACAGAATTGGATTTACTCGGTTATCTCGAAATGAAGAGCGAGAGAGGCATACAGAGACGTACTATAACCTTTGATCCGACTTCAAGAAATGACGGTAAAAATACCTGTAATCTGCCATCAGTAATGGAAGTGCCTATTATTCTTGACAGAAATGGCAATCCGACCGCAAAGAACGACTTTATCACCACTAAGATAATCAATTCTTATTTAAGTATGCTGGCGGCTAAGAAGGAAGCGCAGGAAAAGTATGACAAGGTGATAGAGGAAATCAAAGAAAGTATCGAGTTTATAACTGATGCCAAGTCTGCTAATGAATTCGCCTCTCATATTAATGAGTTTGAACATGTTGGTAGTTCTCTGATGAAAGCGAGAAGCCTGTTTGTCGCCAAAGTAAACTCTTTGGGGTTAGTATTTGATAAAGAGACAAAAACTTATTCAGATGCAGCCTAGATATCGCTTTTACGCCACGATTCTTGATGCCTTTTGGGGATATCTGAATAGTGATGTGATTTGGGATAAATATTGGGGGTGGTCAGAAAACCCACCCCATACTCCCGAAGAATTTCACGAACAACAGTTTCAAGAACTGATAGACCGGATTAATCGCAAGCCATTCGATAGCGAAGCAGCAGACAAGGGAACGGCACTGAATGAAATCATTGATTGCATGATAGAGAAAAGAAAATCTGAAATCATGCAAATTGAACGTGTCTATAAAGTAGAACGATTTGGTGCATGTGATGAAATGGGAAAACCTCTTTATTATGATGAAGAAGAAACGAAGGAAGTTATTGCACTGAAAGCTACCTATCACGAAAGAGAGTTTACTTTTCCTATTTCTCTTTGTCGGGAATTAACAGACTATTACAAGGGAGGTTTAACCCAACAGCGAGTAGAAGCTATTCTGCCAACTGCCTACGGTAATGTTCTTGTTTATGGATTGATAGACTACCTTATGCCTACAACGGTGAATGATTTGAAAACAACCGGCAGTTATACCGTAGGGAAGTTCAAAGACCATCACCAACACCTTGTTTATCCATACGCTCTTCTGCAGAACGGTTCGGACGTGCGGACGTTTGAGTACAACATCGTAGAGTTCAACAAAGGCGGTTATGTGGTAGATACCTATACGGAAACATACGTTTTCAACCCAGAGCGTGATATACCGATTCTCACAGAACATTGCGAGGAGTTTATCCGCTTCTTGGAAGAAAACAGGAAATTAATCACTGATAAAAAGATTTTTGGAGGAGAAAACTAATGGCAAACCAAATAACCGGAAGAATAATTGAAATCGGGCAAACCGTTCAAATTTCATCGAAAAACGGTGGTTCCTCATTTACTAAACGGGAATTTATTTTAGATGCTACCACCTACGACCCTTATACTGGTGAGCGTAGTGAGTATGAGAACATTATTCCCTTAGAGTTCTCAGGTGATAAATGTGCGGAACTTGATCGTTATAAAAATGATGATGTTGTCACTGTATCATTCGTGTTACAGGGGCGTTCATGGACAAATCAAGATGGAGAACTAAAACGTATGGCGTCTATTCGATGTTACAAAATAGAAGCGCGTGGTGGTGTATCACAATCCCCCCAGAGTGTACCAGTGCAACAGCCGGCACCACAGCCGACTTATCAGCAACCGCAGAACTTTCCGCCTCCTGTTGGTGCTAATGGTAATGCAAAGGACGACCTCCCTTTTTAATTTCTAAATGTATGGAAACAAAGAAGTGCTTTAAATGCGGTGTCATTAAACCTTTATCTGATTTTTATTGCCATCCTCAAATGAATGATGGTCATTTAAATAAATGCAAAGAGTGTACAAAAATAGATGCCATAAACAGATACAACACTCTATCATTGGATGAAGGATGGGTACAAAAAGAAAGAGAGAGGAATAGGGAAAAATTCAAACGCTTGGGCTATAAAGGAGTTTTTCGGCAGATAAGGGAAGTATGTCCCTTGGAGGCAAATATTTCCCGCCGATTAAGAGCTAAAGGATATAATACAAAAGGGAAAGAAGCCCATCATTGGAACTATAACTTACCTTATTCAATATTCCTTTTAACGCGAAAAGCCCATAGGTGCATTCATCGGTATATTAAAGTCAACTATTCTGATAAGTATTGCTATACATTGGATGGGGTAAAGATAGATACAGAAGAAAAAGCCGTGTCTATCTTTTCTTCTATATTGAGGAATAATGGCTTAAATGAGAAATTAGTGTTATTGAATATCTAATGTATGCTGTTCGACTTGAAGAATGAATATCAAGTACCCAAGTTTAAAGAGTATGTAAACAAGCTGTTTAATGAGCGTGCGGTTGTGGAGGTCAAGAAGAAATTACCCAATCGCACGCTCGCCCAAAATAGCTATTTACATCTCCTTTTAGGGTATTTTGGTAGTGAATACGGTTGCAGCCTCGATGAAGCAAAGATAGATTTCTATAAGAGGACTTGCAACCGTGATTTATTTGAACGTAAAGCAGTCAACAAGAAAGGCAAAGAAGTAACCTACTTGCGTAGTTCTGCCGAACTAACAACGGGCGAAATGACCCTTTCGATTGACCGCTTTCGCAATTGGAGCGCGGCACAGGCTGGTATTTATCTGCCTGCTGCAAACGAACATCAAATGCTGATTTACGCTCAGCAGGAAATACAGAGAAATCAAGAATTTATTTAATCATATAGTTATGGACAAATTTTTAGGTCAAGAAATCCCCGAAAAGGATAGATGGCAGTTCTTACAGGACAATGCCGATGCGGTAGAGAAAATTGGTTATACTCACCGTTTCACGCCTGATGAACTGGCGCAGAAGAAAGAATCGCTTGCTGAAACCTCAATTAAGATTAACGACATTGAGATTGAGAAGAAAGAAGCAATGGAAGCGTTCAAGGCTGAATTAAAGCCATTGAACGAACATAAACAAGAGCTTCTTGACAACATCAAGAAAGGTTCGGAGTATAGAGAAAACGAAGAGTGTGCTAAAATCCTCGACCATGAAGAAAAGATGGCAGGGTTCTACAACTCGCTCGGTGAACTCGTTTATTCCCGTCCTATCATGCCACAGGAAATGCAGAAGACAATTTTTAATATTAATCGTAAAACAGGAACAGAATCATGAGCGAAAACAAATTAAACGTGATTGTACCGAAAGATTATAACGGCACACCGATTGAAGTAGTATTGAGAGAAGGTGAAGCACCCGTAGCACTCGACCCGAAAGAGCCATGTCCCATTAATATTAAGGGAACGATCGACAGCCCCTTGCGTTGGCTTGAAAAACGCGTGGATCTTATCGACCAAAAGCAAGCGAATATTACAGTAAACCGTGATGATATGAAAATCTCTTTAGTGGATAAAGAGACTGACTATTATAACAATGGTATTACTGGAGTACTACAGCCATCCAAAGAAATGGTTGAATTTGGTATCAATTCAGAAAAGAAATGGGAACCTATTAAGTTATCCAAATTCTTTAAGATGCACCGTGCTTTCTTCAAAGATAAATCAGAAAATATGATGCTTGTCTCTACCTTAAAGAACTTCAAGGCTAAGGTAAACCAAGACATTGAACGCAGTAAGGAAGAAAACGGCAGTAAGGTGGATAACTACTCGCAGGTGGTTGATTCTAATTTGCCGAAATCCTTCAAATTAAATATCCCTCTTTTCAAAGGCTTTGCCCAAGAAGAAATAGAGGTCGAGATTTACGCTGATGTGGACGGTCGGGACGTTTCCCTTTCTCTTGTGTCCGCTGGTGCGAATGAAGCGATTGAGGAATACAAGAACAAGGTGATTGATGAGCAACTGGATTCTATCAGACAGATTGCACCGGATATCGTAATTATTGAAGTATAACTTTGTTAACCTGCCTACTCGGTCTGTGAAGATAGAGTTGGCGAATATGGGGATGCGTAGTTGGATTACGTTTGACTTGCAGTAGCGCGCGGTAATGCAAGTATGGTACATGAAAATAGGGAGTAGCTACCCGAAAATAGTGCAAAAGGAATCAACCTTTTCGAGAGTTCGAACCTCTTCATCTCCACATAAATGTGAGCCACACATCAATGGCAAAGGGTTAGTAAATAATGGTTGTGCCCCGGAGAATACGCTTCGGGGCTTTTAATTAGCTAAATTATGAAGACATACGCAGATACTTTTAAAGATAAAATAATAGGTCTGTCAAAAGAAGAATTGCAAAATCTAAGAGATTCTATCTTTGATAAGATAGAGGCCTATAGAGAAAGGCTTGCTATAGTAAGCAACGATAAAAAAGTTCATGATTTAAACGTCTCTATTCGTCGGAAGCAGATTGAAATAAGAGAGATAAATAAATTGTTGAAACAATGCCATACTACATAAAAGGACTAAGACTAAGAAGAAATAGATATTTTGGCTTATGAAACAAATTATTCATGGGAAATGTCCCAGTAAATCAAATTGCTACAAGGTTATTACTCTAAAAGGTCATGGGAGCCTTGCTAAACAATCAGCTTTAAAAGAGTATGAGAAATCTTTCTATCTGCAATGTAACCAGTATCGTAATAGAAATTATCCAGGTTTATTTGAGCTTCATCTGAGCGTATTCTACGAGAATCAGCGACCAGACCTTGACAATTGTATGAAAATCGTTTTAGATTGTCTGCAAGGATGTAAAGCCATCAAGAACGACCGTAATTGTGTGAAGATAGTAGCGGAGAAATTTATAGATAAAGTGAATCCGAGAATAGAATTTGAAATTATACCGATATGCAATTTAAATTAAGAGATTACCAACAAAAAGATTATATATGAAAATCATAAAAGAAGTAATTAGAGACATTGAACATATTCCGAAGTGTCCTAGGAGTGGAGAAATAAACTTAATGTATGTAATAAGAAATTATGGATATGGAATTCTTAGAGAAAGATTTAGAGGATATTATTTGGGAAGCATACCAAAGTGAAGATGGAAAGTATGGGCTATTTGATAAAGGGCTACCAATATCAGGTAAAATGTACAGACAAGTAAATCTTGGTGGTTATGGAATACTTGATTTAATGAATGTAAGCATTAATCCCAATTATGTGAAAATAGCAATTTACGAGCTGAAAAGGGATATTATTGATATATCAACAATGGTTCAAGCAGCGAGATATGGTACAGGAATCAATAAATATATAGAGGAAAGATGCAATATACATAACCGTTCTATATCCTTAGAATTTTTCTTAATAGGGAAGACAATAGAGCGTAAATCTGATTTTGTATTTCTATATAACAATAGTCCTTGTTTTAAAATCTATTTATACAAATATGGATTAAATGGCATTCATTTTAAATACCAACAAAAGAATTGGGAAATCAAGGAAGCAAATATTCCAAATTATCACCAGCCTATAAGCGAGATAAAATCTTTGTTTGAAGAAGTAGATTCCCCATTTTAAGAAAATGAGCGATAAAGGATTTATAAAACTAAGCCGCAAGTTTTTCTCGAATGAATTGTGGAAAGAAGCCCGGGAGTTTTCGGAGTGTGAAGCGTGGTTGGACTTATTGCAGTCCGCACGATTTGAGGCAACCGACAAGGCATATAGCGAACTCATCGGAGGTCGAGAAATCTCTTATACAAGAGGACAATATCCTGCATCTATATCATTTTTAATGAAGCGTTGGCAGTGGTCTGAAAAGAAAGTAAGATACTTCTTGGGCAAACTGAAAAAACGTGGGATGATAACTACATGTGGAAAACAAGGAATGAATGTCATTACTATTTGTAAATATGATGAATATAACCCTATAAAGGGCGAAGATAAGGGCATAGATAACATTAATGAAATCAACGAGTTAAAGGATGCTTTGGGCAAGCTAAGGACAGATGTAATAGGAGAAATAGAGAAATTAGGGCAAGCTGGGGGCAACAAGAAGAAGAAAGAAGAAGATAATACAAAGAAATCTCCTAAAGGAGATAAAGAAAGTGTCATCCCTCCGGAAATATTAGAAAAATCCCTGGAAGATTGCTATGAGGAGCTATCCACCAATAGTTCATGGATAGAGACTGTCGTAATGAACAAGAGGTCTGCCGGTCATCCACACCTGACATTGGATAGCTTTCAGGAATATCTCAAGAGATTCTTTGATAAGCTTCAAAATGAGGGGGAAACTCGTAAAAGCCCGAAAGATGGAATGGCTCATTTTGTCAGGTGGCTGGATATTGAACTCGGAAAGTCTAAAACAGATAAGTACCAGACAGAAAATGAGCAGCTATTATTCTCTGCAAAAGGTAGTAATGGCGGATATTACCAATTTCTGTCTTATATCAAGAAACAAGCGCCATATTGTTTTTCAAACATGCGATTACCTAGCGAGGAAGAATCCTTGCTGCTACGTGACAAATACGGAAACGAAATGTTTAAAAGCGCATTGCGTACAATAGAAGGAAGAGCAGATATCCGTTCAAAATGGGATGTGCTTTATTATGCGATTTTAAAACAATTTGAATATCAGAATGGAAGTTAATGTACAGTTACGAGATGAAGATGCCGAGAAAATAGTTCTAGGCACTATTATCCTTCAACGTAATGCGTTTGAGGAAGTGAGAGAGCTACTATCGGAAGAAGTCTTCTACAATCCTTTCCATCAGGAGATATACAAGGCTATTCTTCAAGTGGTATCATCTGGAAACAGGCCTGATATGATAACGGTCAAGGGAAAGCTTGTCGCCAATGGTGTGAAGTTTGAACTGGTGGAGTATATGAAGATTGCTTCTAATAGTACTTTTGACTTGTATCAGTATGCGGCTAGACTTCATGACTTGTCTATCAGGCGTAAGTTCTATGTAATAGGGCAATATCTAGTCTCAAACTCTTATTCGGAATCAGAAGATATTCTTGATGTGACTAATTCGGTTACTGATGAGCTGGCGTCTCTGTTTAAATCAAGTAGCACCACAGTATCAACCATTAATGATGGGCTAGAGAATGTTTACAGCATGATAAATGAGAATCTTTCAGGAGCTAAAGCTATCACAGGAACTCCTACAGGTTTTGAAAAGATCGACAGCAAATCAGGTGGTTTACAGAAATCGGATTTGATAATCATTGCTGGAGAAACAAGCATGGGAAAGACAAGCTTAGCAGTCTCAATCATGCGAAATGCAGCCTATTCGGGAACGAATATAGCTATGTATTCTATGGAAATGAAGAAGGAGCAAATAACGGCTCGTATCTTGTCTATGGAAAGCGGAGTTCCTGCCAATCAAATTATGTATTCATGTTTGACTCAGTCACAGATACAGGCAGTTGACAAAGGTATTGGCAAAATATCAGGTAAGGGTATCTACTTTGATGATCGGAGTACATCAAATATTGACACTATCATTTCGTCCATTCGCTATATGAAGTTGAAATATGGCATTGATGGTGCTATAGTTGACTACTTACAGATTCTCAATGTGAACATGAAGGGAGCCAACAAGGAACAGCAGATGGGAGACGTTGCAAGGCGTTTGAAGAATCTTGCAAAAGAACTTGATATCTGGATTATAGCCCTTTCTCAGTTAAATAGGGATACCATGAATCCGGTTCCTACGTTGGCCCGCCTTCGTGACAGTGGACAAATAGCAGAAGCTGCCGATGTAGTCATTCTTATCTATCGTCCCGAAGTAACTAAGAAATCCTATCCAGGCGATTTCTCAAACGTGGAAACGAAAGGAACGGCTATGATAGATATCGCTAAAGGACGAAACATTGGATTGCTACGATTTATCTGCGGGTTCAATGCTGCTACAACATGCTTTTATAATCTTGACTCTGTTCCTCTGTCGGGGTTTCAACATGCTGACATAGAGGATGAAAATCCATTTTAAACAATGAAAGTGACAATTTACTGGGACACCAAACATCTTGATCCCAAAGATGTCCCCAGAATCAAAAAGAAAATCAGAGATAGGTTTAACATTCCCGATTACACCACGGTAAACGGTGAAACTCCCTGTAATATACGAGACGAAGATATGGAGCTTCTCAGGGAATGTGCTAAGCGTGGATTTCTTCAGATCAGAAATAAATAGTTCTAAAAAAAAGTAAATATGAAAGCAAAAATAAGAAAAACAGGCGAGGTGGTGGACGTAATAACTTACTCCGGTCATACATACAGAAGTGATATTGATGTTGTGTCTTATATTGACTGCAAAGGCAATGAATGCGTTGATATGAAGATGAATAGATTTTGGGATTTTGAAGATGTAGAAGAAAGCCTTATTGATTGGGAACAGAGACGCTATGAAATATCGAAAGATGTATTATCCGCATTTCTAAGTAATTCCAATGAGATGATTTTTGAAGGCAACCCAGAAGATCACGCTAAGGATGCTGTAGTATTTGCTGATGCTTTAATTAAGAAACTGAGAGAACATAACAAATAACATTATGCTAGTAGGAACAACTAACCTCAATACCACTCTCAATTTGACATACGTACTGGTTGATGTGGTCGAAACCCTCCTTTACGATTTGACAGGCGAAATGCGAAAACAAGGATATGAGCTCCGCCATGACGCTAGACGGAATTTCAACACAGCCATAGCAGCAATCCGTAGGTTAAAACAAGATGTCGATAAGACGCAATTCTCCACCCAGGAGAACTTTGGAAATGATTCTGATTGTCTTCTTGCTTTCATCCGGTTATTAATAGATCGATGTGGTGACGATGATATGAAGATGTTTGAATTCTACAATTTTATCAAGCATCATCCGTCCAAACTTGGTCTGGAACTATCAGATGAAAAGAATGCGTTTGCACACATTTTTTTGAATAACTAAAACATAGAAAATCAATGGAAACAATTAAAGGATTCAAGGGATTTGATAAGAATCTAAAATGTAGAAATTATCAATATGAAGTAGGTAAAGATTTTGAAGAAACAGGAAATATCAAGGCATGTAGCAATGGCTTTCATTTCTGCGAAAATCCTGCTGATATATTTAGTTATTATCCTCCTTCCGATTCAGGAAATCTTAATAGATACTGCGAGGTAGAAGGCACTGGAAAAATAGATAAAGATTCTGATGACAGCAAGATAGCTTGTTCAAAAATACACATATCTGCTGAGATCGGGATAAAAGGATTAATAAATGCATGGGTAAAGTTTATACTTGACAAGGTTAATTGGGATGACAGCAAAGCAACCAACACCGGATACCAGTCGGCGGCAACCAACACCGGAGACCGGTCGGCAGCAACCAACACCGGATACCGGTCGGCAGCAACCAACACCGGAGACCAGTCGGCAGCAACCAACACCGGATACCGGTCGGCAGCAACCAACACCGGAGACCGGTCGGCAGCAACCAACACCGGATACCGGTCGGCAGCAACCAACACCGGAGACCAGTCGGCAGCAACCAACACCGGAGACCAGTCGGCGGCAACCAACACCGGATACCGGTCGGCAGCAACCAACACCGGAGACCAGTCGGCGGCAACCAACACCGGAGACCAGTCGGCAGCAACCAACACCGGA
>ERZ791919.154-NODE-154-length-86398-cov-41.021171_pt1 | contig 86398 bp, 96 predicted proteins | sample MGYA00510137_ERZ791919 | MGnify/ENA primary metagenome ERZ791919 (study PRJEB30046, sample SAMN00792059) | human gut metagenome | study: EMG produced TPA metagenomics assembly of the A metagenome-wide association study of gut microbiota in type 2... | reverse complement strand
ATGCCGCGCAGATCGGCTCTTCTGGCTATGCCGCGCAGATCGGCTCTTCTGGCAATGCCGCGCAGATCGGCTCTTCTGGCTATGCCGCGCAGATCGGCTCTTCTGGCGATGCCGCGCAGATCGGCTCTTCTGGCAATGCCGCGCAGATCGGCTCTTCTGGCGATGCCGCGCAGATCGGCTCTTCTGGCAATGCCGCGCAGATCGGCTCTTCTGGCGATGCCGCGCAGATCGGCTCTTCTGGCTATGCCGCGCAGATCGGCTCTTCTGGCGATGCCGCGAAGATCGGCTCTTCTGGCAATGCCGCGCAGATCGGCTCTTCTGGCGATGCCGCGCAGATCGGCTCTTCTGGCAATGCCGCGCAGATCGGCTCTTCTGGCGATGCCGCGAAGATCGGCTCTTCTGGCAATGCCGCGAAGATCGGCTCTTCTGGCTATGCCGCGAAGATTGAGAGCACAGGAGAAGATTCAGTTATTTGCTGCGCAGGGCACAGCTCAAAAGTGAAAGCAAAAATCGGAAGTTGGGTTACGCTTTCGGAATGGAAGTACTCTGATAAAAAGCAAAGATTCGTGCCTATTTGCGTAAAGACTGAATTCGTTGATGGCGTGAGAATCAAGCCAGACACATGGTATGAACTTGTAGCTGGCGAGTTCAGGGAGGTAGCCGATGGTTGATAGCGTTTTGCGCTGCAACTCATGACGCAGGCTGAAAAGGTGCTCCGACACCTGAAAACAGTCGGGAAGATTACGCCGATGGATGCAATTCGGGAATACGGTTGTCTCAGGCTGGGCGCTAGAATATGCGACCTTCGCCGTGCCGGATACCCTATCAGGAGCCGAATCGTAACCGGCGAAAACCGTTTTGGCGAACCGACGCATTATGCTGAATACAGCTTGGAGGCCGACGATGGAGATTGATTGTTCCAAAGACCCGCAGCAGGCAAGATGCGCGTATGACATCTTCGGCGTAGAGATTTACCCCGGAGAGGATTACTGGCAAGGCGACGAGGGAATCATGGCAGACCCCGGTACGGAGAACTACGATCCAGACAATCAAATCATTGCCTTGCTAGTACAGCAACTCGGGACACGGCACATTTTGGAGGCGCTTGGATATGGCCGGAAAACTCTCGAATGACTATGTTTACATCCCCGTGGAGACGAGAGTAAGCGTTTTTTTCGAAAAGGACCATATCTGCTGCCAATTCTGCCCGTTTTTCGAGACTTATTCGAGAAAACAGTGCAGGCTCACTGGGGAATACATCGTTCACGAATTTGGCAGAGGCTATTACTGCCGCTTGGAATTGGAGGGAAATAATGAAACAGTTTCGGACACTGAAACCGGATGAAATCGAATGCCGAGTTGCGCAGTGCAACGAAAAAGGAGCATCCATCCTGCTCTACAAGACGGCTCGAACGGATGCGGATCTCCTTGACGAGACCGTAGGAACGCAGAATTGGGAAAACGACTTCAAGCTTGTCGATGGAGTTCTATACGGCGGGATCGGCGTTGACTATTTCAGCAACGGGCACCTCGTATGGAAGTGGGACGCTGGCGTTGAAAGCAACACGGAGGCTGAGAAAGGCCGTGCATCCGACGCATTCAAACGTGCTGGTTTCAAACACGGCATTGGCAGAGAACTTTATTCTGCCCCGTTTATCTGGATCGGCGCTGAGAACTGTTCTCGGCTCGTCAAAAACGAGCGAACCGGGAAATGGCAGTGTTCTGACCATTTCGACGTCTCGGAGATTACATACGACGAAGCGGAACGCATCAAGACACTGACGATCACGTCAAAGGGCCGAACGGTTTACACATTCGGGAATACGACGCAGAATCCCGCGCCGAAACCAGCGGCGCAGCAACCGAAAAAACAGGAGCGCCAGCCGGGATTCAAATGCGCTGACTGCGGCAAGCCTGTTGAGCCGTCCGTTTTCAATGGCAAAAGCTATTCGGCATGGGCCATCGCAGAGAACACGACGAAGAAATATGGGCGTTGCCTCTGCTGGGATTGCTACATGAAGCTTGTGCAGGGCATAGGCAATGACTGAGATCACATTTACCTCCGCTGATTGGACGATGGACGCCGCCGGGACATGGCTTCGCATTCGTGCGGATGCTCCGTCCAAAGCCAAGTTGTTCTTGTCGGCAATGGTGCCGGGCAAGAAGTACGTCGCGGAGATCAAGGAGTTCCGCAAGAAGCGTAGTCTTGATTCAAACAACTACTTCTGGCAGCTCTGCGATCAGATCGCGGACAAGCTCGGACGGACGAAAGAAGACATATACATCGACTATATCAAGGCGGTCGGCGTATTTAAGGACTTCCACCTCACAAGAGAGGACGCGCCGACGTTCCGGACGGCGTGGTCTATGCTCGGGACAGGCTGGCCGACCGAAGAAGTTGACTATCAGCAGGACGGTGACGGCGTTGTTGTCAGAGCCTATTACGGCTCGTCTCGATACAACGCGAAGCAAATGAGCCGGATTATCGATATGGCTGTGCAGGATGCAAAAAGCCTCGGAATCGAGACCTTGACGCCTGACGAGCTGGCTCGGATGAACATTGAATGGGGTGAGAGAGCTGCACAAACAGACAAAGGCAACTAGTATCCCAGCCTCTGTAAAAGAGGCCGTTATGGAGCGTGACGGCGGCTACTGCATCGTTTGCGGTAGACCGGGAAGCCCGTGGTGCCACTACATACCGCGCTCACACGGCGGGCTTGGAATCGCCGAGAACATCATAACGCTGTGCGACATATGTCACACCAGATACGACCAATCAGCAGACCGCGCGGCGCTCAAAGAGGTACTGGCGAATTATCTGAGAAGCAAATATCCCGGATGGGACGAAACAAACCTTGTATACAGGAAAGGAATTTGGAATGCTTAACACAATTACAATCATGGGAAGGTTAACTACTGACCCGATACTGCGGAGAACGCAGACCGGCGTTGCGGTCGCCTCCTTCACGCTGGCCTGTGAGCGCGACTACGCGCCGCAGGGCGGGGAGAAAGAGACAGATTTCATTGATGTTGTCTGCTGGCGGAGCACCGCTGAATTCGTCGAGAAATACTTCACGAAGGGCCGCATGGCCGTAGTTACTGGCCGCTTGCAGATTCGCGGCTGGACGGACAAGGAGGGAAACAAACGCCGTATGATGGGCGAACTCATTGACGCCGTTGGAGCGCTTGCAGAAATGTCGCTGCTGTTTTACAAAGCTACGATAAACGCGGGCGCAACAGAAGAACAGGCGAACATCCTGATAACTGCGTTTCTGCGGGCGTCATTGCAGAAAAACGGGAAGAACAAAGAAGAAAGAGAAGATAGCGGAGACACGGAATAAACTTTTGCGATACCGCAGAAAAAGAACCCCGCCCGATGTGGGCGGGGTTATCTTATCTCGCAAAGACTCTTTGCAGAAATGAGCGTTGCTTCCGGTAAAACGTCGTGACCGCTTCGATCTCGTCGCATCCGGTATAAGGGACATCATACCGCCAAACTCCGGCGGGCGTTTGATAGATACACTGTCCGTATCTCGGGAGCTGCTCCAAGCCGGGCATATCTAAGATATTCCGGCTTTGCTGCCGTGTCGCGGTGTGCAGGCCGCAAATGGCCGTAAAATTGACTTTAACCGCCGTCGGGATGATCGTTGCAAGCGGGCATTGCGTAACAAGAATAACATGCACTTTTGCGGCGCGCCCGATCTGGCAAAGGCGCTGAACGGTCGGCAATGTCTCTTTCTTTGCCGTGGTCATGAGGTCGGCGAACTCTTCGATGATGACATACACGTTCGCGCCGTCGTATGTGCGCATCCTGCGCCGTTGCATGTCCTTGTAGCGGGCGTTTACAATGCCCATCGCATAATCAAGCGCCGCTATGATGTCGCCGTGTTCCGTGGCGTGACGCAGTGTGTGCGGCATCGCGGCATATTCGTTAAGCTCTGTCCGCTTCGGATCGATAAGAATCATTTGCATCTGGTTTGGATGATGGCGCAGGATAGCGCACACCAGTCCATTAAGCAAAACGGATTTACCGGAGCCGGACGCGCCAGCAATTAGCAAATGCGGCTGGTTAAGCATATCGGCGAACAGGGCGGGAACTTGCCCGCCCATGCTTGTAATTTTCATGCTGTTTTCCCTCCATCGAAGAAATAAGTTCCGTTCATCCTGTGGCGGTCAGCCCGCAACAGAAAGCGTTTTATAGTCGAACGTGTGGCACGCTGCGACGATCTCGCGCCGCGTGTCGTCGTGCCACCAGAAGCGCCAGCCGCGCGGGTTCTCGTAGATGTCCTGCGCGAACGCCTGCACGTCGATCTCTCCACGTCCGAAGTCTGTAGCCGCGTCAAATGCGTAGTCGTCCGTGTATCTGCCATCGGTGCGGCCTGCGACGATCTGCCCGGCGCGAATGGCTTTTGCAACCGCCCCGGCGTTCAGTCGGTCTCCCAGTTTCACGGGTTTCACGGGAGCGAAGGGCGAAAACGTCCGGTTTCCCGGCTGTGTCCCTGCCGAGACCGTCAGGCCGTCCACCTCGCGCATAGGCGTCCCAGCGCGAAGCCATGCGACAAGCTCCGCGAGGGTGTCGCACTCCGGCGCGGCCATCTCTACATATTCAGTCATGCAGAGGCGGTCGGCGTCCATCTTCCACGGGCTGACCGAGAAAAGCCAGCGCGTGCAGGTCTTGCCGTTCTGCATCGCGTTCGCCAAGTCGATAATAACAAGGCTGTTGCGGTACGGATGGGCCGAGATGTTCAGGCCTTCAAAGTAGAGATCGTCATACTGGTTCAAAAGGTCGATCACGCGGAATTCTTCACAGTTGTTAATGATTTTCATTGTTTGTTCCTCCTGATTTAAGATTATGTGGTGCGGCTGATCGGCTCAACCGCCCAGAGACCCCGAATCATCAAAAATCGATGGCGGCAATCATATCATCACCAGTGGCGATGTCGCGCCAGAATTCGCCCGCGGTATAAACGCCGCAGAATCCGCTATCACAATCGCAATCCGAATAGAGCGATTCGAAGTCGGTGGACTCTGCAAGTTGCTTGAGCCACGCCGTAGCGATTTCCGCGCGCTCTGCTACTCCTGCATCAGCCCAACGCGGATTTCTGCACGGGTAGCTTTCTTCGTTGCCGTCCTGCCTCATATAGCAGGCTCTGCCATCCTCGCGCGTATGCTCCGGATCGGTTGCGGTGGCAACTGCCATAAAGCCACCGTTAGTCTCCACGAAATACAATTTTGCCATTTTAATATCCCTCCAAAACAATTTCAGGGTTGTCCCGACGCCCGAAGGCGTTTCGTCTTAATTTTCAAAGACTCTTCAGGGGATTTACGATCTGAGCTTTGCGATCTGCTCCAAGATCGCCTCGGCGCGCTGGAAGTAGCTCCAAGAAAATTTTTCGCCCTTCTTCGATTCAATTTCCTGCGCTTTTTTAATAAGGGCGTTACGTTCGTCGATAAGTCTTTCCTTTTCTTCGGCTATCTTCTGCTTGCTCATAAACATAAACATATTAATTTCTCCTTTTCAACGTTGCCGCTCCCGATAGGGGAGGGGAGGCATCTCTTGATTACATGATTATTGTACACGATACAACGTGCAATTGCAATTGATAAAGCATACAAAGATACAACGTACATTTTGTGCATATTTGTACTTTACAACGTTTAGCGCGGTATGATAATATGTTTGCGAGGTGATAACATGGCAATTACAGATGCTCGCCGCAGAGCAAATAAAAAATGGGATTCTGAAAACATGATCTGCCAAACGATCAAAGTTAAAAAAACGCTGCTGGAGGATTTCAAGGCCGCCTGCGCCGCAAACGGTGACAAGGTGAACACGGTGCTACGGCAGGCAATGGAAAATTACACGTACAAGGAAGGGAATGCAAATGCTAAATGATGTTGAATTGCAGCAAGTAAAGGAGATCACCGACGAAGCAAGGCGCGGAGCTGTGAACGATATTCAAGTAATTATTGAAAACACGATTTCAAAGCAACTTGAACTTTTGGCAGAGGGACAGCAAACATTGCTTGACACGCTCGCCACAAAGTCAAAAGTTGAAGAGCTTGAAGATGATATTCTTATGTTGAAACAAGTTATTCGGATCATGTCGCAAGACATCGAGCAGCTTAAAAAAGCACAGTAAATCATGCACCGGCTACCGATTAACGGCGGTCGGTGCTCTTGCTATCCTGTGCAGTATCTATCTTCGCAATGCGGGAGCGCCAGCGGCTCGCATGTCTGGGAGCCCCCGCGCACCGGATGCACCACAGCGGCGCACAATGTACGCGCGTTGATTACTCCTTTCAATCCGAGCATGCACCACTCTTGTAATATACGCGCCCCTGCGCAAAACTCCCATATCTGCCACGATTCCGCCGACGATCACGCAACGGAGCAGCGCACGGCGCAAAGTGATGCACGCAAACGGGCACCACTTCCACGCGCCACGCCCCAAAGCCTTGATTTTCCCGTGCAAAAAATGTTATGCTTTTGCTAGCAGCGCAGCCGCAAGCTAGCTTGCGCACGCGCAGCCGACGCAAAAGCGCAATTTTGATTTTTACGGGGTGAGTTCATGCCAAAGGCAACCGCAGCCAAGGAGCAATCAACAGAGATCGCAAAGCCTAAGCGCAAGCGCAACAGGCCCGATCTTGCCAACTTCGGCCAAGAGTACATAGAGCCGGGAGACAATGCCCGATATCTTCGAAATGCTATGGTTGCGTGGGACTTGCCGCCGATCGATATTAGCAATCCCAAGCAGGTCGAGCACCGTATCCAAGAATATTTCGAATTCTGCATCAATCAGGACGCAAAGCCAAGCGTTCCCGGGATGGGGCTATGGCTAGGCGTGGACGCCACTACTATCCGCAAATGGAGAGCAGGGGACTACAGGAGCACAACGCACCTACCGGTGATAAAAAAGGCTATGTTTGTGCTTGAGTCTCTTTGGAATGATTGGATGCAGTCCGGCAAGATAAACCCGGCGTCCGGCATTTTCATTGGTAAGAATATGTTCGGGTACAAAGATACACAAGATGTTGTTGTTACTCCGAATAACCCGCTAGATAATGGGGCTTCCCCTACTGAGATTGCAGACAAGTACAGGGACGCACTGCCGGAAGTGGCCCCCGTGCCGGATATGCCGGATAAGTAACGCCACCAAATATCTATTTTGTTGCGTTGAATATCTTCGGAAAGTTACGAAAACACACTGAAAACCATTGAAGCGTGAACGTTATGCACGTATGCAATGCATGAAACGCATATTATACAGGCCGTGGAGGTGCATACCGGAGGGGGAAACGGGGTCCCCAGCCTCGGCCCGGTGAACGCTTTTACCACGGAAAATGTAAAAAAGGCATTTACTTTCAACCGAATTGAATACACGCCGCACCGATAAGGGGTTCGGTGTAAGCAGCAAAGAAGGGCTGACGTTGTAAGCGTCGGCCCGTTTGCTTTTGGAGGAGAAGGATGTACGAAGAGACGTTAAGCAGGATCAGGCGATTCATCGAGTCGAGACCGGAGGATAGCGCGGCGTATGGGGACTACTTCGACATTGTCAGGGCAATGTGGGAGGCAGATAGGGAGCACGCGTTCAAACATGATTTGTGGTTGAGAAACGCAACTGCCTTGAAGGTAAAAGAAACGGAAGATGCGAATGCAGTTCTCAAATTTTTCGAAATAAACAAAAAGACGTATCTCTTGGCTGCGAAAGATGACTTCGATTCTTACTGCGTATATCTGGAATGGAACAGGGACAAGACGAAACGGTTTTATGTTCCGAGAAGGGCGACGCTCCGGCCACTTGTACAGGACTTGCAGGAACTGAACGACGGGGAGTTGGATTTTCTCGGGGTGTCTTTGCCTCCGCGAGTTGGGAAGTCTACGCTCTGCATTTTTTTCATGACGTGGATCATGGGGAAGAGACCGGAAGTTGCGAATGTCATGTCAGGGCACTCGGATAAGCTGACGGACGGGTTCTACAGAGAGACAATGAACATCCTGACGGACGCGGAAACGTACTCTTGGGCTGACGTGTTCCCGGATGTTAAGGTCGTGGATAATTCCGCAAAGAACGAGACGATTGATCTGGAGCGGAAGAAGCGCTTCCCAACGTTCACGGCGCGGTCTGTCGGCGGAACACTGACCGGCGCAGTCGAAGTTGGAACGGGCGGATGCTTGTATGTGGACGACCTGATAGAGGATTTGGAAGAGTCCTTGAACCCTGTACGGCTGCAAGCAAAATACGATGCGTATTTGAATCAGCTCAAAGACAGAAAAAAAGACGGGGCTTTCGAGCTGATGGTCGGTACACGGTGGAACGTTGCCGATCCGCTGGGAAGGATTCAGGAACAGTACGAAGGAAACCCGCGATATCGATTCCGCGTGATTCCGGCCCTGAACGAAAAGGGAGAGTCGAATTTCAACTACCAATACGGGCTTGGTTTCTCTACGGAGTACTACAAGGACATGAAGGCCAGCATCGACGATGCGACGTGGTGTGCGAAGTATCAGGGTAAACCTTATGTTCGTGAGGGCCTTTTGTTCCCTGCGGAGTCCCTTCGGTATTACAACGGCGTTTTGCCGGAAGACGATTTCTATAAAGTCGCTGTGTGCGACGTGGCGTGGGGCGGCGGTGACAGCCTTGCAATGCCCTTTGCGTATGTAGCGGCGGACGGCAGCGTTTATATTCACGACGTTATTTTCAGCAAGGGCGCGAAGGACGTTACGCAGCCTCTTGTAGCCAACCGGACGAAGGAGCACAAGCCGCACAAGGAGCGCTTCGAGGCGAACAACGGCGGCGGAGAATATGCTTCGACTGTTGATAGACTGCTTCGAGGGATTGGGGTGACAACAAATATCACTTCTCAGAGAGCGCCAAACAATCAAAGCAAGCTCGGGCGGATTATTCAGTACTCCCCGGAAATCAAGAAGTTCTATTTCATCGACAAAGAACACAGAACACCGGAATACGACGAGTTTATGCGCGAAGTGTGTACCTTCTCACAGACAGGTAAGAACGTGCACGACGACGCGCCGGATAGTTTGGCAATGTTAGCCGACGAATTGTATCATGGCTCTGCGCAAATCGAGATCAAACGCCGAACGTTCTAAATTGATGCACGTTTGTGTGCGCTATTTTCGTTGAAAGTGTACGAAAACAGACGTTTTCACGTGATTCTGTGCTATTATCTATGTAAAGAGTTCTGCTTCGGCCTTGGCACGGCCATGTTTCATTACTTTCCTCCTTGGCATCCGGCTCGTCCGGGTGTCAAGGCGAGAGCAGAACATACGGGACATTAGCTCAGTTGGGAGAGCAGCGGACTGTTAATCCGCCTGTCGGAGGTTCAAGCCCTTCATGTCCCGCCATACGGCGGATGAATCCGGGCGGCTCCGGAGCCGGGAGGCAGGCTGTACAAAACCAAGAAAACAAAGCAAGGAGGAAAATAAATGAGCTTGGACATTCGCTATCTCACCAACGGCACGAAAAATGTCTACGTTGTTGTAGACAGTGCATCGCGCCCGGTTTCTGTCAACTACTACGAAACGAGGGATGAGATTCCGGTTCAGATTCGGCACTACGCACCGGAAGGAAATCCTATGATTGTCGGTCCCGAAGGGGCGCGGCTTCTTTTCGCGATGAAAGCTCTGTATCCGGAGCTGATCCACGAATTCTGCGACAATCCGGAGTACGCCGGATCACCCTGCATCTTCGAGTCGTGCAGCCTCGCGGACTGGAAAACCTGCAAATACCGCTGTACCGCAAAAATTCGTGTCCGCCTCGGTGACGGTGACGCGCAGGGAATACACGCCGCCGAACTGCGCACAGATAGTCATTCTGAATGAAATCATGCGGCATTTGGCAAAGGGCAGTTACGAGCAGCTGCCCCAAGGCCGTTCGATTCGGTCACGCCGCACCGTCGTAAAAATCGTGTGACTAAGGTTTTCGTAGAGCGCCGCGCATTTTCAAGATGCAAATCGTTCAGCTTGCCGGAGAAAGCCAACGCGTGGCAGGTCCGGATGAAGTCACTTGAGAAGCCGAACTGACAAAACCGACCGCACCGGAATCCGGTGTGAAGCGGAAGCAGCAGGATGCCGCAAAGAACTGCCCGTTGGCCAGCGCGCATGGCCTTGCGTCCGGTACGTCAAGCCGGAAACGACGGGCCGTTATCTCAAATGGCTAGAGCGACCGGCTCATAACCGGTAACATCTCGGTTCGACTCCGAGACGGCCCACCAACGAAAAGGGGTATCCTATGCAGTTTGGACGCACGAAAATCAAAACCGACGTTGAATATGTAGACGAAAGCAATGTTTTGACAGTGCTGGAATCTGCAATGAACGACCATATCTCCAATTACGGGGATATCGAGTACCTGTACAACTACTTCAAGGGGCAGCAGCCTGTTTTACAGAGGAAAAAGGAAATTCGTCCTGAAATCTGCAATAAAATCGTTGAGAACATCGCGAATGAGATCGTTTCATTCAAGACGGGCTATCTGCTCGGCGAGCCGATCCAGTATGTAAGCCGCTCCGACACAGATACGAGCAAAGAAGTTGGCGAGCTGAACGACATTATGGAGCTTTGCAGCAAGGCTTGCGTGGACAACGACATTGCGGAATGGCTCTACATTTGTGGTGTAGGCTACAGGCTTGTGCTTCCGAACGACGCTGCGATTCTCGGGAAAGCGGTTCCGGCCCTCTCTGTCGGCGAGAAGCCAGACCTCGGAGACGATACGCCATTCACTGTCCACTGCCTAGACCCGCGCGGCGCATTTGTCGTGCATTACTCCGGGATCGGGGAAAAGCCTGTCATGGGCGTAAAGTACGTCAAGAAGGACGATTTGACGGTCGTTTTCAGCGTTTGGACAGGTTCGGAGTATTTTGAGATCGAGAGCGACGGCGTAAACGGTACAGGACGGATTGTGAAGCATGAGAAGAACACAGTCGGGTACATCCCGGTCGTGGAATATGTCCTGAATAACGCCAGACAGGGTGCGTTTGAGATCGTACTTCCACTTCTGGACGCGATCAACGACACGCAGAGCGATAGGCTTGACGGCGTAGACCAGTTCATTCAGTCGCTTATGGTGCTTTATAATGCCGAGATCGACGAGGACAAGGCAAAAAACCTCCGGGATGCTGGGCTTATCATCCTGAAATCCTTTGGAGAGAACAAGGCCGACATCAAAGTCCTTAACGAGCAGCTAAACCAGACGCAGACGCAGACGCTCATTGACGATCTGTACCAGAAGGTGCTTGAAATCGTCGGTATGCCGAATAGGAACGGCGGAACAAGCACAAGCGATACCGGAGCAGCGGTCATTGTCCGTGACGGATGGTCTACGGCAGAGGCAAGAGCGAAATCCGACGAGGCGAACTTCAAGCGTTCTGAAAGAGAGTTCCTGAAAATCGCGCTTTCCATTATCAAGCGTTCCGGCGGGCTTTCGCTCATGCTGAAAGACGTCGATATCAAGTTCACGCGGCACAATTACGATAACATTCAGAGCAAGTCACAGGTGCTTGTTTCGATGCTCAATAATTCGCACATCCATCCTGCTCTTGCATTCGAGCATTGCGGCCTGTTCTCAGACCCGCAGTCGGCGTTCAATATGTCGGAATCGTACTATCAGGAGCAGATGAAGAAGTGGGAGCCGCTAGAGGTGGACAGCGATGAAAACGACGATCTACAGCAAACTGGACAAGGCGCTTCCGGCAGTCAAGAACAATCTCAGGAGGGAGTTTAATCGGCTCTCTCTTATGGGATTCGACGAGCTGAACGTTTTGAACACGCGCAAGGCCACGGCTCAGATGTACAAGCGGCTTTCGCAGCGGAACGAGCGGCTATATTTAGACGGAGGCTATTTTGCTTACCTGTTCGCTTTCGGTCAGGCGTCGCAGCTCGGGTTCGCCGGGAAACGGCGAAAAATAGATGCGAAGTGGGTCGAAAGCTACTTGCAGGAATACAATCCGGTGACCCGCTACATCTACGAAAAAGAAGTTGAGCGGCGCAGGATGCGGATCAACGAGTGCATTCTTACGGATAGGGAGTTTGACAGCCGCGAGAACTTTCAGACCGACATCCGTCGCTCCGCGAACTATTGGTGGACGCAGACGCTTCAATACGGTATCGGCGCGTGTGACGCTGCAATGCTGGCTGCGTTCCGCGACTGCGGCGTAAAGCGTGTGCGCTGGGTGACGATGGAGGATGATCGTGTTTGCGACGATTGCGGCAAACGGGACGGCGTTGTTTACGACATAGACAAGGTTCCGCCAAAAGAGCACTACGGATGCAGATGCATCCTTGTACCTGTCAGGGGGTGATCCTATGCTGGACGAAAAAGTCATAGCGGCCGTAGAGGCGATTTTGAAAAACGGCGGGATCGCCGAGATCAAGAACGAAAAGGCCGGGATCGTCGTTGTGGACGTGTCCAGAAAGGTGAAATACCGGCCTGACAGATAATTAAATATCGGCCCATCGGTAAGATGATGTCCGATGGAAGCGGCAAGGCATGGCCGACGAGAGGGTTTTCCTTCTTGTCGGCCATTTTTTGTTTATTCACAGATTTGTTCAGAGAAGAACTGAAAACCCAAACGCTGGGAGATCAGCGCAAAAGCCCACTTTACACAGGCAGAGAAGCCTTAAATCCCAAAGGAGAATGAATTATGAAAATCGACACCAGCAAAATCCCTAATTTCGACGCACTCCCGCAGGAGGCCAGAGAGGCAATTACCGGCATGGAATTTGCCGACCCGGTCGATATGTCGAAGTACGTCGAAAAGGCCGTGTTCGACCGCAAGGCTTCCGAGGCGGCAGACCTGTCCAAGCAGCTCAAATCGAAAATGACCGAGGACGAGGCGGCGGCAGCGGAGCGGACGGCAAACGAAAAGAGGATCATGGAAGAGCTTGAAAAACTCAGAAAAGAGAAGGTCGTTTCCGAGTACAAGGCGAAGTTCCTCGGGCTTGGCTATGCGGAGCAGCTTGCCACAGATACGGCGGCGGCCCTTGCTGACGGCAAGATGGACGTTGTTTTCGCCAACCAGCAGAAGCACAACGAGGCACTGAAAGCCGCAGCGGATGCGGGGAATCTCGCAAAGGGCCAGAAGCCGCCCGCAGGGAAGGATGCCGGTGTCACACTGGACAGCCTACGCAAGATGAGCGTGGCTGAACGCTTCGAGTTCTCTCAGAAGAACCCAGAGCAGTACGAAAAATTATACGGAGGTAACTAATTTATGAACAAGCCCTATAGCAATTTCTTCCTCTCGAACGAGATCGAAGATCAGTACAATTCCCACCTTGATCTCCAGCAGTTCTGCACGGTTGACAACAACCTGACCGGAACTGCCGGTATGACCAGAAAGGTCAATCGTTATTCCGCGACCGCCGGTACGGAAAAGCTTGCAAAGGGTGTCGGCAACACTCAGACAATCGAGGTCAGCTATGTGCAGGATGAATACAAGATCCTTCTTGCGCAGAATCGCTTCAAGTATCTCGACGAGGACGCAATGGAAGACCCCATGATCGTCCCCGTCGGTATGCGCCGCGCCGGTTCCGATATGTTCAACACTGTAAACAAGGACGTTTACGGCGAGTTTGCAAAGGCAACTATGGTCGTCCTTGCCACCAAACTGAACTTTGATGCATTTGCAGACGCACAGGCAATGCTCAACCTTGAAAACCTTGAGGGCGCGAGCATTTTTGCATTCGTCAGCCCGGCCGATGTTGCAGAACTCCGGAAGGAACTCAAGGATACGCTCCAGTACGTGGAGTCGTTTGCAAGAAACGGCTATGTCGGTACGGTTGCAGGCGTGAACGTTTACACCAAGAAGGACGCAACGTCCGGCTCTGTCTATGTGGCGACCAAGGAAGCCGTCACTCTCTTCAACAAGAAGGGCGTCGAGGTCGAGCAGAACATCGCGAACAATCGCTCCGAGGACGCGGCGAACAAGCGCGAGAACTACATCTTCTCCCGCAAGTACTACCTTGCAGCGCTGACGGACGAGACCAAGGACGTCAAGGTATTCAAGGGCACCGCAACCGCAGCAACGGAGGAAACCGTGAACGCCAGCAAGACTTACTACGCGAAGTCTGGCGTTGGCTATGTAAAGGTCACGCCCGCATCCGGCGACAACCCCAAGACCAAGGGCTGGTTTACCATCGCCTGATAACAGGAGGTGCGCATCGTGACATTTGATGAAAAAATCAGGAGAGTGGAGCTTCTTCTCGGAGAGAGCGGGAACGAAGAGCTGATCGGTGCGTACATTTCCATGGCTGAAAGCGAGATACTGTCATGGTCTGGGGCTGAATCCATTTCTCCCGATTACGATACAGTCGAGATCATGGCGGTCATTGCCGGGTACAACCTGATCGGCACGGAAAACCAGACGTCCCACAGTGAAAACGGCATTTCCAGAGTGTTCAAATACTCCGATATGGTTTCTTACATACGGAACAACGTATGCGCAAAGGTGGTGGCGTATTGAGATCGCTCCGACGCAATGAAAAACGGTTTTGGTACGCCAACTATACCGGGAACGAGGAAATCCGTTCCGGCGGGAAGCGGACGGGGCAGTACAAGGTAAAGTACGGAAATCCCATCGAGGCCAGAGCGAATGTATCTGCCGCGCGTGGTTCCTTGGACGATGAACACTTCGGGATCAATGCCGACTACGACAGGGCGATAACGATCTGTGACAAGAATTTGGATCTGGACGAGTCTTCGGTTCTCTGGATCGAGAAAGCGCCGGAGATCGCCGCTGACGGCTCCACGGCTACCCCGTGGGACTACGTTGTCGTAAAGGTGGCGAAGTCCATCAACAGCACGACGGTTGCGATCAAGAAGGTGTCCGTGTCGTGAAGAAGATCACGATAGAGCTGAATCCCACGTCTATCAATAAGGCCATCAAGGATATCCGGAAACTTAATGCTGAGTGGGACAGAAAAATCGATGAAGTGACACGGCGACTAGCCGAAATTGGAGCCACAAAAGCCTCCCTCGGATTTTCAAGGGCGGTCTACACGGGAGACAATGACGTTTCTATCTCTGTAGAGCCTATAGAGAATGGCTATTCCATCATTGCATCCGGCGAGGCAGTCTTGTTCATCGAATTCGGCTCCGGCGTCACATACGGATACGGGCATCCTGCCCCGATGAACTACGGGCCAGGAACATATCCGGGAAACGGCCATTGGGATGACCCCAGGGGATGGTGGCTGCCGAAGGACAAGGGCGGATTGCATACATACGGCAACCCGCCGTCCGCGACGATGTACCAGACGGGGAAAGAACTACAGCAGGAGATTTTGCGGATAGCGCGGGAGGTGTTCACAGGTGGTTCCTGATATTGAGACAGATGTGTTCGATGCGGTTGCAACGACGCTGGAAGCGAAATACGGGGACATTTTTGTGACTGGCGAGTATGTCCACGCTCCTGAGTTTTTCCCGGCTGTCAGCATTATCGAAGAGGACAACGCAGCGTACCTTCCGGCGCTTGATACGGAAGGTTCACACCACTCTCGGCTCATGTATGAGGTCAACGTATACAGTAACCTTAAAAGTGGGCGCAAAGCACAGGCAAAAGAGATCATGCAGACGATTGACGAAAAAATGTCAGCGCTGGGTTTTGCCAGACTGGGCAGGCAGCCCAGGACATTGCCGAACGCGGAAACATCCATCTACCGGATGAACGCACGGTATCGGACAGTCGTTGACGAAAATAAACGACTTCTAAGGAGGTAGCCAAATGGCAATTGAACTCAGCACGGCAGGAATTCTGCTTGGCTATGCTATCGAAACAGTCGCGGGGACGAAGCCGGCGGCTTTCACGCAGATCAAGGGCGCAAAGAGCCTCCCGGACATGAATCCGGAGCCGTCCACGCTGGAAACGACGCCGCTCGAAGCGACGGAATGGAAAACCTACATCGACGGTCTGAAAGACCCCGGCGGGGCGCTGGCTGTGACCTTCAATATGTCCAACGATCTGCAAACGACTTGGGATGATATTGTTGACAAGTATAAGACCGCAGCGGAAGCCGGAAAGAAAACGTGGTGGGAATTCTACGTTCCCGGCCTGACCAAGGCTTTTTTCTTCACGGGGAACCCGTCGCCGCTTGGCTTTGCCGGCGCGGAGGTTGACAGTGTTCTTGAGAACACGGCATATATCACCCCGAACGGAAACATTGGCTGGGACACGGCAGTAAAACCGACGGCAAGTGCCTAATTTCATGGAGGAATGTGCATGCAGGAGAGAATCGTAATTAACGGGAAGGGGTATCCGACAAAGGAGATCACCTTCAACACGGTCTGTCAGTTCGAGGATATGGGCGTGCCCATGTCCGATATCGAAGCGAAGTCCATCATGTTTATCCGCGCTTATGCGGCAATGTGTATGGGCGTCAAGGCAGATCAGGCAGGAGAAGAGATCGAGAAGCACATTTTGAACGGCGGTACGATGGAGGAGCTTGCAGATGTTCTCCGTCAGGCCGTCGAAGAAAGCGGTTTTTTTCAGGCTCTGTCCAAGAGAGCGGAAACGGCGGACAGCAAGGGCCAGACGGAAACTGCGTAAAAAAGCACTACGCATCCTTTCGTGAGGAATGCATTGAGACGTATCTTCCGCAATGTCTCATGATCGGAATCAGCGAGGCGGGATTCTGGAATATGAATCCCGCCAAGATGAAGCCTTATATTGAAGCAGACAGATTACGTCTTGAGAGCAAGAATTATGAATTGTGGCTCCAAGGCGTTTATTTTTTTGATGCTATTTCTATCGCGCTGGCCAACGCCTTTGCCGGGAAAGGCAAAAAGCCTATCGAGTATCCGAGCAAACCCCGGAAGATCACACCGGACACGCCGGAAGAACTGGCGGCACGGGTAAAGCGTGAGAGAGAAAGGGCAATCGCATTCTTCAAGAATATGGAGCGGAATTTCAAAAAGAAAAGTGGTGATATGAGTGGCAACAGTTGAAACACTTGAAATTGAGATTAAAAAAAGCGATTCGGACGCCTCGAGCGGAATAGAGGGACTTGTTTCGGCGCTGACGCAGTTGAAGCAATCTGTTTCCGGTGGCGCGGGATTAAAGGCCGCTGTCAACCAGATAAAGAGTTTGGGTACGGCGATAAATAATGTCACGGGCGCGAACGACGGCCTTTCAACGACATTACAGGCGCTACAGGGCATTGCGGATATTGACTTCTCAAACCTTAGAGAGGCTGCACAGAACGTGAACGCTGTAGCAGGCGCGGCGAATGGGCCGAGGAATACCGGCACTCCGGCAAATGCTCCAGCTGCGGCGGTGCAAATGGGCGCGGCGGATGAAGTTGAAGTCGGGCAAGTGACGGAACAGGTCATGGAAGCTGGCGACGCTGCGAGAACGTCCGTATCTGACTTCAAGGCTTTCTCGGAGGCATTAAATAAAGGTGTTATCGGCGCGGCGAAGGCGGCGATATTTCCACTCTCTGCAATAGGGAGCCAGATAAAGGGATTGGTAAAATCTCTTGGGCGTATCGCTGTGTATCGCGTAGTTCGTTCCGCGATCAAGGGAATATCTACGGCCTGCAAAGAGGGCGTGAACAATCTCGTGCAGTACAGCGCCGCCCTGAACAGCACAGACGCGGCGGCCGCAAACGCCACCATGTCCGAGTATGCGTCAACATTGCTACAGGTCAAAAATTCCGTTGGCGCGGCGGTCATGCCTGCACTTGCAGCGTTGCTCCCCGTTATTAACACAATTGCAAGCGCATTTATAACGGCGGCAAATGCAGTCAATCAGTTCTTCCAAGCACTGAGAGGTCAAAGCACATTCACAAAGGCAAAAAAGAACACCGTGGACTATGCGAAGAGCCTCAAGAGTGCATCCGGCGCAGCAAAGGAACTGCAAAAGACGCTGCTCGGCTTCGATGAGATCAACCGTCTGAACGATGAAAACAAGGGTGGAGGCGGCGGAGCCGTTGGCGCGGACTACTCGGATATGTTCGAGGAAGCACAGATCAGCGAAAAAGCACAGAAATTTGCAGAAGTCCTAACAAGGATTCAGGAATTCGTTACTTCCGCATACGGAATCCTGACGTCTGCACTCGGGATGTTCGTTATCGGTGCAATTCTTACATTCTCTGGCGCAAACATTCTGCTGGGCCTCGGCCTCATGGCTGCGGGCGCGTATCTATTTGCGAAAGAAATTGCGGCGAACTGGGACGAAATGACCGAAAAGGTCAAAGATACAATCGAGAAGATCATGATTGCCGTCGGTGCGGGTGTGCTTGTTGTTGGCGTGATTCTTGCATTCTCCGGCGCGAATATTCCTCTTGGCATTGGCCTTATTCTGACAGGCGCGGCGGTTCTTGGAGCGGCGGCGAAACTCGACTGGGAGCGAATGAAAAAGCAATTGCAAGGGACGCTCGGGAAAATCCTCGCTGCTGTGTCTGCCGGATTGCTTGTTTTGGGTTGTGTGCTTACATTCTCCGGTGCGAATCTCCCGCTTGGGATTGGACTTATGATTGCCGGTGCGGCCGGGCTGGCTGGCGTAGTCGCCGTCAATTGGGATTACATAAAGGATCAGTTGCAGGGAGTGTTCGGGAAAATCGCTGTGATAGGCTCCACGTTGCTTCTCGCGGTTGGCCTAGTTCTCGTGTTCACGGGTGTCGGGCTTCCGCTTGGAATTGCGCTGATAATTGCTGGCATCACCGGGTATGGTGCGGTAACTGCGGCCAACTGGGATTCCGTGAATGCTTGGCTGACGAAAGCATGGGAGAAAATCAAGAGGTCGGCAGAAAGTGTCGGCAAAATCGCGATTGGTTCTGTACTCGTATTTTCCGGCGTCGGCGCAACGGTCGGTCTTCCAATGCTTGCAGATGGCTATTCTTCAATCGGGAAAGAATTCGACTGGAACACGATACCGGATAAAATCAAGGGCGTATTCGATGATATCAAGGCATGGTGGGCTGTCAGCATTGTCCCATGGATATCTGACGCAAAAGCGTCAATCGCAAGCATTTTCGATTTCGGAAGCAGCACAAAGCTTCCGGCTGCCAGCAACGTTGTAAAGCCTAAGTTCTCGCACACTGTCGGCAGATTCGCTTCCGGCGGCTTTGTTACCTCCGGCGATCTCTTCATGGCGAGAGAGGCAGGGCCTGAGTTTGTCGGCTCTATCGGCGGACGGACGGCTGTAGCGAATAATGACCAGATCGTTGAGGCAGTGTCCGACGGCGTGTACCGCGCGATGGCTCCGCTGGTGTCCGGAATTGGCAAGAGCGATACGCGCGTTTATCTCGACGGCAGAGAGATCACGGCGGGGCAGAATCGGAGAAACCGTATGTACGGTGCGGCGCTGTCCGGCGTGTAGGGAGGCACTATGACAGTAAAGATAAACGGAGTAGACATTACGGATTACATTGCGTTCCGTGGCTTCAAGTGGACGAGGAACGACGTAGACTCCCCAGACACTGGGCGTATGCTGGACGGCAATATGGAGCGAACGCGCGTCGCTACGAAAGTCAGGCTAGACGTTACGTGCCGCCCGCTGCTCCTTTCGGAGGCTTCCGACCTTCTGTCTGCGATCATGCCTGTTTTTGTCGAGGTACAGTACACAGATCCGCAGGAGGGCGGCACAGTTACAAAAACGATGTATTCCAACAACAACCCTGCGTCCTTCTGCATCAAGAAGTCGGACGGGCGCGAGTATTGGGACGGAATCACGTTCCCCCTCATTGAAAAGTAGGTGATACCATGCAGTCAGTTCCGAGCAACTGGAACAACGTTTTTGAAATCGACCACAAAACTGAATTCAAGGCCGTCATAAACGGGGTCACATACACCTACGGGTCTATCAAGTCCGCGCAGATCACGAAATCCATGATGGACAAACTGACCATTGGTCAGGCTACGTCCGCAATGCTGGACATGGTATTCAGGCCGGAAGGAACGATTCCCACGGCAGCAAAAATTGAATGCTATGTCCGGCTCACGAACTACGAGCCCACCACATTGGTCACGGACGAGGCTGGGAACATCATCAAAACGGACGATGGGTACATTCTGGCCGGTGCGTATTCGGTCGTGACTGGCTGGATTCCATTCGGAACGTTCTACATTGACACAAGAGAAACCGCCGCAAACGGCATTATGACCATCACGGCATACGACCGGATGCTTGCGGCAGAGCAGGAATTCCCAAGTCCGGCAGGCTCTATGACGATGGATGCCGCTGTGGCGTACATCGCGGCGGCTCTCGGCGTGGAAACGGACAGCCGCAACCAGATTGCACCTTACAGCATTGACAGCCCTGTAGGGCTTTATACGATGCGAGAGGTGCTTTCTGGAATCGCGGCTGCGTCCGGCGGCAACTTCATCATTACCGAAGACAACAAGCTTCGGCTCGTTCGGTTGGCCTCCCCAGCTACGGTTGATACAACGCGCGTTGCATCCTATGATGCGCTTTCCGACATGGTGACGATTGGAAGGATCACGCTTTATCCAGATGGGGATACGCAGTATTCTTCCGGCACGTCAGGCTATGAGATTCAAGCGGACTGTATCTATGCGACGCAGGCAATTTGTGATTATGTGAATAGCCTGCTTGGTGGCGTGTCGTATCTTCCATATTCTGCTGGTACGGCGAGGCTGAATCCGGCTATCGAGCTTGGAGACAGCGTAAGCCCGAATGGAAAGAATTCCATTGTTGCATCTGCGGTGTTCACAATTGGCGTCTCCATGAGCGCCAGCATTGAAGCACCGATAGATACAGAGGTCAACCACGAATACCCGTATCAGGGAAGGACGAAGGAAGAACGCAAGACTGCTGTTTCCGTTTCTGAGATACGCAAGACTACAGAGGAGATTTCCCTTGCTGTTCGCGGGAAAGTCGGCGCGGCAGAAGTTCAGAGCGCGATAGACCTGAATCTGAACAGTTTGACGTTATCCTATTCTGCGGCTGAAAACGGCGCGTCCATCACGCTTTCCAAGGATGGCGTGAACATTCATGGAAACGTGAAGATCGGCTCCATCGACGCAAGCAAGATCGATGTGAAGAATCTGAACGCTGACGAGATCACGGCGGGCACACTCAGTGCCATTGATATCGTCGGCTGCACGATCTACGCGCAGGAGAGCAAACAGGATTATGCGAAGATGCTTTCCAACGGCATGGAGATTTACACGGACGGGACGTACAAAATGGGCCTTTATGTTGAAGGAAGCAACCCGACTTTGGAACTTGGAAACACGACGCCCGCATTCATACAGAAGATCTTTGAAGATTCCGCGCACAAGCTGTGGCTGGGAAACCGTACCGGAAGCGACGGGATCATGATCGATTTTACAAATCACACGGTCAAAAAGTACATAAACGGTACGGCAACAGCATTGTGAGGTGGAGATATGAACGAACGGCTTGAATCACTAAAGGCTATAAAAGAAACACTGAATCAGATCCGTGTCACTGGTCGTTCAGACTGCTTCGCAGTCGTGGCGATCAATAACGAGCTGGACAAGCTTATCAAACAGGAGGCTGAAAATGGCTGAAACATACAAAAAGATATCTGATTTTAATGTCGCGGCCAGTTTTGGGGACAATGATCTTCTGCTCGTTTCACAGTCTGGGACGACCAAGGTCATTAAAGGCTCGACGCTGAAAGCCCTTGCAAAGGCGGCTGGTGTTGAGGCGGCGAAGATAAACAATGCGACGGTCAACGCGCTCGGCCACCTTGTGATTACAACGACCGACGGAACAGTTATCGACACGGGCAAGGTCACAGGCGCGGATGGCGTATCCGTCACGGGTGCTTCCATTGATGCGCAGTATCACTTGATCCTGACGTTTTCGGACGGAAGCACGAAAGACGCGGGCTATTGCCGGGGAGCTTCCGGTTCTGGTACCGGCGATATGCTGGCATCGGATTACGACTCCGACAATGCCGTAAAGGACGCAGGAGGCATCGCGGAATATGTCAAAAACAACGTCCCAATCGCTTCTAAAAGCATTCGCGGCGGTGTGAAAATTAAGACCGTTACAAAGACAATCACGCCTTCTGAGTGGGTAACTGGCGGCAACGGCGCGTATTATAGCGCGAGCGTACCGCTTGGTTCTTCACTTATGGCATCAGCCTATGCTTCTGCTTATGGTGGAGGCTTGAGAGCCGATCAATTTTCGTTTTCGACATACAACAATACGACGGTTGTTAGATATACAGGTGAAAAACCGACTGGCAACGTAACCGTAACCGTTGATGTGCTTTATTAGGGGGGGATGTTATGAACGAATTTAAAGCAACACATCTTGCACCTATTAAGTTAGGACACACCGGAGAAAATGAGGCAGTGCGCGTGGCATTTTCTCTTGTGCCGTTCAAAGAAGAATTTCCCGGCGGTCGGACTGCGCTTCTTGTAAAGCCGCCGAAGGGCGGCAATGCGTATCCGGTTACACTGACGGTCGAGGGCGATACCGCCTACTGGACGGTCACAGCGGCAGATACTGCCGTTGCAGGCTTCGGCCAGTGCGAATTGCAGTGGTACGCTGGGGATACTCTGGCGAAATCGGATAAGTTCGATTTCTGGGTAGTACAAGCTCTGGAAGCAGGCGCAGAGCCGCCGGACGATCCCTCCAAGCGCTGGTTCGATGCGATTCAGGCGCAGATCGGCAATCTGAACGACCTGACAACAAAGGCCAAGGAGAACCTTGTCGCGGCTGTCAACGAGGCGGCACGATCCGGCGGAGGCTCCGGAGGAGCGGGCACCATCGATATGCGCGTCGCGGATGGCTACATCCAGTACAGCAACGACGATGGCGCGACGTGGGAAAACCTCATTGCCATTGCCGATCTCAAGGGCGCAGACGGTAAAAACGGCATTACGCCGACGATCGGAGAAAACGGGAACTGGTATCTCGGCACCGAGGACACCGGGAAGCCGTCGAGGGGTGCGACCGGCCCACAGGGCGCTCCCGGAAAGGATGGCGCACCCGGCAAGGATGGCGTGACGCCGGATATCAAGATCGGGACGGTGACTACGCTGCCCGCAGGAAGCGCGGCTACGGCCAGCATGGGCGGAACTGCCGCACAGCCTACGCTTAACCTCGGAATTCCGAAGGGCGCAGACGGGGACAATGCGAATGTCACGAGGGATGCGGTTGTCGGCGCGCTCGGGTTTACGCCCATCAGCGCGGATGATGTGCCGGTTAAAAGCGTGAATGGGCAGACGGGCGAGACGAAAACAAACTGGTATTTCAATGTGACCGGCAGCGTGGCGTCCCCCGCAACGACGCAGACGGCTGCACAGATCGTAGCTGCACAGACGGCGGGATTTGCGCCCATCTGCAAGGCGGTACTCTCGGATTTTGAAAACCTTCCGGCGACACTTCCGGCACTCCTGGTTTCTAGCATGATGTGTGTGTTCGGCGGGATCGGGACAATTAACGGCATTACTTCTTACCTCGCTGTTATGATCAACGCCTTTGGGACTCTGGAGGTGACAACGAGCGATGTTGCATCCAAGGATGATATCCCCACGATTCCGACGGCACTCAAAAATCCTTATTCGCTCAACATCAAGATTGGAAATTCGACGACAAGCTATGATGGAAGCGCGGCGAAAAACGTGGAGATCCCGCGCGATGTTCCGGCTGTTACAACCGCTGATAACGGGAAAATCCTTCGCGTCGTAAATGGGGCATGGGCGGCTGCCGAACTGCTCAGCGCGGGAGGTGCGTCATTTTGAGTGAATATTTAACAAACGGTGCGGCGCTGACCCACACGGCAGACCGGATTCGCGCAAAAACGGGAGACACAGCCCAAATCGTATGGGACGCGGAAAAGGGATTTGGAAACGCAGTGGATGCGATCTCCGGAAGCGAAAAAATTCAGCACGCAGATATTCCGGATTACGTCAAGGCCGAGGCATTGGCCGTGGCAGAGAAGGTGAACGCGATTAGGGCATCGGATAGCATTGTGTTTATTGCAGCATCGGACGCGCATCAGCAGGACAGCAGCGCGGATATCGTGGCCGGAAACCTGAACGCGGCGCAGGCGATGAAGGCGCTGACCTACATTCTGCCAGGAATCGATTTCTGCTGCTATCTCGGCGACTACACTTGGGGAGCCAGCACAACGACGATCGCGGAGACAAAGCAACATATTGCGGAGATCAACGCGGACATTGACGAAGCGTTTCAGGGGATACCGCAGTTTCGGACGGTGGGCAATCACGACGCGGGAGCGTATGCCGTCACGCAGAACGGGACGACGATACCGGATTCGGAGCTTTTCCAGCTTATCGGGAAATATTGCGAGGGAGCCACTTATGGCTCGACTGTCGCAGGATACTGCTACAGAGACTTCGAGAGCAAAAAGTTGCGCGTGATCTGTCTGAACACCTCGGAAAGCCTGACGGCGGACAAAGCGTCTACGGGCTATGTATCGGATGCGCAGGCAGCATGGTTCGCTAAAACGCTGAAGGCGGTCGGAGCAAAATCCGGGTGGCGGGTGCTGACGCTTTCGCACCATCCGTTGGATTGGAGCATCGTGAGCGTATGCGCTAACATCGTCAAGGCGTATGTCGAGGGAGGAAGTATTGTAGTTGGCGGAGAGAATGTGAATTTCGCGAACTCCAACAGTGCGCAGTTTCTTTGCGCATTCCACGGACATGTACATTGCTTTAAGGCCGCGAAGCTGAACAGCATTTCCGGCAACACACCGACAGAATTTAACGCATGGCGCGTAGCGATCCCCAATATGTGTTTCAGCCGGAACAATGAATACGGCCAAAACGGCAAGGGCGAGTATTACGGGATCGAATTCGGAGAAGAAACGACGTACAACAAGACGGCGGGAACGGCAGACGATACGGCATTCGTAGTAAACGTGCTCAATCCAGCCGCGCAGAAAATCTACAGCTACTGTTTCGGCGCGGGGTACGACCGTGAGGTATTCACTGGCGTTGCGTCTATTGCGGTAACGGGTATTGCACTCAATGCGTCCTCTGGGGAACTCGAAAAGGGTGGAAGCGTTACGCTGACAGCAACGGTGTCTCCGGCAAATGCCAGTAATAAGACGGTAACCTGGACAAGTTCTGCACCGACAGTGGCAAGCGTCGTGAATGGCGTCGTGACAGCGCTCTCCGCAGGAACAGCGGATATTACCGCGACTACAGAGGACGGCGGGTTCACTGCGACGTACCATTTGACGGTAAAAGCACAGACGGTGGACGTGCTGGCGACCTATGGCTACGCAGATAATACGCGCCTGTCAACCGGCTCCGGAACGGAGAAATCGGCAGCGGGATATGTGACCATTGGCCACACCAGCAAGATACAGATCAGCAACAAGCTTTATCCAAATGGGCTGACGATCCGGCTGAGCGGCGCAGATCAGGTAACTGGCGGCTCGACGTCAAGCCCTTACAGTGACAGCGCAATGTGCTGGTATACAGCGGCTGGCGTGTTCTCAAGCGGCGTGTACATTTACAATACGGACAATTTCAGCCTCAATTCCAAGATGGCGGTGGATTCCGACGCAAAGGGATTTACGCTTTCGTGGGAGGCCGGGAAAGTGCCGGAGGTGCAGTATGGAATTGCATTTGCCGTAAAGGGTACAGGCGCGAACATCACATGCACATTGGAGGCCGGTTGATGGATACCTGCGTATGCTGCGGGCGGGCCGTGCCGGAGGGACGGATGGTCTGCCCGGAGTGCGAAATAGAAAGCTTTGAAAGGAGTATCAAGATGGATGATGGAATTCAGGCGCAGATCGCCTCCGTGGAGGCGCGATGCAAGAGCAACTCGCACAGGATCGACGAGTTGGAGGCAGACAACAGGGCGCTGCATCAGCTGGCGACATCGGTGGAGGTGCTGGCGACCAAGCAGGAGGCAATCGAGGAAAACGTGAATGAGATCAAGGCCGATGTGAAAAGCATCAAGGCGCTGCCGGGAAGCCGCTGGGAGGCGGTAGTAAAGGGCCTTATCACGGCGATCCTTGCAGGGCTGATCGGATTTGCGCTGGCGAAGCTGGGGCTGGGCTGATGCGCAGAGACAAGAAACGATGGACAAAGGGCCGTATGGCCCGCGAGCTTGTGTACTACTGCCTGTGGATGCTCACGGCAGTGGCCACATGGGCGATGATCCTGAAAACCGCCGCTGTCCTGCTGGATAGGACGTGCGACCTTTCGGATGTGCTGGTGTTCGCGGGCGCGGCCTTCGGCGGTGAGCTGCTGCTCCTGCTGCTCAAGAGAGTATTTGCAAAACCAAACGATAAAGACGATGGAGGTACATACGATGGATAAGATCATCAAGCGGCTCGGGAATCTCCTGAGCGTGAAGAGCCTTGTGACGCTGACGCTGACGGCGGTATTTGCGTACATGGCCGTGGTGGGCAAGATCAGCCAGGACTTTATGACGGTGTATGCCGTCGTAATCGCATTCTACTTCGGAACGCAGAGCCAGAAGGTGCAGGACGCAGTGGATGGAGGCGCGAACAATGCCGGTAATTAAGGACGCACTCACGCCGATCAACCATCGAGCGGGCGGCTGCACGCCGAAATGGATCGTCGTACACTACTTCGGTGCGCTCGGCTCTGCGGCCAGCGTGGCCGAGTGGTTCAAAAACCCGCAGGCCAGAGCCAGCGCGCACTACGCCGTAGACGAGGGCGATATCATTTACCGGTGCGTAAAGGATACGGATGTTTCGTGGCACTGCGGAGATGGTACGCTGCATCCGGAGTGCCGGAACTGGAACTCCATCGGCGTGGAGCTGAGACCGAAGAAGGTCAATCCGAAGCGCATGGGAGCCTACGACACCGACTGGTTCTTCGAGAAAAAGGTGCTGGACAATGCCGAGTGGCTCATCCGCAAGCTCATGAAGGAGCACAACATTCCGGCGGATCACATTATCAGGCATTACGATGTGTCCGGGAAGTTCTGCCCGCGCCCGTTCGTCGGCACGGACATGAACACCTACTATCACACCACTGGCAACGAGCAGTGGAAAAAATTCTTGGAAAGGTTTGAAGATGAAGTGGTAGAGAAAAGCAAAATGATCGTGGACGGCAAGGAGGTCGCCGTCGAGCGCATCCTGAAAAACGGCACGAACTATGTCAAGGTGCGCGATATCGCCGCCGCGCTGGGGCTGAGGGTCAGCAATAAGGGCAATATTGCCGTGCTGGATAGCAAGTAAGGAGGGCATATGCTGCGGGGGCTGCCGAGTCTGAGCCGCAGCGATTGGGAGCATTTGATCGACGAATGGATTCTTTCGGAGCGATACCGGGGAATCCTGAAACGGAAGATTCTTGACGATTGGAGCCATGAACGCATTGCCGAACGCGAGGGCCTGAGCGTAAACGGCGTCAAGAAGATCATAGCGCGGTGCGTGAATGTACTGCGGGAGCATGCAAAGGAGCCGCCCGGATAGGGCGGCTCTTGTGGCAAAATTGCAAATTTAATATTCTGTTGCATTTACAATGAGCTTAATTTGTTCTATAATGAAATAAAAAGCAAAGAAGGAGATTATACTACAATGTGCAAGCCTATTTACGCAAATTCGCTGACTGTTACTGCGAACGAGGCAAAGAACGAGTTTGTTTTTACATTTAAGCATAAATATCCAGTAGTTGGAGCGAATGGCGTTGTGGACAGCGACCAGGAAGAAACGGTAGCTGCGGTGATTGTGAATGAGCAGTTAGCAGAGGCACTCCCTGCAATGATGTCCAAAATCCTGAGTGAGCAGGTGGATTGATGCCTAATTTTTTCGAAGTTGTTGACAGAAGCGGGATAAAAGTATTCTGCACAAAAGAGCAGTGGGATTCTCATGTGGCGCTTAACCACAGCATCATGGTTTCAAACGTAGACGCAATCGTGGAGACGATCAAGGAGCCGGAGCTAATTTTACCGAGTCACGACACAAACCCTCCGCTGGACGAACGTCGGATATACACAAAAGAATCGAAAATTGCTACATACTACCCGAAGCTCAAATATACACACGTTGTTGTGTCTGTCTGCGGCGGATCGGGCGAGGTTGTGACCGCATATCCTAATAACAACAAGAAAAGCGGCTGCGGAGAAGGTGAGGCGATATATGTTGCAGAAGAATAACATCGGATTCGACTACGACAAGAAATTCGACGTCCTGTACATTGCACTCGGTGACCGCAGTAATTCTTACGGTGATGATTCTGACGGGAATGTAATCTATCTGAAAGACATTGCCACAGACGAATTGACCGGAATAACGATCATGAATTTCAAGAAAAAGTATATCGAAAACAGGCTCCCTGTATTCTCAAAGAGCATCCGAAAGGTGCTGAGTGAAGCTGAGAAGGTAGTTATGCAGTAATTGACAGTTGACTACTGAGCGTATATAATATGTGTGTAGCACAAAAGGATATTCGGTATTCTTTCCAAGGGCTGGTGCCTGCACCGGCCCCGTTTTTCTATATACAAGGCAACCGCTCCGTATGGAGTGGCTGTTTTTTATACATTTTGTGCCCGAAAAGTGGCCGAAGAGTTGGTTTTTTGTTCTTCGTGGATGCCTCATAATGAGCATAGGAGCTGGCCAGCTTACTATTTTATCGGAGGTACTACTATGGAATACGCAAGCAATGGCAAGGCCAATGCGGCACTGACAACGGGCATTATCGGCACGGCGGGCGTCGGACTCGGCCTGCTCGGCAATCTGCTGAGTGGCGGATGGGGCTGCAGCCCTGCTGCGGCTGCGGCGGCGGGCATGTGCAGCGAGAACATGCCGGTCACGCGCTACGATCTCGATCGGGAGCAGAAGCTGGCCGCGAAGGACAGCGAGATCGCGACGCTCAAGGCAAACACCTACAACGATCAGAAGATGCTGGAGATGTACGCTTACATCGACGGCCAGCTCAAGGACGTGCGGAAGTCCCTGTGCGATCAGGCCGTTCACAACCAGCGCACTGAGGACAGCTTCGTGCTGGCCCGCCAGGACATCGCGTCTGTAAAGGACGAGCTGCACCGCGAGATCGAGATGGAGGCCGAACGACGCTGCTGCGGCGACAACAGCATTGTCACCTACGCCAACGCGACGTTTTATCCCAAGCAGGTGGCAGACGTCACCACGGGCACCGCAACCACGGCGCAGACGCTCTACAACCCGCTTCCGAAATGCGGGTGCTGCAACAAGTAAACCAAAGGGGCGGCAATAGCCGCCCCGATCTTAACACGGAGGTGTCCTTATGGTAACGATCGATCAGGCTATGCGAGGCGCGGCAAAATTCGCCGACAATGAGATCATTCCCCATCTGCCGACGGGCAAGGGCATTGGAGCCGGGATCGCGCTGGCGCTTATCATGGATGGAGGCAAGGCGCAGCTGCTCAAGCTGCGTGAAAATCCAGCGGTGAAGATGATGGGCGTAATGGACGAGGACGGAAACATCGACCTTGACCGGCTCTATAATGCGGCAAGGCCGCGCTTTGAAAACAAGCTGACCGTATCCGTCCCGCTGCTGGGCGATCTGCGCTTTGATCAGAACGACGTGGACAAACTCTACCGGTATATCCAGGAGGCATGACACGATGAAAGAATATGTCGAAAAACTTTACACGAAGCTGCACGAGGCCATGGAGAAACCTGTGACGCTGGGCAGCGCGGAGGAAGTCGGCCTGTACGCGAAGACGATCCGCAGGCTGGAAAAGCTGGACTGCCGCGCAGACGAGCCGGATGCGGCAGCGTTTGACCGAGAAACGGCCATACACTGGGCCGAGCATATGCAGAATGCCGACGGCTCGACCGGCCCACACTGGACGATGGAGCAGACTTCCGCCGTCGCGGATGCGAGCGGAGCCGGGAACGATATTCCGCACTGGGTTTTCGGAGTGACGATGAACATGATGCATTCGGACTACTACGATGTGGCGCGGAAGTTCGGAGTCAACGTGCCGGAGTTCTACGCGGAGCTGGCGCGGGCGTTCTTGATGGATAAGGACGGCCCCGGCCCGGAGGAAAAGCTTTGTGCGTATTACAGGTGCATTGCCCATAACAAATAGACGGGGTATGATGCGGTGATGCGGAAGATCAAAGGCATATCCTGAAATAAATATGTAACATATAATGTAGCATACAGGAAACGATTTTACGTTATCACATTTATCAAAGCAAAACGTTCGAGTCCCGCCGCAGATGCGAACAAAGACAGTATAGAGTATAAAAAGTGCCGATTTTAGCCTCAACACAGCTAAAATCGGCACTTTGGCGCGGAAGGAGAGATTCGAACTCTCGCTCGCTTTTTAGACGACTACTCCCTTAGCAGGGGAGCCCCTTCGGCCTCTTGGGTACTTCCGCAGGTCGAATCAAAACATATGAGGGAAAGAATGGCGGAGAGAGTGGGATTCGAACCCACGGCACATCGCTGTGTCACTGGTTTTCAAGACCAGCTCCTTAAACCGCTCGGACATCTCTCCGAATCACTGTCTCAAAGACGGTGATAATTTTACCATACAAAATCCGGTTTGTCAATCTGTTTTCGGTGCTTCCTCCGGAAAAATCGCGTGAGGGGGACAAAGCGCTTGACAAACGTGCTATAATATTCAAAGAAAGAAATTCACATAGAGGGTGTTTTTATGACGAAAATTGATATTTATTCCGGCTTTCTCGGCGCGGGCAAAACGACTCTGATCAAAAAGATGATCAAGGAGGCCTATCACGGCCAGAAGCTCGTCCTGATCGAGAATGAGTTCGGCGAGATCGGTATTGACGGCGGCTTTTTGCAGGAGGCCGGCATCCAGATCACGGAGATGAACTCCGGCTGCATCTGCTGCTCGCTGGTGGGCGATTTCGGCCGCGCGCTGCACAAGGTCATTGACGAGTACCATCCGGATCGCATCCTGATCGAGCCGTCCGGCGTGGGCAAGCTCTCCGACGTGATCGGCGCGGTGCGCAAGGTCACGAGCGACGACGTGCAGCTCGGTAATTTTGTGACGGTGGCGGACGCGACGAAGTGCAAAATGTATATGAAGAACTTCGGCGAGTTCTATAACAACCAGATCGAGACCGCCAACACTATTATCCTCAGCCGTACCGACGGCATGAAGGAAGAGAAGCTCGACCAGTGTGTGGCCATGATCCGTGAGCACAACAAGGACGCGGTCATTGTCACGACGCCGTGGGACGAGCTGACCGGCGAACAGCTGATGGAGGCCATGGAGCAGCGCAGTACCATCGCCATTGAGCTTGCAAAGCTCGAGGAAGAGGCGCATCACCACCATCATGACCATGACGACGAGGACGATGACGAGTGCGATGACCCGGAGTGCAGCTGCCATCACCATCATGACGATGATGACGACGAGGACGAGCATGAGCATCACCACCATCACCATCACCACGATGACGACGAGGAGCATGACTGCTGCTGCGGACATCACCATGACGAGGATGACGACGAGGACGAGCATGAGCATCATCACCATCACCATCACGACGATGACGAAGAGTGTGACGATCCCAAGTGCAGCTGCCACCATCATCATGACGAGGACGAGGAAGGCCACGAACACCATCATCACCACCATCATCACCACGGCCACGACGCCGACGAGGTGTTCATCAGCTGGGGCGAGGAGACGCATAAGAAGTACACCAAGGCGGAGATCGAAGGCTGCCTGAAGGCGCTGGAGGATGCGGAGAAGTACGGCATCGTCCTGCGTGCGAAGGGCTATGTCGCCAATGCCGAGGGCGAAAAGTGGATCCACTTCGACTATGTTCCCGGCGAGCCGGACATCCGCGACGGCTGCGCGATGGTCACGGGCCGCATCTGCGTGATCGGCTCGAAACTGAATGAGAAGGCTGTTGCCGAGCTGTTCGGCACAGCGGAATGAGAGGAAAAACCATGACGGCTGTTCCGATGTACGTTTTCACCGGCTTTCTGGAGTCCGGTAAGACCCGCTTTATCCAGCAGACGCTGGAGGATCCTCGCTTCAACTCCGGGGAACGGACGCTGCTGCTGGTGCTGGAGGAGGGCGAGGAGGAATACGACCTCTCCACCTATCCCTCCAAGAATGTCTATATCGAGACGCTCGACTATGACGAGCTGAGTCAGGAAAAGCTTGAGGAGCTGCTCAAAAAGCATCGCGCCGAGCGCGTGGTGGCGGAGCTGAACGGAATGCACCTTGCGGCGGATTTCTACCTGAAAACGCCGGATTCGTGGCAGATCGCGCAGGAGGTCATGTTTGCCGACGCGCAGACCTTTATGAGCTACAACGCGAATATGCGCCAGCTCGTCGTGGACAAGCTGGCCGGAGCGGAGCTGGTCGTGTTCAACCGCATGACGCCGGGCGCCGACATCATGCCGTTCCATAAGATCGCCCGTGCGGTCAACCGCAAGATCGACATTATCTATGAGTTCTCCGACGGCACGACGCAGTACGACGAGATCGAAGATCCGCTCCCGTTCGACCTCAACGCGCCGGTCGTGGAGATCGCCGACGAGGATTACGCGCTTTTCTACCGCGATATCACGGAGGAGCCGAAGAAATACGCCGGAAAGACCGTGCGCTTCAAGGGGCAGGTGGCCCGCCTGCGCAAGGAGAAAAACGGTATGTTCGCGCCGGGACGATTCGTCATGACCTGCTGTGAGGCGGATATCACCTTCATGGGCATCCCGTGCAAATTCGTCGGAAGCGCCGGGCTGATGGTCAAATCGTGGGTGACGGTGACGGCGACGGTGGAGGTCAAGTACCACAGCCTCTACAAGGGCATCGGCCCGATCCTGACGGCGCTCACCGTCGAGCCGGCGGAGCCTGCCGCGCAGCAGGTAGCGACCTTCTGAGCGTAAAACGAAGCATAAAAACTCCCGGAGCACATATTTGAAGTGCTCCGGGAGTTTTTTGTGATAGGAGGAGCCTCCTGCGCGGAGCGCCTATTCCGAATCCCGATAGGCGCGAAGGCCCTCGCGGCCCTCGTCCGTGACGGGCTTGAGCCACTTCATGCTCTTGAAGTGGATAAGGCAGGCGATGGACTTCGGGATATCCTCCGCGAGGTAGGCGACCATGACCACGCCGACGAACGGCAGCTTCAGAACGTTTGCGGCCAGATACGTCAGCGGGATAGAGACCAGCCAGAGGCTGCCCATGTCATAAAGCATACCGCACAGCGTATCGCCGCCGGAGCGGAATACGCCGACGACCTGCACATAGGAGATGTTGCGGAACCAGACCTCCAGCGAACAGAACACCGTCACGGCCAGCGCCGTGTCAAGCGTCAGCTGCGAAAGATTGCTGCCGGAGGAGAAGATCGAAATGAGGGGATAGCGGAAAAGAATGACCAGCCCGCCGATGACCATGCCCAGAAGCGGGATGAGCACCGAGAAGCGCCGCGCGTCCTCCACACCGCGCCGGATCTTTCCGCTGCCGATCGATTTGCCGACCATGATGACGCAGGAATTTCCGAGGCCAACGTAAAACGCAAAGGCCAGATCGGCAAAGGTCTTGAAAATGGTCATACCGGCGTAGTATTCATAGCCGATGTTGGAATAGATCATGTTGACGATCAGAATACCGAGCGCCCACATACCCTCGTTGAACACGACGGGCATAGCCCGGCGGTAAAAGGCGCCGAGGTTTTTCAGCCCGAAGGCTGTCAGCTCACGGATGGGGCCAATCAGCAGGTTTTTCTCGAAAAGCGAGAACAGCAGGATCAGCACCGGACCGAGCCATGAGGAAATGCAAGTGGCGAGGGCCGCGCCGGCAATGCCCATCTCCGGGAAGCCGAACGCGCCGAAGATCAGACCGTAGTCCACAAAGGCGTTGGCGATGGTCGTGAAGATGGAAACATAGAGCGGCAGACGCACGCGCTCCGTGTTGCGCAGGACGGTGCAGAGCACATTCGTCAGCGTGACGGCGGGGTAGGAGAAGCAGACGATCGAAAGATACTCGCAGCCTGCGGCGACAACGTCCGGGTCCTCGTTGAAAAGCCCGAGCACCCACGCGGGTGCAAGCCTCGCCACGATCAGGAACAGAACGGTCAGCACCAGGCTCGTCAGGACGCCCATGCCCAGCACCCGCCGGATGCCCTTGTAGTCCTTGATGCCCCAATACTGCGAGATGAATACGCTCATGCCCGAGCAAAGCCCGAAGCCGAGCAGTGCGCACAGCCAGCCCCACTGGGCGGCCATGCCGACGGAGGACAGCGCAATGCTGCCCAGACGCGAGACCATCATGGTATCGACGAGCTGGAACGAGCTGGTCAGCACGTTTTGCAGCGCGACCGGGATGGCCAGCGCAAGTGTGACGCGCCAGAACGGCTTGTCACCGAGATATTTGCTCCATTTCATAAAAACACTCCATGAGGGAAGCTCCGAACCGCCAGGTTCGGCCGTTTTGTCAGAGCTTCCGCAGAAAACGGTGAAAAAGTGGGGATGCTGCTCAAAAGCAGTATCCCCACGAAGTTTTTCAGACGGTCGCGTGAGTGACCTATTATGCCATGCCGGCAGTGATGATGGCCATCTTATAGACCTCGTCCGCGTTGCAGCCGCGTGAGAGGTCGTTGATGGGGGCGTTCAGACCCTGAAGAATGGGGCCGTAGGCCTCGAAGCCGCCGAGGCGCTGTGCGATCTTGTAGCCGATGTTGCCGGCCTCGATGCACGGGAAGATGAAGGTGTTGGCGTAGCCTGCGACCTTGGAGCCGGGGAACTTCAGCTGACCGACGACAGGGGAGACCGCCGCGTCAAACTGCATTTCGCCGTCGATGGCGAGCTCGGGCGCGAGCTTCTGGGCCTCGATGGTGGCGTCGTGGCTCAGCTTGACCGTGCCGCCCTTGCCGGAGCCCTTGGTGGAGAAGGAGAGCAGCGCGACCTTCGGGTCGATGCCGAAGAAGGCAGCCGTGCGCGCGGACTCGACCGCGACCTCCGCCAGCTTCTGTGCGCCGGAGAACACGACCTCGCCGGTCGTCTTGTCGAGGGTGTCGGGATAGTCGATGTTGATGGCACAGTCGCCCATGCAGTACTTTTCGTCGTTGCCGTCTTTGTCCTTGCGGAACAGGATGAAGGAGGAGGAGACCAGATGCGCGCCCTTCTTCGTCTTGACCAGCTGGAGTGCCGGACGGACGGTATCGGCCGTGGAATAGGTAGCGCCGCCGAGCAGAGCGTCGGCCTTGCCCATCTTGACGAGCATGGTGCCGAAGTAGTTGCCCTTTGCAAGCGCCGCGCGGCACTCGTCCTCGGTCATTTTGCCCTTGCGAAGCTCGACCATCTTTGCGACCATCTCGTCCATGCCCTCATAGGTGGCCGGGTCGATGATGGTGGCCTTGCAGATGCAGAAGCCGCCCTTTTCCGCAGCGGCCTTGACCTCGTCCGCGTTGCCGATCAGGATCACGTCCATCAGATCCTCCTTGAGCAGGCGGTCGGTGGCTTCCAGAATACGGGCGTCGGGGCCTTCGGTAAAGACGATGGTGCGGCGCGTGGCCTTCAGAGCGTCAAGCAGTTTCGTAAACATAGTATATACCTCCAATTTTGCGGATATCCGCACATTTCTGCGTCTAGTATACAACGATTTTCGCCGGGACTCAACCGTTTGTGAGAAATTTTTTCAATGCTTCCGGTAAAGAGAAAAGCCGCCCCGCTGGAGACGATGTCTCCAACGGGGCAGAATGGTGGGTGAATGCTTGGCGTGGCTGCGCAGATCAGTTTTCGTCGTCCGTCACGCAGACAAACGTGTCCTCGCCTCCGTCGTCCTCGTCCTTGCCGGAGGCGGAGGAATCGAAGGCGCTGCTGAACTGCTCGCCAAGCTCCTTGCCGAGACGGCCCAGCTTCTGGCCAAGCTCGTTCATCGAGCGCTCGAACTGCTTGCTGTCGAAGCCGCCGCCGAACTGGAAGCTGGCGGGCTTGCCGCGCTTTTTGCCGCTGCCGGTCTGGAAGGAGAAGCCGTTGGGTGCGGAGGACGCGCCGCCGTGTACCTTCTCGCAGCTCAGCGAGCCGCCCGCCGTGACGTTTCCGCCCACGTCGCCGCAGGTGACGCTGCCGGTGGCCGTGACGCTTCCCGTCACATTGTCGCAGTTGACGCTTCCGCCGGAGGCTACGTTGCCTTCGACCGCGTCACAGGTGACACTGCCGCTGGTTTTGATGTCGCCGGAAACATCGTCGCAGTTGACGCTGCCGCCCGCCGTAACGCTGCCGCCGACACTGTCGCAGTTCACGCTGCCGCCTGCCTGAACATTGCCGGTGATATCGCCGCAGGAGACGGAAAAGACGGAGTCAATGTTCAGCGCGGGGCCTTCATATTCAAAGGTGATCCGGCTGGCCTCGGGGCAGTCCGTGACGCCCTGCGCGCCGATGAGCGTATGTCCGGCAAAGAGCACGGCGTGGATCGTATGGGGATCGTCGTCCCACGGAAGGTCGGGCGGAGCGCTGGCGGAGTCTTCGGAGGCGTCCTCCTCCGCTTCCTCGTCCTGCTGCTGTGCGACGCCCAGCAGCTCGTCCACACGGACGTGGAACACCTCGGCCAGCTTCGGCAGCAGCGTGATGTCCGGATAGCTCTGGCCGGTCTCCCATTTGCTGACGGCCTGCGCGGTGATGCCAAGCTCCTGCGCCAGCTGCTCCTGCGTCATGGAAAGCTCCTTGCGGAGCGTGATGATCCTCTGTGCAAAATCGTTCATAGTATATTTCCTCCATAATCTGATCGATGGCTTTTGATTTTCTCGTTTGCGGGCCTGCAACTTATGGCTCCATTATGTCCGCGAAATCCGAAAAAATCAATAGATTATCGGTTGAATTGCAGAAAAAACAGACAACCGCCGGTTGAAAAGCACACCTTTTGCACGATTCAACCGACGGTTGTATGCGATTTTGGGGTCAGGCGGCGGCTTCGGCGCGTTCGCAGCGCACGGCAAGGCGGGACTGGCCGCCGACGGTGCAGGTGAAGAGCGTCAGATCCCAGTCGCCGCTTGTCATTTCCTCGACGGCATAGGGCGGGAGCGTTTCCAGCTCCACGACCGTATAGGAGAACACGTTCCCGTCGATATCGGTGAAGGAGAGCGCGTCGCCCGGCGCGAGACTTTTGAGCGTGCCAAAGTGGCCGGAATAATTGTGCCCGGCGATCACCATGGTGTCGAGGTAAGCGGAGCCGGAGTAGCGGCAGGGCGCAGCCTTTGAACCGGAATCGCTCCATTCGCCGAGCACCGGCAGCTCCAGCCCCAGTGTCGGCAGACGCAGAACGCCGATATAGCTTCTGCCGTCGATCTCCTCCGACGGCATTTCCATCTCCGGATCCAGAAGATAGTCCGGGAGGAAGGTCTCCTCTGCTGCGGCGGGAGCTGCGCCAGTACGGCGTCTGCCGAACGGCGGGCGGCGGTGTCGCTGCGCAGATTATAGACGGTCAGACAGAGGGCTGCCGCCAGAAGCAGCAGCCCGATCGCAGTAAGAATTTTACCGGTTTTCGTCATGGTGTTTCCTCTTTCCGAAGCTGACTCCGGCGATCACGAACGCCAGTCCGCAGAGCGCCAGCAGCGGCACCGGCCACCAGAGCAGGCCCGTCTGCGGGAGCGAGGGCTTTCCGGGTGTGGACGGCTCCGACGGTTTGCCAGGCGTGCGGCTGTTTGTAATGACGAAGGTGGGACCCTCGCGGCTGACCAGAACGGTATAGCCGGAAACGTCGCGCTCCACAACGCTCCATTCGATGCGCCGTCCGCTGGCGTCGTACTTCGGGAGCTTGTCCCAGGTATAACGCCAGTTGTTCCGGGCGCTCAGCGTCACGGTGTCGTAGACGGCGCCGTTTTTGAGAAGCTGGACGGTGACCTCCTGTGGACGCGAGGACGTGTCGCCGCCGTCGTCCCAGACCTTGAGCACCTTCCGCTCCGTCGTATCGTCGGAGGGCGGCGTGACCTCGTCCGCCGTATGCTTCGGCGAGACGGTCAGGTCATAGACCCATGTGTTGCTGGCTTCGTCCGTGACCGGAAGCACGGCCAGAAACGGCTCGGTCGTGTAAACGTATTCGCCGTCCGAATATTGCTGCCCGACGGCCAGATACAGGCCGGGCTTCATCGAGCTGCGCCGGTTCGGGAAGGTGAGCAGGCCCCGCGCATTCGTCACGCCGCTGTCCAGCGGCGTCAGACGGTCGGCGGCGGCATACGCGGCCAGCGTCTCGGCCAGCATCCGCCAGCCGTCGCTGTCCAGCCCCGTCAGGCGGACGGGGTAGTCTGCAAAGTCGCCGGTCAGGGTGAATTCGCCGTAGGCGTCCACGGAGGCGACATAGAACAGGTCGAACGGAACGCCGGAGACGGGCTGCCTGTCGTGCTGATAGTTGATCGTCAGGCAGACCTCCTGCGTGGGATCGATCGGTCCGGCGGCCCGTACCGGCGCCGGAAGCAGGGCCAGCAGACAGAGCAGGCATAAGAAAACAGGTATGATGCGAGAATTATGCGTTCGCATTCCTTTTTCCTCCCTTGGGTTTCTTTTTGCCGCCGGAGGCAAGCAAAACAATGAGCAGAATCAGAAGAATGGGCAGCGCCACGGCCGGAGCAACGAGCAGCGGCTCGATCTGGATGGCGTCGGAGGTCACGCGGATGGCCTCGGACTGGTTTTCCACGCGGTGGCCGCGAACGAGCAGCCGGTGGGAATTGATGCCGTAGGGCGTGCAGGTCACGAGTGTACAGAGATCCTTTCCCGGCTCGATCTGGAGCGCGGAAACGTCGTCCGGCTCAACGATCAGAATGCGGTCTACCTCATAGGTCAGCACCTCGTCGAGCACGCGGATCACGAACGTATCGCCCTCGACGAGCTGGTCGAGGTTGGTGAAGAGCTTCGCGCTGGGCAGGCCGCGATGGCCGGAGAGCACACAGTGGGTGCTTTCTCCGCCGGTCGGGAGCGAGGTCCAGTCGAGATGGCCGACGGCGATCTGGAGAACGGAATCCTCCGTCCCGTGGTAGATCGGAAGCGAGAGCTTGATGGTCGGGATCTCGATGTAGCCCATGATGCCGGTACCGGTGATGTCCAGCAGGCTGTCATACTGCGCACGCTGCTCGTCGGTCAGGAAATAGCCGTTTTCGCGTTTCAGCAGAGACTGGTTGTAGTCTCTGGCCGCCGACCACAGCTCGTCATACCGTGCCTGATCGAGATTCTGCACGTCGGCGGAATAGCTGGCGACGGCCTGCGAGGCGTGGAAGGAGTTCCAGTAGTCGCTTACAGTCGGGTACAGAAGCAAGGACACGCCTGCAAGCAAGATCAGGACCAGAAAAAGCGTAGATAATTTGTGTTTCATCTTGCAGGATTCTCCTTGCGGCTGTAGGAGGGGCGGAGTGCGGATGCGCTCCGCCCCCTCGGACTTTGATTCAGCGGATGGTTACAGGATTAGGGAAGTTCTGATTAAATCAGCGGCTGTGGACGGCGAGAGATTTTTCGTCAAGACAAGGTTTGAAAAACGATGGAATACTGTATGTATTTCTCGTTTTTCAAACCGCAGGATTGGCGGAAAAGATCCGTCGTCCGCGGTCGGAGATTTATTCAGAGGTCCCTTAGTTCTCAGAAGCGTTCATGCGCTTTCTGGTGACGAGCACGACGCCCGCGACGACGACCAGCAGACTGCCGAGAATGTAGAAGATCGTGGTGCCGGTGCCGCCGGTGGAGGGAAGCTCGGTGCCGGAGTTGTTTTCAACATTGAATGCGAAGAGGTGATCTGCTCCTGCGGTCAGGCCCGTTTCACCGTTCTTGACCGTCCAGGTGCAGCCTTCGAGCGTTGCGTTTGCGGTGATCGTGATGGTGATCGGATCCTTCAGCAGGTTGTAGCCGTTCGGAGCGACCAGCTCGGTGATGGTGTAGGTGCCTTCGCCGAGGCCCTCAAAGGTCAGAACGCCGTTTTCATCGACATAGCCGGTGGCGTTGATCTGCGTGGGAACGGTGGTCTTGTCAACAACGGTCACCTTTTCATACTTCTTGTTGACATCGTCATACAGATCGGCGTTGTAGCCGTCCGCATTTTTGTCCGTGACAGGAGCGGTTTCCGTATACGTGCCGTCCTTGAGCATGTAGTAGGTGCCGGTTTCAGAGGCCTTGTACATGGTCTTGTTGATCAGAACGACCTTCATTCCAGTACCCTTGATCTCGAACTTGGCACCGGTCAGTGGTTTCTTGGTAGAGCCATCGATTTTGGTGAGCTTGAGGCCGGTGACATAGGTCTTGGTCTCGACGGTCGGAGTCTCGCTGACAGGGGTGCCGGGCTTGGGCTTGTCGGGATTTCCGGGAGTGCCTACGCCCTCCTGATTGGGGTTGTTGGAGTAGATCAGCTTAACGGTGTTGGGGTTGCCAGTTGTGGGATCAAGCACCGCATCCTGATTGAGCGTTGCGGAGTAGGTGAGCGTGATGGCTGCGTCGGTCTGACCCTTGTACTGGATGAAGTTCGTGAACACGATCTCAAGGCTGGTGCTGCCGTCAGCATTCTTGGTAACCGTCAGCGTGTAATCCGTGTCCTTAACGAGCGTTTTTGCACCAATGGTGATGACCATATCTTCATTGTAGGTCAGGCCCTTGGACAGCGTATCCTCCATCACAAAGAAATACTTGGTGTAGCCCTTCATGTTGGGAACCTTGGAGGTGATCTTGTAGTTTACAGAATCGCCGATGGAGGCGTCGTTGGCACTGACATCGCTGTTTCCTTCTACGATCTTCTTATCCACAGACGGGGCGTCGGCCTTGACGTTGACCTCAGCGTTGGGCTTGGCCGTGGTCAGGGAGCAGGCGGCGGTGACGGTCTGGTTGTCAGGCGCGGTAGCCGTACCGGAGACCAGATAGTAGCCGGGAGCCGGGACGGAGATCGTGGCGGTCTCGCCTTCGGCAGTGGCCGTACCGGCAGGCTGAATGCTGTTCGTAGTCGCATATGTGAGCGCGGCCTTTGCAAAAGCGTCCAGTGCATCACTGTCGTTTGTAAGCGTACCCAGATATGCGATCAGAGCTTCACCCTGATAGTTGTTTCCGCCAACGGTATAGGTGAAATTGGCGAATTCCGTGCTCACCGTGTAGGAGACGTGCCCCTCCTTGTCATAGGTCGCGTCAAGAATTTTGTAGGCATTGTAGGTGTTGCCGTTGATGGAAATTGCGGAATTTGTGTTCTTGACAGTGATGCTGTAGGTCTCCGGTGCAGCAAACGCTGCGCTGCTCATAGCCAGCACGAGAACCAGTGCCAGCGTGAGCGCAAGAATGGATCTTCCCCGTTTCATGTTTTGTGTACTCCTTTTTATCTCTCTTATGTATCCTTTTTAGATGCAGTCATCGGCGTTCAGCAGCTTCGCCGGTTGGGTGGAGGCTAAAAAAACCTCCTTTCGTGCCTGCGCCTCAGAGTGCATCCATACAACAGACCGCCTGCTGTGAGAAGCAGTCCGCCTATCGTAAACCAGATCGTACCGGCTCCGCCGGTCTCGGGCAGGGCATAGCCCGCCTCATTTGTGGCGACGATGGTCACATCCTGCGTCATTTTTTCGATGGTGCAGGAGCTGCCGCCGCTGGCCAGGGTGGCATTCTCCTGTGTGAAGGTCAGCGTGTAGCCGTCATGCTTCGGCTCGGTGATCGTCACCTCGACGCCGTAGGGAATCTCAAGCGTTCCATCCTCGCCATTCGCAAGGGAGAGCGTCTTTTCGACCGTCTTGCCGTCCAGCTCATAGGAGATGGTAAAGTCGAATTTCTGCGTCGTCTTGCTGTTCGTAACGAGCTTTCTCAGCGTCAGCTTCCGGTCCGACGGAAGATTTGTGACATTGAGGATGACGCCGCCTTCATTCACAGCGGCAAGGGAGCTGCTGTCAGAGGCCAGCCTGATTTTGCCGCTCGCATCCACATGGAATTTGACCGGCTTGTCAAGCGCCTTGAAGCCCTCGGGGGTCGTGACCTCCGTCAGCGTGTAATCGCCGGGCATCAGGCCATCGAGGCGGACGCTGCCGTCTGTAAGCTTGAGCTGATCGGTCGTATCCGGCGCACTTGCCGGATCGACCGGGACGAGAATCCATTTCTGAGCGGCAGAGCCATTGTCCTCGTAGACCTGAATCCGTCCACCCTCAGCAAAATTGGCGCCATTGAGATCCAGAACAGCCTTGGATTTGTTCAGGACAGCTGCTCGCGGCTTGAATTTGAAGGAGCCGTCGCTATTCACGATCAGATACCATTCCTGCGTCGAGCTTGTCGTCGGTATGCTGGGATTGTCCCAGAAATGGACAAGCGTAGAGTTGGCAGTCTGATTTGCATCCAAGTCAAGCCATTCGCCGTTGGAGCTGCTCTGGAAGCTGTAGGAGCCGTCTGCCTGCTGGTAGACATAATACTTCTGCGTATCCTGATCGTTTTTTATCTGGAGCTTTGCATCCTGATGCGAGCCGGCCGATGCCTGACCGATCACATACTCCGGATGCGCTGCCGAGGCAATGTAATACAAGCTGCCGCTTCTGGGATTCTCTGCCGTGCTCAGGTCAATATAATCCGCACGGCCAGTCGGCACGACATATGTTTTCTCGTCCTTTCGGACGAAATTCATCACATCGCCATTGGCGTTTTTCAGCTGGAACACCGCGCCGGTCAGCGGCTTGCCGTCCTGATCGAGCTTCTGGAGCGTCAGTCCGACGCGGCCGATCGTGTTGGTGAACACGACCGCGCTTTGAACGTCCTTAATGACGGTGCCGGAGGCCGTACCGCCGGAGGAGACCACGCCGTTGACCGTATTCGTGACGGTATAGCCCGTGGAGTCCAATTCCTTGACGGTGTAGCGCAGACCGATGGGGAGATATTTGATGTGGATAGACTCGCCGTCCTTCAGCGTGAATTCGCTGCCCTCGTGGAGGATCAGATCGTCGGTGGTGCTGCCGCTGCGGTCGGTCTTGGTGTAGGAGTAGTCGTCGAGGATCTCCTTTCCGTCTTTGTCGGTGAAGTGGATCTCAAAGCGGAACTCCTTCGTCGGGTCAGATTCGCCGACGACTTCCTTTTTCACCGTCAGATCACCGGTTTTCTGCTCGATGTTGATGCCGGAGACGGACGGAAGCGTGAAGCTCATGTAGCAGGTGGAGCCGGAAGCGCCGCGCTCGGTGTAGAAGAAGGAGAGCGTGTGCTTGCCTGCCCGCCCCTTCTCCAGATAGTCCCACAGGTTGACATACTCGCCGACGGAGGAGTGAACGCCGCCGATGTCGCAGACGAGCGTGTTGTCCAGGAACACCCACATGTCGTCGTCGCCGAAGAAGTAATATTCCAGCGGGCCGACATAATCCTCCGTCAGCGTGAATTCCACAGCGTACTGCATACCGAAGAAGGAGTTGTGCGCAACGCCGTCATCGCTGTCTGGGAAACTACCAATTAAAGCAGTTCGGTTAGTATCGTTGTTGCCGTCCTTATTCTCAAAACCTGTGTATTGAACGGTAGAACCGTATCCGCCAGTATGAGGATCTGCGTTGTAAATGGTATCCAACGGCCAGAAATCGTTTGTATAGATAGTCTTATGCGCTTTCCCTTTATAAGGAGATGGATTGAAGAACTCCTGCAAGCCGTTAATGGTCTTTCCACCGACAGTGGCCGAGGAAAGCGTGTAGGTGTCGCCGACCTGCGAGAATGTCAAACTGCTGCCTTCATAGGTGTGTTTCCCGGTTGCTGTTCCGTCATTGAACAGACTCGGCGCGACAATCCATTCGTTATAGACGATTTTTCCGTCCGAAAGAGATTTTGCCAGACCGAATGCGCAGCCATCGTTCTGACCGCTGTGCCGGTTCAGGTAAATGCCGTCATACTTATAGTTGGCCATACCGGTACCGGTATTTGCATTACCGAAAGCAAGCACATCACACCAAGAGCGCCATGTGCGCTGGCCATTTCGGCTGGTGCTGTAGTTGCCTTCCTGATTGATGCCGGCGGTGCCAGTCATCCAGGGACCGCCACTATTTTTACCGTTTGTGATGTCATAATCGTAGAATGTGGCGGGCAGGGGCTGTGAAGTGTTTGCACAGTCATAGATCAGACGGATGACGGTGCTGTCGTGAATATAAACGACCTGCTTGTTGGCAGCTGCCACATCCGAGCGGTTCGTGAAGTGAACGTCCGTGCTGTATTGTTCCCAATCATCAGAGTTGGTGCTTTCCGGATTTTTGCCGTCTTTCAGCACCCAGACCGCCTTGAGCGTATAGCTGGAGTTTTCGGTCAGCTTGTCGATGTAGGACGGATTCGGAGCCTTGATGTATTCGAATTTATTGTCCGTATACATGCGCGTTAACTCGTCCTTGGTTGCGACGGTGTAAAGTGTGGTCGGGTCGCCTGCATTTTTATTGGTGGTTTGACCGGTGCTTTTCAGATAGATATTCAGCGTGGAATTGTTTGCGCTGTTTGTCGGCAATTTTCCGCCGCTGGTATCAAAGACCTTAAGCGGCGTCAGACCACTTGCCTCCTGCTCGCCATCCTTGACGAAGCGCGGGAGATTCGCGTAATACTGGACGATATAGGTTGGGTTTGCCGTTGCGGCGTTTACAGCCAGAAGGCCGCTCTGCACAGCGGCGTGCAGCACCGGCGAGGCCTCGCCCGGCGCAATGGCGGCGCTGTCCAGCTCGCGCAGGCTCTGCGTCTCGTCCTCCTGCATGACGGAGACGGAAATGGCAGGCTCCGCCTCCGGGGCCGCGTCCGCAAACACGGAAAGCTCCGCCTCGACCGGCGCAAGCGCGCTCCGCGTGAGCGTGATGTCCGCCGTCATGGTAAAGGCGGAGGTGTCCAGCGTCTCGCCGTCCTGCGTCAGGGCAAGCTGGCGCAGGATCCATTCGCCGGAGGCGTCCGGCTCTTCGTCGTCCGCGGCGTTCGCCGTGCGCAGCATTTCCGTCAGCTGCGCTTCGCTCTGGGAGACGGGTGTAAGCTGAAGCTCCGCGCTTTCCAGAGAGATCGGACTTTCAACGTACAGGCGAAGCGAAAGCTGGCTGTCCGCGTAGGAGAATTCGTATGTATCCAGACCGACGGCCTGATAGCAGGCGTCCGTGTGCGTGTGCTCGGGAAGCGTGCAGGTCAGAGCGCCGCTCTCGTCGTAGCAGCTTTCGTCGTGGGTATGCTCTTCAAGGCCGCAGAGCGGCTGCTTCGCCGCTTCGTAGCAGCTTTTGGTGTGGGTGTGCTCGGAAAGCGTGCAGATCAGAGCGCCGCTCTCGTCGTAGCAGTTCTCGTCGTGCGTGTGCTCTTCGAGGCCGCAGAGCGGCTGCTTTTCCGTGTCCTCCGGCGTTTCCGGCTTCTCCGAAGCGTTCGGAAGCAGGCCGTAGCCGAGGACTTCGCCGTCCGCATAGCTGTGCGTCTGCGAGACGACGGCCTTGCCGAGATTGCCCTCGATGGTCTGGAAACCGTCGTCCGAAACAGCGGTCACGATGCCGACGTGGTCGGCCAGACCGTCCGCATTCTTGTCGAAGAAGGCCAGAGCGCCGCGCTCCGGCGCGCCGGTCGTGTAAAGTCCGGCCTGCGTCAGAAGCTCGACCCAGCGGGTGCAGCCCGCCTCATACGGGAAGGCGCTCTCCGGGATCCCGGCGTAGTGCAGGCAGAAGGAGGCGAACATGGCGCACCAGTCGCCGTAGGGCGAGCCGTACCACGCGCCGTAGCGGGTATAGCCGTGTATGTAGCCGCCCTCGTCAAGAATGTAATTGTTCGTGCTTTCGTGATAGCCAAGCTGGCTCTCCGCAACGGCGATCAGATCATCCGCCCAATTGCCGGAAAGCGCGGCGGGAAGGGTGCGCGCCCAGATGTCCGCCGTTTCCAGATCGGCTTCTGGGTTGGAATAGCAGAGCAGCGTATGCTGGTGCTCTTCCTTGCCGCAGATCAGCGTTTCCTTATAGCAGGTGTCGCGGTGCTGATGCGTTCCGGCACCGGAAGCGCCCTCGCCCTCGGTGCAGACCAGAACGGATTCCATGCGGTAGCAGTCGGTGGTGTGTGTATGCTCCGGGCCTTCCTCCTGACCGCAGGCCAGCACGAGCTGGGGCTCGTAGCAGGCGTCCATGTGCTCGTGAATATTTTCGTCAGAGCCGAGCGTGCAGATCAGCTCGCGCTCATAGCATTCCTCGTTGTGCGTATGCGCTTCCTTGCCGCAGTAAGTCTCGCTCGTCATGGTGATGGCGGGCAGGATCAGTGCATACGTCGTGCAGAACACGACGACGCAGGCCAGAACGGTCACGAGCTTGCTCCAGCGCCGGAAGCGGGAGTGCTCCTCCATATAGCTTTGTATCTTTTTCGGCAAGCTGTTTTGCATGATGAAGATACCTCCTGAGATCACCGCACCGGGCCGAAATCACTGAGCGGCCAGATCCGGAAAACGACCTTTCCGACGATCTGGTCCTTGGCGATGCAGCCGACGGTCGTGCTGCGGGAATCAATGGACACGTCCCGGTTGTCGCCCATCACGAAATAGCGCTCGTCCGGGACCTGATACGGCAGCTCGATGTTCGTTTCGCCGTAGGCCTTTTCCACCAGATACGGTTCGTCGAGCGGCATTCCGTTGACGGAAACGTTTCCATTTTGATCGATGTTGACCCAGTCCGAGGGGCCTGCGATATACCGCTTGATGAGAAGCTTGTTGCCGTGGTAGAACGCGGCGATGTCGCCCGGCTCAAAGCTGGCAGTCTTGACGGAGACGACGATCTGCCCGTCAGCGAGCGTGGGGACCATGGAGCTGCCGTAGATCCGCAGCACCGGCATCCAGAGCGTGGCGACCAGAACGGCGGCGGCTGCGACCACGATCAGGATCGCAACGGTGCTCCGCAGCGTCCGGCTGTAGCGGCGCTTGTAGCGCAGGCGTTTGCGCTCCTTTTCGAGCTGCTCGGTGGTCGGCAGATCGACGGGCGTGTTTTTCTCGTGCTTCATCGGTCAACTGTCCCTTCTGACAAGCGAACGTAATTCCTCGTGGGCCTGAATAAGCTCCATGGCGCGCTGCTCGAAGCGATCCCACTTTTCGGAGACCTGCTTTTCGGCCTCGGCCTCGAGCGTCTGTGCGCGGCTCTGCGCGTCCTGCACCAGCCGCTCGGACTGACTCTGCGCGCTTTGGAGCATCTCGTCGGACTGCTTTTTTGCGTCGGCCAGAAGCGCGTCGCGCTGCTGTTCGGCGGCCTGTGCTTTGGCGTCCATATCGGCGGTCGCGGCGCGGATGGAAAGCAGATACTGATCCGCCGCGGCCTGCGCGGCCTCCAGAACGCCGCTGATCTGCACGGCGGCCTCCGCGATGGAGCCGGCGTTTTCGATGTGCAGCTCCTTTTCGTCCAGTGCGGCCTGGAGCTTTTCGATCTGCGCGGCGTTCTGCTCATTCTGTTTCTGAAGCTCATAGATGATGTCGATAAGCTCCATCCGGCTCAGATGCTTCAATTCCTTGTCTGTCATGGCTTTGCACCAACCCTTTATATTCGGAGTCCAAGAACGGAAAACAGAGGCTGTATGACCGTCTGGTAGATCGTGTTGAGCGTTCGGTCATCGCCGGAGAACTCTCCGCGCAGCACACGGACGGCCGCGTTGACGCTCCCGTCGATCATGTTTGCGACCAGAACGCCGCTGTCATGGCGCTCGGAGATGTGAAAGCGCTTGTCGAGCGCGTTCATGAACGCTTCGAGCGTCCGGTAGTTTGGAATGCTGCGCGCGGCGACGGCCTGCGTGTAATACTCGGAATGGTAAAACGACCAGTAGAAGAGCGTCCGATCCGCGTCGGCGGTCAGGTAGCGCCAATAGGCGGCCCAGAGCGCGCGGCAGTAGACGTCGATTTTTTCCAGCTCGTGTCGGTGGGGCGGATCGTTTTGCAGGAAGCCGGACAGAAGCGCGCCGATCTCCGCGTCGATGGCGAGGTAGCAGCTCGTAAGCAGGTCCTCTTTATTTTTATAGTGCTCATAAACCGTCGGTGCGGCGATGCCGGTCTCGGCGGAGAGCTTCGGAAAGCTGAAATTGGACATGCCGCCCGCCGCAACGAGCCGCCGGGTCCCCAACGTGATCTGTTCTTTGATTTTTTCCGGATTCCGGTTCTTCATGCTGTTCTGCCTCTATTGCAGGAAATGAAATTCCTAGGGTGTATTCTTCCAACTCCCAATGTGACCGGCAGCGCGGAATTTTTGCGTTGAGCAAGACATTTTTTCGCGGGAATACTGACGTATTTCAAGGAAAAATGGCGCAGCGCAGCGTGAAAAGGTCCGCTGTCCGGGTGCGTTGGGAGTTGGAAGAATACACCCTAAAGACCTTTAGGAATTGACGTAAAAAAAGTCCGCGCCTCGCCGGCATCGGACGGGGATTTTTCAGAGCGGTTTTACCGGCACGATCTCCCAAATGCTCCGGAAAAACGCATATCCAGCAAATTCTCTCAAATTCCGTATCGTACTATAGCACTTTGCATCGAGAAATGCAAGAGAAAAATGCAAAAAATGCTCTGTTTCTGCGTGATTTTTATGGAAAAGCACGAAAATAAGGAAAGTACTTCGGAAAAATGGAAGTAAAAGGAAAAGAGGCGGGGCGACAACGCCCCGCCTCCGGCGGAAAATGCTTCAAAGACGGCTGTCCTCCGCCTCTGGGCAGAGCACGTCTTGCTGCGAAAGAATGCGGACGGCCTCGCCGGTGAGCGGATGCGTGAACGCCAGCTCTGCGGCGCAGAGCTGCTGCGGCGCAATGCCGCACTGCGCGGAATAGGCGCGGGAGGCGTCGGTCGCGTACTGCGGGTCGCCGAGGATGGGCCAGCCGGAGGCCAGACAGTGCAGCCGCAGCTGGTGCGTGCGGCCGGTGATGGGATGCAGCGCCAGAAGGGCGGTGCGTTCCCAGCGCCGGAGAACGGCAAATTCGGTGACGGCCTGCTGGCCGCGCACATCGACGATGCGCAGGAGGCTGCCGCCGCCGAGCTTGAATACGGGCAGGTCGATCGTGCCGCAGTCCGCGTCCGGCACACCGTAAACGCAGGCGCGGTAGGCCTTGCGGATGCCGCCGCTCTGATGGAGCTGGCGGAATTTTTCGTGGACATAGGCGTTTTTCGCCAGCAGCACCACGCCGAAGGTGTCGCGGTCGAGCCGCGAGACGGGATGAATGCCGCAGCGCTGGCCGGTTTTCTGATAGTAGGCCAGCAGGCCGTTTGCAAGCGTGCCGTCGTTGCGGCAGGGGGAGGGGTGCGTCAGAAGCCCGGCGGGCTTGTCCAGCGCGATGAGCGCCTCGTCCTCGTAGAGAATGGAAAGCGGCATTTCCTCCGGCGAAAAGCCCTCGACCGTTTCCTCCAGCCGGACGGCGACCTCGTCGCCGGTGCGGACCGGGTGGCCCGTGTGCGCGGGCGCGCCGTTTACCAGCAGTGCGTTCTGCCATTTCAGCCGCGAGACCAGCGAGGAGGACATGGAAAGCTCCCGGCGCAGAAACGTATTCAGCTTTCCTTCGCGCGAAGCGGTGCAGCGCAGAAGCATAAGACGGCCTCCCAGGACGAATATTATAATGTATTGTACCGCACGCGGAGGCAATGCGCAATCAGAGATTTCCGGAAAGTCCGGCGTGATCCCAGAGCTGCTTGAGGAAGATCACGCCGATGGGGAACAGGATCATGCCCGCGACACCGGCGGCCCGGAAGCCGGTGTAGAGTGCCAGCAGCGTCAGCAGCGGATGCAGCCCGACCTGCTTTCCGACCAGACGCGGTTCGAGGGCCTGACGGCTCAGCGCCGCCACGCCGTATAAAACCAGAAGGCCGATGCCGCGCCGCAGATCGTTCTGCAAAAACTGCGTCAGGCTCCATGGGATCAGGATCGTTCCCGTGCCGAACACCGGCAGCGCGTCCACGAGCGCGACGATCAGCCCGAACAGGAGCGGATAGTCCACGCCGAGGATGGCTAGTCCTGCCGTCACCAGCAGGAACATCACACCCATGAGCTTGAACTGTGCGCGCAGCCAGCCTCCGAGCGATACCTTCAGATGCGTCAGCAGCTTTTCCAGCCGCGTCCGCCACTTCTCCGGCAGGCGGCTCCGGAGCGCGTCGCGGATGGCCGGAAGATCGCCAGCGGACATGAAGCTGGCGAGAATGGAGGTGATGATAAACAGGACGATGCCCGGCGCTTTGCCGAAAAAGCCGGAGGCGAAGTCGAAGAGCCAGTCGTAGATCCGGCTGCCGAGGACGGAGCCGCTCTCAAAGAGGCTCTTGATGCCGGAGCGAAGCCCCGTTCCGATCCCGTCCGGCAGCTTTCCGGCAAGCTCCAGAAGCCGGGCTTCCAGATGGCTGAGCGGCCCGGCCAGCGACGCGGCCAGAGCCGGGAGCTTCCGCAGAAAGCCGCTCAGCTCCGTCAGAACGGCGCGCAGAAGGAAGAAAAGTCCGGCAAACAGCCCGCCGAAGATCACCAGCACGCACAAGAACGCGGCCAGTCCGCGCGGAAGCTGCGTCCGGCGCAGCAGCAGCGCGACCGGCTTCTGCACCAGCGCCGCGACGGCCAGACCGATGAGAAACGGCGCGAGCACAGGCAGGAGCACCGCCGCGAACAGCCACAGGCCCGCCGCACAGGCGGCGGCGATCAGCGCGCCGCGCCAGATTTTTTTCATATCCAAGGCATTCCCTCCGAAAAAAGCCGGAACCGACTTGAAATTTGCCGCCGAATCGTGTATAGTAACCACCATATAAGGACACATGCCTTTATATCAAGGACGGAAAGGAGCACATTCGATGGAAAAAACACCGAAGTACTACATTGTAGAGGCAGCGGCCCTGCCGGATATCTTCCGGAAGGTCGCGGAGGCCAAGCGCCTGCTGGAGACCGGAGAGACGGACAAGGTCAATGTGGCAACCCGTGCCGTCGGAATCAGCCGCAGCGCGTTTTATAAGTACCGCGATACGATCGCGCCGTTCCAGAACCTGATGGCCGGGCGCATCATCACCTTCCAGATGATGCTCAAGGACAAGGCTGGCGTCCTGTCGGCAATACTATCCATTTTTGCCAATAACGGCGCAAATATACTCACCATCAATCAGAGCATCCCGACCGGCGGCCGCGCGATGGTCACGATCTCCGCGGAGACGGGCAATCTGACTTGCTCGCTTGAGGAGCTGGTGCATACGATCAGCCAGACGCAGGGCGTGGTCAAGGCTGAGATGGTCGCGGGATAAGGAGGGCGCTATGCAGAGCTTTCAGTATTATATCAAAACGAACGTGGTTTTCGGCGAGGGAAGCGTTTGCCGCACGGCGGAGCTTGTGAAAAAGCACGGCGGAAGCCGCGTGCTGGTGGTCTACGGCGGCGGCAGCGCCAAGCGCAGCGGCCTTCTTGACCGGGTGTTTGCGCTGCTGGACGAGGCGCTGCTCCCGTATGACTCCATCGGCGGTGTGCAGCCCAATCCGCGCGTGGAGCTGGCCCGCGAGGGCGTAAAAAGGGCGGTCGAATTCCGCGCAGATCTGATCTTGGCCGTCGGCGGCGGCAGCGTGATCGACACGGCCAAGGCCATCGCCCACGGCGCGGCCAATCCGGAGACGGATATCTGGGAATTCTGGAAGCGGCGCGAGGTGCTGACGCGCTCCACGCCGGTGGGCGTGATCCTGACCATCCCGGCGTCCGGAAGCGAAACGAGCGATTCCGCTGTGCTGACCAACGAGCAGGAATGTGAAAAGCGCGGCCTCAACACCGATCTCAACCGTCCGGCGTTCGCCATCCTCGATCCGAAGCTGGCGATGACGCTCCCGCCGCGGCAGGTGTCCTGCGGCGTGACGGATATCCTGATGCACACGCTCGACCGGTACTTTACGCCGGCGGACGACAACGAGCTGACCGATGCGCTGGCCGAGGCGCTGCTGCGCGTGGTCATCCGCAACGGCCCGAAGGTCGTTGAAAACGAAAACGATCTGCACGCCATGAGCGAGATCATGTGGTGCGGCAGCGTCTCACACAACGGCCTGACCGGCCTTGGCGCGCCGCGTGAATTCACCACGCATCAGCTCGGCCATGCGCTGAGCGAGAAATTCGACGCCATCCACGGAGAAACGCTTTCTGCCATGTGGGGCAGCTGGGCGCGGTATGTGTGGGAGAAGAAGCCCGCGCGGTTTGCGCGCTTTGCAAGAAACGTCTGGGACGTGGACGATGTGGACGCGGACGAGGCGGCGATGCTCGGCATCGAGGCGACGGAGAATTTCTTCCGGAGCCTGCATATGCCGGTGAGTCTCGGCGAGCTGAAGGGCGTCGGCGTGCAGAGCGAGGAGGGCCTTCAGGAGCTGGCACTGCGGTGCAGCTATCAGAAAACGAGGACCATCGGCAGCTTCCGCGTGCTCGGCTATGACGATATGCTGGAAATTTACCGGCTTGCGAACCACTGAGGAAAAAAATATGCAGAAGATCGCCATTGCGGGCTACGGAACGGTCGGCGGCGGTGTGGCGGAGATCCTTCGCCGCAATGCCGCGAAAATCGCCGAAAGCGCCGGAGAGCCTGTCGAACTCAAATACATTCTTGTCCGGAGAGATTTTCCAGGCGACCCGTTTGAAAAGGAAATGGTGCGGGACTTTTCCGTGATCGAGTCCGACCCGGAGGTCACGATCCTTGTCGAAACGATCGGCGGCTGCGGCGCGGCGCTGGAATACTGCACGCGCGCCCTGAAGGCGGGGAAAAGCGTCGTAACGGCCAACAAGCAGCTCGTCGCCGAGCATGGCGCGGCGCTCATGGAGCTTGCGCGGGAGTATGGCGCGGGCTTCCTGTTCGAGGCCTCCGTCGCGGGCGGCATTCCGGTGCTCCATCCGCTTTCGCGCTGTCTTGGCGCGAACGCGCTGGAGGAGGTCTCGGGCATCCTCAACGGCACGACCAACTATATCCTGACGCAGATGCTGGAAAACGGGCAGAGCTATGACGCCGCCCTGCGCGAGGCACAGCGGCTCGGATACGCGGAGGCGGATCCCGCCGCCGACGTGGAGGGGCTTGACGCCGGTCGTAAGATCTGTATTCTGGCCGGGCTTGCGTTCGGGAAAAACGTCGCGCCGGATCGGATATCCGTCGAAGGTATTACGAAAATTACGGCGCTTGACGCGGCCTTTGCCGCTGCGGGCGGTATGAAGCTCCGCCTGCTGGGAAGAGCCGTGCAAAGCGAAAACGGCCTGTTTGTCTTTGTCTCACCGCATTTTGTCCCGGAAACGCAGCTTCTCGCGGGCATCGGCGGCGTCAACAATGCCGTGGAGATCTGCGGCAGCGAGGTCGGACGGGTCCAGTTCGCAGGCCCCGGCGCCGGACGCTATCCAACGGCCAGCGCGGTGCTGGGCGACGTGATCGAGCTTGCGGGAAATCCCGGCAGGCAGCGGTGCGCATGGAGCGCGGAGCCTGCGCGGCTGGCGCCGCTTGAGGATTTTAAAGCGCGCTGGTTTGTGCGCACAAAGGAACGGCGCGGCGCTGTGGAGGAAAGACTCGGCGCGGTGCGCTGGCTCCCGGCGCAGATGGGCTGGCAGGGCGGCTTTACGGAAAAGCTCCCGCGCCGTGCGCTTTCGGAAAGCGGACTGCGGCTCGAGGCGGTTTTCCCGGTCAGGGAATTATGATCCCGGAGGAATACTATGGCATTGATCGTACAGAAATTCGGCGGAAGCTCCGTCGCGGATGCGCAGCGGATCTTCCATGTCGCGGAAATCATTACAAAAACCTATCAGCAGGGGAATTCCGTCTGCGTCGTGCTGTCCGCGCAGGGCGATACGACCGACGATCTGATCGAAAAGGCACGGGAGATCAACCCGGACGCATCCCGGCGCGAAATGGATATGCTCCTGAGCTGCGGCGAACAGATGTCCATTGCCCTCATGGCAATGGCGATCGAAAAGCTTGGCTTCCCGGTCGTTTCGCTTTGCGCATGGCAGATCGGTATGGCAACGGATTCCAACCACTCCGCCGCGCACATCACCAAGGTGGACTGTGAGCGCGTAAAGGAAGAGCTGGACCGCAAGCGCATCGTCCTTGTTGCGGGCTTTCAGGGTGTGGACCGCACCGGCGACATCACCACGCTCGGGCGCGGCGGCTCAGACACGACGGCTGTTGCGCTGGCCGTTGCGCTTCAGGCAGACCTCTGCCAGATCTATACAGACGTGGACGGCGTCTATACCAGCGACCCGCGCATCGTTCCCGAAGCGCGGAAGCTATCGGAGATCACCTATGACGAAATGCTGGAGCTTGCCTCCATGGGCGCGCAGGTGCTCCACAACCGCTCCGTCGAGCTTGCCAAGAGCTACGGCGTTCAGCTCGAGGTGCTCTCCAGCTTTACCGGCAATCCCGGCACCATCGTCAAGGAGGTAGTCAAAAAAGTGGAAAAAACCTATATTACCGGCGTCGCGCAGGATAAAAAGATCGCCCGCTTCGCTCTGGTCGGTCTGGAGGATGTTCCGGGCGTCGCCTATAAGCTCTTCAATCTGCTCGCCAAGGACAAGATCAACGTCGATATGATCATTCAGTCGCTCGGCCACGACGAGCGCAAGGACATTATCTTCACCGTCGCCGACAAGGATTCCATGGCCTGCGCCCGTCTGCTCGATGAAAACAAGGACGTCCTGAAATATGACCACATGGATATCAACACCGGCGTCTCCAAGGTCTCCATCGTCGGCGCCGGTATGCTCGAAAACGCGGGCGTCGCCGCCAAAATGTTTGAAGCCCTCTATCAGGCCCATATCAACATCCACATGATCTCCACCAGCGAGATCAAGGTGTCTGTCCTGATCGATAAGGAGGATTCCGACAGGGCGGTGAGAGTTATTCACAACATTTTCTTCCAGTGAGTCTCCGCAGCGGATCTTTTCCGGCAATACTGCGTTGCTGCGGACTCGACGTACACACGGTACGCCTTCGTCCTTGCGCCTTGTCTTGCCGGAAAATCTCCCGCTGCGGGCAGCGGATTTTCCGAGTATACGGTGCTGCTGCGGACTCGACGTACACACGGTACGCCTTCGTCCTTGCGCCTTGTCTTGCCGGAAAATCTCCCGCTGCGGGCAGCGGCTTTTCCGAGTATACGGCGTGGCGAACGCCGCGTCATAAAGCTGTGCCCCCTCGTCATATGGTATGACGAGGGGGTCGTTTTCATGAAAAAGCGATACGCACTGGCCTTTCTGCTGACTGCGCTGGCCGGGACGGCGCTGCATTTTGCCTACGACTGGTGTCTTTCGCCGCTCGTGGGGCTGTTTGCGCCGGTGAACGAAAGCGTCTGGGAGCATCTCAAGCTCCTGTTCTGGCCGTTTCTGGCGGCGGGTTTCGCGCTGACCCGCGGGCAGGCGGAAAAGCCTGCGGCATGGAGCGGCTTCTTGCTGGCGGAGCTGGGAATGCCGGTCTTTCTGATCGGGATCTATTACACGCTTCATGCGGGCTTCGGCGTGCAGAGCGTGTACGCGGACATCGGACTGTATTATCTGACGCTCGGACTGGGCTTCGCGGCGGCCCTCCGCGTGAACAGGAGCGGACGGCTCGGGTGGCTGGCCGGTGTGCTCGTGATCCTGACGGGACTTTACGGCGCGGCGCTGATCCTGTTTACGCTTGCGCCGCCGGAGCTTCCGATCTTCATGGCGGTTTCGTGACTTTTTGCGATTTTTGTGCTTGACAACGGGATATCTGCGTGCTAAAATGCTCGAAGAGAAAACAAAGCAGGAGCAGCAGCGCCTCACCCCCAGCATTGGCGAAGGGGTCCATAATGTACAGTCTCGGTATGAGTATGTCATTGTGTGCGGGTGCTTTGCAGCATCCGCACTTTGCATTTGGGGGTGCTTTATCATCGGTAAATTAGATCATCAGATCAACGAGGAGATCCGCGATAAGGAGCTTCGCGTGATCGGAGCCAATGGCGACCAACTTGGTATCATGTCGTCTGCCGACGCGCTCGCGCTGGCGGAGGAGAAGGAGCTTGACCTTGTCAAGATCGCGCCGAACGCCGTTCCGCCGGTCTGCAAGATCATGGACTACGGAAAATTCCGCTTCGAGCAGCTGAAGAAGGAAAAGGAAGCCAAGAAGAATCAGCGCGTGGTCGAGGTCAAGGAGATCCGTATGTCTCCCAGCATCGATACCAATGACCTCAATACGAAGGTCAAGAACGCCATGAAGTTCCTGAACGATGGCAACCGAGTCAAAGTCACCGTCCGCTTCCGCGGCCGCGAAATGGCGCACACGTCGCTTGGCGAGGTGCTGCTCAAGCAGTTCGGAGAGAGCTGCGCCGAGGTCGCAACGGTCGAAAAAGGAGCAAAGCTCGAGGGACGCAATATGTCCATGTTCCTGAGTCCCAAAAACTCAAAATAAACGTAAGCAAGAATCGGAAGGAGAACTACTATGCCCAAGCTGAAATCCCATAGCGGCGCGAAGAAAAGATTCAACCTGACCAAGAACGGCAAGGTCAAGAGAGCGCACGCATTCAAGAGCCATATCCTCACCAAGAAGACGACCAAGCGTACCCGTAACCTTCGCAAGAACGGCTATGCCGACGTCACTGTGGAAGATATCGTGAAAAAGATGATTCCCTACAAATAAGCAGGGATTGACGACACATAGGAGGATTAAAAAATGGCAAGAGTTAAAGGCGCAATGATGACGCGCAAGAGAAGAAATAAAGTTCTGAAGCTGGCGAAGTCTTACTGGGGCTCCAAGTCCCGTCACTTCAAGATGGCCAAGCAGGCTGTCTTTAAGTCCGGCGTTTACGCATATGCAGGCCGCAAGCAGAAGAAGCGCGAGTTCCGCAACCTGTGGATCACCCGTATCTCCGCGGCTGTCGCTCCCTACGGCATCAACTATTCCCGTTTCATGTACGGCCTGAAGAAGTCCGGCATCGAGATGAACCGCAAGGCTCTGTCCGAGCTGGCCATCACCGATCCCGAGGCGTTCAAGATCCTCGTCGAGACCGCGAAGAAGGCTCTGTAATTTATAGCGAACATAAAGCGGCCGCAGGCGATGCCTGCGGCCGTTCAATATTTTCCGCAGCCCCGTCGGAGCGCTCCGGCGGAGCTGAGAAATGGATGAAAACCGTTATGATACGCTCAAGCTCCCGTCCACGGCTGTGGGCGGGAGCTTCTGCATACGAATATGTATCGGCAGCTTATTCCTTGACGGTGCCGTCGGCGTTGAAAACGGGGAGCTTTTCGAGATAGGTGATGTCGCTGCGATCCTGCGCGTCACCCTCGGCCAGAACAGCCATGCGTCCGGCTACGGTGCCGCCGGCCTCCGCGACCAGCTCCTCCATCGCCTTGAGCGATTCGCCGGTGGAGATCACGTCGTCCACGATCAGGATCCTCTTGCCGCGAATGAGCGCCGCCTCCTCACCGCCGAGATAAAGATCCTGCTCATGCTGGGTGGTGATGGAGTGGACGGTCACATGGATGGCGTCGGTCAGATAGACCTTGAGGCCCTTGCGGGCGATGAAGTAGGTCTTTGCGCCGCTCTGACGGGCCATTTCGTGGATCAGGGGGATGCTCTTGGCCTCAGCGGTGAGCAGATAGTCGTAATCCTTCGGCGCGCGCGCCAGAAGCTCGCGCGCACAGGCAACGGTCAGCTCCGCGTCGCCGAACATGATAAAAGCGCCGATGTAGAAATTGTCCGAAACCCTGCACAGGGGAAGCTCACGTTCCAGACCGGCGATGTTCATTTTATATTTCATGATTCCTCGTCTCCTTATGCCGGTCAGACCGGCGAATATCCATACATTCTTTTATTATAAATGTTGATGGAAGAAAAGTCAATCACAGACCCCGCGCGGAGGACGCTTTTGCGTGAGATCTGTCGGAAGAAAAATTTTTTTACATGGGCTGCAACCAACGGCGGATTTTTCCGTCTTATAGAGCAGAACACAAAAGGAGGCACACAGGATGAAAAAAGCCATCGCGCTGGCGCTGGCGGCAGCGCTGCTCACCGGGCTTGCAATCTCCGCAGTGCTCCGGCAGAGGACGCCGCGGCCGGAGCGGCTGACGGCGCAGCCCACTTCCAGGGAGATGGTGGAGCTGGTGCGGACGCTGCGCGGGAAATCTTAATTATTCTGAATTTCCGAAGCTGCCGCTTCCATTTTTCTGGTCCATATGGTATGATTCCATCGTAAAAAAGTATCCAAACTTCATTTCAGGAGGAAAATAGAATGACGAAGAGAATTCTGGCGCTCCTGCTGGCGGTCTGTATGCTGGCAGGCGTCATGGCCGGCTGCAATAAGACGAATGCAGACCCCAGCAAGCCGGACAGCAGTGATTCAAACAATGGCGGCGGCACTCAGAAGCCCGATTCCCAGACGAGTGACGCAACAAAGCAGACCAGCGCGAAATACGTCTATACGACGGATTACGTCAATCTGACGTTGGAGCTGGCGGAGGACGAGAGCCTCAATTACCTCAACACGCTCTGCGTGTCCGGGAACTACCTCTATGTCACGGCGGACATCTCCAAGGGCGTCCCCGGCGGCACCGAGGGCGGCGATGACGACATGGGCATAGCACCGCTGGATGACGGCTTTGCAGCCAATGCCGAGGGCGGCGACATGACGCTGGTCGGCGGCGAAGAGGCTCCCATTGAGATGCCGGTCGTCGGTGACGAGGTCGCAAGTCAGCCTGCCGATACCGAAACGGACGGCGAAGAGCCGGCCACGGAAGAGCCGGCCGAGGAGCCTGCACCCGACGAGCCGACGATTGAGCCGTCTGATCCCGGCGAGTGGTACACCTCGGAGACACGCTTGTATCAGGTCGATCTGGCGACCGGCGTCGCGACGCAGTTTGCCGGTTACACCACGCCGGAGATCCCGGAGGGCTATCAGGGCTATACCAGCATCAATCAGATACTGACAGGCGCGGACGGCATGATCTGGATCTATGACACGATGAACTGCTATCACTACAACCTTCCGGAGGACTTCGATCCTGAGACGGAAAACGAGTGGGACTACTATGAGGACGGCCCCTCGACGTACCGCCTCCAGCTTTACGGCGCGGACGGCACGCTGAAGCAGACCATCGACCTGTCCCCGGAGAATGGCGACGAGAGCGGAAACTCCAAGAATTTTGCCTTTGTGGATGGAAAGAGCCAGCTCTATTTCTACGACTGGAACACCAATGAGGTGACGATCGAGAATGCAGACGGCAAGATCCTCAAGACACTGGAGGTTGGCGACAATGGCGGCTATATCTCCAACTTCTGCGGCAAAGCCGCGCTCCAGAGCTATACGGATACCGGCACGGAGCTTCGACTGATCGACCCGGATACGTTCGAGCTGAGCGACCCGATCGAGACCCCCGCGAACGCATGGACCTTCCTTGCCTCCTATGACGAGGCCTACGACTATTATTTCCTGCTCAACGGCGACGTCTACGGCTACAAGCAGAAGGAGCAGGTCAGCGAACAGGTCGTCTCCTGGATGGACTGCGATATCAACTCTGACAATATCTGGGGTACATATGCGCTGGAGGACGGCCGCATCCTCGGCATCCTCAATGAGAGCGGCAATGACATGATGCTCGACGGTGCGATCAGCGGCGTTGCCAGAGCGGAAGCGGCCACAAATGCGGCAAGCGGCTACTCGCTGGTGTTCCTCACAAAGACGGACGCTGCGAACGTCAAGCCCAAGACGGTGCTGACCATGGCCTGTATGAATGTTCCATGGGATCTCAAGAGCCGCATCGTTGAGTTCAACAAGTCGAGCGAGGATTACCGCATCATCATCAAGGATTACAGCCAGTACGCCACGAACGATGACTACTATGCCGGCCTGACCAAGCTCAACACGGAGATCATTTCCGGACAGATCCCGGATATCTTCTATACGTCCAACATGCCAATCACACAGTACGCCGGACAGGGCATTCTGGAGGATCTGAGGCCGTACATCGACAAGGACAGCGAGCTGAGCGGCGATGCGCTCATGACGCATGTTCTGGACGCGGCAAGCATGGACGGACACCTGTATCAGGCGTTCAGCGCCTTCAGTATTCAGACGGCCATCGGCCTGACGAAGATCGTCGGCGACTATGACGAGTGGACGCTTGCCAATATTAAGGACGCCATGACGAAGCTTCAGCCAGAAGCGACGGTGTTCGACGTGTACTACACCCGCGACAGTATGCTCCAGAACTGCCTGTCCCGCAGCTACAGCTCGTTCGTCAACCGGGTGACCGGTGAGTGTAATTTTGACGGCCAGGACTTCCGCGACCTGCTGGAGTTCATTAACTCGTTCCCGGTCGATTACGACTACAGCAATTACGACTATAACAAGAATCCCGGCGGCGCAGAGTCGATGAAGCGCGGCTTGCAGCTGCTGATGGACGCGGGCGTTTTTTCGCTCGACTCCTTCCTCTACACGCTCGCTTCCTTCGGCGGCGAGGAGGTCTCCTACGTCGGCTATCCGAGCACGACAGGCAACAATAATGTTTTCTCCCTTTATGACGGCCTGTGCATTTCCTCGACCTGCGCGGACAAGGATGGCGCATGGCAGTTCGTGCGGACGCTTTTCACCAAGGAGTATCAGGAGGAGAACAGCTACTACGGCCTGCCGACCAACGCGGCGGTATTCAACGAGCAGATCAAGAATCTCATGACGATCGAATACCAGACCGATGCGGACGGCAATCCGCTCCTCGACGAGAATGGCGAGAAGCTCGTCAACCCGAAGGCAAGCTACTGGTTTGACGAGAACAACCAGTATACCATTGATGTTATGACGCAGGAGCAGCTCGATCAGATCATGGCACTCTACAGCAGTACAGAGCTGGTCAGCCAGAACGACGAGGAGGTCATGAACATCATCAAGGGCGAGACGGAGGCCTACTTCGCAGGCTCCAAGACCCTCGACGATACTGTTCGCCTGATCCAGAACCGCGTCAGCCTGTACGTGGCCGAGCAGAAGTAATTCAAGATCAGAAAGCAGCCCCGGCGCTCACTTGAGCGCCGGGGCGTTCTGTTTGCGTGCGAAAAGGAAGCGTCAGTTGACAAGGCCACACATGCTTGCGGGTCGGCTTAGGGTGTATTCTTCCAACTCCCAACGCACCCGGGCAGCGGGGCTTTTCACGCTGCACTGCGTCATTTTTCCTTGAAATACGTCACGCCTGCCAACGAGGATAACGATGTCTGACGTCGTTTTGCCCCGTGAAAAACCGTATGTGCCCTTGCCAGCTGACGCAAGGAAAGACTCCCACTGGATGTATCCAGCGGGAGCCTTTTGATGTCCCTTGTGCGGAGCGTCCATCGGCGCTCCGCTTTTCGGTTGGTCATTCAGGAAGCCTTGACGGTGAAGTCCACGGTGGTGGAGAGCTTGCGGTTGAAGTAGATCGAGAGCGTGTACTTGCCGGGTGTCTGCGGTGTGCGCGGGAAGGAGCCAGTACACTTCTTGTTTGTCCACATATCCTTCCAGACGGCGCTGGATTCCTCCAGATCGACGACCTTTCCGTCGGAGTTGTTGTGGATCACGGCCAGAATGCTGACCGAGCCGTCGTTCGACGGGATATCGGAGGTCGCCTCCAGAACGTAGGCGATCTTTTCCGAGGTGCTGAACTCGGTGCGGGCCGCGCCGAGATTCTGGATCGTCCAGTCCTCCTTATCCGGGCAGAGGAAGAGGCCTGGGTAGACGCTGAGGCTGTGCTTTTCGGCCTCCTGCGTGGAGAAGCCCAGCGTGGAGGGATAGCCCTCGAGCTTTTCGCCGCTGACAAGCGCCAGCGTCACGGTGTACGACGCATTCGGGATCAGCGTGTCCGACGGGAAAACATAGGATGCCGTGTCTGTCTCTACGCTGACCGGCTCCGCACTGTCAACACCGTCGAGCTGATAGGTGATGCGCCATTTGTTCTCCGCCGGATCGACCTTACATGTCCAGTCCAGCCGGATGCTGCCCGTTTCCTCGTCGAGTGCAGCCTCAAAGGAGGTCAGCTCTGTAACGCTGGGCGAGACGGTCGCCGTACAGCTCTGAAGCATGTTGGGCGCGGAGATCGTAACGGTATAGTCCTCGCCGGACACCAGATCTTCAAAGGTGGCGGTCGGCGCGGTGACGACCTGTGTCTCGGAATAGTCGTTGGGGCCGGTGAGCGTGACGGTCCAGCTTTCCGGCGCGTCGCCCTCGTAGTTCCAGGACAGAACGACGGAGGAACTGGAGGTGGCGATGGCGAGGCTGCCGACGATATCAACAGTCGGAACGGTCGAGTAGGACGCGGTCAGGACGCCGCGAAGGCGCGTGCCCTCCGGCTCCTGAAGCTCGAAGGTGTATTCCTTGCCGGATTGCAGATTTGCAATGGTGGTGGAATGGCCGGAGAAGGTGGCTGTGATAGGCTCTACGCCGTCGGCGTAGTAGCTTACCGACCAGATGCCGGGATCCGGGCCGTTGAGCGTCAGATTCAGCTCGACCTGTGAGATGGAGACACCCGTTGCATCGAAGCTCAGAATGTTGGTCTCGGGAACGGTCGTGGCGCGGAGCGTATAGGTGCCTGTCAGACGTTCACCGTTGGCAGGCTCGGCAGTGATGGTGTATTCCGTGCCGGGCGTCAGCTCCGTGAAGAGGACGTCCTGTCCGGCGGTGTAGCCGGCGCGCGTCGTGTTGCCGTAGGCATCGGAGCAGACAAGGCTGAACGTGCCGGACTTTTCATTGGTATCGACCTTTACGGAGATGGCGTTCGTATCGCGGGTGACAACGGAAATGCCGTTGATGTGCAGGGTGGCAGGGCTATAGATCAGGAAATACCATGCCGCCGCGCCAAGCGCCAGCAGCAATACAATGACGGCCGTGATGATGGGCCACTTTTTCTTCGGCTTACGGCGCTTGCGCGTCTTGGAGGACTCTCCCTCCGGGAGCTTGTCGGTCTCCTCCTGCGGCTCGAGCGAGTTGAGCAGCGCGCCGGGCGCTTCGTCGATGTTCTGGTGAACGGACTCGATGATGGAGCTGAGCATATCGGTGTCGGGGGAGAAATTCTGCTTGAAATCCTCGGGAAGGGCCTCAGCATCGGCAAACTGCACCGGCTCGACCTCTTCCTCGGTCTCCGTTGTGTCGATCGGCTCGGGATCGGCGACGATGGGCGGGACGATCAGCGTGTCCGTCAGCTGATTGCGCTTCATGTAGTCCACGAGCGCCTGCCGGAATTCATCCGGCGTCTTGTACCGGTCCTCCGGCTTGAACGCGCAGGCCTTGAGAATGATCTCCGCCATCTCGTAGTCGGCGTACATCGGCGCGGGAAGCGCCTCGCCTGTGACGCGGAGCTTGTCCGCCGCGCGCGGCGTGGTCTTTTCATCCTCGAACGGGCCATGGTTGCCATTGAAAATGCGGTAGAGGATCAGACCGGTCGAATAGATGTCGGTCGTGGGATCGATGGTGCCGACCAGCTCGAAAAGCTCCGGCGCAGAGTAGGAGCTGAGCATGTGCTCCGGCATGGAGCAGTATTTCAGCTCGTCGATCTTCGCAATGCCGAGGTCGCCGAGAACGAAATGCCCCTGCGCATTGAGATAGATGTTGGACGGCTTGACGTCGCGGTGGATCAGACCCGCCGCGCGCAGATCGACCAGCGCATTGCAGAGATCCATGCCGAGATTGACGGCGGTGAGCTGCGTCATGGCGTTGTCGTTCAGGTATTCGACAAGCGTTTTGCGCTGCTCCGCCAGAAGATAGACGTCATAGCCGACGGCGTCCTCCTTCGGCTCGATCTGGTAGCTGCGGTAAGCCGCCAGATTGGGGCTGCTGGAAAGCGACTCGAGCGTTTCCAGCTCCTTTTGATAATCCGCTACGACCTGCTCATAATATTTCTGGGCCTCCTCGGCAGACGCGGCGGCACCGGTATAGATCAGTGCGTCTACCTGCGTCTGGGATTCCGGGACGGAAATATGCTTGAGAATGTAAATCTGGCCGCTCTTTGTGCTCCGCATGGTATATACGGAGGTGCCGCCGCGGGTACTGATGCACTGCACGACCTCCATGTTGGACAGCAGTGGGGAAATGAGCTTGAGTTGGGCCAAATAGTTCGCCTCCTTGCCTGCGCGCGGTCTCCGCCGCGCGGCGTGTGGCACAGGCCGTCTCCCGGAGGGTATACAGCCTGAGCCTATGATGCTTCTTATTTTAGGACATTTTTAAGAAAAATGCAATACGATATATTGTGTTATCCACTTGGAAAATGGGGAATTCTGTGATATGATAAATTAGATTTGTCAGCAGACGGTCGCTTTGACGCCCCGGAAGCCTTTCCGGGTGCGCAGGTTTCAGATATGGAGGTTATCAAATGGATCTGAGGGTCTGTGAATATTGCGGAATGGAGTACAGCGCGGATGCGTCGGTCTGCCCGATCTGCGGGCGGCCGGCGACGCCGGGAGCCGCAGTGCATCCGGCGGAGACCGTGGTGGATACGGGCGCGCGTACCGCGCCGAAGAAGGGCGGCAAATTTGCCGCGAAGAAGGGAAGCGGCGGAAAGAAAGCCGCGCCTGTGCAGAAGCCGGCGGAGCCGGGCGGAAATATCTACGCGATCCCGAAGTGGATGATGGCCGCGATCTGCGTGATCCTCGGGCTGGCGGTCGCGGCGGGCGCGGTGTTCGCGCTGTACCAGATCGGATACCTTGATCAGAGCTTTGTCTCGCTCAAATTCCAGGATGAGAACCCGGCGCCGGCGGAGCAGCCGCAGAAAACGCCGGAGCAGCGCTACACCAACGAGGAGGACTATCACGCGGACCCGGTCGAGGAGGAGCAGAAGGATCTGAGCGTTCCGTGTACCGGCGTGTCGCTGGACAAGACCGCGATCACATTCCAGGAGACGGAGCAGTTCTCCAATGTCGTCGTCCGGACAGAGCCTGCCGGATGCACGGAGGAGATCACGTTCACATCTGCCGACGAAAGCGTTGCGACCGTGAATCAGCAGGGCAAGATCGTTGCGGTCAACGGCGGCTCGACGGAGATCACCGCGACCTGCGGCGCGTATTCGGCGGTATGCCTTGTGACCTGCGATTTCGCCCGCGCTGAGGATGAAAACGAGGCGGACGCGCAGCTGCCGGCGCTCAGCAGCGACGACATGACCTTCACCTATCCCGGCGAGCAGGCCACGCTTCTGGTCAGCAACGTGCCGGAGGAGGCGGAGATCCTGTTCTCCAGCGCGGATGAAGGTATTGCGACGGTCTCGTCCAGCGGCGTCATTACCGCGATGAGCAGCGGCACCACCACGGTCACGGTTCAGACGATGGGCCAGACGCTGGAATGCGTCGTCCGGTGCAGCCTGAACGGCGCGGGTGCGGACGGCGAGGAGACGGGCTGCACGCTCAGCAACTATGACGTTACGATGGGCTATAAGGGTGAATATTTCCGCCTGACGCTCAAGGATCCCGAGGGCAAGACCATCACGGGCCTTGTCTGGACATCCGGAGACACCAGCGTCTGCACGGTCGATGAAAAGGGCGTCGTGACGTATGTGGCGAAGGGCACGACTGTCGTCAGCACGACCTATGAGGGAACGACCTACGAATGCATCGTGCGGTGCATCGTCCGGTAAGGCGAAATACAAAGGAAAAACGATCAACGCCGGGGCGCTCCGAAGGGAACGCCCCGGCGTTTCTATATACGGCGGAGCCGCTCAGAGACGGCCTGCCGATCTGTCAGGGCGCATTTTGAAACGCGAACGCGGGAGTGGATCGCTCCACTCCCGCGCGGTGTTTTTCTGTTCCGAAAACGGATCAGAGCTTATTTGTCATACATTTCGACCAGCTTGAGCAGGTGCTCATAGCGCTCCTTGGCGTTCTCTTCGTTCTTGGCGAACAGGACGGTGGCACGCTCCGGGAACTCGCGGGTCAGACGGCTGTAACGGGCCTCGTTCATCAGGAATTCCTGATAGCCGCCGGCGGGAGCCTTGGAGTCCAGCGTGAACTTCTTCTCCGCAGCCGGGTTGAAGCGGAACATGTTCCAGTAACCGCAATCGACGGCCTTCTTCATTTCCTTCTGGCAGTTCTGCATGCCGCCCTTGATGGAGTGCATCTCGCACGGTGCATAGCCGATGATGAGGGACGGGCCATGATAAGCCTCGGCCTCCTGAATGGCCTTCAGCGTCTGCGCGGCATTGGCGCCCATGGCGACCTGTGCGACGTAGACATAGCCGTAGGACATGGCGATCTCCGCCAGAGACTTGGCCTTGGTCTCCTTACCGGCTGCCGCAAACTGTGCGACCTGACCGATGTTGGAAGCCTTGGAGGCCTGTCCGCCGGTGTTGGAGTAGACCTCGGTGTCGAATACGAAGATGTTGATATCCTGACCGGAAGCGAGAACATGATCCACGCCGCCGAAGCCGATATCGTATGCCCAGCCGTCGCCGCCGAAGATCCAGACGGACTTCTTGCTGAGGTATTCCTTCTTTGCGAGGATCTCTGCACCCAGCTTGCAGGCAGCGCAGTCGCAGTACTTTTCGCCCTTGGCCTTGAGCTCGGCAGCGTGCTCGGCAAACTGCGGGACCTGTGCCAGCTCGTCAACGGTCGCGACGTTCTCTTCCAGGGCGGCGACGTAAGCCTTGGTGGCTTCGGCGTTGGCGTTCAGATCGTCAACCGTGTCGAGGTACTTCTGTGCGGCGGCCTTGAGGTCGGCGTTCGTCCACTCGACGGCGAGTAGCTCCTTGGTCTTTTCGATCAGGCTGTCGCGGATCGCCTTCTGGCCGAGATACATACCGAAGCCGTGCTCGGCGTTGTCCTCGAACAGGGAGTTGCACCATGCCGGGCCGTGGCCTTCGGCGTTCGTGCAGTACGGAGAGGTCGCGCCGGGGTTGCCCCAGATGGACGAGCAGCCGGTGGCGTTGGAAATATACATCTTGTCGCCGAACAGCTGGGTGACGAGGCGGGCGTAGCTGGTCTCGGCGCAGCCTGCGCAGGAGCCGGAGAACTCAAGCAGCGGCTTGCGGAACTGGCTGCCCTTGACGTCGGCGGTCTGAAGCTCGGGCTTGTCGGTGACCTTTGCAACGCAGTAATCGAAAACATCCTGCTGCGCAAGCTCTTCTTCCTGCGGAACCATCTTGATGGCCTGCACCTTCTCGGGGCAGACGCTGACGCAGACGCCGCAGCCCATGCAGTCGAGCGGAGAAATGGCCATCGTGAACTGATAGACGCCCTTGCCCTTGCCAGCCTTGACCGGAACGATCTTGGCGGCTGCCGGTGCGTTCTTGGCCTCTTCCTCGGTCAGAGCGAAGGGACGGATGGTCGCGTGCGGGCAGACATAAGCGCAGTTGTTGCACTGGATACACTTGCTGGAATCCCAGGTCGGAACTGCGACGGCGACGCCGCGCTTCTCGTAAGCGGCTGCGCCCAGCTCGAACTGGCCGTCCACATGGTCCATGAACGTGGAGACGGGCAGGCTGTCGCCATCCATCTTGCCGACCGGGAAGAGGATGTTCTTGACCTGCTTGACAAGCTCGGGCTTGCCTTCAAGCTTGTGATCGACGACCACGTCCTCGGCGTTCGCCCAATCGGCGGGAACGTCGATCTTGACGTAGGCGGTCGCGCCGGCGTCGATGGCCTTGTGGTTCATTTCAACGACGTCCATGCCCTTCTTGGCGTAGGACTGCGTTGCCTTTTCCTTCATGTACTGAATGGCGTCCTCTTCGGGCAGAACCTTTGCCAGAGAGAAGAACGCGGACTGAAGGATGGTGTTGGTGCGCTTGCCCATGCCGATGGACTGGGCAAGGTCGATGGCGTTGATGGTGTAGAGCTGGATGTTGTTCTTGGCAATGTAGCGCTTGGAGGCGGCGTCCAGATGATGGGCAAGCTCCTCCGGCGTCCACTGGCAGTTGATCATGAACACGCCGCCGGGCTTGACGTCACGGACGATCGGGAAGCCCTTGGTGATGTAGGACGGGTTGTGGCAGGCGACGAAATCGGCCTTGTTGATGTAGTACGGGCTCTTAATGGGCTTGTCGCCGAAGCGCAGATGGCTGATGGTGACGCCGCCGGTCTTCTTGGAGTCGTACTGGAAGTACGCCTGAACGTTCTTGTTGGTGTGGTCGCCGATGATCTTGATGGAGTTCTTGTTCGCGCCGACGGTGCCGTCGCCGCCCAGACCCCAGAACTTGCACTCGATGGTGCCTTCGGCTGCGGTGTTCGGGCAGTTCTTGTCCTCTTCGAGGGACAGGTGGGTGACGTCGTCCACGATGCCGATGGTGAACTGATGCTTCGGCTCGTCCTTGGCCAGCTCGTTATAAACGGCAAAGACGGATGCGGGAGGCGTATCCTTCGAACCCAGACCATAGCGGCCGCCGATGATGGTCGCCTTGACGCCGGCGTTGGCAAGCGCGGTGACAACGTCCATGTAGAGCGGCTCGCCCAGAGCGCCCGGCTCCTTGGTGCGGTCGAGAACGGCGATCTTCTTGGCGGTAGCCGGGATGGCTGCAACCAGCTTGTCGCCGCAGAACGGACGGTAGAGGCGGCACTTGACGAGGCCGACCTTTTCGCCGTGTGCGTTCATGTAGTCGATGACCTCCTCTGCCACGTCGCAGATGGAGCCCATGGCGATGATGACGCGGTCAGCGTCGGGAGCGCCGTAGTAGTTGAAGAGCTGATAGTCGGTGCCGAGCTTTTCGTTGACCTTGCCCATGTACTTCTCAACGATAGCGGGCAGAGCGTCATAGAACTTGTTGCAGGCCTCGCGGTGCTGGAAGAAGATATCGCCGTTTTCGTGGCTGCCGCGGGCAACAGGACGCTCGGGGTTCATGGAGTGCTTGCGGAACGCCTCGACAGCGTCCATATCGCACATTTCCTTGAGATCCTCGTAATCCCAGACAGCGACCTTCTGGATCTCGTGAGAGGTACGGAAGCCGTCGAAGAAGTTCAGGAACGGGACCTTGCCTTCGATCGCGGCCAGATGCGCGACGGGGGACAGATCCATGACCTCCTGCGGGTTGGTCTCGCAGAGCATTGCGAAGCCGGTCTGACGGCAGGCCATAACGTCGGAGTGATCGCCGAAGATGTTCAGCGCGTGGGTGGAAACGGTACGGGCGGAAACATGGAACACGCAGGGAAGCTGCTCAGCCGCGATCTTATACATGTTCGGGATCATCAGCAGCAGGCCCTGGGAGGCCGTGTAGGTGGTGGTCAGAGCGCCGGCGCCCAGAGAGCCGTGGACAGTACCGGCCGCACCGGCCTCGGACTGCATTTCCACGACCTTGACGGTGGAGCCGAAGATGTTCTTCAGTCCGGCCGCAGACCACTGGTCAACAAGGTCGGCCATGGGAGACGACGGCGTAATGGGGTAGATGCCGGCGACTTCGGTAAACGCATAGGATACGTGCGCCGCGGCATTGTTGCCGTCCATCGTTTTGAACTTACGAGCCAATTTCAATTACCTCCTAATAGTAATTACATAATTGTACCGCATAATCATAACACACTTTTTTGTCAAAGTAAATGAGAAATCCTGTACGCAGCACAGAAAAACCGGAAATATCGACTGTAAATTTGAGGGAAACTCGGAATGCAGCCGCCTTGAGAATTTCCTGTTGGTTTTTTGCCGGAAATGCGGTATGATAGAACTGGAAGAAGAAAAACGAAGCGGTACCGCTGCGCGGCGAGGCCGTCTCTGCCGAGGCGCGCGGTATCGAAAAACGGAAGAGGAGGCGCCGCTATGCTCAGTCATGTGCGTTCCATGGGACTGCTCGGGATCGAGGGCTATGAGGTCTCGGTGGAGTGCTTCATCACGAACGGACTGCCGGCTTTTGATGTGGTCGGGCTTCCGGACGCAGCGGTCAAGGAATCGCGTGAGCGCGTGCGCGCCGCGATCAAAAACTGCGGCTTCAAATTCCCGGTCAGCCGGATCACGCTGAATCTGGCTCCGGCCGGAACGAAAAAGAGCGGCACGCTCTACGACCTGCCGATCCTGCTGGGAATTCTGGCGGCATCGGAGCTGGTGAAGCTGCCGAAAACGCCCTGCGCGTTTCTGGGAGAGCTGAGCCTACAGGGAGAACTGCGGCCGGTGAGCGGCGTGCTGCCGATGGCGCTGGCTGCGAAGGACTGCGGCGTGAAGGAGCTGTATGTGCCGGAGGAGAACGCCGCCGAAGCGACGCTGGCAGGCGGCCTGACGGTCTACGGCGTCCGCTCTGTGCGGCAGCTGATCGCGCATTTGCAGGGGACGGAGCGCATGGAGCCGGCCGCGCCGTGGGAGGCGGAGAGCCTCCGGCCGGAGCTGCCGGATTTCCGGGATGTGAAGGGGCAGGAAAACGTCAAGCGCGCGCTGGAGATCGCGGCGGCGGGCGGACACAACATCCTGCTCATCGGCCCGCCCGGCTCCGGCAAGAGTATGCTGGCAAAGCGCCTGCCGTCCATCCTGCCGGACATGACGCGCGAGGAGTCACTGGAGGTCACGAAGATCTATTCCGTGATGGGGATGCTCCGGAGCGGTGAGCCGCTGGTGCAGACGCGGCCCTTTCGCAGCCCGCACCACACCGTTTCTGCCGTCTCACTGGCGGGCGGCGGCTCGAATCCGAAGCCGGGCGAAATCTCGCTGGCGCACCGGGGCGTCCTGTTTCTCGACGAATTCCCGGAGTTTCACCGCGATACGCTTGAGGTGCTGCGGCAGCCCATTGAGGACGGAGCCGTGACGATCTCGCGCGTGCAGGGGTCGGTGACGTATCCGTGCCGGTTCATGCTGGTCTGCGCGATGAATCCGTGCAAATGCGGCTGGTACGGCGACCCGAGCGGGCGGTGTACCTGCTCGCAGGCGTCGGTCGATCAGTACCTCGGACGGATCTCCGGCCCGATGCTCGACCGCATCGATCTGATCGTCGAGGTCCCGGCTGTGCATTTTGAGGAGCTGAGCCGCCGGACGACGGCGGAGCCGTCCTGCGAGATCAAAAAGCGCGTCGAGGCGGCGCGCGCCATCCAGCGCGAACGCTTCGGGGCGGATTCCGCACGCTGCAATGCGCAGATGGAGCCGGCAGACCTGCGCGCGAGCTGTGCGCTCGACGAGGCCTGCACGAGTCTGATGAAAACGGCCTTTGAGCGCCTCGGCATGACGGCGCGGAGCTATGACCGGGTGCTGCGCGTGGCGCGCACCATCGCAGACCTTGACGGGTCGGCGGACATCCAGCCGCAGCACATCGCCGAGGCCGTGCAGTACCGCACGTTCCGGTTCGGAAACCAGTGAGCGGGGACGGCTGCGGCCGTCCGGATACATATTATTGTGATTTATTTTATTTACAGATAGGAAATTGCCATGAAAGAAATGTTTTTGCTGAAGCTTGGCGAGATCGTGCTCAAGGGCGCGAACCGCCGCACGTTTGAAGAAACGCTCAAGAAAAATGTGCGCCGCACCGTGTCGCATTTCGGCGCGTTCAAGGTCTACATCATGCAGTCCACGGTCTACGTGGAGCCGCAGGCGGACGACTGCGACCTCGACGGCGCGTGGGAGGCGTGCGGACATGTGTTCGGCGTCAGCTCGATGTGCCGCTGCCGCGCGTGTGAAAAGGATCTCGACGCCATCTATCAGGCGGTCGTGGACTATCTCGGCGACGAGCTGAGTGTGCAGAAGGGCTTCAAGGTTGAGTCCAAGCGCTCGGACAAGTCCTTCCCGCTCAACTCCATCCAGATCTCGCAGGAGATCGGCGGCAGGCTCGCCGAGGCGTTCCCGCAGGTCGCGGTGGACGTTCACACGCCGGCCTATGTTGTGAACGTCGAGGTGCGCGACTTCGCAGCCTACATCCACGGCCCGGCAGTCTCGGGCGCGGGCGGCCTGCCCACCGGCACGGGCGGACGGGCGGCGGTGCTGCTCTCCGGCGGCATCGACTCGCCGGTCGCGGGCTACATGATCGCAAAGCGCGGCGTGGAGCTGGAGTGCATCCACTTCTTCTCCTATCCATATACCTCCGAACGCGCGAAGGAAAAGGTGCTGGAGCTGGCGAAGCTCATGACGCGCTACTGCGGCCGGATGACGGTCGATGTGGTCGGCTTTACGGAGATCCAGGAGGCCATCCGCGACCACTGCCGCGAGGAGTATTTCACCATTGTCATGCGCCGCTTCATGATGCGCATTTCCGAGGCCATCGCCCGCGACCACGGTGCGAAGTGCCTTGTGACCGGCGAAAACCTCGGTCAGGTCGCAAGCCAGACCATGGACGCGATGGCCGTGACCGGCGCGGTCGTCCACATGCCCATCTTCCATCCGCTGATCGGTATGGACAAGGAGGAGATCGTGACCATCGCGCGGAAAATCGGCACGCTGGATACGTCGATCCTGCCGTATGAGGATTGCTGCACGGTCTTTACGCCGAAGCATCCCAAGACGAAGCCGTCCCTCGGACCGGTCGAGGCGGAGGAGGCCAAGCTCGACGTCGAGGGCCTGATCGCCCGCGCGATCGAGAATACGGAGAAAATTCAGGTGCGCTGGTATGAAAACTGAGGAATTGGCTGCGGACGTTCTGCGCATACTGGCGCAGAGAGGGATGACGCTTGCGACGGCGGAATCCTGCACGGGAGGGCTGGTCGGAAAGCTCCTGACGGATATTCCGGGAAGCTCCGCCGTCTACATGGGCGGCGTGATCTCCTATACGAACGGCGTCAAGCAGCGCCTGCTCGGCGTCTCGGAGGAGACGCTGTGCGCGTACACGGCGGTCTCGCGCCAGACGGCGACGGAGATGGCAAAAGGTGCGCGAGAGGCGGTGTGCGCGGACGTGGGCGTTTCCGTGACCGGCCTTGCAGGCCCGGACGGAGACGGTACGGGCCGTCCCATCGGGCTTGTCTATATCGGGCTGGATATGAACGGCTTTTCCTACAATCAGGAGCTGCATCTGGCCGGAAGCCGCGCGCAGATCCGCGAGGATGCGGCGCGGGCGATCTTTGAGATGCTGCTGACGTATCTGTGAGCGCCGGACAGAGCAGGATGCACATTTCCGGGCGCAACGGCTCCGCAGCTTGTGGAAAAACAGGAGAAACTGCGGACGGAAATTGACTTCCGGCAAAAAATCAGTATAATGAGGACAACCGGCTGACGCAGCCGGGAAAATCAGGCAAAGAGGTATTGCAAAATGAAAAAAATGAGAATCACGGCGCTGATCCTCGCTGCGTGCATGCTGCTGGCACTGTTGGCGGGCTGCTCGAAGCAGGAGAATTCCGCCGATACGCAGGACGAGGTCACGCTGCCGATGACCGAAGAGCAAGAGCCCGTTGTGGACGGGCCGGAAATTCCCGACGATGATGAAGGGCCCGTGACCGTTGCCGATATGACCGGCCGCGAGATCACGCTGGAAAAGCCCGCTGATCGCATCGTTGCCCTGACTGCTTCGGACTGCGAGATCATCTACGCTCTTGGCGCGGGCGATAAGCTTGTCGGCCGCGGTGAATACTGTGACTATCCGGCCGAGGTCATGGACGTTCCGTCCGTGCAGTCCGGCTATGACACCAACATCGAGCAGATCCTTGCGCTGGAGCCGCAGGTGCTCGTGATGTCCACGATGGCGCAGAGCGAGGAGCAGATCCAGCAGCTTGAGAATGCGGGCGTCAAGGTCGTCGTCAGCGACGCACAGGACATCAAGGGCGTCTATGAAGCTGTCAATATGATCGGCAAGCTGCTTGGCAAGGAGAAGGAAGCGGATCTCATCTGCGATGCCATGCAGACGACGTTCGACGCCGTTTCCGCTCAGGTCACGGATGACGGCGAGGAAAAGACCGTTTACTTTGAGGTTTCTCCGCTGGAATACGGCCTGTGGACGGCCGGCAGCCACACCTTCATGGACGAGATCGCACAGATGCTCGGCCTCAAGAACGCGTTTGCCGATGTTGAGGGCTGGGCAGCCATCTCGGAGGAGCAGGTGCTTGAACGCAATCCGGACTATATCGTCACCATCACCATGTACTACGGCGAAGGCCCCACGCCGGTCGAGGAGATCGAATCCCGCGCTGGCTGGGAAAACGTGACGGCTGTGAAGAACGGCAAGATCCTGAACCTTCAGAACAACGAACTGTCCCGTCCGTCTCCGAGACTGGCTGTCGGTGCACAGGAAATGTACGATTTCGTCTACGGCGAATAAGAAAGAACGAAGGGGGAACGCAGGTTCCCCCTTTCGGCAGTGATGGAGCAAAAAATGAAGGCACGGCCCGAACGACTTTCCCTTTTACAATATCTGCTTCTGACGGCGGCACTGCTGGCGGCGATGTGTCTCTGCGTCTGTCTTGGAAGCGTCAATATCCCGCTGCGTGAGACGCTGGCCGCATTTGGCGCGGCACTGCGACAGGGCACGGCGCCGGAGGGCGTTTCCGTACCCATCATTTTGCGTGTGCGCGTGCCGCGCGTCCTGTGCGTCGCACTCAGCGGAGCCGGACTTTCGCTGGCGGGCGCCTGTATGCAGGGACTGCTGCGCAATCCGCTGGCCGACGGCTCGACGCTCGGCGTCTCGTCCGGCGCAGCTCTGGGAGCGGTGATCGCCATTGCGTTCGGACTGAATTTCCCGTCGCTGCCGTTTGCGGGGACGACGGTCATGGCGGTGCTGTTTGCATTTGGCTCGCTGGCGCTCATTCTGGCGCTGGCGTACAGGCTCGACTACTCGCTCTCGACCAATACGATCATCCTGATCGGCGTGATCTACTCCATGTTCGTTTCGAGTGCCATGAGCATCCTTGTGACGTTCGCCTCGGACAAGCTCAAGAGCATCACCTTCTGGACGATGGGCTCATTTCAGGGCTCGACCTACGGAAACGCGGCGCTGCTGGCGGCGGCGCTGGCCGTCTGTGGGACGATCTTGTGCCTGCACGCGCGGGAGCTGAACGCCTTTGCCATCGGCGAGGACAACGCGCGGAACATCGGCGTGAATGTGCGCCGGGCGAAGCTCACGGTGCTCATTGCCGTTTCGGTGCTGATCGGTGTCTGCGTTTCGGTCGGCGGAACGATCGCCTTTGTCGGACTTGTGACGCCGCACATGGTGCGGATGCTCTCCGGCCCGAATCATAAGCGGCTGCTTCCGGCATCGATGCTTTCCGGCGCGACGTTCCTGCTGCTGGCGGACCTCGCGGCGCGGACGGTGCTGCGGCCGCGGGAGCTGCCCATCGGCGTGGTCACGAGCCTGATCGGCGCGGTCGTATTCATCTTCATTTTCTATCAGACGGGGAAGGAGCGCTGAGATGCTGGAGGTTCGGGAGCTTACCGTGCGGTACGGAGCGTTTACCATCGTGGACGGACTCAGCTTCCACGTCCGGGAGGGCGAATGGCTGATGATCGTCGGCCCGAACGGTGCGGGGAAATCCACGGCGCTCGGCGCGGTGACGCAGGCCGTCCCCTACACGGGAAGTGTGCTGCTGGAAGGCGAGGATGTGAAAAAAATGAAGCCCGCGCAGCGGGCAAGGAAAATGGGCGTGCTGATGCAGAAAAATTTTGCGGGCTACGCCTTTACGGTAGAGGAGGTCGTGCGGCTGGGCCGCTATGCCTACGCGCCCGGCGTGCTCTCCGGACACGGTGCGGAGGACACGGAGGCGGTGGAGGAGGCTTTGAAGCGCACCGGCCTGACGGCGCAGCGCGGACAGTCCGTGCTGACGCTCTCGGGCGGCGAGCTGCAAAGGACGTTCCTTGCGCAGGTGCTGGCGCAGAGGCCGCGGCTCCTGCTGCTCGACGAGCCGACGAACCATCTGGATCTGGTCTACCAGAAGCAGGTCTTTGAGCTGGTCGGTGAATGGCTCCGGACGCCCGGAAGGGCGGTCGTGTCAGTGGTACACGATCTGTCGCTGGCGAAGGCGTTCGGAACGCGGGCGCTGCTGCTCGATCACGGAAAAACAGCCGCTACGGGGCCGGTCGGAGAGGTGCTCTGCCCGGAAAAGCTCGACGGCGTATACAATATGGACGTTTCCGCATGGATGCGGAAAATGCTGGGACAATGGGAGTAAGCATGGATTTTGAGGCACTGAACAAAAAAATACTGCCGCCCGACGCGCAGGCGGAGAAGGCGGCCTGGGCCCACTGGGACGGCATTGCAAAGCCGCTGCGCGGATTGGGGCGGCTGGAGGAGGCGATCGTGCGCATCGCGGCGCTGACCGGAAGCGAAGAGGTGGAGCTTGGAAAGCGTGCCGTTCTGGTGCTCTGTGCCGACAACGGCGTGGTGGCGGAGGGCGTGACGCAGACGGACGCCTCCGTGACCGCGACGATGGCGGGCGAGATCGCAAAGCACCGTTCCTCGGTCTGCCGGATGGCGGCCCGGGCCGGAGCGGACGTGTTTGCCATCGACATCGGCATGAACCGGCGCGTCGAGGGCGTGCGGGACTGCCACACGGCGGACGGCACGCAGAATATGACAAAGGGGCCTGCCATGACGCGCGCACAGGCAGAGCAGGCCATTCAGACCGGCATGGAGCTGGCGCACGAATGCCGCGACGCCGGATACCGGCTGCTTGCGACCGGAGAAATGGGCATCGGCAACACCACGACCTCCAGCGCCGTGACCGCCGTTCTGCTTGGGCTTCCCATCGAGGAGGTGACGGGACGCGGCGCGGGCCTTTCCAACGAGGGGCTGATCCGCAAGCTTGACGCCATCCACCGCGCGATCGAGGTGAACCGCCCGGACGCGGCCGACCCGATGGACGTTCTGTGCAAGCTGGGCGGCTTTGACATTGCGGGCATGACGGGGATCTTCCTCGGCGGCGCGCTGTACCGCGTGCCGGTGCTGATCGACGGACTCATCAGCTCCGTCGCGGCGCTCCTTGCGGCGAGACTCTGCCCGAACGCGCGGTGCGCGATGCTGGCAAGCCACTGCTCGGCGGAGCCTGCGGCAAGGCAGATCCTACAGGAGCTGGGCGTTCACGCCGTCCTTGACGCGGGGCTGAAGCTCGGCGAGGGAACGGGCGCGGTGTGCATGATGCCGCTGCTCGACATGGCGCTGGCGGTCTACCGCGATTCGGCGGGCTTTGCCGACGCGGGTGTGGGACAGTACACCGTCCAGAAGGGCGACCGGCGATGATGATCCTGCTGACGGGCGGCTCCGGCTGCGGAAAAAGCTCCTTTGCGGAGCGGCTCTGCATGGAAATGCCGCTGCCGCGCTATTATATCGCGGCGATGAAGCCCTATGGCGAGGGCGGCATGGAGAAGGTCGAACGGCACCGGAAAATGCGGGCCGGAAAGGGGTTTGAGACCTTCGAATGCTACACGGAAATGGAAAAGCTGACGCTTCCGGCACGCGGGACGACGCTGCTGGAATGCGTCTGCAACTTGACGGCGAATGAAATGTTTGACGAGACGGGAAATGTCTGCGACCCGTATGCGCGGGTGCTGGCCGGGGTGGAAAATCTGCGCGGACAGAGCGAAACGCTCATTGTCGTGACGAACGACGTCGGAAGCGACGCGGAGCGCTACAGCGCGGAGACGCGGGCGTATGTCGAGGTGCTCGGGCGCATCAACGCGGCGCTGGCGGACATGGCGGACACGGTCTGCGAGCTGGTCTGCGGCATCCCGATCATTTTGAAAGGAGCGCTCCCGGAATGAAGGATGTTCTGCGCTCAGCGGCAATGGCGTTTTTGATGTTTTCCGTCATACCCATGCCGCGCGTCGAGTGGAAAAAGGAAAATATGCGGTATATGCTCTGCTGCCTGCCGCTGGTCGGCGCGGTGATCGCGGGCGTGCTGTATGTGTGGATGCTCCTCAGCCGGGAGCTTGGCTTCGGAAGGGGGCTGTATGCGGCGGGAATGACGCTGCTGCCGGTGCTCCTTTCGGGCGGGATCCACCTCGACGGCTTCTGCGACACGGCGGACGCGCTTTCAAGCCACGCCGCGCCGGAGCGCAAGCGCGAGATCCTCAAGGATTCACACACCGGCGCGTTTGCGATCCTGTATGCGGCTGGATGGTTCACGGCGTATTTCGCGCTCTGCACGGAGATAGAGCTATGCGGACGCGCGGCGCTGTTCCTCGGCGTTTTGCAGGTGCTTTCCCGCGCACTCGGCGCGTTTGCATCCGTCGTCCTGCCCGGCTCCGGACAGACGGGGCTGCTGGCGGCGTTCCGGGATGCGGCGGAGAAAAAAGCCGCGTGGCTTCTCGGCATATGGCTGTCGGCCTGCACGGCGGGACTGTGCGCGCTGTCGCTGCCGGGAGGCATTGCGGCGGCGCTGATCGCGGCGGGCTGCTTCTTCGGCCTGCGGCGGATGGCAGCGCGGGAGTTCGGCGGCATGTCGGGTGACCTTGCGGGCTACATCATCACACTCAGTCAGCTGCTGATGCTTCTGGGTTACGTTTTTGCGGAAAGGATGGCGGAGGTATGGTTCTGATCGTCGGCGGAGAAGGCTCCGGAAAGCGGAGCTTCGCCCAAACGCTCGGGTTTGCGCCGGAGGAAATGGCGGATGGCGTTCTGGATGAACGGCCGGTCGTTTTTCATGTGGAGAAAATGGTTTTTGCGGATGTGAAGGGCGCGCCGGAGCTGCTGGAGCCGCTCTGCGAAAAGCGGGCCGTGCTTTGCTGCGAGGTCGGAAGCGGCGTCATTCCCATCGACTATGAGACGCGCCTCGGGCGCGAGGCCGTCGGACGGCTCTGCGTCCGGCTCGCGCAGCGCGCGGAATGCGTGGTGCGGATGGTCTGCGGCATTCCGACGGTGATAAAGGGGGAGCTGCCATGCAGATCTATCTGATCCGGCACGGCCAGACGGCCGGAAACGCGCTGCGGCGCTATATCGGCAGCACCGATCAGCCGCTGACGCCGGAGGGCATGGAGGGCGCGAAGGCGGCCGGTGCGCGGCGCAGCGTCCGGAGCGTTTTTGTGACGCCGCTCGTGCGGACGCAGCAGACGGCGCGCATTCTCTTCCCGGATGCGGAGCAGACGGTCGTCCCGGCACTGCGGGAGATGGATTTCGGGGATTTTGAGGACCGGAGCTTTGAGGATATGAAGGACGACCCGGCGTACCGCGCGTGGGTCGATGGGGGCTGTCTGGCTCCGTGCCCGAACGGAGAATCGGTGCTCGAATTTTCGAACCGGGTCTATGCCGGCTTTTTGGAGTGCGTCCGCGCGCTGCCGGAGGAAACGCGGCGGGCCGTTTTCGTGGTACACGGCGGGACGATCATGGCGCTTATGTCGCGCCTCGCAAGGCCGGAGATCGCCTATTTCGACGCCTTCGCGGCGAACTGCGGCGGGTATGCATGCAGGCTCTCTGTGGAGGAGGGAAAGCCGGTTCTGCTGGATGCGCGGCGCTTTGAGCGCCTGCCGGAGGAGCTTTCATGAAGGTACAATTCAATCTGACGACAAGCGCGTGCGACCTTGACCGTTTTGAGGACCGCGCGGCGCTGGAAGCGCTGATGCGGGGCTTTGACGGCGTGGAGCTGATGTGCTTTGAGGAGGATACGCGCGGGATCGTGCCGAAGGAGCGCGTGACCGGCGTGCATATGAACTGCCTGACGTACTGGCTCGATTTCTGGAGAGGCGACATGGACGCCTGCCTGCGCGAGCTGGATACGATGGAAAACGTGCGCCGGATGTACGGCGGAGAGACGCGGCGGGCGCTTCTGGAGCACTACCGGAGAGACCTTGAGAACGCAAAAAAATACGGCGCGGAATATGTCGTGTTTCACGCGGCGGACGCCGGAATTGAACAGACGCTGACCGGGCGCGGCGGATACGCCGACCGCGAAGTGATCGACGGCGTATGCGAGTTTCTCAACGAGCTGATGGGCGGCGTGACGGACGGCCCGGCGCTGCTGCTGGAAAACCTGTGGGAGAGCGGGCTGACCATGACCGAGCCGGAGCTGACCGCGTGGCTGATGGACGGCGTCGAGTACAAAAACAAGGGCATCATGCTCGACACGGGACACCTCATGCACACGAATACCGCGCTGCGCACACAGGCGGAGGCACTTCGGTACATCCAGGATATGCTCGACCGGCACGGGGCACTGTGCCGCTTCATCCGGGGAATCCATCTCAATCAGTCGATTACGGGGGCGTATATGCGGCGCGTGGCGAAAAATCCGCCGGTGCTGGCTTCGGACTATGCGGGACGGTCGTATCAGCTGTTTGAGTATGTGTTCCGGATCGACCGGCATAAGCCGTTTACCTGTCCGGGCGTGCGCGCGCTGATCGAGCGGGTCGGGCCGGAATATCTGACCTTCGAGTTCATTTCCAACGACCTTCCGCAGCTGCGGCGGATGCTGCACCGGCAGCAGAACGCGCTGGCCGCAGAGGGAATGCCGCGCTTTGCCGGATAGGATGCGGAAAAACCGCCGCAGAGGAAAGACCTCTGCGGCGGTTTTGGCTATATGCTTAGGCGTTTTTCTGAAGCTGCTCGACGCGGTCGAGCTTTTCCCACGGAAGATCCAGCTCGGGGCGGCCGAAGTGGCCGTAGGCCGCGACCTGCTGATAGATCGGGCGGCGCAGGTCGAGCGTCTGGATGATGGAGGCCGGACGGAGGTCGAAGCACTTGCGCACCAGCTCGCCAAGATGCCAGTCGCTGAGCTTGCCGGTGCCGAAGGTATCGACCAGCACGGAAACAGGCTCCGCCACGCCGATGGCGTAGGCCAGCTCCAGCTGGCACTTGGAGGCGAGGCCGGCTGCGACGATGTTCTTGGCGATGTAGCGCGCCATATAGGCCGCGCTGCGGTCAACCTTGGTCGGGTCCTTGCCGGAGAAGGCGCCGCCGCCGTGGGCCGCATAGCCGCCGTAGGTATCGACGATGATCTTGCGGCCGGTCAGGCCGGAGTCGCCGACGGGGCCGCCGATGACGAAGCGGCCGGTCGGGTTGACGAGGAAGCGCGTGTTCGCATCGAGCAGGCGGGAGGGCAGATTCGGCTTGATGACCTCTTCGATTACGGCCTCACGCAGATCGGAGATGGAAACGTCGGCGGAATGCTGCGTGGAGACGACGACGGTGTCGATGCGCTCAACGGAGCCATCCTCCGCGTACTGGACGGAGACCTGGCTCTTACCGTCCGGACGGAGCCACGGCAGCTTGCCGCTCTTGCGTTCGACAGTCAGCGCGCGGGTCAGGTTGTGCGCGTAGGAAATGGGGGCGGGCATCAGCTCCTTCGTTTCGTTGCAGGCAAAGCCGAACATCATGCCCTGATCGCCGGCACCGGTCTGGGCCGCGTCGTCGTAGGAGGTGTCCACGCCCATGGCAATATCGGCGGACTGCTTGTCGATGGCGGTCAGGACGGAGCAGCTGCGGCCGTCGAAGCCGCATTCGGCGTTGTCATAGCCGATGCGGGTGATGGTATCGCGCGCAATGCCCGCGATGTCCACATAGCAGCTCGTGGTGATCTCGCCCATGACCAGAACGAGGCCGGTCGTGGTCGCGCATTCACAGGCGACGCGCGCCTGCGGGTCCTGCGCCAGAATGGCGTCCAGAACGCCGTCGGAGATCTGGTCGCAGATCTTGTCGGGATGTCCCTCGGTCACGGATTCCGAGGTGAAAATTCTCTTGTGTTCGTTCATAATACTCTCCTTCCGGAGCGCAGCACGCTCCCTTTTGCCGGGAAATGAAAAAATGCGCTTTGCAGCAGGCAAAGCGCATCGGATTTCGATTTCCTCATCTTTCGATCACTTCGCCGGATTTGGCACCTTGCAGATGCAGGTTGCCGGACTTCATTGGGCCGTTCCCTCAGTCGCTCTTGATAAGGCGTGTTCAATTGCTGCGGCATTTTGCCGCTGATTGTATTATTACAGAGAAAAACGGCTTTGTCAAGACGGAATACGTTTATTTTTCCGGAAAATCTGTCCATACTTAAAAAGCGGGCCGCGTTGAAGAGAATTCACAATTTGTCTGTAGACTTTGCGGCGCGGGTCTGATAGGATAAAACGGAGATCGGAGGGAATGAAATGAATGAGCTTCGCAAGCGCTTTGAGCGCTTTTTTCTGAAAAACAGAGATAAGGGCATCCCGAATCTGATGCTGGTCATTGCCATAGGCAATCTGGCGGTCTATGTGTTCTCGCTGATCGACCCCAGCAACCTTGTCTACAGCTACCTCTGCTTCAGCCGCGCCGCGATCCTGAAGGGGCAGGTCTGGCGGCTCGTTACCTATGTGTTCACCTATCTGCTGGATACGCGCGGATGGTCGTTCTTTCTCAGCCTTGTGTCGCTGTTCTGCTTCTATCAGTTTGGAAGAATTCTGGAGCAGTATTGGGGCCGGTTCAAATTCAACCTCTATTATCTGACCGGCGTTGTGCTGATGGACCTTGCGGCGCTGCTCCTCGGCGGACAGGCCACGACGGAATATCTGAACATCAGCCTCTTCCTTGCGGTGGCGACCATTGCGCCGGAGGCGAAGGTCATGCTCTATTTCATTATTCCCATTAAGATGAAATATATGGCGTGGGTCTATCTCGGCTTCACGGCGCTGAGCGTGGTGAGCACCTATCTGTCCAACCCGTATTCGCTGGCATGGCTGTTCCCGCTGCTGGCGCTGCTCAACTACTTCCTTTTCTTCGGCAGCGACATCCGGAACGTGTTCACGACCAGCCCGAGACGGAAGGCGCCCCGTCAGCCGCACGCACGTCCCAATCCGAACTGGGCGAACGGCTATCAGAGCAAGACCGGCGAACGGCCCTATCGGCACAAATGCACCGTCTGCGGCCGGACGGATACGGAATATCCGAATCTGGAGTTCCGGTACTGCTCAAAATGCAAGGGCTATTACTGCTACTGCATCGATCACATCAACAATCACGTCCATATCCAATAACGCAGAGAAAACTCCCCGGCATGATACGGTCATGCCGGGGATATTTGTCTGTCAGAGCAGGATCGGCTGGAGCTGTTCACCGCGGAGCGCGGCCTCGACCGTCTGCGGGAGCAGAGAGAAATCTGCGACGACGGAGCGCGGCTTTTTGTGCGGCGCGTCCTGACGCATGGGAACGAAGTAGTGGTGCCGGCGGGAGAGAAGCCTGCCGATGCTTTCTGCGTTCGCGGCCAGGGCGTCGTTGGACGAGACGGCGAGAATGACGGGACGCTCATTGCGCAGATGCGCCTTGACGGCCAGCGTGACCGGCGTATCCGCGATGCCGCAGGCGAGCTTGGCGAGCGTATTGCCGGTGGCGGGGGCGACGATCAGCGCGTCGAGCAGCTTCTTCGGCCCGATCGGCTCGACCTGCGCGATCGCGTCCCATACATCATGGCCGCAGATCGATTCCAGACGGCTGCGGAAATGCGCCGCCGTCCCGAAGCGGGTATCGGTCGAGGCGCTGGCCGGGGACAGAATCGGGATAATATCCGGGTACTGCGCCTTGAGCGCTTCCAGAGCGGTCAGGACGGGGTCGAAGGTACAGAAGGACCCGCACATGGCGAAGCCCAGCGTAATGTTTTCCATAAATGCCTCCTTTTCGGGTCATGGGGTGAGGGTGCGGAGAATATGTTCCTTCAAAAGCTTTGCCGCGGACGCTGGGGCGACCCGGCCCGGAAGGCCCGGCGCGGTCAGATAGACGGGACGCTCCGGCGGCGTCAGGCCGGGCGCGAGACCGCCCGGCGCGGAGGCCAGATCGACGATCAGGCAGTCCGGACGCAGCGCGGCGATATGTTCCTCCAGAAGGACGGGTGCGGGGACGGTATTGAACACGCAGTCGTACTGCCGCAGGCCGCGAAAATAGACGCCGGTGCGGTCGCTTTGCAGTCCGAGCGCCTCGGCAAGCGCACAGTCCTCCGGGCGGCGGGCGCTGACCGTGACCTCTGCGCACAGACCGCGCAGGCGCAGACTGAGCGCCTTTCCGATTTTTCCGAAGCCGATCACAAGACAGCGGCTCCCGGAAAGCGTGATGGGCAGGCGTTCCATGGCAAGCTGGATCGCACCCTCCGCCGTCGGGACGGCGTTTCCGGAGGCAAGCGCCGGGGAGAGCGTATAGTCGGAGAGCTGGACGGGGTACTGCGCAAGGGCCTCTGCGGCGGAGGTGAACGGCCCGCCGAATACGAATGTTCCGGGCCGGAGCGATTCCAGGACCGGAATGAGCGGGAGCGGCTGCGGGTCGGCGCGTATCCAGCCGTCCTTTGTCAGCGCGGGCATGGGAAGCGCCAGCGCCTGCGCGCTTTTTACGGTCTGCTGGAGGCTGGAAAAGGTGTTTTCCAGCTCCGGCACCTGATAGACGGCGACCTCAAAGCCGCATTGGCGCAGCTCCTCCGCCAGCCAGCGCTGCCGGAGGTCGCCGCCGAGTATACTGATGCGTCTGAGCATGACATCCCTTCTTTCCTGCGCCATTGTATGCGGGATACGTGCGGAATGGGAAAAAGAAAACCGCTCTTTTGGAGCGGTAAAGAGAATCGGGTATGTATCTGTCTGTATGAAAGGAAGCAGGCTTCCTTACCCGACGAACCACTGCGTCCAGTAGCCGCCGTCGGCGACGTAGCCGACGCCAAGCTCCGTATAGGACGCGGAGAGGATGTTGGCGCGGTGCCCCTCGGAGTTCATCCATGCGCTTACGACGGCCTCAGGCGTGGAATAACCCATGGCGATGTTCTCTCCGGCGTGGCTATAGGTGATGCCGAAGGACTTCATCATATCGAAGGGCGAGCCGTAGTTGGGGCTGGTGTGACTGAAATAGCCGCTGTCGTGCATGTCCTGCGACTTGACGCGGGCGTATTGGCAGAGGTCTGCGCGGATCGAAAGCGCAGGCAGGCCATAGGAGGCGCGCTCGGCATTGACGAGCCGGACGACCTCCTGCTCATAGGCCAGAACGCCGGGCACGCTGCCGGGATCGTCCGGCTGCTCGGGCGTTTCGGGGATGTCGGGCTTTTCGGGTGTTTCCGGAGCGTCAGGCTCTTCGGGCGTTTCGGGGATGTCGGGCTGCGCCGGCGTATCCGGCGTTTCGGACGGGCAGGACGGCTGCTCGCAGGACGGGATCCAGCACCACAGGCGCGTGCCGCAGAAGCTCTCAGAGAAGCCGGCTGCGGAGACCGGGACGGCTGCGCAGGCGAAAACGACCAGCGCTGTCAGAAGTGTGATGATTTTTCTTTTCATTGGTATTACCTCCTTGCTTTCCGTTTTACGCCAGAGGTTGGCAGATTGCAAGCTGTAAATCCTCCCAGAACGTGCAACGATTTCCCGGAAAAGATGCAACGAATTCCGGAAACGCTTGTTTTTGACGGTGGAGCTGTGATATAATGACGGAAAATCAGGCTGCCGCAGGCAGATATTTCCGCGCACTGCGCGGACTGCGGCAGATCCGGAAAGGCAAGGTGCTGTTTATGGAGGGACACGGCTTCATCCGCGATATGCTGGACGTCAAGCTTTTGATCCTGTTCGTCGCATCCAAGGCGGCTTACCCGATGAGCCTGCAGAAGATATATGAACTGTGCTTTCAGGACGACCGGTTGAGCTACTTTGATCTCAGCGTGGCCGTGCCGCAGATGGTGGACTCCGGCCATCTGGCGGAGATCGAAAAGGACCGCTTCGTCATTACCCAAAAGGGAAGAGAAGCCGAGGCTGTTACCGAGGACGGCATCGCCTACCCCGTCATGCAGCGGGCAAAAGCAGCCGTGGAACGCTTTAACAAGGAGGAAAAGATCGATCAGTTCATCAACACGGAGATCGTGCCGAAGGATGGGGGCGACTACTCGGTCGTGCTGGAGCTGAACGACGAGACCGGGGCGATCATGCGGCTGGAGCTGATGGCGCCGACGCAGCAGCAGGCCCGCGCGCTGGCAAAGGCCTTCCGCACGAGAGCTGACCAGATCTATCAGGGGATCCTGAGCGGACTGCTGGAAAAGAAGCAGCCGGAAAACGATGCGAACGTATGAACAGGCTGCGCGCATTCTCACGCAATGGATGGGAGAGCATCAGCTCACGGCGGCGGAATTTGCCAGAGAGGTCGGAATGGACGCGGGGATCCTGCGCTCGATCCTGAACGGAAAGAAGAAAAGCATCAGCATCCGGAATCTCATGCAGATCGCAAAATTGTTCGGCGTCAGCCTGCAGCAGCTGATGGATATGCTCGGATGAACGCATTCACAGAAAGTTTACCGCTCCGGCAGCTGCGCTTGTTGCATCGGAGGCAAAAAAGTGTTATACTATGCGCAGAGGGAAACCTCTGAAACAGGTCCAATACGAAAGGAGCGGCGAATATGAGATTTCAGTATACCGAAAAGAAAGTAAGCCTTCCGGAAAACGTCCACAAATATGCCGAGAAAAAGGTCATGAAGCTGGAACGGTTCTTCGGAGACGACGCGGACGCTCTTGTTACCTTCAGCGTGGAAAAAAACCGTAATAACGTGGAGATCACGGTCCATGCAGCCAACACCTACTTCCGCGCAAGCGAAAGCACTTCCGATATGTTTGCATCCATCGACGCGGCTGTGGCGACCATCGAGCGCCAGATCCGCAAGAATAAGACCCGCCTCGCAAGACGCCTGCGTCAGGACGCTTTCACGCGCGAGCCGGACGTGACCTCGTTTGCACCGGAGGAGCCGGAGGAGGGCGCGTTTGTGATCGTCCGCAACAAGAAGTTCAACATGAAGCCCATGACCCGTGAGGAGGCCATCCTTCAAATGAATCTGCTGGAGCACAGCTTCTTTGCTTTCCGTGACGAGGATAACAACGGCGCTTTTGCAGTCGTTTACAAGCGTACCGACGGAGGCTACGGCCTGATCGAGGACGCCGAATAACAGCATTTTGTCATAGAGATCCGGAGCGGACGCCGTCAGGCGTCCGCTCCTTTACGTATAGGCCGAGAAGACTGTCGCTATTTTGGGGGTTAATTGAGATATTAGCACAAGTTGTAGTAGGCATAAAAAA